>JAEEGL015954221.1_pt1 | contig 28684 bp, 22 predicted proteins | sample 9134231 | NCBI WGS metagenome assembly JAEEGL01 (sample SAMN16246548, study PRJNA631951) | gut metagenome | biome: gut microbiome; feature: rumen; material: fiber-attached | host: Bos | place: Iran: Karaj | collected 2018-10 | reverse complement strand
GCACCACTACCAGCACTTCGTGGAGATACACCAGCAGAGCAATGGCGATGCCTACGACCGCACTGGCTCGCTCTTCATCGTCACACCGGGCTTCTTCGAAGGCATCAACCAGCATCCCGACTCTCTGCCCACCTTCGTCGGCCGTGACGGCCAGCGCTACCAGGGCATGATCTCGCAGACAGGCTACGATGCGCCACTCGAGTTGGTGCGCTTCTTTACCCCCTTTGGCGTGGGCCACTTCAACGAGCGCATGGCGGGCTACGGCATCGACTGGCGTGACGAGACCTATTACCGCCAGGAAATCACCGACCTTTATCACTTCGACGACGACGTGGTCATCGGTGCATGGATAGGCAACTACGACGGCGGCGGCCACATCGTCACCGTCGACATCAAGTCGTATCCCAACGACTATACTATTCCAGAGGACAACACGGAGGAATCAGGGTTAGCGCTGCCACTCTTCAACACTTGCAACGTGCTCGAGATGGCTGGTCAGAACTACGGTAAGCTCTTCGCCACCGACTCGCTGACGGTTATCTTCAAATTATATCCAGAGACGAATTCGGCCAAGCTCCGCTACATTAGCACCGGCCACGGCGGCTGGGGCGAGGGCGACGAGTTCGTGCCCAAGACCAACACCATCCTTATCGACGGCAAGCCCGCCTTTACCCACACCCCATGGCGGCAGGATTGCGGCTGCTATCGCGACCTCAATCCCGTCAGCGGCAACTTCTGGAACGGCCTCAGCAGTTCTGACTTCTCGCGCAGCGGCTGGTGCCCCGGCACCGCCACGCAGCCCGTCTACTTCGACCTCTCGCCTTGGGCCGACGGCAAGGAGCACACCCTCACCGTCGCCATCCCGCAGGGCAAGCCCGTCGAAGGCATGTTCTCCCACTGGGCTGTCAGCGGCGTTCTTATCGTTGAATATTGATAGAAAATAATACTACATTATGAAGAGAATAATAGCACTGGCTTTTGCCTCATTCCTCGCCATCGGCGCTGCCGTGGCACAACAACCCGCCAAGCAGCACGGCCAGCACGGTGGCCAGCACTGCGGTAACTGCCCGCATTACCAACAGCAGGCCCGTCAGCCGCGCGTCGATGCCAACGGCATAGACATGACCATTGTCGATGCCTTCCCCACGGTGAGCAGTGTCAAGGCCGACGGCAAGTTCACCGCGGTCTACGATGCCAAACAGATACTGCTTGGATACGTTGTCTACAGCAAGCCCGCCAGTAACGGGATCAAGGGCTATGCCGGCGAAACCCCTGTTATGATAGCCTTCACCCCAAAGAAGAAGATCTGCGGCGTTTTTCTGCTTCCCAACCAAGAGACTCCGCGTTTTGTGCAGCATGTGCGTCAAGCGGGCTTCTTCACCCAGTGGAACGGCCTCAGCATCAAGAAGGCTCGCAAAAAGAATGTCGACACCGTGACGGGTGCCACCTTTACCTCCAAGGCCGTCATCAAGAGTGTCCAGGCTGTGCTCTCCACCCTGTAAAAGCCATACCAACTCCGTCATTTCTATAGAACTACTATAGAACGGCCGGATTTGGGTCGGACCTGACTCGGAGTTATCTCGGACATACTGTTGAACCACAGTTGTTTATGTGCTGTTTGCAGATGTGCCGCTCTTGTAACAGTGTTGGTTTGCAGTGAGATAGGTGTAAAAAAGAAGAGGGCTCCACGTTATGCGGAGCCCTCCTTCAGTGTTTTCTTTCGCGAGAAGGTCTTATTTTCTCTTTTTGGCCTTCTTGGCGGAAATCAGGCTGCTGCCAGCTTTGAATTTGGCAACTTTCTTGGCGGGGACCTTCACGGTGGCGCCGGTACGCGGGTTCTTGGCGGTGCGGGCCTTACGCTCGGCGACGCTGAAGGTGCCAAAGCCGATAAGGGTCACTTTCTCGCCTTTGTTCAGCTGCTCCTGGATGGTGGCGAAGCAGGCGTTCATAGCCTCTTTGGCGGCTACTTTGGTCATGCCGGTTTTGGCGGCCATTGCGTTAACAAGTTCGGTTTTGTTCATTTTGTTAATGTTTAAAGGGTTATTAATGTTGTAATTACTTTCACGGTGCAAATGTATGAATTTTTTTCGATTCGTCACAAAAAAAATTTCACATTTTTTTGCTTTTTTTTTCTTGCAAAATACTACGACACTAATTCCCAGTCTTTTACAAAATTGCCGCGAAGGAAATCCTCAATGCTATTTTTCTTTTTTCCAGCCATTTGGAGGCTTAAAATCTCTACAAAACCGTTTGCTGCTGCGAGTTTTAAAACTCTTTTTCCGTCACAAAACAGAGTGTTTCGCTGTGCTGTAGGGTCTTCCACGGGATGTGTCTCGAATATTTTGAAAGGCACTTCTTCGCCCTTCGGAGTGCGGAGGGTGAGTGTGGCGGCGGGATAGGGAGCGAGACCTCGTACAAAGCGGTCGACCTCGGCAACGCTGCGCGTGAAGTCGATGCGGCAGTCGTCTTTGAATATTTTAGGTGCCGGACATGGGGTGCCCTGTTGCGGCTGCGGTTCTATGGTGCCGGCGGCAAGCCCGTCGAGGGTGCGCACCACAAGGTTGCGACCCATTGCTGCAAGACGGTCGTGGAGGCTGCCGGCGGTTTCGTCGGGGGCGATGGGGGTGCGTTCCTGCAGCAGTATGTTGCCTTCGTCGATATGGTGGTTGAGGAGGAAGGTGGTGACGCCGGTCTCTCGTTCGCCGTTGATGATGGCCCAGTTGATTGGCGCTGCGCCGCGGTAACGGGGCAGGAGCGAGGCGTGGAGGTTGAAGGTGCCGCGGGGGGGCATGTTCCATACTACCTCTGGCAGCATACGGAAGGCCACTACCACAAATATGTCGGCCTGGTAGCCCTGCAGCGCTTCGAGGAAGGCAGGGTCGCGCAGTTTCTCGGGTTGCAGCAAGGGCAGGCCGTGGTCGAGGGCATATTGTTTCACTGGGCTGTAGACCACCTTCTGGCCACGTCCGGCCTGACGGTCGGGCACTGTGACCACGGCGGCCACCTCGTGGCTGCTCTGCATCACGGCGTCGAGGCTCTCGACGGCAAAGTCGGGGGTGCCGAAAAAGACTACTCGCATCGGTTAGATGGTTTGGGGACAGAAGGTGTTGCGCAGGGCGCACATCTTGAGGGCTGTGATGGCTCCTTCCACGCCTTTGTTGCCGTGGCGGCCACCGGCGCGGTCGAGGGCTTGCTGCATGGTGTCGCAGGTCAGCACGCTGAAGATGACGGGGCGGCGGTGTTTGAGAGCCACGTTGGTGATGCCCTGCGAGACGGCCTGGCAGATGAATTCGAAATGGCGTGTCTCGCCTTGTATCACGCAGCCGATGCAGATGACGGCGTCGACAGTGTTGTCGTAGTGCAGCATCATGTCGGCGGCGGTGGTCAGCTCGAAGGTGCCGGGCACGCGGCAGGTCTTTATGTTCTCTGGTTTCACTCCGTGTTCGGCCAGGGTGTCGTAGGCGCCGTGAAGCATGGCGTCGGTCACTTCGGCGTTCCACTCGGCGGCGATGATGCCGATGGTGTATCTGTTGCCGTCGGGCACAGCCGTCGGGTCGTAGTCGGAGAGGTTCGTTTTCTTTGTCATGGTGTGGTCTTAGAAATCTTTGGAATTATAGACACGTGGCTGCGCGTGGCGCTCCTGCTTCGACTTCTCGGGCAGCCGGCTTTTGTCGGCTTTGTAGTCGAGTTTCTCGCCGTGGCGCGGCTTGCGGATGCCGAAATAGCTCTTGTCGAGATGCAGCCGGCGGGTGCGCAGGCTGTAGTTCTCGAAGTCGAGAATCCATTCGGGGTCGAAGGTCTGGTAGAGGAAGCGGCACTCGAAATGCAGGTGGGGACCTGTCGAGTTGCCTGTGCTGCCGCCGAGGCCTATCACCTCGCCGGCGCTGACCTGCTGGTTCAGTTTTACGTTGATCTTGGAGAGGTGGCCGTATAGTGTCTCAAGGCCGTTGGGGTGGCGCAGGACAATACAGTTGCCGTAGCCGCCCATGCGCGATGCTACGCGCACCGTCCCGCCAAAGGCGGCACGCACGGGTTCGCCGGTGCGCAGGCCTATGTCCACTCCGTGGTGTCCGCGGTTCCACCGCCATCCGTAGGGGCTGGTCTTGCGGCCCCGCACGGGGAAGCAGAAATCGCTGCTGTCGCGCAGCAGCATGAGGTTTATTTCGTCGGGCAGTATTTCTACACGGGTCTTGCCGTGGGGGTTTACACGGTTGTGGGGGAAGGCGTCGTACCACATCGGCACCGCATAGGAGGCCAGTGTTGTAACTGGTGTGGCGTCGGTTGCCGGGGCTATGGGTTGGCTCTGCCCGGTGGCATGGTGTTGCCTGGTGTTCTTTTCAGGCTTGCGGGGTGTGGCCTTGGCCTGCTTCTGCTGCCGCTCGGCACGGCTTTTCTCGGCGGCTTCGTAGCGTGTGGCTTCGGCCATCCGCACCGCCATGATGGAGTCGTAATACGACATCTGGGCCTCGACGCGTAGCCCGCAGAGCATCAGAAGCAGGACGATAAGCGTGCGCCGTAGGCGGGCAACGGGGATGCCCAGTTGTTCACGGTATTTCGCTACCGTGCGGCGGGCAAGGGGTATTCCTTGCGAGTTGAGTATCGAGGCCAGCGCGTCGTCAGAGAGAGGCGACTGCTTGTCTTCGCCCGATATGGCATCGGCAAGGCGTTGCTTGATGGTTTCGACCGATATCTCGTCGCCGCTTTCGGTGGCCATGCCCTTTGAGAAGCATTCTTTCAGCGGTATTGTTCCGAAGTCGGTCTGCAGGTATTTGCTGTTTGCCATGCGCGACACGGTGCTGATGTCCAGCCCTGTGGCCTCCGCAACCTCGCGCTGCCGCATGGGTATTAGCGTATCGGGGTTGCCGCTGAGCAGGAAATTGCGTTGATGTTTCAGTATGTATCGCATGATGCGCACGATGGTGTCGTGGCGTTGCTGCAGCAGGTCGATGAATGTTTGTGCATCGTTCTGCTTGTTGCGCAGGAACTGGATGGTGTCGTGGTCGCCGTGCGATTGCTCAAGATCGCGCAGCATGTCGGTGTAGTAGGCGTTGAGGCTCAGCTGTGGCAGGTGGCTGTCGTTGAGGTAGAAGCTGAGTTGGCCGTCGTGTTGGGTGACGATGATGTCAGGTGTGACTATGGCTGCGGTGTCGCTGTCGGCGTGGTCAGAGCCGGCAGGTTTGGGGTTGAGCCGCCGTATGGCGTCGGACACTCGGTTGAGTTGCTCTTCATCCATCCCTGTCGTTTCGCAGATATGGCCGAAGCGGTGGTTGGCAAAGTCGTCGAAGTGGTCGCGTACCACCTCCAATGCTGCGAGGCGCACCCGTTTTTCGTCGGGGGTCTCTCCGTCGTTGGCGCGTTGCAGTTGGAGGGCGAGGCACTCTTGGAGGTTGCGTGCCCCAACACCGGCAGGGTCGAGGCTTTGCACCACGTGCAGCATCTCTTCCACCTCTTCCGGGGTGGTCTCGATGCCTTGGCGGAACCCCATGTCGTTTGCCACCAGGGCAAGGTCGCGGCTGAGGTAGCCAGCGTCGTCGAGGGTGCCTATCAGTTCGGTTGCTATGGCACGTTGCCGTTCGTCGAGACGCCGCATAGAGAGCTGCTCCAGGAGCCTCTCTGCCACCGACTGGCTGTCGCTGACCACGAATTCACGGCGAGTATCGTTGGGGTCCCTTTCGAGGTGCTCGTGGTAGTCGAAGCTGTAGTCTTCGTCTTCGTCGGTGTCCCAGTCCGAGCCGCGGTCGTCGGTGGGCAGGGGCACTTCGTCCTGCACCTCTGCCTCGAGCAGGGGGTTCTTCTCAACCTCCTCCTTGATGGCTTGTTCCAGGTCGGTGACAGGCAACTGCAACAGGCGCATCAGTTGTATCTGTTGCGGTGAGAGTTTCTGTTGCAGTTGCTGTCGCTGTACCTGTTTCATTTTGGTTTGTTATGTCCGGTTGAAATGTTATCTTACGATATCCATCTCCTCGATGAGGTTCTTGGCACCGGCATAGATGTCGATGACCCAGAGCATATAGCGGCTGTCGAGGCAGATGCAGCGCTGCAGGTTCTCCTCGAAGTCGATGTCGCCGCTCATGGCCTCGCTGTTGCCGTCGAAGGCCAGTCCGATGAGCACACCTTTGCCGTTGATGACGGGCGAGCCGCTATTACCGCCGGTAATGTCGTTGTTGGTAATGAAGCAGGCGGGCATCTCGCCGTTGCGGTTGGCGTAGGGGCCGAAGTTGCCCTCGTTGTAGAGCTGTTTCAGGCGGGCGGGCACATTGAATTCGCTGTTGTCGGGGTCTTCCTTCTCGATGATGCCCTTCATGGTGGTGTAATGTTTGTATGCCACACCGTCCTTCGGGTCATAGCTCATCACGTTGCCGTAGGTGAGGCGGATGGTGCTGTTGGCGTCGGGCGACATGAGTTTGCGGCCTTCGTTGATCTTGAGGATGCCGTTGGTGAAGTCGCGGATGCCGCGCTCAAGGTTGTCTTTCACGTCCTGCGGCACCTGGCCGTCGAGCGACATGTACACCTCCATTGCCTCGTTGCCGGCGGCCACGAGGGGGTCTTTCTCAATTTTCTTGAGGTCGGGTTTGAGCATGAAGTTGCCCAGTGCCTCGGGGTTGGCGAAGATGCTCTTGCCGTAGAGGTCGGCCACATACTTCTCCCAGTTGCCCTTGTATTTGCGGTCTGCCTTCTTCAGGAACTCGGGACAGAGTTCGGGGTTCATGTTGGTATAGACGTATGCAAAGAGGGCTGCCGAGAGACGGCGGTCCACCTGTTCGTCATAGTCTTTGAAGAAGTTGTTGATATAGCCCTGCAGGCGGCTGAGGTCGGCGTTCTTGTCGGCCTCGAGCATCTTCTGGAAGCTGTTGCCCACGCGTGCGGCAAAGAGCAGCGCCTCGGGGCCGGAGAGGAGGCCTTCCACCACATACATGTTGGCTTCCTCCACGTCGCGGCGGGCTGCATAGCCGTCGCGGATAAGGTTCAGCGCGTTGCTGTACTTGGGCGAGGCCTGGCGGCGTGCCCAGTCCTGATACTCGCGCTCCACCTCTTTCTTCACCCCCATGGTGTTCAGGGCCTTGAGGGCCTTGTTCTGCTCGTGGCTGTATTTCCAGTAGTTGGAGCAGGAGGCATATTTCGAGGCGTATTTGATGCGGGTGGCCTGGCTGGCGGCCATCTCTTCGCGCAGGATGTTGATCTTGACGGTGCGGATTTTGTAGCGCAGGTCGTTGGTGATGTTCATGGTCTCTTCCAGACCGTAGGAGGTCAGGAAGTGGTCGGTGGTGCCGGGGAAGCCCATGACCATGGCAAAGTCGCCGTCGTTCAGCTCGCCAGCGCTCACCGGCAGGTGGTGCTTGGGCTGCAGGGGCACATTGTCCTTGCTGTAGTCGGCGGGGTTGCCGTCCTTGTCGGTATAGATGCGGAACATCGAGAAGTCGCAGGTGTGGCGCGGCCAGCTCCAGTTGTCGGTGTCGCCACCGAACTTGCCCATCGACGAGGGGGGAGCGCCCACCAGGCGCACATCGCGGTAGATGATATGCACAAACAGGAAGAACTGGTTGCCGTTGAACATCGGCTTCACCTTGGCGGCATAGTTGGTGCCCTTCACAGCCTCCTCCTCAATCTGGGAGCAGACCTTCTTGATGGCGGCAGCGCGGTCGCCCTCGCTCATGTCGTCGGTCAGAGCCTCGTTCACGCGGTCGGAGACATCCTCCATCCTCACCAGCACCGATGCCGTAAGGCCCGGGTTGGGCAGCTCCTGGTCCATCGAGTAGGCCCAGAAACCGTCGCGCAGGTAGTCGTGCTCTACCGTCGAGTGCTCCTGTAGCTTGCCGTAGCCGCAGTGGTGGTTGGTCGAGACCAGGCCCTTGCTGCTGATAATCTCGCCGGTGCAGAAATGCCAGAAGGGGCTACCGGCGTTGCCGAGACCCACAATGGCGTCTTTGAGACAGCTCTGGTTCACACTGTAGATATCCTCCGGTGTGAGTTTGAAACCGGCCTTCTGCATATCGTCGTAGTTCTTGCCGATAAGCGAAAGCAGCCACATTCCCTCGTCGGCCCGTGCCGCCGCAGGCAGCAGCAGCGTCATGGCCAACACAATTGCTAAAGTACGAATTTTCATTTTGTTAAATGTATTGATTAATTATTATTAAATAGTCCAAAGCGGTGCAAAGATACAACTTTTTCTCGATGTGGCCAAACCTTTTTCGCTGCCGGGGCAAAATAATTGTCTGTCGAAGGGGGCGTGGTGCGGGGCAGACGTCCTGCATCGGGTAGGGGATGACTCCGTACCAAGTCCGACCCAAGTCCGACATTTCTCCGACCGTTCTATAGTAGTTCTATAGTAGTTCTATAGTAGTTCTATAGTCAAGCAGTAAAGAAATACTATGGAAATACTATAGAAGTGGTATGGAAATGAGGGCTTTGGGCCCTGCCTGGCGGGGCGGTGGGGCGAGGTCGCGGTGGAAGGGCTGTGGGTGGGGTGTGAGAGGGGCCGGTGCAGAAAAACTTTTCAACACTGGCCGCCGCTTTCCCACCCCCTCGGGAGAGGTATGTTTTTGTGCGTGTAATACTATTGATAGTCAGTATATTGTAAAATAATTTCACTTTTGGTGAAACTTTTTTGCGAAATCTGCGTTATGGGTTATGAACAACAAAAATTGGTTAAAAAAAACAAATTTTGGGAATTTAAGGCAGAAATTGGATTTTTCTTCGTAATTTTACAACCTGAAATTTACAGGCAAAAATGGCGTTAATACTTGGAAAAGAATACTGTAAGGTGGACTCGAACGGTCGTTTCAAGTTCCCAATTGCGCTCAAGCGCCAATTGGAGACGGAGGACGGCCGCTTTGTGATACGCGCGAGTGTTTACGCCGAGTGCCTGGAGCTGTGGACCTATGCCAGTTTCAGGGAGGAAGTGGAGAAACTCCAAGAGAAGCTCAATCCTTACCGCCGCGAAGACCGCGAAGTGCTGCGCAAGCTCACCGAAGGCAACATCATCGAGCTCGACTCGAACGACCGCCTGCTGGTGCCAGCCGAGCAGAAACATGTCATCGGCGACGCCAAGGAGATAGTGCTGCAATCGACCGGCAAGTTCATCGAGCTCTGGGCCCGCAAAGCCTACGACAAGATGAACACCACCGGCAACGACTTCGCCCTGCGGGCCGAGGCGTTGCTGGGTCAGACGCCGGCCGACAATGAGCAGTGAGTACCATACACCAGTGATGCTTAGCGAGGCAATCTCCGGATTGCGCATACGCCCCGACGGCACCTATGTCGATGTGACCTTCGGCGGTGGCGGTCATTCCGCTGCCATCATGCGCTCGTTGGGTCCCGACGGCCATCTGGTGGCTTTCGACCAGGACGAGGACGCCGCGGTGCGGGTCGGCAGTGGAGAGTGGCGTGAGGGTGTCGTTTCTGAGGCCAAGTTCACCTTCATCGGCGAGAATTTCCGTCATCTGGCCAGCTTCCTGCGGCTGCACGGGGTGCGCCGTGTCGACGGCATACTGGCCGACCTCGGGGTGAGCAGCCACCAGTTCGATGTGGCCGAGCGGGGCTTCTCCACCCGTTTCGACGGCGAGCTCGACCTGCGCATGGACCGTCGCAACCCCCTCACGGCGCGCGACGTGGTGAACAGCACCGACGAAGACACGCTTGCCCGCATCTTCAAGCTCTACGGCGAGCTGCCCAATGCACGCCAGATGGCCCGGGCAATCGCAAAGTGGCGTATGGAAGGCGGCGAGCGTCGTGACATAGTGACCACCTCGGACCTGAAGGCTGCTGTGGCGCGCCACTTGCCGCGCGGCGCGGAGAACAAGTACCTGGCCATGCTTTTCCAGGCTCTCCGCATCGAGGTGAATGGCGAGCTTGAGGCCCTCAAGGCCCTGTTGCAGCAGTCGGCATCGCTGCTGGTGCCCGGCGGAAGGCTGGTGGTCATCAGCTACCATTCGCTCGAGGACCGGCTGGTGAAGAACTTCATGCGTGCCGGCAATTTCGATGGTGAAGTCGAGAAGGACTTCTACGGCAACCCCCTGTCGCCGATGCGCCAGGTGGGCAAGTGTGCCGCCTCCGACGAAGAGGTGGCCCGCAACAACCGCGCTCGCAGCGCACGGCTGAGGGTGGCGGAGAAGATTGATAACGAAAAGTAAATATTGTTTTGAAGTAATAGATGGGTAACAAGTTCAGAGAGAAACCGGCCGAAGAGCTGCAGCAGGCAACCGCCCCTGCCGCCCCCGCCGAGACCACGGTCGACGACGAGGTGCAGGAGGTGCAGGACACCGTGCAGGCGGAGGCGAAGGCCAAGGGAGGCAAGGCGGGGCGTGCGGCACGCGGCATAGGGCGTGTGCTGGGCGGCGATATGCTGGCCGACCGTCTGGTGCTGCGCCAGATACCCTTGGTGTTGCTCTGCCTCATTTACCTCCTGCTGATTGTTGCCAACCGTTATCGCGTTGAGAGCCTCAGCCGCGAGAAGATGGCTACCGAAGAGCGCATCAACGACCTGCGCGAGGAGCGTATCCAGATGCAGAAGCAGTATCAGCGCAGTGTGAAGATCTCGCAGATAGCCGAGGAACTGTCGGAGACGGGTGTGGGCATAACCAGCGGCCCTCCCTATGAGTTGTAGACCTATAGGGACGGCATGTAATTAAATTGAATGAAAGAAGAGCAAGATAACAACAAGAGCATGACGCGGGGCACCTCCGTCCTCTACCTGCTGCTGACATTGGTGGTGGGTGTGGTGGTAGTGGCCTGCATAGTGAACATACAATGGGTGCACGGCGACGAGTGGCGCACCCGCGGCGAACGCCGTGTGCACGATGTGCGCACCGACCCCGCGCGCCGTGGCAATATATACAGCAGCGACGGCAAGATTCTGGCCACCAACGTCACCGAGTGCGACCTTTACCTCGACCTTCACAATACTGTCACCCTCGACGAACACGGCCATCCCAAGTATGACCGCCAGGGCCGTCCGATAGAGTCGGGCCCGATTGTCGACAGCTGCTTCTCGCTCTATCTCGACACTATGTGTGTGATGCTGGCCGACGCCATGCCGGGTCGCACCGCCGCCTACTATTATGAGAAGATTTCGGCAGAACGTGCCAAGGAGAAGCCGCGCCGCTGCTTCCTCGTAGACCGCCATGTGCCCTATTCGGTATGGTTGAAGATAAGCCGCCTGCCGGGCTGGAGCCGCGGAGTGGTGCGCCAGGTCGACGGCGAGAGCGTAATCCGCCAGCAGCGTGCACATATCTATGGCAACCTGGCTGGCAACACCATAGGGTTCCAAAACAACCGCGCCAGTGCCTCATATACTGGTCTCGAGGGGGCCTACGACAGTATTCTGCGTGGTCAGGACGGCCGTTACAAGTGCAGCCGTCTCACCAAAGGTCTCTGGCTCGAAGACGAGCAGTATGTGGACCGCGAGGTGCCGCAGCGTACCGACGAGGATGTTGTGGACACCATTCTGCTGCAGCGCAAGATAGACGGCATGAGTATCGTCTCCACCATCGACACCCGTTACCAGGACATTGCCGAGAGTTCGCTCCGCAAGGCCCTGCGCCAGTATGGCGGTGCGGCGGGGTGCGCCATACTGATGGAGATGCAGACCGGCTATGTGCTGGCGTGTGCCAATCTGGCCCTCGACACCACGGTGCATGACTATATGGAGATGCGCGACCGCAATGTGGCCGTCAGCGATGTCTATGAGCCCGGCTCCACATTCAAGACCGTAATTCTCACCGCCATGCTCAACGACCCGACCTTGAAGATAGACACCTCGATGCAGGTGCGTGTCGGTGTGAAGAACTTCGGCGGCAAGCACGACGAAATCAAGGATGACCACACCCTTGCCGGTCGCGACTCGTTGAGCGTCAAGGAGGTTATAGAGCAGTCGAGCAATGTCGGTATGAGCGAGTTGGGATGGGCCTACTATAACGGTCGGCGCGACACCCTGCGCCATATCGTGGAGCGTATGTTCCCCTATGGCAGCCTCAATCCCGATGTCAAGGCTCGCGAATATCCCACCTATGTCAACGACCTGAACCGCTCTAACCGAGACTTCCTCAATTTCTGCTATGGCTATTCAACTCGCGTGAGCGCCCTGCAACTGGTCACATTCTACAACGCCATCGGAGCCGGCGGCCGTATGGTGAAGCCGCTCTTCTGCAAGGCGGTTGTCGATGGCGACCGTGAGATGCCGATACGACCTGTGGTGCTCAATCCGCAGGTGTGCAGCCGTGAGAGCGCACGCCTGATGCGCGAGATGCTGGAGGGCGTGGTGGAAAACGGCACCGGTAATAATATAAAGAATAATACTTATGGTATAGCGGGCAAGACTGGCACCGCCGTCAACAACTATGCCAACCGCCATAGCTACAACGCTTCGTTCTGTGGTTTCTTCCCTTCGGAAAATCCGCGCTACACCTGTCTTGTGGTGCTTGAACGCATCCCCTATTACGGCCGACAGGCCGCCGTGGTGTTCAAAAGCATCAGCGACTGTGTAGTGGCTGTGGACAAGAAACTGAGCGACGGTGCGGTGAAGAGTGTGTGGCCACGCCTCGAAGAAGACAGTGCCATGGCGATGCAGCGTCCTGTTGTGTCGAGAGCGCCGCAGGACGACCTGCGCAAGGTGTACCGTCGTTTGCGCCAGCCTTATGTCTCCACCGACTCGTCGTCGGTGTGGGTACATTACCGGACGGCGACCGATACCACCCCCGCACGCTATTTCCCCTATGAGCCCGTACGCGGCCGTGTACCCAACTGCTATGGTATGACGGCCAAGGATGCCTTGGAACTCCTGCATGAGATGGGATACAAGGGAATGGTGAGGGGATATGGCAAGGTGGTGTCGCAGCAGCCCAAGGCCAACACTAATACTCGCCCTGGCGGTACGGTGGTGCTGACATTGAAATAGAAGAATAGTAACAGACTTGGAATGATACTGAAAGATATAATAAAAGGAATAGAGGCCGAGGTGATTGGTTCGGTCGAAATGGAGGTGGCAGACCTGCAGTTCGACTCGCGTCGTGTGGGGCATGGTACTGTGTTTGTGGCACAGCGTGGCACCAAGGTCGACGGTCATTCGTTTATAGCCACTGCGGTAAAGCAGGGAGCGGCAGCTGTGGTTTGTGAGGAACTGCCTGTGGAGATTCCTGCTGGTGTTACCTTTGTCAAAGTGAAAGACAGCAGCTATGCGTTGGGCCTGATGGCAGACAATATGTATGACCATCCCTCTTCGCGCCTCAAGCTGATAGGCATAACCGGTACCAATGGCAAGACCACCACCGTCACCCTCCTGCACAGGATGTTCCGCATGCTGGGCTATCACGTAGGCTTGGTCTCGACCATAGTGAACAAGATTGACGAGGAAGAACTTCCCACTGGCCATACTACCCCCGATGCGCTGGAACTTAATCAGCTGCTTTGCAAGATGGTGGATGCCGGTTGTCAGTATGCCTTTATGGAGGTGAGCAGTCATGCAGTGGTGCAGCATCGTATTGCCGGGCTGCAGTTTGCCGGAGCCATCTTCAGCAATATCACACACGACCACCTCGACTTCCACAAGACCATGGCCAATTATATCGCTGCCAAGAAGGGCTTTTTCGACGCCTTGCCCAAGGAAGCATGGGCTTTGGTAAATGTGGATGACAGAAACGGCCGTGTCATGGTGCAGAATACACCGGCCAAGGTTCATACCTATGCCCTGCAGCAGATGGCCGATTTCCATTGCAGAATATTGGAGAATACTTTTGAAGGTATGCACCTCGAGTTGGACGGCTGTGAGTTATGGTGCCGTCTGGTGGGCCGGTTCAATGCCTATAATCTCACCGCTATCTATGCCGCTGCGGTGCTTTGTGGTGTGGAGAAGGCGGAGGCACTCCGCATACTGAGTATGCTCGAGGCTGCTCCCGGTCGTTTCCAATACGTCAGTGGCCGTGGTGTTACCGCTATTGTCGACTACGCCCATACTCCCGATGCCCTGCAGAACGTCATCTCAACTATCGACGGCATCCGTAAACCTACCCAACAGCTTATCACCGTTGTGGGATGTGGCGGTGACCGCGACCGGACCAAACGCCCTGAGATGGCCCAGATCGCCTCTGAAGGGAGCGACAAGTTGGTGCTTACTAGCGACAATCCCCGCACGGAAAACCCTGACAGCATACTCGATGAGATGGAGGCTGGCCTCTCCGCTCAGCAACTCAGTCGCACTATCCGCATCACCGACCGCCGTCAGGCTATCCGCACAGCCTGCATGATGGCCAAGGAGGGCGACATTGTGCTCGTGGCAGGCAAAGGTCATGAGAAATACCAAGAAGTGAATGGAGTGCGCTCTCACTTCGACGATGTCGAGGAAGTGGGGAAAGCACTTAATAATTAGAACATAGAAAACAGAAATATATGCTATACTACTTATTCGATTGGTTGGACAGAACTATTGACTTCCCCGGTGCGGGATTGTTCCAATACATCTCGTTCCGCGCAGGTGCCAGCATAGTGACATCCCTGCTCATCATGCTTTTTGCCGGCCGTCCTTTTATCAGATGGATGCAGCAAAAGCTTGGTATGATGGATGAGGTCCGCACGGAGTTGGGTCTTGAAGGTGCCGAGCAAAAGGCCAAGACTCCCACCATGGGCGGTATACTTATTATCGCTGCCATTATCATTCCCACCCTACTATTTGCAAAACTGGACAATATCTATGTCCAGATAATGATTGGCACCACGTTGTGGATGGGACTGGTGGGTTTCCTTGACGACTACCTTAAAAAGAAACGTGGCAAGGCAGGCCTGCCTGGCAAATACAAGGTTGTAGGACAGGTTCTGCTGGGACTTGCTGTGGGCATGCTTATCACCTTCCATCCGGACATTACCGACCCCTTGAAAACCACCATTCCTTTTGTGAAGAACAATGAGTTTGACTATACGTGGCTGGTTTCGTGGCTTGGTCCTTGGGCAGCCGACTATGCCTGGGTGGTGTTTGTGCTGGTGGTGATATTTATAGTCACTGCCGTCAGCAATGCCAGCAATCTAACCGACGGTATCGATGGTATAGCTACTGGTGTGGCGGCTGTCAACGGTGGTGCACTGGCTCTGCTGGCATGGGTGAGCGGCAATATTATCATGTCCAGCTACCTCAACATTATGTATCTGCCCAATATCGGTGAGCTGGCCGTCTTCAGCACCGCCTTTGTTGGTGCCACTCTTGGTTTCCTATGGTATAACACTCACCCTGCGGAGATATTCATGGGCGATACAGGCTCACTGGCCATTGGCGGCATAGTGGCTGTATTTGCCATTCTCATCCGCAAAGAGTTGCTCCTGCCACTGCTCTGTGGCATCTATCTCGTGGAGGACCTTTCTGTAATTATCCAGACCATGGGTTGCAAGCGCTACCGCCGCAAACACAAGTTGCCCATAGGCCAGCCTGTGCCGGTGGAGAAACGGCCGTTCCTTATGTCGCCGCTGCATCACCACTTCCAGAAGAAGGGCGTGGCCGAGGAGAAGGTTGTCACCCGTTTCATCATCATGGCAATACTCCTCGCTGTATTCACCCTCTCCACGTTGAAACTTAGATAATAATAAACGAAAAACAACATATCAATATATGACTATTGAAGCTTTGGCCAAACAGGGTTACGAAAGAACCTACACCGGACTCGCCGGCATCGATGCTCGCCGTCTCAAAACGATGCGTAACGCCGCTCTGCGTGCTTGTTTCAGCCGCATGGAGGAGACTCGCTACAAGCAAGAGTTTGTGGCTCGTGTCTGTGGCCGCCAGTATGTGAATGACGCCGCGTCGCGCACCATCAACGCCACTTGGTACACCCTCGAGCACCAGCAGGGTGGCCTCATCTGGATTGCCGATGCCAACGATACACCCACCGACTACAGCCGGTTGGTCCCCACCGCCCTGCGCAAGGTGCGTATGCTTGTCGTGGTTGGTGACGGCGAGGACTATATGCACCATATTTTCAACGGTATCATACCTGTCATCAAGCGTTCTTCTTCTATCGCCGAAGCACTCCGCAATGCCTATCGCTATGAGAGCGAGGAAGAGCTCTCCGTGGTCTATTCACCAGCCTGCTACAACGGCCATTCCACTGTTGAACAGGGTGAAGCATTCCGTAAAGAAGTAAACGAATTATGAAAAGTGGCACGTTGTTCAAGGGCGACAAGATAATCTGGGTGGTATTCTTCCTGCTCAGTATCTTTTCGTTGGTGGAGGTCTACAGTTCCATCGGCCTTTATGCCTATTCGGTATTCAGCACCAAGACCCCCACGTCGCTCTTCCTCCGCCACCTGATTATCGTTGCTGTCACCTATGTGGTGGTGATTCTGCTTTCACGGGTCAACTACCGCTATTTCTCACGCTTTGCCATGCTTGGCTATTGGGCGTCATTGGTCTTGCTTGCCATTATGCTGGCGCTCCATGGACGCTGGTTCCGCATCCCCGTCATCGGTCAGTTCCAGCCTTCCGAGATTGCCAAAGTGGTGCTTGTGGTATTTGTGGCGCGACTTCTGGCTCTCAAGAAAGACCAGGCTGGCGAACTGAGCACCTTCCTCATGGTCCTCGTCAGCATCGTCGCCGTGGCCGGCATGGTACTGCCCGAGAACTTCTCCACCGCTGCACTCATCTTCCTTGCCTGCTACCTGATGATGCTTTTCGGCGGGGTAAACCAAAAGTATTGGTGGCGCCTCCTGTTGGTGATGGTAGTGGTGGTTGGTGTTGCCATGTTTGTGATGATAAAGACCGGCGAACACAGCCACACCCTCGAACGCAGCGAGACATGGGTCAACCGCGTCGACCGCTGGCTCAATCCCAATCCCGACGAGCTCTCGCAGGAGAATATGGCCAAGATGGCCATTGCCCGCGGCGGGGTGCTTGGCGTGGGTATCGGCAATACTGTGCACGCACGCCTCATGACTCAGGCCCACAACGACTTTATCTATGCCGTTATCATCGAGGAGACCGGTATCGTGGGCGGCATCATCGTCTTTCTGCTCTACAGCATCTTCTACTTCCGTTGCGTCAGGCTGGCTCGCCGGTGCAAGGGCCGTTTCGGGGCCCTCACGGTGGCTGGCATGGGCACTATGATATACCTGCAGGCGTTGGTCAATATGAGTGTGGCTGTCGGTGCCCTCCCTGTGACGGGTCAGACGCTGCCGTTCATCTCCTATGGCGGCACAGCCTATCTCTTCCTTGGCTGCGGTCTCGGAGTGATACAGTCCGTGGCTGCCGATGTCTATGCCAAGGAGGCCGATGGCGAAGCCCAGCCTGTCTCCGACGTCGAAGAACTCCCGGCCGAAGCCGAAGAATGATAAATTGAGAATAAAAAAGAAAACCTACAATATGAAAGCAATAGTAAGTGGAGGCGGCAGCGGTGGCCATATTTTTCCTGCAGTGGCCATTGCCAACGCCATCAAGAAGCGCTGGCCCGATGCCGACATACTCTTTGTCGGTGCCGAGGGTCGTATGGAGATGGAGAAGGTTCCCGCTGCCGGCTACCCCATCAAAGGACTCCCTATCGCAGGCCTGCAGCGCCAGCTTACCCCTGCCAATATAGTGAAGAACCTCCAGCTGCCGTTCCGTATCCTCAAGAGCCGCCGCATGGTGAAGTCCATACTGCGCGATTTTGCTCCCGACATAGTGGTCGGTGTGGGCGGTTTCGCCAGCGAGCCCACCCTCAAGGCGGCTGCTGCCATGGGTTACAAGACCCTCCTTCAGGAACAGAACTCCTATGCCGGCCTCACAAACAAGATGCTGGCTCGTGACGCACAAGCCATCTGTGTGGCCTATGACGGCATGGACCGCTTCTTCCCCAAAGAGAAGATTGTCTTCACTGGCAACCCTGTCCGTGCCGATATCGAGAATATGGCCGTCACTCCGGCCGATGGCCGTGCCCATTTCGGCCTCGCTCCCGAAGGCCGTGTCTTGCTGTCGGTTGGTGGCAGCCTTGGCGCACGCACCATCAACCAGATGGTCCTCAATCATCTGCACTTCTTCCGCGAGAACAAGATACAGATTCTGTGGCAGACCGGCCGCTGGATGTATGACGAGGCGGTACGTGCCGTCGAAGCCGCGGGTTTGGCCGAATGGGTCAAGGTGCACCAGTTCATCAGCCGTATGGATATGGCCTATGCCGCCGCCGATGTGGTCATCTCGCGAGCCGGTGCCATCGCTATCAGCGAACTCTGCCTCGTTGGCAAGCCTGTCATCCTGGTGCCGTCGCCCAACGTGGCCGAAGACCACCAGACCAAGAACGCCCTCGCCCTCGTCGACCGTGGCGCCGCTCTCATGGTGCGCGACGCCGACTGCGACAACCAGTGCCTCCCTCGCGTACTCGAGCTCTTCGAGAGCGTCGCCAAGCGTCAGGACATGAGCGCCGCCATCGCCGCTCTGGCAGTCCGTAATGCCGCCGACAAGATTGTGGACCAGATAGAAAAAGTAATTAACGCCAGATAACCCCAGTCTCATTGATATGAACTACTACTTCTTGGGCATAGGAGGCATCGGCATGAGCGCCCTGGCGCGCTACTTCCACCGCCGTGGCGACCGCGTGAGCGGATATGACCGTACGCCCTCGCCCCTCACTGCCGAGCTCGAGGCCGAAGGTATCGACATCCACTACGACGACCGCCCCGACCTCCTGCCTGCCGATATCGACCTTGTGGTCTATACCCCTGCCGTGCCGCAGGAACTTGGGGAGTTCAAAGCCCTCTCCGCCCGTGGTGTGCGTATCGAGAAGCGTTCGCAGGTGTTGGGCGAGCTGACCCGTGGCAAGAAGTGTATCGCTGTGGCTGGCACCCATGGCAAGACCACCACCTCTACCATGATTGCCCACCTCCTGAGCAAGGCCCCCTGTGGCTGTAGCGCCTTTCTCGGCGGCATCAGCAAAAATCTCGGCAGCAATATCCTTGTCGACAACAACAGCGAATATGTGGTTGTGGAGGCCGACGAATACGACCGCTCTTTCCTCCAGCTGCATCCGCACTATGCTGTGATCACTGCCACCGATCCCGACCACCTCGATATCTATGGCGACCATGCCCATATGCTCGAGGCTTACCTCCAGTTTGCCAACCAGGTAGACCCTGACGGCCGCCTCTTCTTGAAAGACGGGGTCTTCACCACCTCCGATGGCGAGCCTTTTGTGGAATTCGGCTCTCACCATCACCATGACCACGACCACGGCGACCACGATCATGACCACGACGACCACGACGGTCATCAGCATGCTGCCTTGCTCCCGCCTGTCGCCACCTATACTGCCCGCGGCATCGAGGCCGACTACTATGCCATCAATGTCCGCACCTACAACGGCAATATCTTCTTCGACCTACGCACTCCCAACGGAGTCTTCTACGATATCGAACTCGATGGCACAGCCCTCTTCAATGTCGAGAACGCTGTCGCCGCCGCCGCTGTGGCGCTCGAGTGCGGCCTCGACCAGTACCAGCTGCGCAGCGGCCTCAAGTCTTTCGCCGGTGTGCGCCGCCGTTTCGACTTCCGTATCCGCGAGAAGGACCTGGTCTATATCGACGACTATGCCCACCATCCCCGCGAGATAGCCTCTACCCTCGAGTCGATACGCTACCTCTACCCCGGCAAGCGCGTTGTGGGTATATTCCAACCGCATCTCTACAGCCGCACCCGCGACCTTGCCGACGACTTTGCCGCCGTCCTCTCCACTCTCGACGAACTCATCATGATGCCTATCTACCCAGCCCGCGAACGCCCCATCCTCGGTGTCACTTCCAGCATGGTGCTTCGCAAGGTAGACTCCATGTCGAAATACCTCTGTACCCCCGACCAGGTGCTCGAACTCGTGCCGGCCCTCTGTCCCGAGGTGGTTGTCACCCTCGGTGCCGGAGATATCGACCGCCTCGTGCCACGGCTCGAGCAGGTGCTTAGAGAACAAGTGCTATGAAACGACCCTATAAAATAATGCTCATCCTGTTGGGCGCCCTTGCGGTGGCCGTGCTGGTCGTTGTGGCCAACGTGGGTCGCGCGCGCTCACAGGTGCGCGATGTCGAGGTGCACCTGCGCTACGGTCGCACCCCGGCCCTTGTGAGCGAGCAGGCCGTCCGCGACACCGTCCTGGCCGCACTGCCGCGCCTCACCTCGCTCCGAGTCCAGGATGTGGACTGCGAAGCCGTGGCTGCTGCTGCGGCTCGGGTGCCCTATCTCACCGCCGTCCATGCCTCTACCAGCGTCAGCGGCAAGGTGGTGGTACGCGCTCAGCAGCGCCGTCCCGTAGCACGTCTGTTCTACGGCGACCGTCAGCGCTATATCGACGCCGAAGGCGTGGTTATGCCCCTCAGCACCTTGGGCAACTGCAACGTGCTGGTGGCTGGAGGCGACTTCCGCGAACCCCTCCGCGCCGACTCCATCGGCAGCCAGCTCCGCCAGCTTGTGGCCCTTGCCGACTTCCTCGACAGCCACGAGCAATACGGATGCCTTGTCGACCAAATCTATATCGAAAGCGACGACGATGTGATGATGGTGCCCAAGGTGGGCGACCACATCATAGAACTCGGCACGGTCGAGAACCTCGACGAGAAGTTCGAGAACCTGCTCACCTTCTACCGCAAAGGCATGCCTCGCGCAGGGTGGAACACCTACTCCAAGGTAAGCCTCAAATTCCGCAACCAGGTGGTTTGCACCAAGAATAATTGAACGAAACAGTGTAACAGACAGCCGTATAGGCCTTTAATCGTATAAACTCCGATATGACTCCGTACCAAGTCCGACCCAGGTCCAACATTTCTCCGACCGTTCTATAGTAGTTCTATAGTACTTCTATAGTAGTTCTATAGTCAAGTAGTAAAGAAATACTATCGAAATAGTATGGAAATGGTAAGGAAATGACGGCGTTGGCACGGTGCAGGAGGATGTAAGACAGGAATAAAAAGATAAACAAAAAATACTCATTATTATGGAAAACGAAATCATTGTAGGTCTCGACATTGGAACCACCAAGATTGCATGCTTCGTCGGCCAGCGTGCCGAGTCGGGCAAAGTGAAGATTCTCGGTTTCGGCAAGACCGAGTCTGTCGGTGTCGAACACGGTGTGGTGCGCAGCGTGACGCTCACCGCCGAGTCGATAGGCAAGGCTGTGCGTATGGCCGCCGACCAGGCCAATGTCGATATCGACGAGGTGTATGTCGGCATCGCCGGACAGCACATCAAGTCGCGTCCCTCGCAGGGTAGTATCTCCATCCCTCCCGAACACACCCTCATCGAGGAGGAGGACGTGGACCGCCTCATCAAAGACCAGTACAACATCATGCTGGAGCCGGGCGAAGAGATTATACACATCTTCCCCCAGCAGTACACTGTCGACCGTGTGCCCTTGAGCCGCGACATAACCCCTGTGGGTGTGCCCGGCAAGACCCTTATGGGCGATTTCCACATGGTGACAGCCAATGTGCAGAACCTTCAGAACATACGCCTCGCTGTCGAGCATGCCGGCCTCACTATCAAGGGCGTGGTGCTCGAGCCTGTAGCCTCGGCCAAGGCTGTCCTCGACGAAGGCGACCGCGACGCGGGTGTGGCAATGGTCGATATCGGCGGCGGCACCACCGACATAGCCATCTTCCACGACGGCATCATACGCCACACTTCGGTGCTGCCTCTGGCCGGCAACGCCATCACCAACGACATCCGTGAAGGCTGCAACGTGCTGAAAAAACAGGCCGAAAGCCTCAAGGTGAAGTTCGGTTCGTGCCTCACCTCGGCGGTGAGCGACAAGGACGTCATCTCCATTCCTGGCATCCGCAGCCAGCCCTCGCGCGAGATATACGTCAAGACCCTCGCCGGTATCATCCACGAACGCACCAAGATGATAATGGAGCAGGTCGACTATGAGATAAAACTCTCCGGCTTCGACCGCAAGCTGCTGGCCGGCGTGGTGCTCACCGGCGGTGGTGCACAGTTGAAGAATATCAAAGACCTCTGTGCCCTCATCACCACCACCGATACCCGCATCGGTGTGCCCAACGAGCATCTCGAGCCCGACAGCGTCGCCTTTGCCGAGTTGGCACACCCTATGTATGCCACCGGTATCGGCCTGGTTCTCTATGGCATAGAGCAAAGCGAGGCTGGCCGCAAGCCCGCCGCCGCCGAGAAGAAACAGGACAAGGGTGGCCACACCGACATCTTCAAGGATATGGACGAGTCGGCCCCGGCTCCCGCCCCCGCCCCCGAACCTGTCGAACAAAAGCCCGCCTCCAAGAAGAAGGGCAAAGGCAAATCGTTCGACGATGTCATTGGAGGATACCTGAAAAACCTCTTCAACGAGAACCTTGAGTAGGCAGTTTTCGCACCTGTGTATAAAAATGTTGAAAACTAACAGACCGTCAACCCTTTAGATTGGAGTAAAATTAGTAATTTTATCCTGCCGAACAAAGTACGCAAAACACATTTAACGACATCTCAATCAGCAAGATAGAAATATAGAAGCACATGGAAGAAAGCATGAATTCCACTTTTTTCACCTTTGATTCGCCCAAAGGACAGTCGTCATACATCAAGGTAATCGGTGTCGGTGGCGGTGGCGGCAACGCTGTAAACCACATGTACAACGAAGGTATCGAGGGTGTGGACTTTATCGTCTGCAACACCGATATGAAAGCTCTCAACGCTTCGCCCGTGCCCAACAAGATACTGCTCGGCAGTGGTCTCGGCACCGGCAAGAAGCCCGAGCGCGCCCGCAAGGCCGCCCAGGAGCGTGCCGACGACATCCGCGAGGCTATCGCCCACAATACCAAGATGCTCTTCATTACCGCCGGTATGGGCGGCGGCACCGGCACCGGCGCTGCCCCCGTCATTGCGGAGATTGCCAAGGGTATTGACATTGAAGACGAAGAAGGCAAGAAGATACTGGTGGTGGCTATCGTCACCCGCCCCTTCAGCTTCGAGGGTGCCCCCTGCCGTGCACAGGCAGAGGCCGGTATCGAGGAATTGCGCAAGTATGTCGACTCGATCATCGTCATCAACAACGACAAGTTGCGCTCCTTTGGCAACCTGCCTATGTCGAAGGCTTTCAGCATGGCCGACGACGTGTTGCTCACCGCCGCCAAGGGCATTGCGGAGATCATTACCGTCGACGCCTATGTGAACCGCGACTTTGAGGACGTAAACACCGTGATGGGCAACAGCGGCACCGCCCTGATGGGTATCGGCAACGGCCGCGGCGAGACCCGCGCCCTCGATGCCATCACCGGCGCCACCACCAGCGTACTGCTCGACGACAGCGACATACGCGGTGCCAAGAAAGTGCTTCTCTATTTCACCTACTCGAGCGATCACGAGATGACTATCGACGAGTTGAACGAGATTACCGACTATGTGGGCAATGTGACCGGCGGCAATTCGGAGATACTCTGGGGTGCCGGTCCCGACGAGTCGCTCGACGACGAACTGAAAGTCATACTCATAGCCACCGGTTTCGAGAAGACAAAGGCTGTGCCGCAGAGTCCCGAGATATTCGTGCTCGAGGACGAGCCCAAGGCCGAGGTGGCCGTTGATACCCAGGCTGCTCCCGCCGCCGCTGCCGACGAGCCTTATATCACTCAGAAAGAGCCTGTGGCAGAGGTGCAGGATATTGTAGAGAATGAATCTTCCTGCTATGTCACCCCCGAGAATGTGCAGTCGGTGGTGCCCGAGGTTATCGCAGCCATCACCCCCGAGGCAGTCGGTGCCACCGTGGCCGATGTGGTTGTGGAGCCTGTGGCCGCACCCGAACCGGTAGTGTTCGAGGCTGCTCCCGTGGCCGCAGCTGTCGAGGTGGAGGCCGAGCCTGAACGTGGCAACGTGTTTGTACTCGAGATGGACGACGACCCCGCCGCCGTGGAAGCCAAGCCCGCCCCTGTGGCAGAGCATGTGGTTGATGCTGCCGTCGAGGAGATACATATCATCGATCGTGTGGAGACCGTCAAGGCCGAGCCCGAACCCCAGGCTGTGGTGGTGGAACCCGTGAGAGTGGCACCCGAGCCTGTGCGCAGTCCTTTCGAAGGCGACAACGACCTGAAGACCGCAGCCGACCGTATACGTCGCATCCACGAGTTGTTGCGCAACAACCCCAACGGGGCCGAGATGGTGCAAAGCATGTCGATGGGCCAGATGTCGGAAGATGACCTGTATCATGGTGCCCACTCGTCGCAGCGAGAGTCGTCGGCCTACACGATGCGTCCGGACGGCCGTATGTACAAGAACCCGTTCATAGCCGACCAACCCGATTGAATAAGAGACTCATAGGTACGCTCTGCGCTATCGGCGCAGCTGTGTGCTACGGCACCAACCCGCTGGGAGCGTTGAACTTATATGCCGAGGGGATGAATACCCCCTCGGTTCTTTTCTATCGCTTCGGACTGGCGTGGGTTATCATTGCCGTGGTGATGGCAGTGAAAGCCGTCGGCAAGCGTGAGTCGCTGAGGGTGAACCGTCGCGAAATACTCACCCTCACTGCGTTGGGCCTTCTGTTCATATTCTCGTCGTTGACACTTTACCTCTCCTTCCACCTTATGCCGGCCGGCGTGGCGTCGACGATACTCTTCACATACCCAGTCATGACGGCGGCCATCATGACCATCTTCTTCAAGGAGAAGGTGCGTTTTGCCACGGTGCTTTCCATCCTGCTCAGTCTGGTGGGCGTGCTGTTGCTCTATTGGGGCGACAGTGGCGGCACGCTGAGCATTGCCGGTGTGGTATTGGTATTGGTGTCGGCACTCACCTATGCCTTGTATATCATTGTGGTAGACAAGTCGCCGTTGCAGATGTCGTCGTTCAAGATCAACTTCTTTGTGCTCTTCTACTGTGCTGCCGGCATGGCGTTGTTCGCTCTTTTCAGCGGGCAGCCTCTTATGCTGCCGCCTACCCCGCGGGCATGGCTGTGGGTCGGTTGGCTGGCCGTGGTACCCGCTATCATGGCCTTGGTGATGATGGTTTATGCCGCGAAATATATCGGTAGCACACCTACGGCAATTCTTGGCGCCCTCGAGCCTACCACGGCGGTCCTGATTGGCATATTCGTCTTCAGCGAACCTTTCTCGCTGCGTCTCCTGATAGGCATTTTACTTATCCTTGCCGCTGTCACCATTGTTGTTCTCGGCAAGGGTCGCCATGCGGCTCAGTCATAGCTTTTTGTAGTTTTATTTTCATTTCCGGGTAAAATTTTTTTCCTGTATATGGAAAAATATTTGTAATTTTACACCCAGAAAAATATGAAAGAAAAACGTTGGATTATTCGAGAAGACTATGATTTAGAGATTGTTGAGAAACTTGCTGCTTCGCTTGGCGTTGACCGAATCATCGCCACTCTGCTTGTAGAACGCGGAGTGACAACCTTTGAGGATGCACGCCGATTCTTCCGTCCGGGGTTGGACCAGGTCCACGACCCCTTCCTGATGAAAGGCATGAAGCAGGCTATCGACCGCATCAACCTTGCTGTTGCTAAGAAACAGCGTATCATGGTCTATGGTGACTACGACGTCGACGGCACGTCGGCAGTTGCTTTGGTCTACTCCTATCTCAAGGAGTTGGACAGCAATATCGACTTCTATATCCCTGACCGTGAGCGCGAGGGGTATGGAATCTCATACCAAGGCATCGACTATGCTTGCGAGACTGGGGTGAAGTTGATTATCGCCCTCGACTGCGGTATCAAAGCCGTGGAACAGGTCGACTACGCCCTCGAACGGGGTGTTGACTTCATTATCGGCGACCACCACCTGCCCGGCGACGAGGTGCCGCGTGCGGTGGCAGTGCTCGACCCCAAACAGGCCGACTGTCCCTATCCCTATAAAGAGCTTAGTGGCTGTGGCATAGGCTTCAAAATTGTGGAGGCCCACCTCGAGCAGACCCTTGGTGTACGCTTGTGCGACCTTCCGGAGCAGCTCGACACGGTTCGTCGCAACCGGCAGGAAGAGCTGAAACTGCGTCTGTTGAAATACCTCGACTTGGTAGCGGTGAGCATCGCCAGCGACATTGTGCCTATCATGGGTGAGAATCGTGTATTGGCTTTCTTCGGTTTGCGGGTGCTCAACACCAAGCCGCGTCCCGGCATCGAGGCAATCCTCAAGTATGGCCATGTCGACAAGCGGCAGGCCGACCAGATGCCTGCCACCGAGGCTGCCGACAAGAAAGCAGGTGGCTATTTCGAGAAAGAACTCACCATCAGCGATCTTGTATTCCTCATAGGCCCCCGTATCAACGCTGCCGGACGTATCCGTTCTGCCTTCGACTCGGTGCGCTTGATGCTGACGGAAGACCCCGCCATAGCACGTCAACTGGCTGACGATATCAACCAGTATAACATGGAACGTAAGGACCTTGACACGGCAGCCACCGAGGAGGCTAAGCGCCGCATCAACAACGACCCATTTTATCAGGGCCGTCAGTCGTTGGTGCTATACGACCCTGAGTGGCATCGCGGTGTGGTGGGTATTGTGGCCAGCCGTATCGTTGAGGCCTATAACAAGCCGGCTATTGTGTTTACCGAGGGCAGCGATGGCCTCATCACCGGCTCGGCACGCTCGCTCAAGGAGTTCGATGTGCATGAGGCGTTGGAGAAATGTGCCGACTTGCTTGAACATTTCGGTGGCCACAAGAGTGCCGCCGGTGTGAGTCTGCGCAAGGAGAATATGCGGACCTTCCTCGACCGCTTCGAGCGTCTGGTGCGTGAAAGCATGGGTACAGAAGAGGTGGTGCCGGAGGTGGAGGCCGATGCGGAGATAGAGTTCTCTCAAATCACCCCCAAGTTCCTGCGCATCCTCAAACAGTTCGCCCCCTTCGGGCCGGAAAACAACGTGCCTGTGTTTGTGAGCCATGAACTGGTGGATACCGGCGGTGCCCGTATTGTCGGTACAAACCACCTTAAGTTCAACGCCATCCCTATCGCAGAACGTACTGCTCCATACCCTGCCATCGCCTTCCAGCAAGGGGAAGCGTTGCAGCGTATGCGCCATGGCGACCGTTTCGATCTATGCTATCAACTGGAGGAGAACTACTGGCGTGGCAAGACGGAGATACAACTCAACGTCAAGGACATCAAGTTCGTCGACTGAACATCCATACATAAACAAAGCCCCTGCAACTTCGGTTGCAGGGGCTTTGTCGTTTATAGCCTCACCGTAATCTCTATCGGGTAGTGGTCAGAGATATACGGCACGCCGTAGTCGCCGTCGAGGGTGCGGAAGCGGAGGACTTGGGCATTGCGCACTAAGAAGTGGTCTATGACCGAACCCTCCGCCTGGCCATAGGCGTTGTAGGTGATGGCACAGCTGGTGCTGTCGGTGAGGGTGCGGGCATCCTGCAGGCCGACACGACGGAAGAAGGCGAAGGGGTGGTACTCGGAGCTATCGTCCGTGGTGTTCATGTCGCCGCCCACGATGACGGGTATGCCGCCGGTTCTCTCCTTGTTCAATTCGGTAGCCACCGTATGGGCAATCACCCAGGCACCATAGGCGCGGGCGTCGTCGCTCACGTGGTCGAGGTGGGTGTTGAGATAGGCGAACTCTTTGCCACTCTGGCGGTCGCGGAAGCGGGCCACGGTGACGGTGCGGTAGCAGCCGGCACCTTCGTACTTCGACGGCACCTCGGGGGTCTCGCTGAGCCATCGGGTGGTGTCGGCGAGCATCTCCAGCCGCGCGGTGTCGTAGTAGATGGCCATGAACTCGCCGGCCTCCTTGCCGTCGTCGCGCCCCACGCCGATGCGGCGGTACTGTGGCAGACAGCTGTCCAGATATTGTAGCTGGTCTATCAGCGCCTCCTGCAATCCCATAGCGGCGGGGCACTCCTCGTCAATCATCTTCACCACGGCAGCCTTGCGGTAGGGCCAGCCGTTGTCGCCGTCGATATTGTTCCACGAATTATAGCGGATGTTGAACGAGATAACCTTCAACTCGTCATCCTGCCTGCTGCAGCCGCACAGCAGCAATATGGCACAAAGTACAAATGCTATTCTTTTCATAATACCCCTAAAACGCAATAAATGAATAATTATTGCCACACCGCCACACAATATCCACACCTGTTTCTCGTTATTTGTTATAAAATAACGATTATGGCAGACGACAAAAAGATTATCTTCTCGATGGTAGGCGTGGGCAAGCTGATACCGCCCAGCCGCCAGATACTGAAAGACATTTACCTGAGCTTCTTCTACGGGGCCAAGATAGGCATTATCGGCCTCAACGGCAGCGGCAAGTCGAGCCTTATGAAGATTATCGCCGGGGTCGACAAGGACTACCAGGGTGAGGTGGTCTTTGCACCAGGCTATAGTGTCGGCTACCTCGAGCAGGAGCCCAAGCTCGACGACACCAAGACCGTCAAGGAGGTGGTGCAGGAAGCCGTGCAAGAGGTCGTAGAACTGCTGAAGGAGTACGACGAGGTGAACAACGCCTTCGCCGAGCCCGACGCCGACTTCGACAAGCTTATCGCCCGTCAGGGTGAGCTCACAGAGCTGCTCGAAGCCCACGATGCCTGGAACCTCGACACCAAGCTAGAGCGTGCTATGGACGCACTCCGCTGTCCCGACGAGGACCAGCTGGTGAAGAACCTCTCCGGTGGCGAGCGACGCCGCGTGGCCCTCTGCCGCCTGCTGTTGCAAGAGCCAGATATCCTCCTCCTCGACGAGCCTACCAACCACCTCGACGCCGAGAGCATTGAATGGCTCGAGCACCACCTTCAGCAGTACAAAGG
>JAEEGL012503516.1_pt1 | contig 28684 bp, 26 predicted proteins | sample 9134231 | NCBI WGS metagenome assembly JAEEGL01 (sample SAMN16246548, study PRJNA631951) | gut metagenome | biome: gut microbiome; feature: rumen; material: fiber-attached | host: Bos | place: Iran: Karaj | collected 2018-10 | reverse complement strand
CGCCGAGAACGCCGCCCTGATATGCAGCACCGAGAGCTACGCACTCATCAGGGTTGATGCCCTTGAATGGGTCCTTGCCGATGAGCTTCTTAACAGCTTCCTGAACAGCAGGGATTCTTGAAGAACCGCCGACCATGAGGACCTTATTGATCTCTGAGATATTGAGTCCGCTGTCGCTGAGAGCCTGTCTTACAGGTCCCATAGTAGCTTCTACGAGGTCAGCAGTAAGCTCGTTGAACTTAGCCTGTGTAAGAGTAAGATCAAGGTGCTTTGGAGTACCTGTAGCGTCAACAGTTATGAATGGGATATTGATGTTTGAAGTAGTAGTAGAAGAAAGCTCTATCTTAGCCTTCTCAGCAGCGTCCTTGAGTCTCTGAGCAGCCATCTTATCAGCTGAGAGGTCTATACCCTCAGCCTTCTTGAATTCGTCAACGATCCAGTTGATGATACGCTGATCGAAGTCATCACCGCCGAGACGGTTGTTACCGGCTGTAGCGAGAACCTGCTGAACATCTTCGCCCATTTCGATGATAGAAACATCGAAAGTACCGCCGCCGAGGTCGTAAACCATAACTGTCTGTTCTTCTTCCTTATCGATACCGTAGGAAAGAGCAGCAGCAGTAGGCTCGTTGATGATACGTCTTACGTTGAGGCCTGCGATCTGACCTGCGTCCTTGGTCGCCTGTCTCTGGGAGTCAGTGAAGTAAGCAGGAACGGTGATGACAGCTTCAGTTACAGTCTCGCCGAGGTAAGCCTCAGCGTCAGCCTTGAGCTTCTGGAGTATCATCGCGGAGATCTCCTGCGGGGTATAGTTCTTGCCGTCGATCGCTACCTTGTAGTCGCTGCCCATGTGTCTCTTGATAGAGGAGACTGTTCTGTCGTGGTTGGTGATAGCCTGTCTCTTAGCCACCTGACCTACGAGACGCTCACCGTTGTTTGTGAAAGCGACTACGGACGGAGTAGTTCTCGCGCCCTCGCTGTTGGGGATAACGACGGCGTTGCCGCCCTCCATAACAGCTACACATGAATTAGTTGTACCTAAGTCGATACCGATTACCTTTGCCATAATTTATTCCTCCTGTAATAATGCTTAATGTGTAATACTTAATGCTTAATGCTTAATGCGTAATTCGTAATCAATGGTGTCGCCTGACGGCGATATATTTGAAACACATGATTGTCATTCAGATACGTCCGCGCAAGCGGACACATTCAATTACGCATTACGAATTCACTAAAGCGCCACTGCGACCATAGCCGGTCTTATCAGCTTGTCGCCGAGCATATAGCCCTTCTGGTAGACCATGCAGACGTGGTTGCTGGCGTAGTCAGTACCGTCGAGCTGCTGTATCGCGTTGTGGAAGTTCGGGTCGAATTCCGCCCCGAGAGCTTCTATCTCCTTGACGTTCATCTTCGTCAGGAAATCCGTGAGCTGGTTGAAGATCATCTGCATACCGTTCTTGAAATTCTCGTCGGTACACTCAGACTCCATTGATCTGCCGAAGCTGTCGATGACGGGGAGAAGATCCTCGATACACTTTGCGGAAGCGTTCATATAGGTCTCCGTCTTTTCCTTGGCTGTGCGCTTGCGGTAGTTGTCGTACTCCGCGAACAGTCTCAGGTACTTGTCGTTCGCCTCGCTGAGGGCTTCCTCGAGCGCCGCATACTCAGAAGCGGTGTCGTTATATTCGCTGACTGCATCGTCCTCGTCGGAAGTTTCCGCGGACTCTTCTGCGGGAGCTTCGTCTGCTGCTGTCTCTTCCGCAGTCTCCTCCGGAAGAACGGTCTCGTCAGTCATTTCCTTGATATCGTCCATTCAGTCTGCTCCTTTCAGTCCGGCGGAGCGGAATCCGTATCCGCAGCCGGCGGTATATTTTCTTCGCCGCCCGACATGAGGTAGGATATCCTCTGTGTCAGGTAATCGACGTAAGGGATTATCTTTTTGTAGTCCACTCTCATCGGACCTATGACTCCGAGAGAGCCTGCCTCCCTGCCGCTCTTGCGGTACTTGGAGACTATCATGCTCGAGTTCCCGATAGCGAACGTGCCGCTCTCTTGCCCGAACTTGACCTGTATGCCGCTGAACGTCTCCTCCAGCATGGAGCTGAGGTCGTCCTTGTGCTCGATGAACCGCACGACTTCCATTTTATCGAGGTCGTCGCACGAGAGGAGCTTTTCCCCTCCGCTGAGCGTGAGTTCCTGCTGCCGCAGGTCCTCCGAGAGCTCACATATGCCCTTCACCAGCGGTGAAAGCGACACCATGTACGCGCTTACCGCAGCGACCATCTTGTCGAACATTTCCTCCGAAAGCTCATCGACCGAGACGCCGTTGAGGTTCTCCTCGATGTATCTCGTGAAGAATTCGAGCTGCTCGTGGCTGAGGTCGAATTCAAGCCTGCAAGCCTTGTTCTTTATGCTGCCGCTCGAGGTTATGAGCAGTATGACGTAGAGCCGCTTGCCTGTGGGAATGACCTCCACCTTCGATATCACCGAAAACCGCGGGACTGCGTTCGTCACGACCGCAGCGCACTGCGTGAGCTCCGTGAGCGCCGCAGCGGCGTTCTGCACGAGAAGCTCCTCGGGGGTATCGCTGTCGCCGAGCATATCGTCGAGCCTTTCCTTCTCCTCGTCCGTGAGGCTGGGAGGCGTCATCAGCTCGTCGATGTAGAGCCTGTAGCCCTGAAAGGTGGGGACTCGTCCGGCTGAGGTATGGGGCTGCTCGAGGTATCCGAGCTGCTCCAGCGCCGCCATATCATTTCTTATAGTGGCGGCGGAAACGTTTATGTGTTCCAGCTGGGAGATCGCTTTGGAGCCGACCGGCTCGCCCGTGCGGACGTATTCATCGACGACGGCGGCGAGTATTTTCAGTTTTCTGTCATCCACGGCCCTCACCCTCCTAACTGTTTAGCACTCACGGGGGCTGTCTGTTAGCACTCTTGCTCCCCGAGTGCTAATTATAATTTACCACTATTATACCGTATTGTCAAGGGTTTTATACATTTTCGTCATTTTTAACAAAAAGAACCTGCGCTGGAATATGTTTTGACGCAAAAACAGCAGGCTTTCATGCCTGCTGTTCCTTTACGATATCACCATTCTTCGCTGTAATCGTCGTCAGTGTCGTCGCTGTCCTCGCCGGAGTTTTCATCGTCCAACTCATCGCCGTCCGACTCCTCATCGGAGCTCTGGTCAGACGCTTCATCGGAAGTTCCTTCCGTCTCGGGTGCCTCACCGACGTACACCGTCACGATGAAGCCGTCGGAGTTGTTGCCGGAAATGGCGCTCTTCACGCCGTTCGGGACGGGGATATTCGCCGTATCTGCGCTGAAATCAGCCGCGACGTAGTACACTTCGTATAGCTTGCCGTTGTCGTCCGAGAACGACAGGTGCGAAGTGCCTGTCGGGTCATAGGGGTGCTCCTTGAGCAGCTCCATGTATTCCTCCATTGTGAGGCTGTTTTTCCACATATAATATGCGTGCGGAACGCCGACGTAGCGGAAGTGCCAGGGCTCATACTGTATCTCGGTGATGTCCTCCTTGCCCTCGGGATAGCGCAGGATATAGCCGTATTTCCAGCAGTTCTCCGCGAACCATGAATACTCGCCTGTGCCGTCGAAATCGTAGTCGGGAATGGTCGAGAAGTCGATAGCGTAGCCGGATTCGTGCTCGCTGTAGCCGGGCTTCGCGACGCGCGCGGAGGGCTCGTCCTCGCCGAGGGAAGCATCATAGAGCTCCTGCTGGAACTCTCTTGTGCGGTATGAACCGTAGATCGTGAGGTTGTCGATACCGGTCTTATCGTAGAAATCCTCGATCATCTGCGCGAGGGGCTCGTAGGCGGGCTCTGCGATCATATAGCTGTAGTCCACGGTCGTGAAGCAGGTCCTGCCGGTCTCGTCGTTCATCTCGAGGATGCTGACGAGGTCCTCACCGCCGCCGATGTACTCGTTGTAGTTGTTGACGAGGATGAGCTCGCCCTTGAAGATGTCGGTGAGCGGACGGGAGACTGTATCGTAGATGACCGCGTTGGGGTCGGGGGCTTCGGTCGTGTTTTCGGGGAGCTCGGCGACGTCGGTAACGTCCGCGAAGGGCGACGTGCCCACAGTCTGGGAGCGGTCAGCCACGCCCTTTATCAGGTAGCCGCCCGCGCAGATCACAGCCGCACTGATGATGAGCTCCGTCACGAATTTAGTGCGGCGGATACTCTGCTCCTTGCTTATTTTTGTATCTTTAGGCATTTTAATACTCCTGTTCTGACAGTCCGGAGGTCCGATGAGCTCCGGTGAGATATCGGTGCGATATCAGCTTTGTAGACTATTATATCACACTTATTCGTGAAAATATAGGGTTTCCGTCGCATCTTTGGCATATTGCACAATCAAGCCGAGAGATTCATGTTTGAGTTTGTGCAATGTATAGACGACTTCCTCCGCTGCGTCCAGAGCCACACTTGCACCACATTTGTGAATTGTGCACTAAAAATCGCTGTTTCCGTTGTTACTGATGTGAATGTGATACAATAAAAACGCAGGGTTTAGCGCTAATTGCACAATCTTTTGAAAAACCCCTTGAATTTGCGGAGTATTGGTGTTATAATGTACTTGTAAGAATATGGTCGTTTTCAGGCGCGACTCCGGTCAACAGCCTGTTTTTTCAACTCTCCGCTATCCGCCTGCGAAGTGCGTTCGCGGTCAACGGCTGCGTTTTTACAGTTTTAAGGAGTGATTTGATGATTTGTCCCGCGTGCGGAACCGAAAATCCGAACAAATTCAAGTTTTGCGTCAAGTGCGGCAGCAACCTTGAAAACCCGCAGGAGGTCAATATAGAACAGGTCGATCTGGGCGGATACCATTCCGAAGAGGATTATGATTCCGACAAGACCGGCTTCAAGATGAGCACCGGCACCTTCACTATCAGCGATAGTGCGCCGGCAAGCAACACCTCAGACCTTTACACAGCAGACGAGCTCAACGACGATGAGCAGGAATTCGACTTCAGCAGCTATGATGAGCCGTTTATCCCCAAGCTCGACGCCGACAGGCTCGCTGTGCCGCATAACAACAATATGCCCCAGCAGCCGATGATGGGTCAGCCGATGATGTACGGTCAGCAGCCCGTAATGGGCGGTATGCCCGGACAGCAGCCTGTCATGGGTCAGCCCGGTATGCCCGTTCAGGGTATGCAGCAGGGTATGCCCCAGCAGCAGGGTATGCAGCAGCCGATGATGGGTCAGCCCATGATGTACGGTCAGCCCCAGATCATCGGTTACGACCAGAACGGTATGCCTGTCTACGGTCAGGCACAGCCCATGATGTACGGTCAGCCCCAGCTCATCGGCTACGACCAGAACGGTATGCCTATCTACGGTCAGGCACAGCCCATGATGTACGGTCAGCCGCAGCTCATCGGCTACGACCAGAACGGTATGCCTGTCTACAGCCAGCCGCAGCCCATGATGTACGGCCAGCCCGGAATGCCCGCAGAGGGCGCAGTTCCCGGTCAGGCTCCCTACGGTATGCCCCAGCAGGGCATGCCCTACCCGAATATGGGCGGAATGCCGGCAATGGGCGGTATGCCCGGTATGCCCGGCAACGTCTACGGCGCTCCCCAGCAGCCTGCTATGCAGCCGCCTCCGCAGCAGCAGAAGCAGGAGGACAGAGTCAAGATGTCCGACGATTTCTGGGAGTTCTTTGACGGCGGCAAGGCTACCGAACACAAGGAAGACTCAATGGACGACTTCTTCGGCAAGCGCAGCGACGATATGGGCGGCGTTTCGCTCGACGGTCTTGATATGGGCCGTCTCCAGCGCCGTGAGCAGAAGAAGAACTCCTACATGAACGACACCCCCCTCGTCAATGCTGACGACCTCGCACCCAACCTCGAAGATAAGTTCAACAAGATGTATATGCGCAAGGCAGGCTCAGCCAATGCCGACGACCTCGCAGTCAAGTCCGACGAGAGACCTCAGGACATCATGGGCGTGACCCGCGACGTCGATGTGAGCAAGCTCTCGCAGAATGAGCATTTCAAGTCAAGGATCTCAATGAGCGGCGCAGGAGAGGCGAACGCAGACGACCTTGAGACTTATGTACGCGAACGCACCGAGGACACCATGGATCAGGACCTTCGTGCCGTGGAGGCGCTTCCCTCCAAGAAGAAAACATACAACGACGAGATCGACGCTATCGAGCTGCCTGAGTATATGCAGGCACGCAAGACCGTCAAGTCTGATTCACCAGAAATTCCCGGCTTGCCGGAAATTTAATAAAAATCTTATATCATAAGAGTAAGGAGCAATCATCATGAAGAAATTTTTGGAAGAATTCAAAGCATTCGCCCTGAAGGGCAACGTAATGGATCTCGCTATCGGCGTTATCATCGGTGCTGCGTTCGGTAACATCGTTACTGCCTTCACTGAGGACTTCATCCAGCCTCTTATCGCCTGCATCGGCGGAGCTGAGGTCCACGGACGCACCGAGATCGGCGACACTGGTTCGTACATACTCTGGGGCGACTTCATCACAGCAGTCATCAACTTCATCATAATGGCGTTCTGCATATTCCTCATGGTCAAGGCTATAAACAAGCTCATGTCCATTGGCAAGAAGAAGGAAGAAGCCAAGCCGGCTGAGCCTTCCAAGGAAGAAGTGCTCCTTACCGAGATCAGAGACCTCCTCAAGGAGAAGCAGTAAAATACGTTCAAAGGGCGGACGGATCAGTCAGCCTCCCTTAACGGAAAAAGTGTAATACCGAGCCTGAAACTTCGGGCTCGGTATTTTTATGCCGTGATTCCGCCGGCGGGGACTCCCCGCCGCCTTTTTGGTTTTCCTTCGGTTGCCCTATTTTTTCAGTGTTTCTCTTTGTTTTTACGGTCGGTTGACATACATATAATAATGTGGTATAATGATAGAATAAAATCGCATACTATGGCATAACGGCGGGAAAGCCCCTCCGTACAGCCTCTCAGAAGGAGAAATAATGGGAACTTTAAAGGAACTCTACGCCTACAGGCAGATGATCTTCAGTCTCGTCAAGAAGGACCTGCGCGGAAGATACAAGGGCTCAGTGCTCGGCTTCCTGTGGACATTCATAAACCCGCTCTTGCAGCTCGTGGTATACACAGTCGTTTTCTCGTTCATACTCAGGACTAACATAGAGCGCTACTACCTCTACCTGTTCGTGGCGCTGATACCGTGGATATTCTTCTCGTCGTCGATAACGGTGGGCGCCGCTTCGGTGGTCGCGCAGAAGGACCTCGTCAAGAAGATATACTTCCCTCGAATGGTCATACCGATATCCTACGTCACGAGCTGCTTCGTGAATATGCTGCTGTGCTTCATAGTGGTGTTCGCAGTCATAGTCATCACAGGCGTGGGAGTGAACTTCATTGCGCTGCTGACCCTTCCTGTGATAATGGCGGTGGAGTACCTCCTCGCGCTGGGAATGGCTCTGCTGACCTCTGCCGTAACGGTCTATTTCAGGGACCTCGAGCATATCCTCGGAATCATCTCTATGGCATGGATGTATATGACCCCGATCATGTACGACAAATCCATAGTCCCCGAGAGACTGCTCCCGGTATTCAACCTCAACCCCATGACCCACGTCATCGAGTGCTACCGCGCAGTGCTCTACAGCAAGCAGGTGCCCGACCTCTCATCGCTGCTTTCGGCAGCGGGGCTCGGAGTGCTCTTCCTGCTCATCGGAGCGCTCGTGTTCAATAAGCTACAGAGACATTTTGCGGAGGAATTATAATGCAGCAGAATGACATCGCTATAGACGTCAGGGACGTCACCAAGAGCTTCAAGGTATACCTCGACAAGGGCTCGCAGCTGAAGGAGAGACTGCTCTTCCGCAAGCGCAGCCGCTATGAGGAGCGCAAGGTGCTCAAGGGTATCAGCTTCACCGTCCGCAAGGGCGAGGCAGTCGGACTTATCGGTCACAACGGCTGCGGCAAGAGTACTACCCTCAAGCTGCTCACGAAGATAATGTACCCCGACTCCGGAGAGATAACCATGAACGGCAGAGTCTCCAGCCTCATAGAGCTGGGAGCAGGCTTCCACCCGGATATGAGCGGCAGGGAGAATATCTACACCAATGCCGCTATCTTCGGCCTCACCAAGAAGGAGATCGACTCCCGTCTTGCCGAGATAATCGAGTTCTCGGAGCTGGAGGAGTTCATCGACAACCCTGTCCGCACATATTCCTCGGGAATGTACATGAGACTCGCGTTCAGCGTCGCGATAAACGTTGACGCGGATATACTGCTCATCGACGAGATACTCGCCGTGGGTGACACAAACTTCCAGACCAAGTGCTTCAACCGCCTGAGAGAGCTCAAAGCCTCGGGCATAACCATAATCATCGTCACCCACGATCTCACCACCATTGAGAAATTCTGCGACAGCGCGATATGGCTCAACGGCGGGCTGATAGTCCGCGAGGGCAGGTCTCCCGAGGTAGTGGACGCCTACTACGACTTCATGAACCAGAAGCGTATCGACTCCGAAAAGGCTGCTGCCGAAAAAAAGGAGAAGGAAGAAAAGGAGCGCAAGGCTCAGGCAGCTCCTGCGGCGGAGGAGAACGCTCCCAGCGAAGATACCGGCGGCATAGACTATAGCGCGAACCGCTTCGGTCTGCGCTATATCGAGATAACCAAGGCGAGAATGCTCAACAAGTCCGGCGAGGACAGCCGTATCTTCTCCACCGGCGACAACATCACGCTGGAGATAGACTACAAGGTCAACCAGCCGCTCGAGGAATACATCTTCGGCTTCGGCTTCTATACGCTTGAGGGCGAGTGCCTCTACGGCAACAACACCCAGCTCGACCGCATAGCAGTCAGCACGGATAAAACGGAGGGCACGATAGCGGTGGACATTCAGGATCTTCCGCTGCTTGCCGGAAAATATACGCTCAACGTAGCCGTCGTTGACCGCGACGGCACACCTATGGACTTCTACCGCAATTACTGCGGCTTCGAGGTGGTCTCCGACGACAGGAGCACCGGCTATATGAGAGTACGTCATAACTGGAGGATAACAAAGTGAGTATAAAGACAGACGAACTGCTTGCAGAGGTCATCGAGGAGAAGCTCCTCGGTGGCGGCAAGGGAGCACAGGAGCTTTCCGGCGACATCAACGTCGCGATGCTCGATTCCCTCGACAAGATGAACAAAACGTCCGTGAACCGCAGCTACCGCGATATACCGGCAGCCGGCTTCAAGGGCAAGCTCACGCGGCTGGTGAAGCGCCTTATGCGCAGGCTCACCTTCTGGTACGTTGAGCCCTGCATGATGCAACAGACTGAATACAACTGCGCCAACAACATCTTCTCCGCGCATACCAACAGCGAGATAAACACCCTCCGCAGCAAAACGGACACCCTCTCCGGGCAGATAACCGAGCTGACAAGGATAAACGAACGTCTGGACGCTTCCGAAAGGCTCAACGCAGAGCTCAGCGAGACTATCCGGGAGCTCCGCGGAAGGCTCGATACCATGGACAAGCAGATGTATATCATTTCAGGAGGTGCTGACGTGTTAAGCCGCAGCGATACAGCAGACTTGACTCTCTCTTTCTCACAGTCGGGAGAGGACGCTATCATACGTTATATATTCCGTGAAACAGGTGTTGAACCCGGCAAGATACGCTACCTCGACCTCGGAGCGAACCACGCTGTCCACCTGAGCAACACTTACAGCTTCTACATCGACGGCGCAAGGGGAGTGCTCCTTGACGCCAACCCTGTGCTCGCAAAGGAGCTCACCGAGAAGCGCGAGGGCGACATCGTCATCAACAAGTGCCTCTCGGACAAGCCCGATACGAAGCTCGACTTCTATATCATGAGCGGAGACGGTCTCTCCACCACCGACTACGAGGCGGCGCAGAGCTTTATCCGCGAGAATCCCGACCTCAGCATCAAGGAGAAGATCACCGTAGATTCCATAACCCTTGATGAGATAATCAGGGACTACTTCCACGACAAGGCTCCGGAGCTCATGAACATCGACATCGAGGGCATGGAGCTCACAGTGCTGAAAATGACCGACTTCGAGAAGTTCCGCCCGATGATAATAATCTGCGAGATGATAGACTACAGCCGTACCCTCACGGTAGGCGAGAAGAACCAGGAGATACTTGACTTCATGCGCTCCGTGGACTACGAGGAATTCGCATTCACCGGCATAAACTCCATATTCATCGACAAGCGCTTCAGGGAGGGCAGATAATGAACATAGCCTTTGACGCATACGCTATCCTCGGACCCATGAGCCGCAACAGAGGTATCGGCAACTATGCCCTGAGCCAGTTCGCGGGCATGGTAGAGCGCGACAGCTCCAACAGCTACTTCTTCCTGAATATGATCGACAAGGACTTCCGCCTGAGCGACCACATCTCCGGCGGGAACCTGACCGAGGACTTCCTCGATACCGGCGCCAAGAACGCCCTCCTCTGCTCAGAGGTCTACGCACCGGCGGTGGGAGCCGCGATAAAGCGGTATATCGCCGAAAATAAAATAGACATCTTCTACATCACCTCCCCGTTCGAGGTGAACTTCATGCTGTACCAGAAGGAATGGTTCGAGGGCGTGAAGGTGGTCGTGACCGTATACGACATCATTCCCTACGTCATGAAGAAGAAGTACCTCGCTGACAAGAACACCCACGACTGGTACATGAGGTGCGTGGAGAACCTCCGCTGGGCAGACGAGCTGTTCGTCATCTCCGAGAGCGTCAAGACTGACCTCGTGAAGCTGCTCAACTTCCCTCCGGAGAAGATAAAGGTCATCTGGGGCGCAGTTGACGAGAGGTATCGCGTGGTCGATATCCCTGAGAGCGAGAAGAACGCGCTCCTGAGCAAATTCGGCGTAACGAAGCCCTTCATCATGTGTACCGGCGGCGAGGACGGCAGAAAGAACCTCGACGGTCTTGTGAGGGCTTATGCTCTCATGCCCGCAGATATCCGCAGCAGGTACCAGCTCGTGGTGGTGTGCAAGCTCTCCCCGAACGGCTTGAAGAATCTCACCGCTGAGGCTGAAAAAGCCGGCGTAAAGAACGACGTCATCTTCACCAACTTCGTCACCGACGACGAGCTGCTGAGATTCTATAACCTCGCCTCTCTCATGGCGTTCCCCTCGAAGTACGAGGGCTTCGGTCTGCCTATCGTGGAGGCTTGGGCGTGCGGTACACCCGTGCTCACCGGAGACAATTCCAGCCTCAGGGAGATAGGCGGGGACGCAGTCGTGCTCGTTGACGCCGACAGCGACCGCAGTATCGCCGACGGCATGGCAAAAATGCTCGCGGACGAGGCTATGCTGACTGAATATGCCGCAAAGGGCGCTGAGCGCCTGAAGCTCTACCGCTGGGACAACATCAACGACGACATCATAGCACTCCTGAACGAGATAACTCCGCTGCCGCGCACGGGGAAGCCGCAGGAGCGCGTGAAGATAGCATTTTTCACACCGCTCCCGCCTGTTGAATCCGGCATATCCGACTACAGTGAGGACATCATCAGCGAGCTCTGCAAGCTCTGCGACATCGACGTTTTCATCGACGGCGGCTACACGCCCACATCTCAGTTCCCGGAGAACGTGAAGATATTCGGACACAAGGAGTACCCGGCGAAGGCGTCCGGCTACTGCGACACGATATTCCAGATGGGCAACTCCGAGTTCCACTTCTATATGTACGACTACATCCGCAAGTACCACGGCACGGTCGTGCTCCACGACTACAACCTCCACGGCGCATTCTACCACAGAGCGATAACCGTCGGCAAGGGCGACGCAGAGCTCTACCGCAGGTTCGTTGAGGCTGACTGCCCCGGAAAGTCCGGCTATGTCAGCGCGGTTGCGTCCGGCACGGCAGCCCCCGACCTCTACGGCATGGAGCTGAACAGCTACATCACCGGAGCCGCCGACAGGATCATCGTACACAGCAGGGAATCCGAGCGGAAGCTCCTCCTGCGTGACATCTCCCGAAACGTGCAGGTCATCGCCTCCTACGCGAAGATCCTTCCGCTCACAGACAGCGCTGCCGTCAAGGAACAGAACGGCATATCCCCCGATACTACGGTCATATCCGCCTTCGGAGGGATACACTCCACAAAGCGCGCGATGCCGATACTCCGCGCGTTCGCGAAGCTGAGAAAGGAGCGCAGCGACATCATGCTCCTCTTCGCGGGCAAGCCCTCGGAGGACATCAAGCCCGAGCTGGAGAAGTTCATCGCGGATAACGGTCTCGCTGACTTCGTGAAGATCACCGGCTATATCAGCATAGACAAGTTCAAGGAATATATCGACATGACCGACATCTGCCTCAACCTGCGCTATCCCTCCAACGGAGAGACTAGCGGCAGCCTCATGAGGATACTCGCCAAGGGACGCTGCGTCGTCGTGAACGACATCGGCAGCTTCGCCGAATTCGGCGACAGTATCTGCGTGAAGCTCCCCTCAGTGGAGAAAATGGGCGAGGTCCGCGAGCCGGAGGAGATATACACCGTGCTGAAGCGCCTCACAGACTTCCCTGAGGAGCGTGAGCGGATAGGTGCGGCTGCAAGGAAATTCGCGGAGGAGGAGCTCGACCTCCGCATGATCGCACAGAAATACTACGACTTCATTCTCACCGGCAGGAAGCAGCCCGCGCTCAGCGAGGCTATCATCGCCGCCGCAAGACGCGACAGCAACATCGCTGTGTCGGATATCCGTGGAATAGCTGCGACCCTCGCCTACGCAAAGGGGTACAGGTGCTGACATGAAGCTGAACGCAAAAAACAGGAGGACAGACCTCATCTGCATGGTGCTGCTGTACCTTGCCGTACTGGCTGTACACCTCAACGTAGCCCTGAAGATGAAGATGCTCCATATGTCCCACGACGAAATGGGTGTCCTTGCGACGGCAGCGTATGCAGTCGGCGAGGACTGGAGCGAGATAGTGTCGATGTTCGGCTACTACGGCTACGGCAGCTCGATACTGTATATCCCCATATTCATGTTCACCAAGGACGCCTTGCTGAGATACAGGCTCGTCGCGGTGCTGAACTCCTTCCTTATGGCGCTGATACCGGTCATCGCCTACCGCATAGCGGTGAAGTACTGCAAAGCTGACCGCCGCACGGCTGTGTTCGCCGCCGCAGTCACGGGACTCTACCCCGGCTACCTGCTTTTCAGCAAGTGGGTGTGGAACGAGACCATGATGTGCCTGCTTCCGTGGGTGACGGCGCTGCTGATGTTCGCGCTCTACAGGGCGCAGAGCAAAAAGAAGCGGGTGGTATTCTCCCTGCTGCTCTCGTTCGTACTTGTGTACAGTTACGCAGTCCACGGCAGAGCGCTCGGACTCATCGCCGCAGTCTTTCTCATCATGGCGGCGGTATACTTTTTCCAGAAGCGCCTGATGATCGAGCCCGTGAGCTTTTTCTCATCGTTCGCAGCGTTCCTGATCTGTGACCACTTCGCGAAGAAGTTCGTGCAGGCAAAGATATGGCTCATCGGCAGCGGCAGTGAGGCGAGCAACACCCTCAGCAGCACCTCCGGCAAGATGAGCACCTACCTCACCTTCAAGGGCTTCAAGGGGCTCATGAAGATCTCGCTCGGACAGCTCTCTGCTGCCTCGGCGTCAACATACGGAGTAATAGTCATCGCGGCTGTGGCGGCAGTACCGTTCATCGTCCGCGGACTTGGCAGGAAGATGCGTCTCAAGAAGGGCGAGGCTCCCGGAAAGGAGCACGCTCTCTGGCTGCTCATGACGATTACTGCGGTGTTCTTCGCCGGAGCGTTCGCGATAAGCGTGCTCTTCCTCGGCGGAGAGGGCAGTGCGGAAGCTCCCCGCGGGGACTACTTCCTCTACACGAGGTACTTCTCCAATATGCTGGGATTCCCGCTGTTCGCGGCGTTCATCTACTTCGCCGGACATGAACTCAAAAGCAGGACCGCAGCCGTAATGGCGGGTGTGTTCGTGCTGTGTGCGTGGCCGCTGATGAAGCTCGAGCCCGCGATCAACAGCGCCCATGACAGCTCCAACGCCACCATACTCAACCTGCTCTCATACCTCGGCGACAACCCCGAGGGCTACATGACCCATTTCGACATACACAACCTGCTGCTCGTGACTTCGATAGTGTTCGGAGCGGCGCTCATGGGCTTCTCCGGCAAAAAGCAGGGGATACTCTGTGTGCTCCTCTGCTTCGTGTCACTGCAGGCATACCACAACACCTCGAAGGACGTCATTCTCGCGAACGGCAAGAAGGACTACAGCTTTGTCAGGGTCCCCATGGAGGTGCTCGGCGAGGTAGACGGTCTTGAAGATACCTACGACGACGTCTACTACTATAACGTCCACCAGCAGAAGCCGTGGAGCAGCTCTGCCATGCAGTTCGCCCTCCCGGAATACGACCTCACGGAATTCGACTTCGAGATAAACGAGGACACTGATCCGCAGGTCTTCTTCGATTTCATCAGCGAGAACAGCATAATCGTAAGCTCCGAGGACATTCACCTCGAAGAGCTCAGCCCTGACATCTACCGCGTCGAGTACGGCGAGGTAGGCAGCGGCAAGGAATACATCTGGGTGTACGGCACCGAAGCAAGGGACTACATAACCGCCCACAGCAGCATCAGCTTCGCGCAGGCGGGATAACGAAAGGCGATCAGATGGACAACATGAACAAAGAGGAGATAATGGCTCAGATACGGCAGGAGATAAAGGACGTCGGCACGCCCTCCGATATGCCCCGCTTTGAGGACATACCCTACCGCAAGCCCGCGCAGGGCGCCTCGGCGGACGAGACAATGGCGTGGCTCGATTCCCACAGCTATGTCCAGCCCTACAAGCAGCTCTCCGGCAACCCGGTATCGGTCTTCGGGAAGAAGGCTGTCCGCCGGCTGACTAAATTCTACATCGAGCCGATAGCCTCTGAGCAGAGCGACATCAACGCCAATATCGTCAGTATGCTCCACAGCCTTGCAGATGAAAACAAGCGCCTTGCAGACCGCGTTGCGGCTCTGGAGGGCGAGATACGCGCTCTTCGCGGGGAGGGCAAGTGAATGAGGATAGTCCAGCTCCTTCCCACTCTTTCCTACGGCGATGCCGTGAGCAATGACGCGATAGCACTCAGCGGGGTCATCTCCGGAATGGGCTATGATACCGGAATTTACGCCGAGATAATCGACAAGCGTCTCCCCGCCGGGACAGCCCGGAAGGCGGACAAGCTCACCGCTCCCGGCAGTGATGACATCATCATCTACCACAAATCCACAGGCACAGACCTCGACAAAAAGCTCGGGGACTTCCCCTGCCGGAAAATAATGATATACCACAATATCACCCCGCCGGAGTTCTTCCGCCCCTATAACACCGAGGCGGCAGCCCTCACGTCGCGCGGGTACGAGGGTCTGCGCCAGCTCAGGGACAAAGTGGATATGTGCCTTGCCGTGTCGGAATACAACAAGGCAGACCTGCTGCGCTATGGCTACACCTGCCCCATTGAGGTCCGCCCGATACTGATACCCTTCTCCGACTACGACAAGGAGCCGGACGGCGATACCCTCGCGCGTTTCAACGACGGCAGGACGAATATCCTCTTCGTCGGCAGGATAGCGCCCAACAAGAAGCAGGAGGACGTGATACGCGCGTTTTTCCGCTACAAGGAGCTCGACCCCTCCGCAAGGCTGATACTTGCGGGCTCATGGGCTGGCTTCGAGAACTACGCCGACCGCCTGAAGGACTACACAAAAGCTCTCGGTATCGCGGGGGACGTGATTTTCACAGGCAAGTGCAGCTTCGCTGAGATACTCGCATACTACAGGACAGCGAGCGCCTTCCTCTGTATGAGCGAGCACGAGGGATTCTGCGTACCGCTGGTGGAGGCGATGCATTTCGGCGTGCCAGTAGCCGCAAGGGACACCAGTGCCATTGCTGGGACTCTCGGCGGGAGCGGAATGCTCCTCCCGGACAGCGATCCCGTATTTGCGGCGAGGGTGATACAGCGCATAGTTCACGACACCGCCCTGCGTGAGCAGATAGTCGCTGAGCAGAAGCGCCGCCTTGAGGACTTCTCATATGAGAAGATAAGGGCGCTGTTTGAAGCGCAGCTGAAGGACTTCATAGCCAAGGGATAAAAAGACGCCCCGCGCTCTGACCGGGACGTTATTATGAGAGAAAATACAGACTATTCCGGTGAGACTACCGGTGAAAAGAGGCAATGATATGAAACTGATAATCCAGATACCCTGCTACAACGAGGAGAAGACCCTCGAGCTGGCATACAATGACCTGCCGCGCCATATCGACGGTATCGACACTATCGAGTACCTGATAATCAACGACGGCAGCAAGGACAACACCGTCGCCCGCGCGAGGGAGCTCGGCTTCCACCACATCGTGTCGTTCAAGCGCAACAAGGGACTTGCGAAGGGCTTCATGGCTGGTATCGACGCCTGCCTGCATCTCGGTGCGGACATCATCGTAAACACCGACGCGGACAATCAGTACTGCGGCGCAGATATCGAGAAGCTCGTCCGTCCTATCATCGACCAGAAGGCAGACATCGTCATCGGCGAGCGCCCGATAGACCAGACCGAGCATTTCTCGTGGAAAAAGAAGAAGTTCCAGCACCTCGGCAGCTGGGTAGTGCGTGTTGCGTCCGACACCGATATCCCGGACGCACCGAGCGGCTTCCGCGCATATTCGCGTGAGGCAGCCCTCAGGCTGAACGTCGTGAATGAGTATACATACACCCTCGAGACCATAATACAGGCAGGTCACAACAAGACTGCCATGACCTCCGTCCCGATACGCACCAACCCCGAGACCCGCCCGTCGCGCCTGTTCTCGAGTATGTGGAAGTACATGAAGCGCTCCTCGACGGTCATCACGCGCTCGTTCGTGATGTACAAGCCGCTGAAATTCTTCATGTCGATCGGACTTGTGCTCATGCTCATCGGAGCGGTGCTCGGCGTGCGCTTCCTGATACTCATGGGCATGGGCGAGGGCGGCGGACATATCCAGTCGCTCATACTCACAGCCATACTCATAATGATGGGCTTCCAGACGCTGACTATCGGTCTGCTCGGAGACACCATCGCCGCGAACCGCAAGCTGCTCGAGGACGTGCAGTACCGCGTGCGCAAAATGGAGACAGCCTCCGGCGAGCCCACAGACCTCGTCTACAGCAAGCCGGATGAGAACGGGGAGAAGGCTGAATGAACCGTTTCACCGACATAAAAGGCAAAAAGATACTCTACGTCGCCACCAAGAACTCGGACTACCTCCGCCTTACGCAGGAGATAAGGCTCCTCCGCGAGCAGGGGAACGAGGTAGACGTCATCGCGTCGCCGTCGAAGAGCTACCCCAAGCGCCTGCTGCACGTCTGGCGCAGGCTGCTGACGGTCAGCATGAAGAAGTACGACATGAGCTTTGTTAGCTTTGCGCCGCAGCTCGTACTGCCGCTTTTCGGGCACAAGCTGCGTAAAAAGCCTCTTGCGATCGACTTCTTCATCTCCATGTACGACACCCTCTGCTTCGACCGGAAGAAGTTCCGTCCGAATAGCCTCCCGGGGAAGCTGCTTAAGCGTATCGACAGGAAAACTCTCGCGAAGTCTGACCTCGCAGTATGCGACACCCGCGCCCACAGGGACTACTTCTGCAAGGAGTTCGGTTTCCCGCAGGAGAAGACCGACGTCCTCTACCTTGAAGCTGACAGCAGTATCTACTACCCCCGCGAAATGCCCCCGCATGAGGATTTCACCGTGCTCTACTTCGGGAGCATACTCCCATTGCAGGGCGTGGACGTGATACTGCGTGCAATTGGTATTCTCAGGGACGAAAAGGGACTGCGCTTCGTCATCGTGGGACCGCTCGGGGAGAATGTCTCCCGCACGGGCGAGAACATAACCGAATACATTGAATGGCTCCCGCAGGCTAAGCTTGCGGAGAAGATAGCCGGGGCTGATCTCTGCCTCGCGGGACATTTCAACGGCAGCATCGCCAAGGCAAAGCGCACCATTCCCGGCAAGGCTTACATCTACCGCGCAATGGGCAAGCCGATGATACTCGGCGACGGCCCCGCCAACCATGAGCTCTACACGGAGGGCGGCGGGATATACTTCTGCCCGATGAGCGACCCGGAGGCTCTCGCGGCGCTGATACTCAGGATAAAGAACGGGGAGAACGTACAATGAAAAAGGCAGTAAAGCTGCTCGGGAACGCTTTTATGATAGCCGCGCTGGTGTTCATCGTGAAGAAGTTCATCAGCATGGACATCGACCCCGCGCAGTTCCGCTCCCCGAGGACCATAGCCGCGCTCGCTGTGGGCTTCATAGTCCAGACCGCAGTGATAATCTGTTCGTGCTTTCCGTGGCTTGTGTTCACGCGGGCGCTGTCCGGCAGGAGGATACCCTTTTCTGCAGCGATGCCGGTGTACACGCAGTCTAACCTCTACAAATATATCCCCGGCAACGTCTTCCAGTACGTCGGCAGGAACAAGCTGGCGGCAGACATGGACATCAGCCATGTGGACGTTGCCTTCGCGACGCTGCTCGACATCTTTTTCTGCGTGCTCTGGACAGGTCTTGCGGCACTCGTGCTGCTCGGCGGGAGGATAGCGTCGATACTGTCGGAATACGGCGGGAAGCTGCTGATAGTCGGCGGCGCGGGAGTGCTTGTCCTCGCGGTCCTGATACTGATAGTTCGGCTGAAGTTCAGGGACAAGCTGGCGGCGTATCTCTCGCGGTACGCGGAGACGCTCAGACGCAGTGACCGCAAGATGATAGCGAAGGGCGCTTTCTACTACCTCGGACAGAACATCGTGTCTGCGGCAGCGTACTTTGCGTGCCTGACGCTGATAGTCGGAAAGAGCGCGGGAGCTGAAGAGCTCATCGCACTGACGGGAGCGTTCATGTTCGCGTGGATAATCGGGTTCGTGACGCCGGGTGCACCGGGAGGTATCGGCATACGCGAGGGCGTGATGATATTCGTGTGCGGGGACAGGTTCGCGGAAAAGGTGATACTGTTCGTGCTGGTGATGAGGATAGGCTCGATACTGGCGGACATCACGGCGTTTGTAATAGGAAAGATATGCGAGCCGAAGCGTCAGGAAGAAAAGTCAACAGCATTCAGAGGGCAGATATAATCTGCCCTCTTTGCATATAAATAAGAACGCCCTGAAATTATTTCGGATATGTAAATTCGGAGCCGCAGATATTGACAAAATTCCGCGATATATGGTATAATACATACATCGGCGGTGCGATATGGCACACAGGGGTAAATGTGCCGCACAGAGCCGAAATAATGATATAGGAGGAAATAATCATGCCGGATTTCATCACTTCACCGACAACACTCATTCCGATCATCATAGGAGTCGTAGTATTCCTGATAATCCTGTTCACGGGATATATCAAGGCTCCGCCGGACACCGCGTTCATCATCTCCGGTCTCCGCAGGAAGATAATCATCGGAAAGGCGAGCATTCGCATACCCTTCTTCGAGCGCGTGGATAAGCTGAAATTACAGCTCATCGCGGTAGATGTAAAGACCTCGAGCGCAGTACCTACAGCCGACTACATCAACATCAACGTTGACGCTAACGTAAACGTTAAGGTCAGCAGCGACCCGCAGCTCATCAAGCTCGGCGCGGAGAACTTCCTCAACAAGGACACCACCTATGTTGCGAAGGTAGCCCGCGAGGTACTTGAGGGTAATATGCGTGAGATCGTCGGACAGATGACCCTCGAGGCAATGGTCAACGACCGCAAGGCCTTCGCGGAAAAGGTCCAGGAGAACGCCGCTCCCGACCTCAACAGAATGGGTCTGGAGATAGTTTCGTTCAACGTCCAGAACTTCACTGACGACCAGAACCTCATCGAGAACCTCGGTATCGACAACACCACGAAGATACAGAAAAAGGCTGCTATCGCGCGTGCCGAGTCCGAGAAGGAGATCGAGATCGCCAAGGCTCAGGCTAAGAAAGAAGCCAACGACGCAAAGGTGCTCGCTGAGACTGAGATAGCTCAGAAGAACAACGAGCTCGCTATCCGTCAGGCTGAACTCAAAAAGGAAGCCGACACCCAGCTCGCTATCGCCGACGCAGCATACGAGATCCAGAAGGAAGAGCAGAGAAAGACCATCGAGGTATCGCGTGCGAACGCCAACATCGCCGCTTCCGAAAAGGACGTCGAGCTCAAGGCGCGTGAGGCTGAGGTAACTGAAAAGGCTCTCGAATCCGAGATAAAGAAGAAGGCAGAGGCTGAGCGCTACAAGGCTCAGCAGTACGCTGACGCAAAACTCTACCAGCAGAAGAAGGACGCCGAGGCTGACCGTTTCCAGCGTGAGCAGGAGGCTGAGGCGCAGAAGGCAGAGGCTGAGGCTGCGAAGTTCGCCCGTATGCAGGAGGCTGAGGGTATCGCTGCTGTAGGTAAGGCTGAGGCGGATGCTATCCGCGCGAAGGGCCTTGCTGAGGCTGAGGGTATCAACGCCAAGGCTGAGGCTATGAAGAAGTACGGCGAGGCTGCCGTTCTCGAAATGTACTTCAAGGCACTGCCCGAGGTAGTAAAGAATGCCGCTATGCCGCTGTCCAACGTTGACAAGATCACGATGTACGGCGAGGGCAACTCCAGCAAGCTGGTCGGCGACATCATCAGCTCCACGACCAAGATAACCGACGGACTCACCGCGGCGACAGGCGTGGACATCAGAGCGCTGCTCGCGGGATTCCTCGGCGGGAAGCTCGCTGACGGCTCTGCCCCGATAGTACCTCCCCCGGTACCAGCAGCACCTCCCGCAGCGGAGAGCACCCCGGACTACACAGATAACACAGACTACTCAGAGGACACTGAGGACTGATTTAAAGCTCTCCGAAAGGGGAGCTTTTCCTATGGGCGCAAGCAGTAAAGGGGACGCGAAACAGCTTGCCAGCGACACCGGAGGTGTTCGCGAAGAAAGAGAAACTGCGGCGGGGAGGTGGCGAGGGGAAAGAGAGTGCAGAGGGAAAACCGCACGGCGGAGGGGCAGCCGGCTCACATCACAGCCCCTCCGCCGGGAGGTTGTCCCTTTGCATAGCTTGTGATATGCATGCGCACGCAGCAGGGTACGCCGATGGCGGCGTCAAATACAAATAAGTTAGCGCAAACTAATATTATTTTTCGTTTTGTTATTGCAATCCGCGCGAAATCGTGGTATAATATAAGTTGCAGATTTTGCATTCACCCAAGAGAGGATAACATGAAGAAAATTACGATAATCACCGGACATTACGGCAGCGGCAAGACCAACTTCGCCGTGAACCTCGCCGTAAATGCCGCTAATGAGGGCAAGAGCGTCGCGATAACAGACCTCGACATCGTGAACCCGTATTTCCGCACAGCGGATTTCCGGAAGATGTTCGCGGAGAAGGGCATTAAGCTCATCGCCCCGGATTTTGCCAATTCCAACCTTGACATACCGTCGATACAGTTCGACGTCGAGCAGCTCGCCGCCAGCGAGGACTGCCTCATCATCGACGTCGGCGGCGACGACGCGGGCGCAGTCGCGCTCGGACGCTACGCGGAAGCACTTGCGCAGTACGGGGACGACCTCGATATGCTGTGCGTAGTCAACCAGAGACGCACCCTCACAGCCACGTCCGACGAGGCGACGGCGCTCATATACGAGATAGAGGCTGCGGCACGCATGAAGCACACCGCGATAGTGAACAACACCAACCTCGGCTGCGAGACCACCGTGGACATAGTTGACCAGTCCCGTCCCTTTGCGGAGGATATTTCCCGCCGCACAGGTCTGCCGGTGAAGTACACCGTGTACCCCGAGAACTGCGCGGAGCTCACCGACGCTCCCGATGCTTTCCCGGCGAGGGTCTACGTCAAGCTCCCGTGGGAGATAGAATGACCGCCAGCACAGGAATAACATTCCTTGATGATATAAGTAATCCAACGAAAGGATGTGTGAACACATGGCAAAGATGACAGTCATAACCGAGCGCTGCAAAGGCTGCGGGCTCTGCGTCACAGCCTGTCCGAAGAAGATCGTGGCTCTCCAGAAGGAAAAGCGCAACAAGAAAGGCTATTTCTACGCAGAATGCACAGATCAGTCCGCTTGTATCGGCTGCGCGATGTGCGGCACGATGTGCCCTGACTGCGCTATCGTAGTTGAAAAGTAAAATCGTATGAAAGGAGCTGTTTAGCTTTGGAAAGAAATCTTATGAAGGGTAACGAGGCTCTCGCCGAGGCTGCTATCCGTGCAGGCTGCAAGTGCTTCTTCGGCTACCCGATAACCCCCCAGACAGAGCTTGCCGCATATATGGCAAAGCGTATGCACAAGGCAGGAGGAGTGTTCCTCCAGGCTGAATCCGAGATCGCTGCTATCAACATGGTGCTCGGCGCTGCATCTACAGGCGTCCGCGCTATGACATCATCGTCTTCTCCCGGAATCTCGCTCAAGAGCGAGGGCGTTTCCTACATCGCAGGCTCGGACCTCCCCGCAGTTATCATCAACGTACAGAGAGGCGGCCCCGGACTCGGCGGTATCCAGCCCTCACAGGCTGACTACTGGCAGGCGACCAAGGCTCTCGGCCACGGCGACTTCCAGCTCATAGTGTACGCTCCCGCTTCCGTTCAGGAAATGGTAGACTTCGTCGTAAAGGCATTCGACCGCGCCGACAAGTACCGTATGCCCGCTATGATCCTCGCTGACGGACTTCTCGGACAGATGATGGAGCCTGTCTCCTTCCCGGAGATCAACCCCGACGCTTACGACAAGAGCAGCTGGGCTGCAAACGGCCACAAGAACAAGAGAGAGCACCACATCATCAACTCCCTCTACCTCAAGCCCGACGAGCTCCAGAATTCTATCGTTGAGCGCTATAAGAAGTACGAGATAATCAAGGAGACCGAGACCGACGCTGAGCTCTACCTCACAGAGGACTGCGACGTGCTCGTATGCGCATTCGGCGCAACAGCCCGTGTTGCGAAGTCTGCTGTCAACGACGCAAGAGCACAGGGCATCAAGGCTGGTCTCTTCCGTCCCAAGACCCTCTGGCCGTTCCCTGTAAAGGAGCTCAACGAGGCTGCAAAGAACGCCAAGAAGCTCCTGAGCGTAGAGATGTCCATGGGTCAGATGGTAGACGATATCAAGCTCGCTATCAACTGCTCGAAGCCTGTTGAGTTCTTCGGAAGAACAGGCGGCGTTATCCCCACTCCTGTCGAGGTACTGGGCGAGATCAAGAGGATAGGAGGTACACTCTAATGGCTGTAGTATTTGAAAGACCCCATGCACTCATCGACGTGCCGACGCATTACTGCCCCGGCTGTACTCACGGTATCGTTCACCGCATACTCGCTGAGGTCATCGACGAAATGGGTATCGAGGGCGACACTATCGGCGTATGCCCTGTAGGCTGCTCCGTAATGGCATATGATTACTTCAACTGCGATATGATCGAGGCTGCTCACGGACGTGCTCCGGCTGTAGCTACCGGCGTTAAGCGCACAAACCCCGATAAGTTCGTATTTACATATCAGGGTGACGGCGACCTCGCTGCTATCGGTACTGCGGAGACTGTTCACTCTGCTACCAGAGGCGAGAACATCGTTGTTATCTTCATCAACAACACTATCTACGGTATGACCGGCGGACAGATGGCTCCTACCACTCTTCCGGGTCAGGTAACCCAGACCACTCCCTTCGGACGCAGCCCTGAGCTCGCCGGCTACCCCGTAAAGGTATGCGAGATGCTCTCTCAGCTCACAGGTACAGCCTACGCTGAGCGCGTTGCAGTGGATTCCGTTCCGCATATCCGCGACGCAAAGAAGGCTATCCGCAAGGCTTTCGAGAACCAGAAGGCTGGCAAGGGCTTCTCTATCGTAGAGGTGCTCTCCACTTGCCCCACAAACTGGGGTCTTGCGCCGGCAGAGGCTATCAAGAGACTTCAGGACGAGATGATCCCCTACTATCCGCTCGGCGTATACAAGGACGTCGAGGAGGGCGTATTTGCTAATACAGAAGGAGGCGAGAAGTAATGACTACAGAGATACTTCTTGCGGGCTTCGGCGGACAGGGCGTTCTCTTCGCCGGAAAGATACTCGCTTACTGCGGACTCATGGACTCCAAGGAGCTCTCATGGCTCCCGTCCTACGGTCCTGAGATGAGAGGCGGCACGGCTAACTGCTCGGTATGTATCTCCGACCAGCCTATCGGCTCCCCGCTCGTACTCACCCCCGATATCCTCATCGCTATGAACCAGCCCTCGTTCGACAAGTTCGTATCCGAGGTGCGTCCCGGCGGAAAGGTATTCTACGACAGCACTCTCATCGAGGCTGAGCAGACCCGCACGGACATCAGCTACTTCCCGATAGAGTCCTCCAAGCTCGCAGACGATAACGAGCTCAAGGGCGGCTCCAACATCATACTCCTCGGCAAGGTCATCAAGGAGACATCTCTGTTCTCCCTCGAGACCATGAAGAAGGGTATCGAGAAGGTGGTTCCCGCTTCTAAGGCACACCTCATCGGCAATAACTTCAAGGCTATCGAGATCGGTATGAACAACTGATCTGTGGGTCTCCCCGATACGGGGAGACCTTTTCTTTTTATTCTTATTGCATTTGGATCAGAATTGTGATATAATCAACTCAGGACGCAAAGTCCGCACCAAATATAGGGAGGAATCAATATGCAATACACTATCATCGGACAGACAGTACCCGCAGTTGAGATCGAGCTCAATGCAGGAGAATCCATGTACACCCAGTCGGGCGGAATGATATGGCAGAGCGAGGGCATAAAAATGTCCACGAATGCACGCGGCGGTGTCGCACGCAGCCTGGGCAGATTATTCACGGGCGAGTCTGTATTCATGGCGAATTATACCGCCGAGACACAGGGCGCAAAGATAGCCTTCGGCTCAACAGTTCCCGGCACAGTAGTCCCCGTAGATATCGGCAGGAGCGAGATGATAGTCCAGAAGGGCTCGTTCCTTTGCGCACAGCAGACCGTAGACCTCAAGGTAGCATTCTCAAAGAAGTTCACAGCCGGACTTTTCGGTGGTGAGGGCTTTATCCTCCAGAGACTTTTCGGCTCGGGTCTGGCATTCCTCGAGGTTGACGGCGATATGGTCGAGCGCACTCTTGCCCCCGGTGAGGTGCTCAAGGTCGATACCGGAAATGTAGTCGCATTCGATACCAGCGTGAGCTACGAGATAGAGACGGTAAAGGGCCTCGGCAACATCTTCTTCGGCGGCGAGGGACTCTTCCTCACACGTCTTACAGGTCCCGGAAAGATAATCCTCCAGACCCAGAACTTCAACGACTTTGCCGGACGTATCATCGCGAGAGTACCAAAGGGCTGATCGGATGAACGTCAGGGAAGAGCTTTTAAAACAGCTTGCACAGGCAGAGGGCGGCTTCGTTTCCGGAGCCGCCCTTGCTGAACGTCTCGGAGTGAGCCGCAATGCCGTGTGGAAGGCAGTGAAGGCGCTGACAGCCGACGGATACGACATAGTCTCCTCAGCTTCGGGCTACCGACTTTCGGAGAGCACGAACAAGCTCTCCGCGGAGATGATAGCTCCTCACCTCCGGACAGAGGACCTGGGGCGCGTGCTCACCGTGCTCGACGAGGTCGATTCGACCAATAATGCCGCGAAGAAGCTCGCCTCTGCGGGCGCAGTACACGGCACGACAGTCACAGCGGAGCGTCAGACCGGCGGCAAGGGACGTCTCGGGCGTACATTTGTCTCGCCGCCCGGCACAGGCGTATACATGAGCGTGATAGTCCGCCCGGACTTTGGTCTGGACGTCGCGTCGATGATAACATCAGCGGCAGCGGTCGCGGCGGCAAGGGCAGTCGAGAAGCTGAGCGGCGCAGACGTGCAGATAAAGTGGGTCAACGATCTCTACATGAACGGCAGGAAGATCTGCGGCATACTGACCGAGGCGTCGCTCGGCATGGAGATGAGTTCGCTGGACTACGCGGTCATCGGTATCGGGGTGAACGTCAGGAGCGTGCGGGCAGAATTCGACAGTGAACTGCAAAGCGTGGCGACATCTGTCGAGGACGAGACCGGTCTGAAGCTCGATCGCAGCGCACTCTGCGCGGAGATACTGAACGAGCTCGAGGTGTGGCTGGGACGTGTCACGGACAGAGGATTCCTGCCTGAATACCGCCGCAGGGAGCTCCTCACGGGTCACGAGATAACGGCTTCGGTCGGCGGGCAGACGATGTCCGGGCTTGCGACGGGAGTTGACGACAATGCGAATCTGATAGTACAGCTCCCGGACGGCACAGAGCGTCACCTCAGCTCCGGCGAGGCGAGCCTGTGCAGGGTGAAGAAATAAAAAAGCGACCGCAAGGTCGCTATTTTATCAGATCTCAGGTCCCAGGTGTCAGGTTGTAGGGGAGCCGCCCTTTGGGCGCCCACGAATAACCGTTATCTTCCCTACACGACCACCTGAACCTATTTTTTCTCAAACATCAGCACTGGATACCCCTCGTAATACGGCTTGACTATCTCGGGGTGAGCGTCGGCGTAGCGGAATATCTCATCCGCGAGCCCGTTTTTGAGAAACCCCACCAGCTCCGACAGCGGACGCCGGTACAGCTCCTCACATATCGACGCGATAGTGACAGCCCGCCTGCCGCCGACCTCCATGATACGGTACGGCCATATGCGGCAGTCGAAGGGCTTGTCGTCGCCGAGCATACAGCCGGTCGGAGTCAGCGCCGGACACGAGAACAGCCCTTCGCTGTCAAATTCGCGGACGCGGAGCATATACCCGCCGTCCCGCGCGATGAACTCAGTCTCCGGACGCGCGGCAAGGATACGTTCGCGCAGCTCCGGAGTGAACACCGGCGTCTCCCAGACGTCATAGCGGTCGAAGACGCAGCACAGCCTGCACTGCGCGCACGAATCAGGGGAGAGAAGTCCCTTCAGCATAAAAACACCTCGCATATATGAAAAGACCCGTCGTCTCCGGCGGGCTTTCTGTTCTTTATTCAATGGTAACGGAGACCTTGAGATCCTTCTTGGCAGCGCCGGCACGCATGATGGTGCGCAGTGCCTTAGCTATCCTGCCCTGCTTTCCGATGACTCTTCCCATATCGTCGGGAGCAACGGAAAGGTGGAACACGATCACGCCCTCAGCGTCGGGCTCGTCTTCTGTTATCTTAATGGCGGTCTTGTCCTCGACGAGACCGGCAGCGATTGCATAAAGCAGATCCTTCATAGTAATACCTCCTGAGCTCTCCGGAACAGAGGCAGAGACTTATCGTCCCTCCTCTTCCGCAGAAGCGTTATCAGAGCACGCCCTCTTTCTTGAGGATAGCCTTAACAGTGTCTGTAGGCTGAGCTCCCTTAGCGATCCAGTCCTTAGCCTTGTCAGCATCAACCTTAACTACGGACGGCTCCTTTGTGGGATCGTAGAAACCGATCTCCTCAACGAATCTGCCGTCTCTGGGGTATCTGGAATCAGCAACGACTATACGATAGAAAGGAGCCTTCTTAGCGCCCATTCTTCTGAGTCTGATCTTTACTGCCATTGTATTTCACCTCCGTATCAGAAATTATATATCAAGCGGCGGGAGACCGCATTGATGAGCTTTGCATGAAAACGCCTGACGCGCTTACATGGGGATATTTCCTCCGCCCTTGCCGGTGAACTTGTCGAAGTTCATTCCCGCGAGCTGCTTGCGCGCCTTGCGGAGCGACATCTTGTTGTTCTTGCCGGTGAACTTCTTCATGACGTCCTGCATCTGGTCGAACTGCTTGAGCAGACGGTTCACATCCTCGACCTTCGTGCCCGAGCCCTTGGCGATACGCCTTTTGCGGGAGGGGTTGATGATAGAGGGCTTGGCGCGCTCGGCCTTGGTCATCGAGGTTATCATCGCCTCGACCCTCACGAGCTGGTGCTCGTCGATGTCAGCGTCCTTGATCTTATCGCCGCCGGGGAGCATACCGAGAATGTTCTTCATCGAGCCGAGACGCTTTATCTGCTTCATCTGGTCGAGGAGGTCGTCCATATCGAACTTGTTCTCCTTGAACTTCTTGGCGAGCTTTTCAGCGTCCTTCTGGGACATGACGTTCTCCGCCTTCTCGATGAGGGTGAGCACGTCGCCCATGCCGAGGATACGGGAAGCCATTCTCTCGGGGTGGAACTGCTCGAAATCGTCGAGCTTTTCGCCCATGCCGACGAACTTTATCGGCTTACCTGTAACAGAGAGTACGGACAGTGCCGCACCGCCTCTTGTATCTGAATCGAGCTTCGACATCAGCACGCTCGTGATACCCACAGCGTCGTCGAATGCCTGAGCTACGTTTACAGCGTCCTGACCGGTCATAGCGTCCACGACGAGCATTATCTCGTCGGGCTGGGTCTCCGCCTTGATGTTCACGAGCTCCTCCATGAGGGCTTCGTCAACGTGGAGACGTCCGGCAGTATCAATGATGAGTACGTCGTGACCGTAGTCCTTTGCGTACTTTAGTGCTTCCTTCGCGATGATGACGGGGTCGGTCTGACCCATCTCGAACACCTTCACGTCAGCCTTCTGACCGACAACCTGCAACTGGTTGATAGCGGCAGGACGGTAGATATCGCAGGCTGCGAGGAGCGGACGGTGCCCCTCCTTTTTGAGCAGCTTGGCGAGCTTCGCAGAGTGGGTGGTCTTACCTGAACCCTGAAGTCCGCACATCATGATGACCGT
>JAEEGL012497099.1_pt1 | contig 28684 bp, 36 predicted proteins | sample 9134231 | NCBI WGS metagenome assembly JAEEGL01 (sample SAMN16246548, study PRJNA631951) | gut metagenome | biome: gut microbiome; feature: rumen; material: fiber-attached | host: Bos | place: Iran: Karaj | collected 2018-10 | reverse complement strand
TATAGCGGAAGGCGCAAAAACCTTGAATACCCTCGAAAAAAACATCGACACATCCAAGATGAAACTGCCGAGCTTTAAAATGATTCTTACCGCAGTTGGCGATTATGCATATAAAAGGGAAGACGGAATACTTATAGTTCCGATTACCTGCCTTGGAAATTAAGGATTTAAAATGAAGGAAGATATTTTGAATCACTTCCAGCATAATGCCATATTTCAAAAAGCAGCCTCAACCATCTCCTGCATCCTCCTGGCATTCTTTGCCCCGCTGCCCTTGGGATGGTTGTTGAAGTACATCTGAACTTTTTTTCCCTCGCCGTTTGCCTGCCTTACGATGGGGACAAAGCTTGAAAGCTCATCGTCGGAGTATTCGTAGCAGTATCGTGAGCTTCCATTTTGACCTTCGGCATTGTACCAGGCATTTTCATTCCGTCCGTGCATTCGGATGTATGCGCTGCTTCCGACAAACGGAGTCTTTGTCAAAGTACCGTCGGGAAGATTTTTCAACTGCGGCATGTCACAAAACACGATTGACGCATTCCGTTTCTCAAGTCCCTCAAAAACCGACTCGCGGATCCATTCCCTGTGACGGAACTCAAGCACCGTAGGAAATCCCTCAAACTCAGAGATAAGTTTGGCAAGGTAGATTCTGTTTTCCTTTGTGTAATGAAAGCTTTGGGGGAACTGGAAGAGGATGGCGCTCAGGACTTCTTTTTGCATAAGGGGATTCAGTGCCAACTTAAAATCCGCCGCTGCCCCTTGCCAGCCTAAGCCAATCTCGTGGGTAAGGAGCCGGTTTGCTTTTACGCTAAAATTCAACTTGCCCTCCGACCGCTCGTAAAAACTGCAAAGCCGCTCCGCCGTAGGCATGCTGTAAAAAGTGCTGTTTACTTCCAGCGCATTAAAGACCGTGGAATAATATAGAAGAAAATCTTTGCGCTTAAGGTCTGCGGGGTAAAAGGTTCCCTTCCATTCCGGGTAATCATAGCCGCTTGTGCCAATCAATAGTTCGGACATAACTATAGTCTAGCGCATTTCCTATATTTTTTCTTGAAAATCTGCTATTCTGTCTGCATGAAAACCATCACCGTAAGCGGAGCCGTAATTCTCCGCACAAAACCTACAATCAGCAAAGCGCATAATCCTATGGAGGGAAAATGCGATTTGTGATATAATGGTTTTGATGAGGAGGTATGGTCTATGTGTCAAATTGCAGTTAAGATACCGGAAGAAGTCTTGTATGATACTCACATGACAACCGTTCAAGTCAATGATTATGCAAGAAAATTGATTGCGCTTGATTATTACACTCGCCATCATGTCTCAATAGGTTATTGTGCTCAAATCGCAGAAATGACAGAAGAAGATTTCATAAAATTTCTAGGACAAAATAACATCTCAATTTTCCAGTTTGACGATGAAAATGAATTTTTGGAAGAGTTAAAAAATGCCTAGAGTTGTCGTAAATTCAACCCCGCTGATAATTCTGAGCAACATAAATCAATTGGATTTGCTAAAAAAATTGTATTCTGAGATTTATATTCCCGAAGCTGTATTTAACGAAGTTACGGAAAAAACAGACTCCGCCTGCCATCAAATTAAAAGTCATACGGACTGAATTCATGTATGCAAGATCACTGATGAAAGCCAAAAGAGAATGTATCAGGCAAAACTGCATGCAGGTGAAGTTGAGGTAATGATTCTTTCACAAGAAAATCCCAAAGCCGACCTTGTAATTCTGGATGATAATGCCGCAAAAAAAAACTGCAAAATTCTTAGGTCTGAATGTTACAGGTTCGCTCGGAGTAATATTAAAAGCCAAGAAAATGGATATTATAAAAGATGTTACGTCTCTTATGAATCAGCTTATTTCCAATGGATTTTATATAACGAAGAAAATTTATGATTTGGTAAAATCTGAGGCCGGAGAATGAATAGCATGAAAACCATCGCCGTAAGCGGAGCCGTAATTCTCCGCACAAACCCTGCAACAAACAAAAAAGAAGTCTTTGCAACCCAGCGCGGTTACGGAGATTGGAAGGGATGGTGGGAATTTCCGGGCGGCAAGATTGAATCAGGCGAAACACCTGAGCAATGCATTGAGCGAGAAATCCGGGAGGAGCTTGCAACGGAAGTCCACGCAGAAAAAATCCTTGGCACCGTCGATTATGACTATCCCGAATTCCACCTTACGATGCACTGCATTTTGTGTACAATCGTTAGCGGAAAGCTGGAGCTTCTGGAACACGAGAATGCGGCTTGGCTTGCGAAGGAAAATCTTCATTCCGTGAACTGGCTTCCGGCAGATGTATTAATTTTGGATAAAATCGAGGAGTTTTTGTAAAACGAGATTTTCCTTGCAATTTACGCAAAATTGTATATGTTTTACAACTTTACTTATTGAACAATCCTTTGAAGAACTCCGCAATTTTTCCGAAGAAATTTTTTATGCTGATTATCAGGCTTGTTCCCGCGGTGAAGGTTCCTATTGCGCTTCCTACTGATGACAGCATGAATACCAGAAGAACCTTGAGGATTCTGTTTTTGTAGAAGCCCTTGAATGTGTTGGAATCTGTCTGGAGCCGCTCTATGTCTTCGACTTTTGGTTTTCCGATGAACGCCTGCACAAGGCCTGCAACAATTCCAACGCCCACTGCTGGACACAGCGATGTGATTGGTGCCGAAACGGCTGCCGCAAGTATTGTAAGCGGATGTCCACCCGCAATTAGGGTTCCGATGGCCGCAAGGATGGAGTTGTTCAGAATCCATGTCTTTATCATGTCCGCGCCGACTTTTTTTCCGCCGAACACAAATCCAAGAACAATCAGCACGACAATCAGGACCGGAATAATCCATGCGGCTATTTTTCCTGCTATTGATTTTTTTGGAACAATGTCTATGTCGGAGCAGTCGCTTTTTTCTTCGCCCGCCGCAAGTTTTTTCAGATGCTCCTCAACTCCCGGAAGATGTCCCGCTCCAAGAACCGCAAGGACTTTGTTTCCCGGCGCATCCCAGATGTGGCTGGCAAGATAACGGTCGCGCTCATCAATCAGGACCTGCTTTACTTTTGGCATGTATTCGGAAAGCTCCGTCATCATGCTGTCCATTTCGGAGGACTGCTTCAGTTTTTCGATTTCCGCCGGGTCGGTTTCTTCTTTTGAGAATGCGCTTGCAATGAGGGCAGCCAGGAGCTTGCATTTTCCCCAGAGTGAATTTACGGACCACGCGCGTCGGAGTGTTGTCGCAATCTCCCGGTCCACCATGACCTGCGGGATGTTCAGTTCCTTTGCCTTGTTGATTGCGGCGAGCATTTCTTCACCGGGCTTTACTCCTGCGTTCTGTCCCATGCGTTTCTGGTAGCCTGCAAGGACTATGTTCGCGAGCATCAAAAATCCCTGTTTCTTTTTCAGGACCTTTATGATGTCCATCTTCCGCCACGATTCCGGGTCCTCCAGGGATGCAAGTCTCTTTTGGTCCAGCTCTATCGCAACGGTGTCAGGCTTTTCATTTTCGATTGACTGGTTTACTTCATCTATGCTTTCCGCCGAAACGTGCGCCGTTCCGATCAGGACAATCTCGCGTCCGTTCAGCGAAATTCTTTTCTGTGTCTGTTTGTCGTTTTGAGTCTGATTGTCATTTTCTGACATTAGTTTGTGTCTCCCATCTTCCATTCGGCAATTCTGTATTCAAAGAACTGCGGGCTGTTTAGTTTTGTGACTTCCATGAAATATTTGTTGGAAGCCTCTTTTCCGCCTATCATATCATAAAGCAGCCCAAGATAGAAATACATTTTTCCTTTTTTGTTTGTGCTGGTGATTGTCGAAATCTTCTGTGGAAGCGGCATCTCTCCGGCAAGGTCGTGGTAGACCCTCAGCATGGCGTACTCGATTGAAGAGCGGTCCAGCTTTCTTAAAACACTGTCGCTGTATTTTTTTGCGTTGAAGCTGTCCTTGTCCATGTAGTAGCAGTAAGTCACCATCAATGGATAGGAGATGTTTTCACTGTTGTACTCGGCGCATTTCAAAAATGCCTCGCGCGCCTGCTTCCAGTTCTGCTCGTGTATTGAAAGGAGCCCGATGCTCTCATAGGCGTAGTAGTAATCCGGATTTGTTTTGAGGACCATCTTGTAGTCCGCAAGTGCCTCGGAGAATTTGTCCTGCTCGTCATATACTCCGGCCCTGTATGCGTAGGCAAGGAAATAGTCCGGCTCAATCTCTATTGCGCGGGTCCATGCCTTTTCCGCGTTTGAGTAGTGGCCAAGGTTCCTCTCGTACATTCCGTAGTCCATAACATAGTCGTAGTTCCAGGAGTCACGTTTGACAGCTTGAAGAGCATAGTCGCTGGCCATCTTGTTTTCGCCGTTCGCGGCCGCAAGTTTTCCAAGATAATGGTAGGCGTCGGCGCAGTCCGGGTCCAGTTCCAGAATTGTTTTGAACGTGGATTTTGCCTTGTCGTCATCCTCAAGGAAATAGGAAGCCTTTCCCACTCCAAAAAGTGCGTCTATGTTGTTCGCGTCGTTTGTCAGAGCCTTCTGGTAATATGAGCGGGCGGTCTTGTACTGCTTTTTTGCCAGCTGCTGTTGACCAAGCGCGATGTTGGCCTCTGGATTGTACTGGTCAATTGCAATGACGGCCTTGATGTATTTGTTCCAGTCCGCGGTCTTGTTCTGGGCTTTTGCCACGGTTGCCGCAAGATTCAGTATGTCAACGTTTTTGTCGTCTTTCAAAAGCAGTTTTGTGACGATTGACTGTGCGTCGCCGATTTTTCCTGAGCTGAGGTAGAGTGATGCCTTGATGACCTGCAAATCAGTGTCGTTTGCATAGTCCGCCGGGATTTTGTCGTAGAGCTTCAACGCATCCGCTATTCCCTTTTCTGAAAGTTCCTTCTGTAAATCCTGGACGAATGAAGTCTTTGAAAAACCTTTAATGCTGTCTGGGAGGAGCTTGGTTGACTCGTCCGGTTTTGGAGCCTTTGTCGCAGCAAAAGCGGTGGTTCCCATAATCCCCATGCAGATGCCGATGGAGCAGACTAACATTTTCTTGCCAAAAGATTTCATAGATTCCCCTTTTCCTAACTTGCTTTTTATATCCTTAATAGATAAAATAAGTCAATGCGTAAATATCCAGTTAGAAAATTTCTAGGACTTATTGCCCTTTACGCCGCTCTTATTGTCGGCATTTTAGTATTACAGTTTAAGACCGAATCCGTGTTCACCAAAAGTTCGGGCAGTTTGAGAATCTCTCTTGCCCAGACCCAGGGAACCGGCGACAAAATGCAGTTGAAAAATCAGTTCCAGGTTTCTTTCCCCGGTCTGATTATTTCCGCCAATGCCGATGCTCCGGTCGTGTCCTACAGTTCCGTCTATCCGGAGGACATCCACAATCTGGTGCTGGAGTCCTGCGAGGAGAATTTTGGTGGAAATGCGGGTGCAATCCAGCTGAAATTCACCAACGGAAGCTATCTTGTCTTCCAGACTTCCACGACAAAGATTGAGGACAGGGATACCGAGACACTTTCCATAGTCGCGTACCATTCGGACGGTGATGACACAATTTCTCTTCCATATAAGATTGTCTCAACACACAGTATCGAGGACTACGCTCCCAGCCGCATGATTCTGAATTCAGCCAACAAACTTTATGCGCTTTCCGCACCATATATCGGGGAGGACAGGCTTGGTTTTGTGGTCGGAAACAGCATCGCGACTTATGGTGAATACAGCCCTGCATCAAAATTTGAGTTCGTGGCTGTCACCGGAATGCCTCTCGCGGATTCTGCTCTCTGCAATACAAATATCAAACATTTCAAGGACACGTTGGTTACTCGCTTCACGCATCCAGCCGCAGATGAATCTGACTATACAGAAGCCGAGGTTGTCGCTTATGTTGCTGAGATGGCGGCAAGGGGAACATTCGGCGAGGGAATCAGCCATGTGCCCGATTCATTCCAGAGGGGTTCCCGCAGGACCTATATTTCTGTTCCGTACTTTGGCAGGCTGGTGGCCCTTGACAATACGCTCAACATGGATGTCGAAAGACTTTCGTCGATGGTCCAGAACGCGGTCGCACAGAAGAATCTGGATGTCTTTACGCTGGACTCGATTTGTGACTATATTTTCCGCGAAAAAAAGAAGGACGGCGTTAAGCGTCTGCTTTCGTTGCCGGAGGAGCTTTACACAGCGTCTGTTGAAAATTTCCGCCCAACGGTTGCCCAGATTGCCGGAATTGTTTCGGTCTACACAAGGCTTGCTCAGAGCGACAGCCAGATTGCGGTGCTTCTTGCCCCTGTGGTTGAGCCGTGCATGGATGTTCTTGCGTCCTATTGCTCTATTGTTGACGGAAGGCTGGTCGTAAAGGAAAATGAGACCGAAATCAACGTGCGCGAGTCAATCGTACTGGGCCACGCCCTTCTTGGTCTGGGAACAAGGCTCCAGCGCAACGATTATGCCGACGCGGGACGCATACTTTTGAACCAGGGCCTTGAGTCTGTTGGTGGATTCAATCTACAGACACTTGCTGAACTCTATCCGGTCATTGCGAGCGAAAATCTCTACTATCCACACTGCGAGGTCCTTGGATATTACGGCAACGATGCGGTCTGGGCCTGGACATGCTCTCCATCCGTTTCCTACAGGATTGGTGCGGAGGGTGTTGTGAGCATAAATCTGGACTTCCCGCTCAACGACAGCCACTACATCTATCTGAAGGGTGTACCGAATTTCTACTCCAGAATAGAAATCCAGCAGCTGATGTACCGCTCGGACACCACGTTTGAGTCGTACAACTCTTCGGGCTATGTCTATGATTTGACTTCAAAATCGCTCTACCTTAAATCAAGACACAAATCTCGCAACGAGCTGATTAGAATCTGGTGCGACCCGGTAAGCAATTTTTCAGAAAAATAGTAAAAAACCGATAGGACTGTAGCTGAAAACTCTAAAAATTAGAGTTTTTATATGCTCACTTAACTTTTATTTTTTTTTATTTTGTGGTATACTTAAATTCCACTAAAAGAAAAAAGTTTTGGAGTTTTTTGGTCTTTATGGGCTTTGATTATATTTCTGGAAAATTTTCCGCCGCATTGCCATTCCCTTCTCAAAAAAATGGTCTGCCGTGGGCCAACATCTGGTCTGTTGTTGCCATGGCGATTCTTTTTTGCGTGGTCTATGCGATTGTTTTTTCCATTATATTCTCAGCAAAACAGAAACGTAAAAATCAAGAGGAACGCCACACCGACAAAGTTACCGGTCTGCTTTCGATGGATGGATTCGAGGAATTTGTGGAGCTTGCGGGGCGGTCAAAAAAGAATACAAAATATCTTCTGACGGAGATGAACATAAGGGATTTCGCGAACATAAACAAGATTTATGGCAGCAAGGAGGGGGATGAAATCCTCAAGTCCATAGCGAACTACCTGAAAAAAAAGTTTTTTGGCGACGAAAAGTTTGATAGAAACGTGTTCCTCGCGCGCGGATATGCGGACAATTTTTATATAATGCAGCCCATTTCCGAGGAAAAGACTTCGTTTGACGACATGGAGATTCTCCAGAACAATTTGCAGTTCAGGGTCGGACAGGACAGAAACATCCACATAATCCTGAAAAGCGGAAGCGTTGTCTGCCGTCTTGATGAAAACCATGAGCTGAATCTGAGGGACGCAATCTCCAAGGCGGGATATGCCCGGCACATGACCAAGGACAGTATAATAGAAAACTTTGTCGTGTATAACGGAGCGATGCAGGCCCAGCATGAAAACGAGGAGAGAATCGAAAACGGAATAGAGAATGCGTTCAAGAACAACGAGTTTGTTGTGCTGTACCAGCCAAAAATCAATCTTGTGACAGAAAAAATTGAGGGCGCGGAGGCTTTGATTCGCTGGAAGGCCAAAAACAATGCGCTGATTCCGCCAAGCCTCTTTATCCCGGTGCTGGAGCAGAACGGAATGGTCGGTATTCTGGACCAGTATGTATACAAGACCGTTTTCAAATTTTTGAGCCACCTCCAGAGCGAAAACATTCCTCCGGTTAAAATCTCCATGAACATGTCCCGCCTTAGCAACAATCCAAGGGAATTTGTCGGCGAGCTTGACATTCTCCAGACCCAGTACAACGTGGACAAAAAGTATATCGAGGTGGAGATTGAGGAGCGTTTTGCCGGAATGGGCGACGATTTTGTGTGCGAGCTTATCCACAGTCTGCACGAGTCGGGCTACCAGGTCAGCATGGATGATTTTGGAAGCGGAGAGTCGTCCTTGAACATGCTTGGCGAGATGCCGGTGGACATTGTTAAATTTGACCAGAGATTTTTGAAGAATGCGGAGTATTCGCGTGAGTCCAGAATAATTTTGGCGTACATGATAAAGATGGTGAACGAGCTTGGGAAGGTGACACTCTGCGAGGGAGTCGAGACCGAAAGGCATGTCAAGCTTTTAAGAAAATGCGGATGCCGTCTTGCGCAGGGATATTATTATTCCAAACCGATTCCAGAGGATGAGTTCAAAAAGTTCATAGTCGAGCACATTTAGAAAATGCTGATTTTCCATGCGTTGAAACAAGTGCAAAAAAAGAGTATTCTCTATAGAAGATATTTTTCTTAAAAAGGGTGACAAAAATGGCAGTTGATGAAAAATTGCAGACTGTACGCCACAGTTTGGCACATGTCATGGCAGAGGCTGTAAACAAGCTGGTTCCCGGAACGAAGATTGCAATCGGACCGGCTATTGACAATGGTTTTTATTATGACTTTGATTTTCCTGCGGACCACAAGCTGACCGAGGCGGATTTTCCTGCCGTTGAAAAGGAGATGCGCCGTATTCTTTCCGGCAATGTTGATTTTGTCAGAAAGGAAGTCAGCAAGGCGGAGGCTCTGGAGCTTTTCAAGGACCAGCCCTACAAGGTGGAACTGATTAACGATCTGCCGGACGGTGAGACAATCACCACATACACCCAGGACGGTTTTACAGATTTGTGCCGCGGACCGCACGTCGCAAACACAAAGGAAATCAACGCGCAGAGCTTCAAGCTGATGAAGATGGCCGGTGCATATTGGCGTGGTGATTCCAAGCGTCCAATGTTGAGCCGCGTGTATGCGGTTGCGTTCAACAAGCCAAATGATTTGAAAGACTACCTCAAGATGCTCGAGGAGGCGGACAAGCGTGACCACCGCAAACTTGGTGTCCAGATGGATTTGTTCCACCTTGATCCCGAAGATCCGGGTCAGATTTTCTGGCATCCGAACGGCTGGTCAATGTATGTCACACTTCAGGACTATATGCGCAAAAAGGTTTTCCACGACGGATATGTCGAGGTCAACACTCCTGCAATCATGCCGCGCACTTTGTGGGAAAGATCAGGCCACTGGGGACATTACCAGCAGAACATGTTCATCACCGAAAGCGAGAAAAAGGTTTTCGCAATCAAGCCGATGAACTGCCCCGGCGCACTGGAGATTTTCAAAAGCAGAATCCGCTCGTACAAGGATTTGCCGCTGCGTCTGGCCGAGTTCGGTCACTGTGTTAGAAACGAGCCGAGCGGAACAATCCACGGCATTATGAGAATCCGCGGTTTTGTTCAGGACGACGGACACATTCTCTGCACCGAGGACCAGATTGAGGCTGAGGTGACAAAGTTCTGCCATCTTCTGAAGGATGTCTACAAGGATTTTGGATTTGACAAGAATCTTTTGGTAAAACTCAGCACACGTCCGGAAGACCATGTTGGTGATGACGCAACCTGGGACCACGCAGAAGCAGCTCTTGCCGCCGCATGTAAGGCAGCCGGTCTTGAATATGAAATCCAGCCGGGTGAAGGTGCATTCTACGGACCAAAACTTGAGTTCACTTTGATTGATGCCCTTGGCCGTCAGTGGCAGTGCGGTACAATCCAGCTTGACTATCAGCTTCCGTCGGCAGACAGGCTCAACGCAGAGTACATCGGAGCGGACAACCAGAAGCATCATCCGGTCATGCTGCACAGGGCTGTCCTTGGTTCACTCGAACGCTTCATGGGAATCCTTATTGAAAACTACGCGGGAGCTTTCCCGACATGGCTTCATTTTGAGCAGGTCGCGGTTGTTCCGGTCGCACCAGATTTCAACGACTATGCCCAGAAGGTTTGTGACACGCTTTTGCAGTCTGACATCCGCGCAAAGGCATACACCGACGACGACAACATGAAGTCAAAAATCAAGGTGATTTCCTCCGAGCACAAGACACCGTACATCTTGGTTGTCGGAGCAAAGGAACAGGAAGAAGAGAGCGTGACATGCCGCTTCCGTTTCAGCTCGCAGATTCCGCAGAGGACATTCAAGCTTACGGAGTTCCGCGACTATGTTGTTGAAAAAATCAACACACATTTCAACGGAATCTAAAACGCATTTAACAATAGGGCTGTTCAGTTTTTGAGCAGCCCGATTTTTTTGGAAAATATTATTTCTTTAGCGGTGAGGTGATTTATGGAAAACTTTACGTTCTACAGTCCAACGAAATTTGTTTTTGGAAAGGACATGGAAAATCAGGCGGGAGAGCTGGTCCGGGAGTTTGGCGGAAAAAAAGTTCTGCTGCATTTTGGCGGAAAGTCTGCTGAAAAATCCGGTTTGCTTTCTCGTGTGAGGCAGTCCCTGAAAACTTCAGGAATTGATTTTGTGGAGCTTGGCGGTGTGCATCCGAATCCACTGGACGACCTTGTTTACGAGGGAATTGAGCTTTGCAAAAAAAATGGAGTGGATTTTATTCTTGCGGTTGGCGGCGGCTCCGTTATTGACAGTTCAAAGGCAATCGCCCTGGGTGTGTGCTACGACGGGGACTTCTGGGACTTCTATTCCAACAAGGCAAATCCTTCAAAGGCTCTCCCGGTTGGAACCGTACTCACAATTGCCGCCGCAGGTAGCGAGGGTTCGGGGGATTCCGTAATCACCAAAAAGGATGGAATGGTAAAACGCGGAACCGGTGGAGACTGCATCCGTCCAAGGTTTTCGATTTTGAATCCGGCTTTGACACAGACACTTCCGGCATACCAGACCGCATGTGGCGCTACGGACATAATGGCCCATGTCTGCGAACGTTATTTCACAAATACAAAAAATGTTGAGACCACCGACCGATTGTGCGAGGCGGTTCTTCTTTCGATGGTCCACGAGACACCAAAGGTGATTGCAGACCCGAATGACTATGAAGCCCGCGCAAACATAATGTGGGCAGGAATGGTCGCTCACAACAATATTGTCGGGGTGGGGCGTGACCAGGACTGGAACAGCCATAGGATTGAGCATGAACTTTCGGGGCTTTATGATTGCGCACATGGAGCGGGACTTGCTGTAATAATGCCGTCGTGGATGGAATATGTCTGGCGGCATGACGTGATGCGTTTTGCACAATGGTCCGAAAGAGTCTGGGGAGTCAAGATGGATTATGCCGACCCCGAATCAACTGTGCGCGAGGGAATCCACCGGTTCAGACTGTTTTTGCATGACATTGGAATGCCAATCAATTTCGATGAGCTTGGAGCAAAGGAAGAGGACATTCCGACTCTGGTAAAAAAGCTGGGGCTTGCGGAAGGACAGACCACCGGAGGATTTGTCCACCTGAGTTCGGATGACATTGCAAAAATCTACCAGATTGCGGCAAGGGCCAAGATTTAATCAACGGTTTTATAAATCAGCAAAAATAAAAAAATCCCCCGGTCCAAATTGCGGATGCGGGGGACACTTGTTTTTAATCAGAACGTCTACCGAACCAAAGCCGGTGTCCAGTATTCCTGATTGTAGATGTCGGTGAAGCGGTAGGTGATTTTCACATTTCCCTTTCCAACATCAACATCACTAATCTGCATATTGGATTTTACCGTCATCGGTTCGCCAAGCAGATATGTGTCGCTGTAGGTTCCATCGTATGAATAATAGTCGCACAGGAATTCAAGTTTGTCCCCAATCTCAAGTTCCGTAATATTTTTTGCGACGGTTTCGGTCTCGTTGTTGTGGTAGTCCGCCTGTGCTCCGGCTATGAATCCGTATGGATTTTCATTGTCGAACACAAGAAGCAGATTCACCCTTTCGCCATTGAGCAGAGCTGGGACGCGGCCTGTTATTGTGTAGTTCTTTCCGTCGTCCACGGTGTCCTCATGGTAGTATGCGACCGGCTGTCCGTTTATTGCGAGCCATGTTCTGTCGGTGTCGGCTGTTATTGTTTTTCCGTCAATGCTGTATGTGTTGTCCAGACCCAAATCAATGTAGCCCTCTCCGTCGTCGTAGAACATATTTTTGTCAAGCGCGTGTACAAGTTTCCACTGGCCGTCAGAAAGCGAGAGACTTGCCTTTCCGTTTGAGGATTCCTTCCAGACCAGAGCCGTCGGGTCAAAATGATTTTTTGCAATATAGTCCGCCGCATCTTCGTTTGTGAAATCCGGGTCGGACATGAAATCAATATTGCGTCCAGTCAATCCGCTGATTAATCCGTCACCAACTCCGCCACCAAGGAACGAACCAAGCAGACTTCCGATTATGTCAGAGCTTCCGGATGAAGAGGATGATGAAGATGAAGATGAAGAACCGAATATTCCACCGAGTCCACCAAGACCTTCGAGCAGGGAGCCAAGTGGGGAAGAGGTTCCACCGGATGCAACCTGTCCGCTTACTTCAAGTTTTGCGAACTGTCTGATTGCGTTTGCATAGTCGTCGCCCATTCCGATTGCTTCGTAAGTGTCACATGCCTGGTCAACATAGGATGCCCGCTGGTATGGGAAGTATATGGATACCCCGTATGCGTTTGTCATGTTGCGGGATGTCTTGTTGTATTTGATTGCACTCTGGAGCGCGTTCGCAAGTTTTTTTCCTTCCGACGTGTTCATTTTGAGACACAGGTCCACCAAATCAATCTGGTCGATTTTTGATTTTGCGGAGAATTCTCTTGTGTTGTATCTTGCGTCCGAAACAGTCTGGTACTTGTTTGCGGAAATCATGTTTGAAATTGATTTTGCGAAAGATGAAAGAGCGTTCGGAACTGTGTTTGAAAATTCAGCAAGGTCGATTACGGAAAGGGTTGTCTTTTGTCCGCTGCATTTTATATTGCACTGCGATGTGAAGTCATCGACGATGGTTTTTCCAATTTCCAGAGTCGGCATGGAAGTGTTTTTGCTCAGATTCGTAAGCCAGTTTGTGTAGTACCAACCAATTCCAGGCTCGGTCTCTTCGGATGCAATCATATAGTCTGCGTGGCTGTCGAGCATAAGGGCGTTTTCGGCTGTAGCCATAAGGCATGTGTCGAATCCGATGAAATCAAATTTTACGCCGCCGTTTTTGAGAGCCTTGTCGATGTTTGCAAGATCCATTGAACCTTTGCGCGAAAAATTTTCGTCATAGCCATATCCACTTACGGAGCCGCCACCGTGGTCCCAGAAAATTAATTCATATCTGTTCGCCGGATAATTTTTTGCGGCCCACTTGATGAATCCGCTCAACGTGGATGGGTCGGTCATTGCCTTCTGTCCGTCGTCCGCAACAAGCTGTCTGATTCCACCGTTCTCCACTTTGTAAATCTGGTTGACCTTGTTGCTGATTCCCTTTGTCTTCCACTGTTTGCTTCCACCCGTGTAGACTATGAGATTTATTTTGTCGCTCAGATTTGCGTTTGCCATTTCTCCCAGGTCGGATGATGCCATTCCATTTTTTGATTCAAGGTCCGCACCGCACATGTAGACCATGAGTGTAATTGTGTCCTGACCGTTTCCGACAATCTGTGTGCGTTTTGCGCGTGAACCGGATGCCACTGAAGAGTCTGTGCTTGTGTAGCTTGTCTGCGATGGTGATTCATAATTTGATTCATAATTTGATTCGTTTGTTGTGGTCTGGTTCGATGTGTTGTTTGAGTTTTTTCCACCGCGTCCAAAAATCAGATAGAGGACTCCCGCTATAATTGCGATAATGATTCCACCGCCACCTGCTTTTGTTACGGTCCGTCCAGATCTTGAGCCACCCGAACTTCCAGAACTTCCGTTGAAGCTGCCGCTTGAGTTTCCGCTGGATGGCCCGAACGACTGTCTTCTTGGGGTGCTCTGGTTTCCACCCGTTCTTCCCGAGTATCCGTTTTGGGATCCGACCGGACCTGTGCCCAATCCTTCCCCACGCTTGTGTACGCCGGTGCTGTTGTTGGTGACATTTTTTTCACGCGCACGTGGTCTGTTGTTTTGATCCATGTCCATAAAAATTGCTCCTTAAAAAAGTCCGTTCCTAAAAACACAAGGGGCCACAATAGAAGTCGTCTTTAACTTCATTTGCAGCCCCATTTTTCAATATCTAATTTTCCTCTGCATTATTCGTTTACGGCAGCTTCAACCAGAGCTTCGGCTGTTGCATCTTCGAGATTTTTTTCGTATCTCTTTTCACAGAACTTACAGATTGTTCCGCGTCCGGCTTCGATTGCCTGATCAGCAGTTCCCATCGTAAGCTCATCTGAACGGTCAAGTGCCTGGCAGTCTTCGTACAGGTGGAATTTCTTTCCGTGAGCAGTCCAGTAAACCTGTGAGTTTGCGGTTGCCTGCTCCAGAGCTTCCTTTGAAAGCGGATTCCAGTCATAGCTTACCAAACCGGCGACTATAGCAAAAATAGCCGCGACCGCTGTTCCAAGAATCTTTGATTTCTTGTCTGCATTCTTGTTTGTAAGAAGCAGAATGATGAACGGAACGAATGCGATTGCAGAAACGATGACTCCGAGGTTGTTCCACAGCCAGAACTTGACAGGACTCTTCTGTGAAGCCGGGTCGATGTGGTTTGCCTTTTTCCAGAGCAACGAACCGATGATTACACAAATCAAATCAAGAACCAAAGCTCCGATTGCCTTGTAGATAGGTTCAAATTTTGGAAGGAATGTAATCTTCTCAAACATCAGGAGAATTGCAACAACTTCAAAAGCCAATGCCGCAATCCAAAGAAGAACTGCTCCTACTCTGAGTCCTCCCGCATTTCCAGTTGCTTGTGCCGCAGGTTTTGATGCCGCCGGTCTTGGCTTGTTTGTAACATCTTTTCCTGTTGATGCCGACACAATCTTGTGTTCCTTTTTCTCTGCCATAAAAAATCTCCTTTTTCAAAAACCATCCTAAATCCATTTTAAGATGTTTATAATCTTATATTCTAAATCAATTTTTCAAAATGTCAACCAGATGAAAATTTTGAGTAGATTTCATGTATAATCCGCATGGATTTTTCGGAGAGGCCAAATTCATTCATATTTTTCCACCGAATATCCTTATTTTCTTCCATGACGGATAGTATATCATAAAAAATAGATTTACTCAAAAAAATATTCCATGCTGATTAAGTGTCGGCATTTTTATTCGTGCGAGAGGTTTAATACCTCGTTGCTTGCAGCTAGGTATGTTGATTGTATACAAAATCAATCCGAATAATAATCCATAGTCCGCACGCTTTTCTTTTTTGTGTTGAAATCATAAAAACGGTTTGGATTGTCGTCCCTATATGCTGCGCCTGGAATGTCGGGAGATTTTTTTCCTCCGCCGCTGATGTTTATGTAAAGGTCGCTTGTGTCATCTGTCAAAAAGAAATGGATGCTCGAATCTTTGGTTTTAAAATAGAAACCTGTTTTCACATTATGGTCACCGGCTCCTTTGTATGGACCGCCCGCATGTTTTATTTTCAGACTGGAACCTTCATCCCAAAAAAGATCAAAGCCGTAACGTTCATCATAGATTTTGTATCCTTCGTTTTTTGAAAGCCGGATGATTGTTTCTAGCGCATATGAAAGTTTTTACCTGTCTTCCTTATTGGTATTTTTATCAAGATAAAAAATCGGTTCCTCGCCGAATTCATGCGTCTGGTTTTTGTAGACAGGAACATCGTTACGAGCAATCACGCCGAACATTGAATGAAGTACGCTGAACGTTTCTTTTCTGCGGTAAAGATAAATATCATAATCCCTTTCATCCGCGGACACCGAAAAAAGACTAAAAATCAATATGACCGACAAAAAAAATTTTTTCATAACGCACTCCTTGGCACATAAAACAACCGACATGCATCTGAGTAACATTCTATATGAAAGAACATAAATAGTCGCGATAAAAAAACCGACTCCCTCGCAAATGACGGAAGCCGGTATTTTATAAGAGTCACTAGTTCATTTATTAATGTTTACATATTTAATGGCTGGAAGCCGCATTCTTTATCTCATCAATTAATGCGGCATCATTTAGTTCAACAAGTTTTGCTACCTTCATATACAAATCTTGTCCATCGAAACAGCAATAACCGTCTACATTATAAAAATTTGTTAAAACTATAAATCCATTTTCATTTGTGTAAGCACATGTAGTAGGAGAACCTTTTTCACTATTAAAAACAACTGTAGTATCATTTATGGTCATAGTACCTCCTCCCTGTCCGCTCGGTACATTCCATGTTCCCAAAAGACCTGTTCCGCTTTCGCGTGTACATTTTAAATCGTCATATGCAAATACCAATACGCCGCCTAAGGACTTAAAGCGTCCTGTTACTGACGATCCGATGCGGTCAGATGGAAAACGGCATACCATAGAAGAATCAATGGTAGCTGAAGTAGCGACATAATCACCGTTCTCATTCTTCCACACTAAAATTACAGTTGTGGCATCTACAAAATATAAATAGCTATTGGCGTTACTTGAATCCCCCGGTTGCCAATTTGAGTCTGTCTGACCATAATAAACTTTTCCAACCATCGAATTAAAATCAATAGTTCCATTCTGGTTGTTTTCAGTTGACTGATTATTTCCGCCGGTCTGATTATTCTCACCAGACTGATTGTTTCCGCCGGTCTGATTATTCTCACCACTCTGGTTATTTCCACCGGTCTGATTGTTATCACCGGACTGGTTGTTTCCAGTTGATTGATTATTTCCTCCAGACTGATTGTTTCCAGTTGATTGATTATTTCCTCCAGACTGATTGTTTTCTCCAGACTGGTTATTTCCTCCAGACTGGTTATTTCCTCCAGATTGATTGTTTCCACCGCCTGATGTACTGGTCGTTCCAGAACCATTTGATGCACTAGAATTGATGCCGGATGTCGGTTGCTTGCATGAGAAGAATGAGACAAGTAAAATTCCCAGAAAGGCAGAGATGATTTTTTTCATATATTTTCCCCTTATAATAATTTTGACAAAATCAAAAAGATTTATCAAATAATACATGGGGGGGGGTATTTGTCAATAATTTTCTGGCGTTTCTCAGTTCCTCAAAATGTCAACCAGATGGGAACTGGCTCCCAGAAGTTCGGGGCGTTCGCATGTTGCAAGCTGGTAGTCCAGAAAAAGTTTGAAAGTTTCTTCATCCATTGCGTTCAGCTCACGGCGCATGTAATCGGCAGGACCATCGGCGGCAATTATTTTTATTCGCTCCAGTCCCGCTTTTTGATTCAGCCTGTCTATATCTTCAAGACGCAGATATGTGTAAAGCTCGCTCGGATTTGGAACGGTGTGAAAATCAGCAGTGACGCTTTTGTTTTCAAGACATTCTTTGATTTTATTTTTTTTGAAGCAGTACTGGATGATGCTGTATTCGTTCATCACGTAGGCAGCAAAAATGATTCCGCCTTTTTTTGTCACACGACGAGCCTCGGAGATTGCAGAAAGCATTTCATCTTCCGTGTGCAGATGGTAGAGCGGACCAAAAATCAGCGTGATGTCAAAAGTTTCGTTCGGAAGAAAATGCAGATCGCGAGCATCACCCGGCCAGCAGTTTACGTTTGCATGTTTGCTTTCAAGGACTTTCAGATTCCGCGGCACAAGTTCAACGGCTGTCACCGAATGTCCTTCTTCGGAAAGAGGCACTGAATAACGGCCTGTTCCTGCACCTATGTCGAGAATCTTGATTTTCTGACCGTCCGGAATAAAATCGTGGATGTATTTCATTGAAGTGGTGAACTCGACGATTCCATGTCTTGTCGTGAGCCTGTGGTCCTCATCGAATTTGTTGTAGTATTTTTCCAGCTCGGTCATAAAAAATTTTTTCCTTATTTTGGATTTTAGAAATTGCTTCCGTTCCAGCCCCAGTCGGCGATTCCCTGATAAGTGACGTAGATACAGTCGCCGGGTATATCCAAAACATCGCTGAAAATCTTGCAGATTCGGTCGGTCATTTTTGATGATGACGCAGAGTTCACGCTTCCAAAAAGCTTGACGGAAACGAACGCACCCCTGTCCAGTTTTTTTCCGCCGAAATACAAATCGTAATTATCTTCAAACCCGAGCATCAGATAGCTTTCCGGCTTACCAAGAATGGCAACTGCTTTTCCAAGCTCTGCTTTAAGGACATCCCTTTTTTCCTGCGGGACCTGCACTGTAATTTTTGAATCAATCATCGGCATGGTGATTTCCTCCTGAAAAAAATTTCGGTTTTTGATGTTTAAGAGCCAAAAGGCTCAAGTTTTATATTCATTAAGTCAAAGAACATAAGCTGTGTTGGACTTTCATCTTTTTTTATAAGAAAGTCAAATCCGTTCTTTTCGTAAAACGGTACAGCCGCATTATATGCATCGACAGTTATAAAGCGACAGCCCGTTTTGTTGTCTTCTAAAAAATATAGCTTTATAAAATCTATTATATTCGTACCAATTCCTGCGCCCTGGAAATCTTTTGAAATTCCGAGACGACCGATTTTCACAGACGGATAGCTTCGCAAATATTTTTCTTTATTAAAATTTCTTTTTTTGAATTTGTTAAATTGGTTGTTGGATTCAAAATCTGTGACGGCAATTTTATCATTTGAAAGAGTAAAATAAGCAATGACTTTATCAATTTTGCCTTTTTCAAAAACAACATACGGCATTGCAATTAATTGTTGCTTGTAAAACTGAATTTCATTTTTTATGAAATCATTCAAATCTTCATCACCGCAATCAAAATTATACGTCGGAATATCGCTTTCAAATTTTTGAATGTCGTATTTTTCAAAAAAATCGGCAATCACTTTACGTCAACTCCAGCTTTCTGAGCTAATCTTGTTTTTCTAGAAGCCTCACCCCTTTCAAGACTTGCCAAGACTGCTTTATAGTGAGAATACATGATGTTATATTCCGCAGGAGTTATAGAACATTTTACATTGCGCATTTTTTCTTCAAAGAGTCTACCGTCTTCGCCGAATAATATTGGTGTTTCTCTAATTGGTCTAGCCATGCTACCCTCCTTTTAAACTCCGCGTTAGCGATTGTGCCTCCTTTTTTAATATACATCTTTTTTTCAAAAAAATCTACATAAAGAGCCAGGCTAAACATTATTCAATTTTAAAAGCAGCTTGCAAGTTCCTTATAAGCTTCAATATTCTGATTTATAAGGGAGTCGGAAAGTGCAAAAAGTTTTTCATCGGAAATTGTGCTGTATTGCGTTTCGTCATCTAAAACTGTGATTATAACTTTTTTGCCGTCATAGCGTTCAAGAGAGCAATCATTTGTGAAAACCTTGTTTCCTTGTACCGTTCCAATTGTTGCATACATCTTAGCACCTCCAGATAGAATTATGCGCAATCTCTAAAATCAGTTTTAGAAATCCGTTATAATATAGTATATTTTGTACTTTGTTTCTACATAAGGCACGGTGCGATTTTTTTTCTAAAACTTTATGTTTTCATAATTGTTGTCGCTGATGACAATTGTTCCATCGGGCATCATGAAAACACTCTCATCGGCATACTCCTTTTTTCCTTTGTGTTTTTTTGTTACGTATGAAAAATAAATAATCCATTTTTCCTGTTTGGCATCAAGTGGATACAGTTCATAGCAGGAATAAAATAATGGTTCGGAGTATTCTAACACTTCGTTTACATAAGAATCTGCAATCTTTTTTAGGTTTTCACTTTTGATATAATCCTTCAAATGTTTTTTCGTAAAGATGTCCTGAGAATCAATAAGTTCCTGTCCGATTTTAAAAGCGCAATTTAAAATTTCAGGGAAATCCAACGGCCCAGAGCCTCCTACGAACTTAAGATCATTCCTCAAATAATTTGCCTGATAAACATGAATCCTACCGCTGCTTGTTTCGATAATCTTTTCTTTGTAATTTTCTGACGGGTCGTCTTTTGAAAACAGTGAATCTAAAAAAAGAGTCATGCTGTTATCAAGTTTATAAGTCGTTCCGTCCTGTTTTTTGATGACACGGCCGCTCATATAGAACGTTTCATTTTTGCCGCCGTCATACGAAACAGAAACTTCATATTTTAAAAGGACTTTTATATACTTTTCCTGTCTTGAAATTTTTATTCTATTGATAAATTCATTTTTTTGATTTTCATCCAAACTGACCGTCAACTTTTCTTTTTGGCCGTCAATGTCCCTTTTTGTAACAAGCACATCTTTTATCGTTTCAATGTTTTCCAGTCCGCAATACAGCGTTGATTTTTGTGCATCAACTTGAACGAACAAAAACAGCAAAAATGAAACTGCGGATAACAATCTTTTTTTCATATATGTATTCTCTCCTATCTGTCGCCCTGTGAGGGTATAACAATGAATTTTACGGCAACATACTCATTGCCGTCAGCTTTGAATATCCTAAAAAGGCAATTGCATTGAATTAATTTCGTCATGCAATGATTTTTCTACAAAACCAACAAACCCTTTATAAGTCATCATATTTTTACTCCCGCAGCTTCCGGATTAAACAGTTCCACCTGTTCTCCAAGAGGACCGTAGAAAAATGACATTCTTGCGTGAAACTCCGGGTTGCTGGGGATTACGATGTCCTTGGGTTTTATAAAAACTTCGTAGCCGGCTTTTTCAACCTTTGCGGCAAGTTCGTCCACAATTTTTGTCTGGAGCGCAAAATGACGCACGGCACCAAGTTCGCGGATTCCGTCTCCGTTGCAGAAAATCTCAAGTCGAGCCGGGGCTTCATCACCGGAAATCAGCATCACGCCTTCTGGCCAGCGACGTTCTTCAACAAATCCGAGAACATCTTTATAAAACGAAATCGCTTTTTCAAACAAAGCCGAATCCTTGCATTTCATCGAAACATGATGGAAGCCTGTAATTGCATTATTCTTTTCCATATTATTCAATGTCCTTTTGATTCTATTTCAAATACTGAACATAAATCTGGCAGGGATTTTCTTCACCCCAGATTTCGTTGATTACTTCAAACTCTTTAAAACCACATGCCTTGTAAAATCGGTTGGTGATATCATAGTCCGGGTACATGCCAAGTTGGACGGTCTTCACCTGCATAAAAGAATATCCGGAATCCACAGCAATTTTTTTTGCCGATTCAAAAAGCTGTCTTCCAAATCCATGACGGTGAAATTCTTTTAGAACTCCCATGACGGCAATTTCTACAGTCTCTTTTGCAGTTTCTTTCAGGCAAAGAAATCCAACGTATTCATCATTTTCTTTTGCGGCAAGAAAAGTCCAATTAACGCAGGCCGAAATATATTTTTCTCTGTTTTCATCAACTTCAAACCAATCGTGCAAGGCTTCGAGAATTTTTCTTGCAACGGCTTGTTTTGTTTCCGGGGTCTTTATCAGCTCAATCATTTTTTTATCCACTCAGACAAGCGTCTTTCTCATAACGTAAGATTTACCGTTCTGCGAAACAACTTCAAAACCGGCCTTTTCATACATGTGCATTGGACCGGTAAATGCCATGCCCATATAGCCGCCGTCTTTTACAGGATATGCTTCCACATACTTAAATCCTTCTGCCTTTGCATCTTTGCAGACACGGTTGAGCAGCATTGAAGCAATTCCTTTTCCGCGATAATCGGGTGCAATTTCAAAGCAGACAATTGCCTTTACTTCGCCGCGTCCGTTGCAGTTGACGGCAGCTTCATCTTCCGGTGGAGTATGCAAGTCAAATTCTCCAGTGCGGTAATAATTCAATCTTTCGTTTGCATTGCACCAGCCAACAGACACGCCTTTATCAAAAACAAGGTATCCCTGAATTTCTCCGGCAGCAACCATCCGCTCGGCAGATTCTCGCAGGACTCTTTTCCAGCTTTCAAAATTATTTCCATATTCTTCTGCTTTTTGATAAAGTTCAGTTTTCATTCTTTCTTTGCTCAGATTGAATGCATTGCAGTAGCACGGATAAAATGGAGAGCCGTCAGAAAATGCCCTGTTGTCGAAGAAATCAAAATAATCTTTTGCAAGGTCGGGCGAAAGTTTTTTTATTTCGTAAGTTTCCATAAAAAATATTATATGGGACAAATTGGAATTTGTAAATTATGAAAAGAGGCAGGACATGAAATAATTTTACTGCTCAATTTCATCTATTGCAAAAAAAACAAATGGCGCAGCAATTTTTTTTCTCAATTCTACATTTTTAGATATCTTATCTGTAATTCTCCATAAGATTTCTTTTGTATACGGTCATATTCATATTTTAAATTACCATCTGTATAAATTGTCAGAATATTCCCTTCAATTGCAAATACTATTTTGCTTGCTCCACGGCATCTAAATATTTCATCATTATTAATATACAAGCGTGCGTACTCGGGGTCAGAAAATGTATTCGTTATGTATGATTGAATAATATATTTCTTTGAAATGGTTACTTCCTCTTCTTGAATCAGCGTCTTTTTTAGGAAATATTGTTTGATGCTGCACCCAAAGAGAAAGCTTGTACTAAATATTAAAAACAATAAACCTGTGTTTTTTGATTTCATCTTTTTTCTTTTTTATCGAGCTTGAACAGTACGTTGTTTACGCGCTCCGTGATATACAGTTCTGTTTCGGTTTCAACCAAGTCATAGCTTTCAATCACGGTCTTGTCATGTTTGCCTAGGACTTCCTCGTATCCAAAAGCGGTGTCTTTTTTCTTTGGAAAACGGATTTGGCTTTCAAAACTGTCGTTCAGACAAAAGCCGTGGATGCCGCATATATTTTTCCATTCGTCCAATGTATAAAACTTGATGTGGCCGTCTTTTTTAAGGCGCATGTAGTCATCGACAAAACGCTCAGTGTCACATTCGTTCGGGCATGGGTCAGAAATAAAGAACATGCCTCTGTCTTTCAATACCCTGCTTACTTCTCCGATGCTGTGTTCTATGTCTGGAAAATGATGCAGGGCATATCGTGTGATGACCAAATCAAAAAAATCAGATTCAAAGGGAAAGTCGATGCCGTCATAATGCACGAACGACAGATTTTTCAGGCCTTCCTGATTGGCTTTTGTTTGATTTTTCTTGAGCGCATTGACAACAATATCAAGTCCCATGACTTCACAATGGGGATTATTTTTTGCAATCGGAAAAGACAGATAACCGCTTCCTGCACCGAGATCAAGGATTCTCATTTTTTCCTTTATCTTGATGAACCGAAGTATTTTTTCCAGATGCTCCGTATCCTGAGTCTGCTTGTTGTAAAAGTCTCCGCTTGCAAATGCATCTTCAAATCCTGCGCGCGTGGCATCTATGCTTTTGTTTATGTCCATTTTTTTTCTCGCTTGATGTGGTTAATTTTTATTTCCATAGTATCGGGTAAGTTTTAAAATGATTATATCTTCAAAATTTCTTCTACCGTCAACAATTGTATGAACTATTATTTTGTTTTCAGCAATCTCATATACAATTCTGTAATAACCTTGAATTAATTCTCTGTATTGCGAAATTCCCTGTCTGTCCAATTCTGGAACAACTCTGCCGCTTTTTGGATGCTTTTGAAGGGACATTACATTTTTTTCAAATTCTAAAATTATTTTTTCAACATAGTCTGGACTTAAAGAAAAATAATAATCTGCAATTTCATTTAAATCATCTTCCGCAAATTGCGAGACAATAATTTCTTTAATTTCCAAGATTGTATTTCCTTTTTAAATTTGAAAAAACATCTTCTGCAGATTTGGCTTTTCCAGATTTTACATCCATTTCTGAAAATTGAATGAGTTTCAGTAAGCTAAAGGCTTTCTTCATTTCTTGATATGATTCTATATCAATTAAAACGGCCCGTGACTCTCCGTTTTGTGTTATGATAAGCGGCTCTTTCCTGTCGTTTACAAAATTCATCATGTCAGCGGCATTGCTTTTTACATAGGAAATAGGTTTTATACATTCACGGATATCTGAAATCATAGCAACCTCCAGTCTTTTTAAATTACCATATTTAGACTGGATTTACAATCGCAAATTTCGCCGCACAGAAGCAGACCGATTTGAAAATTTTGGGAAGGAGACTTTTTTTTCGCCCATGGCATAACGCCATTTCATTCGGGACAGTTTTTTTTTAATTTGCTTCGCGGACTTTTGTTTTTTTTGCATGGCATAACGCCACATCATTCGGCGCATTTTTTTTAATTTGTTTCACAGACTGTTGTTATTCGGCAATCCGGGGCGCGCGCCTGACTGCCGAGTTGCAAGGGAGTGCGAAGCGAATAATTTTTAGTGTGCCGGGGGGGGGCTTGGCGATATGCCAGTGCAATTTGATGGAAGCCGTGTCTAGGTGAGGACTTCTAAATAATTTGGGCTTCACACAATATATCATATATGCTATAATAAAATTATGGGATATGAGATAGAATTCTATAAAACGGAAAATGGCAGGAAGCCGGTGGAAGAGTTTATAAAATCTCTCCAGGAAAAGCAGATTGCCAAAATCCTGCGGCCTAATGGAATTGAGGACAAATCAAGGAAACAATATTTTTAGGACTTTTTATTTTGTGGTTGTGATAGATGAGGAAAGCCATAAAGAAAAAGCTGTTCTGCTCCATGCAATCCAAAAGAAAACGCCAAAGACTCCGAAAAAGGAACTTGATACGGCATTGGCAAGAATGAAAGAGTATAAATCAAGGGGGTGAAATATGGATGACGAATTTGGCAGATTTAAGGCGGAACTTTTGAGGAACCCCAAAATCAAAGCGGAATACGATGCCCTCGATCCCGAATATGAGTTGATTGGCCAGCTCATCAAGGCAAGAATCGATGAGAATATGACACAGAAACAGCTTGCTGAAAAAATTGGTACAAAACAGTCGTGCATTGCAAGGCTCGAAAGCGGGAATTACAATCCTTCGTTTCAGTTTCTGCAAAAAGTTGCCGGAGCTTTGAATAAGCGGCTGACGATTTCCTTGGTTTGATAAGTCCCTTTCCCCCATATATCCCAACCCCGATTTTTTTGATATACTGGTTTGGATGTACTATTTTATTGTGAATCAGACTGGTGGCGGCGGGCGCGGGAAATGGACTTGGAAGAAAGTTCAGAAGATTTTGGACGGGAAAAATATTGAATACAAGGTTTATTTTACCGGTGACGACGGTTCTGCCTGTGACATTGCAAAACAGATTTCTTCTATTAATATGTGTGATTCGGCCGGTGTTGGCGAAAAGAAAAATCTGGTTGTCGTGGGCGGGGACGGAACGATAAACGAGGTTCTGAACGGTCTTGAAAGTTTTGACGGTTTGCGTTTTGGTCTTGTGCCGACAGGTTCGGGAAATGATTTTGCGCGCGGCATCGGGATTCCGAAAAATACAAAAAAAGCCTTGCACAGGATTCTGGATTCCAGCTCTCCTAAAAAAATAGATTTGGGGCGGGTGCGTTATGATGACGGACGCTCACGGTATTTTGGAATCAGCAGCGGTGTGGGGCTTGATGCGATTGTCTGTAAAAAAGCGTTGAAATCAAAGATGAAAAAATTTTTGAACAAGCTGGGACTTGGGCAGGCGGTCTACATTCTTTTGACAATCAAGACTCTTTTTTCAATGAAAACCGAAAAGCTCCGCGTGTCTTTTGATGACGGTGCCGAGCAGATTTTTGACAAAAACATTTTCATGGCGATGATGAATTTCCGTGCCGAGGGTGGCGGGGTCAAGATGTGTCCCGATGCAAAATCCGATGACGGAAAACTTTCGGTGTGCCTTGTCCACGGCGTAAAAAAATTCCAGACTTTTTTCCTTCTGCCTTTTTTGATGGCCGGTAAGCACGGCAAGTTCAAGGGATTCGAGCTTCTTGAATGTAGGAATGCGGAAATCAATTTTGACACTCCCCAGACTTTGCATCTTGACGGAGAATATGGCGGCGAAGTTTCCCACGTGCGTTTTGAATCCGTGAAAAGCAGGCTGGAAATTTTTGGGTAGGGGCGAATGCCGTGTGCTGTACTGCCTCCGGGGGCTATGGGGTTCCGGGGGTGTTTTTTTATAGAATCAAACTGCACCGTCATCTCAAACAACGGAAGCACCAAGAAGGACTTCCGCGGGAATTTGCAGACCATTCATGAGTTTCCGAATCATGGAAATGCTCAGGCTGCGTTTGTGCGAAAAAATCTCGGAGACACGTGATTTGCTTCCAAGGTATTTAACCATGTCCTCGTTTGTCAGTCCCACCTGTTCCATCCTGAATTTAATTGCGGAAACCGGGTCTGGGGCTTCAATCGGGAAATGTTCTTTTTCGTACAGCTCAACAAGAGCCACAAGAAGCTCCAGTTCATCGGCCTCGCTCGTTCCCTGTTCGGCATCAAAGAGTTCATCTATTCTTTTGAGGGCTGCATTATATTCCGCCTCAGTTTTGATAAGTTTGTTATAGGACATTATATTTCCTCCGCATTGATTTTGTCATACTCTGAATGAGTTCCAACGAATCTGATAAACACAGTCTTTGAACCGTAATTTATCCTTACAATCAAACGGTGCTTGTTTCCGCAGATGTTGAATACAACCCGGTTTCCCTTTAAAAAACTTGCAGAGCGATATTTCTCCTTGATGTCGGCAGGAGATGACCACATAGCTTTCTGGGCTTCCGCAAACCATGATTTCAACGGCTGCTCCGTTTCTGGATTCTTTTGCCAGTAATCGCTCAACGTTTTTCTGGAAATCACATGCATGATTATATTGTAATTCCCGAATTGGGAACTGTCAAGTCACTGAAAATTCCAAAATTTGTATTTTTGACAAAATCACCCGAATTTGGCTTGTGTTTTTGACAAAATCACCCGAATTTGGCTTGTGTTTTTGACAAAATTGCCTAAATTTGGCTTGTGTTTTTGACAGGTTTTTGTAGAATATGGGTGACAGGGGAATTTTTATGGATTTAAGGCGTAAAAGCGAAAAAATCATAAGCAAATGGTATGAGGACGGAGATAAAAAGGCTCTGCTCGTAACAGGGGCGAGGCAGGTTGGAAAAACCCATGCGATAAGGTCTGTAATGAAAGCCGAGGGGGCAAATCTGTTTGAAATCAACCTCATAGAAACTCCGGCGGCGGTCAGTGTCCTTGAAAATGCAAATACCGTTGAAGAGCTTGTGATAGGTCTCTCAACTTTAAGCGGGCAGAAAATTGAGAAGGGAAAGACTGTTATTTTTATAGATGAGGTCCAGAAATACAAGGACATGATTACAAAAATCAAGTTTTTTGTTGAGGAAGGAAGTTTCCGTTATGTCCTGAGCGGCTCTCTGCTTGGTGTGGAGCTTACGAACCTTTCTTCTGCACCGGTGGGATATATGATGACTGTGGAAATGTTTCCGCTTGATTTTGAGGAGTTTTTGCAAATCACGAACGTCAACGAAAACGTCCTTGCAAGCCTTCGCGATTCATTTGTAAACCGCACTCCCGTCATGGAGCCAGTGAATCAAAAGATGCTTGATTTGTTTATACGCTATCTTGTGGTGGGCGGAATGCCGGAAGCCGTGAGCCGTTTTGCCGACACAGGAAATGTCAATGATGTGATGCAGATTCACCGCGACATTCAGGCACTGTACAAACTTGATTTTACCCAGTACGAGGCTGTGGACAAGAGGCTGATTCTTACAAATGCCTATGAGCTGATTCCTTCTGAACTCCTTAAGCAGAACCGGAGGTATGTAGTTTCTGATTTGAAAAACGGACTTCATTTTGAGCGGGTGCAGAACACTTTCCTGTGGCTAAAAAACGCAGGTGTTGCATTGACTGTCTTCAACAGCACTGAGCCTCGGATTCCCCTGAAACTAAACGAAAAGAGCAGTCTGTTCAAACTTTATTTTTCTGATGTCGGAATGCTTACATCGGAATACGGAATGAGCACAAAGACCATGCTCCTTACAAAAAATCAAAGCCTGAACGCCGGTGGAATATACGAAAATGTTGTGGCGCAGGAACTTCGTTCAAAAGGGTACAAACTCTACTATTATAATTCAAACCGTCTGGGGGAGCTGGATTTTGTGATTGAACACAACAACAAGGTTTTGCCTTTGGAGATTAAGAGCGGCAAGGATTACACGATTCATTCCGCCATAAATAACTGCCTTTCAAACCCAGAGTATCAGATGGATGAAGGAATCGTTTTTGCAAACTGCAACGTCTCAAAAAAAGGGAAGGTGACGTATCTTCCGATTTACATGATTATGTTTCTAAAGCAGGATGAGGGGCCGGTCGTTCTGGACAAGATTGAGTTTTGATGACACATTTTTGCTAAATATCTCCAAAAACTCTATATTTTCTCTACATCCCCCCAAAATCAGTGAGAAAACTCACTGAAATTTAGTGAGTTAACTCACTGTTTTTCAGTGGGTAAAACTCACTGGAATTGTTTTTTGGGGGGATTTATAATGTGGGCATTCGTTTTTTGATGGAGTTTTATATGCAGGCAGAAAAAAGTTATAAGGTTGTCCTCCCCCCCCGCTATACACGCGTTGAGTTAAAATCTCGAAAAATCCAGGAAAAACTGAAGTGCACGTTCTTTTTGATTGAGGGCGACAGTCTCATGCGCTATGGAATTGAAGGTTGGCTGCGCGAAAATTCCTCCAGCCGGTG
>JAEEGL014625322.1_pt1 | contig 28685 bp, 44 predicted proteins | sample 9134231 | NCBI WGS metagenome assembly JAEEGL01 (sample SAMN16246548, study PRJNA631951) | gut metagenome | biome: gut microbiome; feature: rumen; material: fiber-attached | host: Bos | place: Iran: Karaj | collected 2018-10 | reverse complement strand
TGTGCGAGATGGGGGCAACAGCTAACGGCGAGCTTGCAAATGTGATTCAAAACTACGAAGAAAGCAAGCCTCGTTGGATTCCCGTGACGGAGCGGTTGCCGGAGGACTTGACGATGGTGATTGTATTCTGCGAGGACGGCGTTTCGTATGGGCTTTGCGAACACTTGATTGCAGACGATGAAGAGGTTGTCGAGTGGCACGATTTTCTCCATTACCCGATTACGCCGACCCATTGGATGCCGCTCCCAGCGCCGCCAAAGGAGGAGTGAGCATGAGCATCATAATCACAGGTTTAGAGATGCCCACGGAACGGGAAAGCTTCAACCTTACAATCATGTACAACGGTACGGTTCTCGACACGGAGACAGGGATGCAAGTTGCGGAAGCGTATGAACTCTCGCCGCATGGGAGGCTGATTGATGCGGATGCACTTGAGTATCACGCAGATAACGTAAGAGACCCAATGGGTCGAACTGAAAAAACCGTCATGTGGAATAAGATTGAATCCGCTCCAACCATCATCCCGGCAGAGGAGGGCGAGTGATGTCAGATTGCAGACAATGTGTGGATTTTGAATGGTGCAAGGAGCATGAAGAGTGCGGCTTGTTTAAGCAAAAGCCCAAGACTAAAGCCGACACGCTCCGCGCCATGACTGACGAGGAACTGGCTGTGGTGATAGCGTGGCCTTATTTGGCTTCGCCACCGTGGTGTTCTCAGCACACGACTTGTCCGTACGTCAGCGAAGACCCAACGCCATGCGACAAGTGTGCGCTCGATTGGCTGAAACAGGAGGTGACCGATGCAGAATAAATTCCACAACACGCCGACAAACGGCAGCGCCAGCAAGCTCGAAGCAACGCGGAAGTGGGAGCTTGAAATGATGCAGCGTGCCGGCCTCATCTCCGACCTCGAATTCCAGGTGAAGTACGAGTTGATCCCGACGCAGCGCGACGCAAGGACGCACAAGGTCATCGAACACAATTGCTGTTACATCGCGGACTTCCGCTACAGGGACGAAAACGGCGAGATCGTGGTCGAGGACACAAAGGGCTTCAAGACGAAGGATTACGTGATCAAGCGCAAGCTCATGCTGTGGCGGTACGATATTCGCATCCGCGAGATATGCGACGACAAAAAGAAAAAGGGAGGGAGCCGATATAAACGTCAGACAATGGCTCGGAAGAGCAAGGTATATTGACCGCGAGATCCAAAGCCTCGAAAAGGCGCTCCAGGACGCGCGCGACCAGGCGACGCGGATCACGCAGAACTACGAGGCCGACGGCGCGCAATCGACGAAAGATCCACACAAGCTGGACAGAATCGTGGAGTATGTGGACACGATCCGGCAAAAGCGCGACGAGCTTGTCGCGGTAAAGGCCGAGATCACCGAGGTAATCTTCCGGCTGGACGATGGGAGGCAGCGCACCGCGCTGATCGACTACTACATCAACGGCCTCACCTGGGAAGAGGTAGCCGTTAAAAACCACTATTCCTGGCGAAACACGATGTTCATAAAGAACAAGGCGCTCGCCGAGATAGAAAAAATCTCTTCATAGTTTTTCATATCAGGTCTGTGATATAAGATAAAATAGCAAAAGGCCGAAACGGAGAAGCAATCTTCTTCGTTTCGACCTTTTTTGTTTCAGAAGCTACGCGGTAAAAGGTTACCCAGCCGTCGTTCTCCCCTCAGACGGCGTAAGTGCTCATGCGTGTCTTTTCACTCCTGCGCATGGCGGTATTCTGCCGCATTTGGGAATAGTGTCGAGCCGGGTGCTTCTTTCACTTCTTCACGCCTGGTAGACGGGATTTTGACGGTGGTGGGGCCGTCATACGGTATTAATTAAAAAAACAAGGGGAGATTTTTAATTAACGGAGGAAAGATGGACGTAATTGAAAGAGATTTAACTTCCATCCGGCCATACGAAAACAATCCGCGCGACAACGAAGCGGCGGTAGCTTTCGTAGCGAACAGCATTCGAGAATTTGGATGGAAGCAGCCGATCGTCATTGACAAGGACGGCGTGATCATCGCCGGACACACGCGGTACAAAGCCGCGCAGACGCTCGGCCTCAAATCCGCGCCGTGCGTGATCGCGGACGATTTGACCGAGGAGCAAGTCAAAGCATATCGGCTTGCGGATAACAAGGTCGGCGAGATCGCCACCTGGGATTTTGACGCACTTGAAGCGGAGCTTGACGAGATCGCGGACATAGACATGTCCGACTTTGGCTTTTTCTCCGAGGAGGAAGAGGAGCAGATCGTCGAGGACGATTTTGAGCCGGAGCCGCCGGAGGAGCCGAAAGCGAAACGCGGCGAGGTTTATCAGCTTGGCGATCACCGGCTTATGTGCGGCGACAGCACGTCGCCGGAGGACGTGGCGAAGCTCATGGGCGGGAAACAGGCCGACTTCGTTTTCACCGATCCTCCCTGGAACGTGAGCTACGGCCAGGAAAACGAGCGGTGGAAGCAACGCAGCATCCTCAACGATTCGATGTCCACCGATGACTTTAAGGCTTTCATGAACAGCGCATTCAAGCGCATGAACGAGGCCAGCAAGCCTGGCGCGATGGTTTACGTTGTTATGAGCGCCCAGGAGTGGGGCAATCTTATGCTCACGCTCAAGGACAACGGATTCCATTGGTCATCGACGATTATTTGGAACAAAGACCAGCTCGTGCTTTCCCGCAAGGACTACCACACGAAGTACGAGCCGATTTGGTATGGATGGAAAGACGGCGAAAGCCGCCTCTGCCCGCTCAAAGATCGCAAGCAGAGCGACGTGTGGGACTTCGACCGTCCAAAGCGCTCCGACGAGCATCCGACGATGAAGCCGGTCGCGCTCGTTGCGCGTGCCATCACGAATTCGAGCGCAAAGGGAAACCTTGTGCTTGACCTTTTTGGCGGCTCCGGCACCACGCTGATCGCCGCAGAGGAAACAGGCCGCGCGTGCCGCATGATGGAGCTTGATCCGAAGTACGTCGACGTGATCATCAACCGATGGGAGCAAGCCACCGGCAAGAAGGCGGTGCTTGTCTCGGAATGATCGTTATAGCGACACGCGACGAGCTTGAGCTTGTCCGAAACGCGCGCGAGCCTGTGATCATCACAGGCGTTGGCGCTCTGAACATCATCACCACGCTGCGAGACTTTCCTCGCAGCACGCCGATACACAACGTCGGCTACGCCGGAAGCAATAAGCTGCCGATTGGCGCGCGCTGCCGCATCGGCAAAGTCAAAGCATACCATCCATCCGCGTGTTTCGAGGACAGGGAATACGTCCTCGACGGCTCAATACCGTGCTACACCGCCGGAGACTTCGTAACGAGCGCCGATATAGACGAGCCGTGCGTTTTTGACATGGAGCTTGCCTACATCCTGGCGCTCGGATTTTACAACGTGACGGCTGAAAAGATCGTCAGCGACAATCTATCAATGGAGGAATATGAAGAATGTTTGAGAAAGTAAATCCGTCCCATCCCGACAAGCTGGCCGACCGAATCGCGGGAGCAATCGTTGACCTGGCATACACGCGGCAGCGCGATCCGCGCGTCGCAGTTGAGGTGCTTATCGGCCACGGTCGCTGCCACATCATCGTCGAAACCTCGGAGCACTTCACATACGAGGAAATCAGCGCCATAGCGCGTCGCATCGCGGGGCCTGTGGCCGTCGATTATCACGAGGTGGCACAGGATGTCCACCTCGCCGAAAACCAGCGTGAGGAAACCAGGTGCGGCGACAACGGCATCTTCAAAGGCGTGCCGATCACGCACGAGCAGCAGCGCCTTTCCAGCATCGCGCATCTCATCTACTCGAAATACGGATGCGACGGTAAGTATATTCTGAACAGAGACCGTCTGATTATCTGTCAGAGCAACGCAAAGACCGAGGACTTGCGCGCCATGTTCCCGCACGCGGAGATCAATCCGCTCGGCGATTGGACAGGCGGCACCGATGTCGACACAGGCGCGACAAACCGCAAGCTCGGCTCCGATATGGCTGACAGCGTCACAGGCGGCGGCCTTCACGGCAAAGACCTCTCCAAAGCCGATGTAAGCGTCAACATCTACGCTTGGCTCGAAGCGCAGCGCACCGGCAAGTCGGTCGAACTGTGCTGCGCCATCGGCGACGATGTGATCAAAACGCCGACAGGCGATATTCCCTACGACAAGATCGTGGAGAAAGCGCGCCAGTTTATTAAGCAGATCGGAGGCTTTGAGAAGTTTGCCGAGTGGGGCCTTGTTTAACACAAGGAGTGGCTGAATGTGGCCAAAGGGAAATTCCAGGAGTGGTTAACGCCGGACGGCCTCTTGCAGTTGCAAGGCTGGGCGCGTGAAGGGCTTACCGACGCGCAGATTTCAAAAAATCTCGGCATCAATCCGGCCACGTTGTACAGATGGGTCGAGAAGCATCCCGAAATCGGCGAGGCGATCAAGAAGGGAAAAGCGCCGGTCGATTTTGAGGTCGAGAACGCGCTGTTGAAGCGCGCGCTCGGCTACGATTACGAGGAAACGATCACAGAGGTGTACGGCGACGGCAAAAAGCACGTGAAGAAGGTGAAGCGCCACGTCCCGCCGGATGTGGGTGCCATTTGCTTTTGGCTGAAGAACAGAAAGCCCGAAAAATTCCGCGACAGGCCGGACGCGGAGAAAAAGCCGGAGGAAGGCGTGAAGGTGATAATCGATGTCTGACGTTCGCCTTTCGTCTGTCCTGGGCAGATCTTACTTTGAGATGGCCCGCGACGTTTTTGCACACGGCCACACACACTATGATTTAAGCGGAGGCAGAGGATCGTTAAAATCCTCTGCCGTTTCGCTGCTTGTTCCGCTGCTTATCATTCAAAACCCAGGAACGCACGCGCTTGTGCTTCGAAAGGTCGGGAACACGATCCGAGACAGCGTTTACGCGCAATATATATGGGGAATCGCGGAGCTTGGTATGGCGTCCTATTGGGAAGCGAAGAAAACGCCGATGGAGCTGGTCTACAAGCCCACAGGGCAGAAGATCATGTTCCGCGGCGCTGACGATCCCATGAAAATCAAATCCATCAAGGTGCCGTTCGGCTACATCGCCGTGACGCACTTCGAGGAGAAGGACCAGTTCGCCGGCCGGAACGAGATCCGCACGATATTGCAAAGCACGATGCGCGGCGGCTCGCTGTTCTGGAACTTCGAGAGCTATAACCCGCCTATCAGCCGCGACAATTGGGCGAACATCGACAGCGAAGAGGAGCGGCCGGACAGGCTTTGCCATCGCTCGACCTACCTGGAAGCGCCGCCGGAGTGGCTTGGAGCGCAGTTTCTCGCCGAGGCCGAATACCTCAAAGAGACGAACGAGAAGGCGTATCAGCACGAATATCTCGGTATTCCCGTCGGGACCGGCTCGGACGTTTTCGAGAACGTCACCGTGCGCGAGATCCCGGACGAGGAGCTTGCGCGCTTCGACCGCATATACAACGGCGTGGACTGGGGCTATTTCCCCGACCCGTGGGCGTTCAATCGCGTCTACTTCGACGCAGCGCGCCGGACGCTCTACATCTTCGACGAGCTGACGGCAAACAAGCTCGGAAACAAAGAAACCGCAGATATGCTCCTGGAGCACGGCCTCACGCGAGAGGACAGGATCACCGCCGACAGCGCGGAGCCGAAATCCGTCGCGGATTACAACAAGTACGGCTTGAAGTGCATCGGCGCGAACAAAGGCCCCGGGAGCGTGGATCGCTCCATGCAATGGCTCCAGGGCTTGAACGAGATCGTCATAGACCCGCGCCGCTGCCCGGAAACAAAGCGGGAATTCATCGCCTACGAGTACGAGCGCACGAAGGACGGCGAGATCATGAGCGGCTACCCGGACAGGGACAATCACCACATCGACGCCGTCCGCTATGCGACGGAGCAGATATGGGCCAAGACTGGCAATGCCGGCGCGCGGCAGAGCTATCATTCCATTTTGCGATAAACGGAGGTTTGCATGAAAACATACGAAGATCTCGTCGCGATCGGCGAAAACGAAGCCGGACGCATGGAATTCATACGGGCGGCGATCAAGGAGTATTCCTCCAGCTCTGATTACCGCTTCGCAAAGGCTGCCGAGCTGTATTACGGCGGAGAAAACCCAACGATAAACGGCTATGAGAAGGTCATCTACGATATGCTCGGCCGCGCGCACGTCGATATGTGGACGGCAAACCACAAGATCGCGAGTTCATTCTTCACGATGGTGGTCGACCAGGAGGTCGGCTATCTCCTCGGGAACGGCGTGCGCTTCGGGAGCGAAAGCACAAAGGAGAAGCTGGGCGCGACCTTTGACGAGGACGTTTCCGACGCGCTGGAGTATGCCCGCGTCGGCGGCGCGTCCTTCGGCTTCTGGAACGTTGACCACATCGACGTGTTCAGATCGACGGAGTTCTGCCCGCTCTACGGCGAGGAAACCGGCTCGCTGATGGCCGGCATTCGCTGGTGGCAGCTGGATGCCAAGAAGCCGCTCCGCTGCACCCTGTACGAGCCGGACGGATTCACCGAGTACATCCGCAGACAGGGAGAGGACATGATGATCCTCAAAGAGAAGCGCGCGTATGTGATCCGCACCGTCGCGAGCGAAGCGGACGGCACGATCGACGTCGACGGCGAGAACTACGCCACGCTTCCGATCGTGCCGCTGTACTCCAACAAGGCGCATAAATCCGCGCTGCGCGGCAAGCGGAACACCGTGGACGCGCTCGACCTCGCGTCCTCTTCTATGGTCAACAACGTGGACGAGGGCAACCTCATTTATTGGGTGCTGACTAATGCCGGCGGCATGGACGACCTCGATGACGTGAAGTTTATCGAGCGTCTGAAAACGACTCACGTCGCCCACGCCGGCGACGGCGACGGCGCGAAGGCCGAAGCCCACACGATCGAAGCGCCCTTCCAGGGAACGCAGACCACAATCGATATGCTGATCAAGCGTCTGTATGACGACTTCCAGGCGTTCAACAGCGCGGCCGTCACGGCCAGCGACCAGAGCGCCACGGCGATCCGCGCGTCCTATATCCCGCTCGACCTCAAGGTCGACAAGATCGAGCGCCAGGTGACGAGATTTATCGCTGGCATTCTGGCGCTCGCCGGCATCGACGACAAGCCGATGTACACGCGCAATCAGCTGATCAACAAGCAGGAAGAGACGCAGACGCTTGTGCTGCAAGCGCAGTTCCTCCCGGAGGACTATATCCGCGAGAAGCTGCTGACGCTCAACGGTGATATTGACCAAATCGAAAAAATCACGGAGCAGATCGACGCGGACGATTTAGACCGCATCGAGCCGGATGAAGCGGACGGCGAGGAGGTGGCAGAATGATCCCCGGATGCACGAACACAATTGAATTCGAGATCGACGGCGTCGACCTCACGCAAGCCACGAACGTTTACGTTTCGTTCACGCAGGGCATACACAAGATCGTCAAAACGGGCGATGACGTGACCGTGACCGTCACGACATCCCAGGACAATCCGCCGGTCACGACCTCGCACATTGAGGTTGGGCTGACACAGGACGAGACGCTGCGACTCGCCGACAACATCCCGGCGGAAGTCCAGGTCAACTGGCTGTATGATGACGCGCGAGGCTTCACGCAGCGCGCCGGGACTGAAACGGAACAAATCGACATCGGGAAGCAGCTGCTTCGGAGACGATTGCCATGAGACTGTCCGTCAACACGGGAGAAAAATACAAACTTCGAGTCGCCGGACAGCAGAACGTTCTCGCGCGAATTTCCGCGCCGATCAACGTCCAGATCGTGGATGTAGATATTTACGACGGCGCTTACGAGGTCATCCCGGCAGAGTATGAGCAGACGCTCCAAACGAGGAACAAAAAAATGATGGACGATGTTGTCGTGAGGGAAGTGCCGTTTGACCTCGCGACATACGCGCAGATCGACAGACTTTTTTAACGGAGGGCATCATGGCCGTAAATTTTCAAGACCTTATTGACATTAACCTCTTGGCGTATTTTAAAAGCAAGCTCGACCTCATCTTCGCGAACAAGGTCGACAAGGTGACGGGGAAGGGCCTATCCACGAACGACTACACGAGCGACGAAAAAACGAAGCTCGCCAACGTCGCCTCCGGCGCGCAAGTGAACGTCATTGAAGGCATCCAGGTGGCTGGCACGTCCATTTCTCCTGTGAGCAAGATCGTCAACATTCCCGCTGCTTCGACTTCCGCCGCCGGCGCGATGAGCGCGGATGACAAGACGAAACTGAACGGGATCGCTACCGGGGCAGAAGTGAACGTCGTAACAAACGCCTCCACGTCTGGCAGCGGCGCGGCGGAAACGCTGACCGTCAACAAAGGGCAGACCGCCTACTCGACGTACACAAAGAACGCGCTCGACACCGCGCTCGGCGCGAAGGCAAACGCGAACAACGTGTACACAAAAAGCGAGATCGACGCGAAGCTCACCGGCGCGCTCAACTTCAAAGGCACGAAGGCAACGGTCTCCGAGCTTCCGTCGAGCGGAAACACGACTGGCGACGTGTGGAACATCACGGCGGACGGATCGGAGTGGGCCTGGACTGGATCTGCGTGGGAGGAGCTTGGAACGACAATCGACTTAAGCGGCTACGTTGAGGACGATGACCTCGGCCTCGCCACGCAGAGCGACATCGACGATCTGTTTACTTGATGGGAGGGCATTATGTCTCTTCTTAAACTCGTAGACCTTGACGCGCTGTCAAGGTTTAAGACAAAGCTCATGCAGCTTATCCCGTCTACATGGGCTGGCTCTACTTCGGCGGGCGGCCCTGCAACAAAGGCGAGCGGTCTCCATTGGGGCAAGCTGGACAGCACTTCGACCGCGACAGTTATGACAGCGACTGTGCCGAGTCTTGCGGGAGTCACCGCCTACTACGAGGGACTGACCGTCGTCCTCCGGAATGGCGTGGTAGCGTCAACGACAAACTGCACGCTTAATGTCAACGGCCTCGGCGCTCTGCCGATCTATCCATCGACTTCCGATACGCGCGTCTCCTCGGCGTGGGCGAAAGCCTACACGATGATTTTTGTCTACACGGAGACGAAAATCAGCGGCGTCCCTTGCTGGGAAATGCAGTATGGGATGGCCTATAGCAACTCTATTGGCTACCAACTCCGTACCAGCTACTACAACCTGCCCGTTTCTGGGGCTTGTTACCGCTATCGTCTGCTCTTTACTTCTGCGGACGGCCAAAAATTTGTCCCTGCGAATACCATCTCAAGCACGAACGCGACAGCATCGAGAACGACCAACACCACGCCGATAGACCCGTTTGGCCCCATCGTTTACTACGGCTCTACGACGGCGCTGTCTTCTGGCGGCAAACCGGGTGCCACCGTCCTTTGGCAGCAGTACACGCTCGTTTTCGGCTACTCGTTCAATAACACGGGTGCGGCTCTTTCCATGACATATCCTGCCCCTGTGTATCTGCGATGCACTCCGCAAGCAGACGGGTCGGCTGTCATGGACTACTTTGTGCAAGCCCTGCCGTCTACCGAGGACGGGAAGATTTACATTCTGCTCGGCTACGCCTATGACGCGACGCATATCGAGCTTATCGCTGACCATCCCGTTTATTACTTCAAAGACGGAGCAATTCGGATGTGGACGAACGCAGCGGCATCGAGCGGGCTCCCCGCTGTATCGGCTTCCGATAACGGGAAAGTCCTCCAAGTGGTCAACGGAGCATGGGCGGCGGCAAGTCTGCCGAGTGCGAACGGGGTGAACTTCTGATGCCGAAATATCTTGTTGACAGTTCCGAGTTGACCGCAATCGCGGACGAAATCCGCACAAAGGGCGGCACTTCTGCTCCGCTTGCTTTCCCCGCCGAGTTTGTCAGCGCAATCGCGGCAATCTCCGGCGGAGGCGGCGGTTTGGAGTACGAAGAGGGAACGTACACGCCGAGCGCAAACGAAACGACCACGACAATCAACTTTGCAAACGCGCACACGACCGAGCCGATGCTTGTGCTTCTGTTTGACACAAACTCAAGCACCATCCCAGCAAACAAAAGCAGATTTGCTTTTATAATTGCAAACTGGTACGGAGCATACGGGGACAGCTTTATGACGGCGGCGGGACAATGCTACGGCGCGGCCTTTTCTCTTTTGGCGGCAAACGCTATAACATCAACATACGCAGAGCCGATAATTTATCTTACTGGTGGAAGCTCTGCCGCCTACATGGATTATTGGCTCACACCAAGCCACTTTTTCATCAGCGGCATTTCCACGCATTTTCTGACGGGTGGCCGCACATACAAGTGGGTCGCAGTTTGGAAATGACGGAGGTTAGAACATGAACGACGTTATGAATCCCACCGTGCACGGCTGGATAGAGGAAGGGGGAGCTTGCGATCGCAGACAGAGGACACGAGCTGACGGATAAGCTCCTCAAGGAGATCGAGAAGCGTATCAAGAATGAATACCGCCGCGCTCTTTCCGATGCCGAGAAGAAGCTCGAGACCTGGTTTCGGAAGTTCGACGCCGAGGACAGGCGGCAGCGTGCGCTTTTCCGCTCCGGCAAGATCACGTCAAAGGAATATAAGGACTGGCGCTACCGTCACATGATGATGGGGCGCGAGTGGCAGCAGATGCGCGATCAGCTGGCGAGGGACTTCCACAACGCCACGCAGATCGCGCTCGGCATCGCCAGACGCTCCATGCCGGACGTGTTCGCTCTGAACATGAATTACGGCACCTACAACATCGAGAGCGGCGGTCGCATCGACACGGGCTTCCAGCTCTACGATCACGATGCCGCCGCTCTGCTGATGCGAGAGCAGGATATCCAGCTCATGCCCGGGCCGTCTGATGCGAGAGCCGCGCAGATCGCCGCAAACAAGGATCTGCGATGGAACAGGCAGCATATTCAGAGCGCGATCCTCCAGGGCATCCTCCAGGGCGAGAGCGTGTTTGATATCGCGCGGCGCTTGCAGGGCGTGGCCCAGATGGACTACAACAGCGCGATCCGCTATGCAAGGACTATGACCACGGCCGCGCAGAATGCGGGCCGCTACGAGGCGTTCAGACGCGCGGACGAGCTTGGCGTGGATCTCACGATCGAGTGGGAAGCCACGCTCGACCAGCGGACGCGCCACGATCACCGCCTTATGCACGGCCAGCGCACGGAGGTCAACGAGCCGTTCTACACGCCGGACGGCTTCCGCATCATGTGGCCGGGGGACTGCACGTCAAGCGAGTCCGACGCGCCGCAGAAGGAAATCTGGAACTGCCGCTGCACGCTTCTGTCCTGGGTGAAGGGATTCGAGCCGGAAACCGTCACATACTCGCCCAAGATGGGGGATATGTCCTTTGACGAATGGCTCGACGCGAAGCCGATGTCCAGAGAGGAACAGAACGCCTGGATTAAGGCCGGAAAGCCCAATATGAGCGACTGGAAGAACAGCGCGGCCCGCAAAATGGTGGTCAACAGACGATCGGACGAGGAACAGTTCAAGAGATATCAAGAACTGCTGGGGAAAGACGCTCCGAAATCATTTGCTTCTTTCCAAAGAATGAAGTATAATAGCAATGCCGATCCGTATTCCGAACTGAAGCGTGAATACAGGCGAGAGATGGCGTTTAGAAGGCGCAACATAAGCACAAGGATCGGCGAAAGCGGAGAGATCCTAAATCCGATGCCTCGCGATGAATATAACAGGGTAAAAGCGTCGCTTGAAAGGCAAGGGAAAATGATCCGGGCCGTGCTACCAAGCGATGATGACGATCTCTATGAATTCATGCTTTATTTCGGCGTGGAAGGGTCTTATTCTAACGGGTGCATTTCCCATTTCGGAGAGATCCCAAGCAGAGGCGTTTTGTACGAAGAAATCATACATATGTCTCAGGCAAGAAAATATGGGGAGCTGAATTTAGGGGACGAAGTCGAACGATCCGCGAGAGAGATAGAGGCAGCGAGAAAACTTCTTCTTCACAGAGATGCTTATCGGTTGGACGAGCTTGATGTGTCTGCGCTGGAAAGAAACCTCGCTTATTGGGAAAGAAAGTTCATGCGAGAGTATGGTGTCAGCTATGATGAAAGTGATTACCGGGGAAAAGTTCATAACTGATCAAGGCTTGATTGTCATCTGCGATCCCAGGAGCATAAAAGATGTTATCGTTCCAGGTGAGCACGTCTTATGCGATGGGGAAGAGTACGTCATGAAGGGCGTGGTCCAGTCAATGGCCATGACAGACAAATGGCCTGTGCTCTTGGCAGAACGGTGAATAACCATGTCCGTCACATTCAAAGACAACTCCGCGCAGTATCTCGCGGAGTTTGACGCGGCGTGCCGCGCGGCTCTTGAAGCCGTCGGCAACCAGGCTGTCAGCCACGCGAAGCGAAACGTCACCGCGGCCGGCCGCGTCGATACGCGCGTCATGCGCGGCTCTATCACCCACCAGGTCAAAGACGACACGGTTTTTGTCGGCACGAACGTCAAGTATGCGATCTTCAACGAACTCGGCACCGGCATTTACATCTCCGGCGGGCGAAAAACGCCCTGGTCGTATCAAGACGGGCACGGCGAGTGGCATACGACGAAAGGTATGCCGCCGATCCACTTCCTCAAGAACGCGATCGTGCAGCACATGAACGAGTACGTCGCGATAATCAAGAAAATTTTCAAAGGCGGCTGATCATAGCCGTTCATACAGCAAGGCAAACCGCATTTTGCGGTTTGCCTTTTTCATTGGTAAAATCCGCGAAGCACAGCGGTTTTTATAAAACTATCGGGGCGAAGAAATGCCCACAAAGGAAAGGAAGATAGTGTCATGGCACTTACCCGAGCGATGCTCAAATCTATGGGGCTTGAGGATGACAAAGTCAACGCCATCATCGAAGCCCACACCGAGACCGTGGATGCGCTGAAGCATGAGCGCGACGGCCTCAAATCCAAAGCCGACAGCTACGACGAAGCAAAGGCGGAGCTGGACAGGCTGAAGGAGGCCGCGAAGAACGGCGGCGACTACGACAAGCTCAAGAAGGAATTCGACGACTACAAAGCCGAGATCCAGCAGAAGGAAACGCTTGCCTCGAAGAAGGCGGCGCTTTCGAAGGTGGCAAAGGACGCGGGCCTTTCGGAGGCCGGGATCGCGAAGGCGGTCAAGTATGCGGACTATGCCTCCGTCGAGCTGGACGAGAAAGGCGACGTGAAGGACGCGAAGGCCCTTATCAAGAGCTTGCGCGAAGAGTGGCCCGAGCACATTGCGAAGGCCAGCAAGGAGGGCGCGGACACCGCGAATCCTCCGGGAACGTCCGGCAAGACCTACAAGACGAAGGACGAGATCTTTGCTATCAAAGACGACGGAGAGCGTCAGAGGGCCATTGCCGAGAATCATGAATTGTTTGGCTTTTAATAAGCCGGAAAGGAACAACAATGGCTAACGAAGTCTATACCACCGCCGAAACCAACCTCATCAAGGCCGCGCAGATGTCCAAGGCCCGCGAGGTCGATTTCGTTGCTCGCTTCACCCACAACTCCCTCCAGAAGCTCATCGAGGTCCTGGGCGTGACCCGCAAGATCCCGATGATGGAAGGCACCACGATGTACGTCTACGCCACCAGCGGCACGCTTCAGAACGGCGCTGTGGCCGAGGGCGACATCATCCCGCTGTCGCAGTATGCGACCACCAAGACCGCCGTCGGCTCGATCACGCTCAACAAGTACCGCAAGGCGGTCTCCGCCGAAGCGATCAAGAAGAGCGGCTATGAGGCGGCTGTCAACGACACCGACCGCGCCCTTCTGCGCGACGTGCAGAAGGCCATCCGCACGAGTTTCTTCACCCTGCTCAACGGCACGATCACCGGCAGCACCTCCGCAACCGGCGTGGGCCTCCAGGCCGCGCTCGCCGATGCGTGGGGCAAGCTCCAGATCAAGTTTGAAGATGACGCCGCAGAGGCCGTCTACTTCGTCAATCCGACCGACGCAGCCGCGTACCTCGGCTCTGCGGGCATCTCCGTGCAGACTGCCTTCGGTCTGAACTACATCGAGAACTTCCTCGGCCTCGGCACGGTGATTCTCACTTCCAACGTGACCGCTGGCACCTTCGTCGCGACTGCCAAGGAAAACATCGTGATGTACTACCTCACGATGAACGGCGACATCGCCCAGGCTTTCAACATGACCGCCGACGAGCTGGGCTACATCGGCATCAAGAGCGGCTACCAGAACGAGGAGCGCGCGCAGATCGAGTCCCTCGTCATGGACGGCATCCAGTTCTTCGTCGAGTATGCCGCCGGCGTGATCAAGGGCACGATCACCGCGTCGTAATATGGCCGCCCGCAAGACGTTTACCGTCAGCTGGCCGGGAGGCGTTTGCCTTCGCGAAGCGCCGAGCACGAACGCGAGAGTCCTCGCGATCATCCCGAACGGCGACAAGGTCACCATTGACACGAAGGCAGAAGCCCCGGACGGCTGGACGGCGGTCTCCGGCGGAGGCTTTACCATGACGCAATATCTGAAATAAGAAAGGGGCGGTGATATGCTCACCGAACTTTGCCAGGATCTGCGAAACTGGTTTGACAGGGAGCGGCACACCGGCACTTTTACAATCGAGAACGGCAACATCACCGCCGACTTTCTGCAAGAAGGCCAGTATTTTCGCATCGTCGGCAGCATCTTCAACGACGGCGTTCATCAGTACCCTGCGGCAGATTTGCTGCCAGAGACGTTTGACGGGGCTGTGTGGGCGCTTGCGATCCCGAAGGCTGTCATTGCACTCGCGGAGGAGATCGCCGCGTGGCGGGCAAAATACGAGGCCACAGACAGCGCCGCGATGTCGCCGTTCGCCTCCGAGAGCTTCGGAGGCTATTCGTACAGCAAAGGCGGCTCCGGGAATTCACAGAGCGGCGTGTCCAGCACGCCGTCCTGGAAGACCGCCTTTGCCTCTCGTCTGAATATGTGGAGGAAGATATGAGCCTTTTGTCTGACGCAATGGAAAAGTGCGTGATGCTGGACAAGCGCACGCAGCCGGACGGATATGGCAGCTATATCTCCACATACACCGACGGAGCCGAATTCGACGCCGCGATCGTATATGACTCGTCCATGCAGGGCCGCGTCGCAAGCGTGCAGGGCGTGACGAGCCTTTACACGGTCACCACGCGGAAAGCAATCACGCTCGAATACCACGACGTTTTTCGCCGCGCCCGGGACGGGAAGGTGTTCCGCGTCACATCGGACGGCGACGATCGCCACACGCCCGCGAGCGCCGCGCTTAATATGCGCCAGGTGAGCGCGGAGGAATGGGAGCTGCCGCATGGATAAAGTACAAGCCCTGCACGCCTTCTGGTCGTCTTTTGACCTTCCGGCCATCGACGAGATAAGCGCCTACGACAAGGACACGCTCGAACAGATGGGTATCGACTATCCGTATATCAGCTATGAAGTGGCCACGGACTCGTTTGACGCGCCTGTGGCCATTGGCGCGGATATATGGGATCGTTCGACCTCCTGGGCGCTGATCACGCAGAAGGCAGAAGAAATCGACGATGCGATCAGCCGAGGCGGTCACATCGAGCCGTATGACGGCGGCGCGATCTGGATCACGCGCGGCACACCGTTTTCGCAGAGAACGGAAGCTGAAAGCGGCACCGACATTCGCAGAATTCACATCAACATCAACGCCGAGTTCATATCGGCGTAGAAAGGACAACCTATGGCGAAATTTACGAAAATTCCGACCACCACGTTCCAGCAGCTCCAGATCAACGCCGGCGTGCTGCTCTCCTCGTTCACGCCCGCCACGCCCGCCGTGGCCGACGCGAACATCCTCGGAGCGACTTCTGGCGGCGTGAACTTCACGGCCACGCCCTCGTTCATCGACTTCGGCGACGACGTCGACAACTGCCCGAAGAACATGATGCAGCTCAAGCGCCTGGAGAACTGGGATATCAAGCTGACCGGCACGTTCATCACCATGTCGACCGCCCTCGCGCAGCGCCTCGTCGCGCTTGCGGACGTTGCGAGCGACAAGGTCACGCCGCGCAGCGACCTCGATGAAGAGGATTTCCAGGATCTGTGGTTTGTCGGCGACTACTCCGACAAGAACGGCGCGACGAACGGCGGTTATGTCGCGATCCATATGCTCAACACCCTCTCGACCGGCGGCTTCCAGGTCCAGACGGCCGACAAGGAGAAGGGCAAGTTCGCGTTCGAGTTCACCGCGCACTATTCGAACGACGCGCAGGACATCGTCCCGTTCGAAATCTACGTCCACGCCGGCACGGCAGAGCCTACGTGATCATCCATGCGAGGGGGCTGATGCTCCCTCGCTCTTTTTTGTGAAGGAGGAACTATGCAGAAGTTGAGTGAAATCAAGGGCGAGAAGTCGTTCGACATTCTTGCCGGACTTATCGAGCCTGTTACCAACATCGCGACCGACAAAGAAGCCGGAGAGCTTTTTGGCCGTCGCGTTCTCCCTGAAGGCGTGAGCGTCCAGGAATTTATCGTGCAGCGCGTAAAAAAGGCGATCCCGGCCCTCATGAAGAGCCACAAGAAGGACCTCATTAAGATCCTCTCGCTGCTCTCGGATATGAGCGAGAAGGAGTACAAGGAGCAGATGACGCTCGACGGCGTTATGCTGGACCTTTCCGATCTGATCTCCGATCCTATCTTCAACGCTTTTTTTACTTTTCCGCAGAGCACGGGAACATCCTCTGGCTCTGCTTCGGCGAATACCGGGGAATAAAGGACGCGGGCCTGTTTCTGCGGTATGTCAACGCTCGCGCCGCCGCGTACTATGACGAGATCCTTTTCCGAAACTACGTCGCGGACGGCATCAAAATACTGACAGGGAACACCGCTATGCAAAAAGAAAAATACTGTCTTTCTCTGCGGTATTCCGAGCTGCTTCACGGGAAGAAGCCGGAGCCGGAGAAAGACGCGCAAACCATCATCAACGAGATCCGCGCCGGGATCGAAGGGGGCGAATAAATGAGTGTTTACGAAGTAGACGTCGGCGTAAGACTGAATAAAGACGGCTTTGACGGCGAGCTGAAGCAGCTCGGCCAGGAAACGCAGAAGGCCGGAAACGATCTGAACGCTCGGACGATTGCGATCGGCAACCTCATGTCCCAGATCGCGACGAAGGCCGGACAGTACTTTGTCGAAGCCGCGAAAAAGGGCGTCGAGGTCAACAAGCAGCTGCAAAAGTACACGATGGCGCTCACGACCTCGCTCGGCACGGAGGAAAAGGCCGCCGCCGCGATCCAGAAGATCAAGGAGGACGCGGCCCGCACGCCGTACTCCATCGACGGCCTTGTCCAGGCGAATCAGTATCTGATCAGCGCGGGCGAGAGCGCGGAGGACGCGCGCGACACCATCATGGCCCTGGGCGACGCCGTTTCCGCTACAGGCGGCGGGAACGAAGAACTCCAGCGCATGGCCCAAAACCTCCAGCAGATCAAGAACGTCGGCAAGGCCACGTCGATGGACATTCGCCAGTTTGCGATGGCCGGCATAAACATCTACGGCCTCCTCGCGGACTACACCGGCAAAACCACAGCCGAAGTGCAGGATCTTGACATCACCTACGATATGCTCACGGGAGCGCTCCAACACGCCTCCGAAGAGGGAGGGCGCTACTACGAGGCGATGATCAAGCAATCCCAGACCCTCGGCGGGCAGATGAGCACGCTGCGCGACAACATAGACCAGAAGCTCGGCGAGGCGTTCGAGGGCGTGGCGAACGTGCTGACGGAAAAAGTTCTGCCGGCGGCGAACGAGTTTGTTAAAGAGATAGATTTGTCCAAGGTCGTCGATAATGTAAAGCAGTTTGCTCTGACCACGGCCGCCTTGGTGACACCGTTTCTCGCGGTCGGAGGGGCGACAAAAGCCGCAGCCGCAGCCACAGCGCTGTGGAACGCCGCGCTAAACACGAATCCCATTATTCTGGCGACGTCCGCAATTGCCGCCCTTACCGTCGCGTGCGTCAACAGCGCAAAGGCATATCGGAAATGGCGCGAGGAAATTGAGCCGTCAGGGGAATCAGCTGAAGAACTCGCAGAACATCTTCGCGACCTTCGAGAGCAACAAGAGAAGATGGAGGAAGCATCTGCCGCTGAAAAAAGGGGATCGCACGCGTGGCAAGTAAAATATGAACATTTGACCGAGGCAATCGCCGCGACCGAGGAGAAGATGAGCCGCCTGTCCGAGGCCGAGGCCGCTGCGGCCGACGCAGCGGAGGAAGTAAGCGCGGAGCTTGAGGGCGTCGCTGAAATAAGCGACGAAACGCGCCAGGGACTGCAAACCGTTATAGACAGCTACAACAAGCTCCACGACGACGTGTCGAAAAAGGTATCTGGCTGGTTTGGCCTGTTTGACAGCGCCAAAGTTAAGGTCAAGACGAGCGTAGACGAAATGATGGCCGCGATGCGGAGCCAGATCGAGTTCAACAACAACTACGCGAAGAATCTGGACTACCTCGCCCAAAACGGCCTCGGGGCGCTCGGTAAGGCTTTCCAGTCTATGGGGCCGGAGGGCGCGGCGTATGCCGATACGCTCGTAAAGGCCCTCGAAAAGGCCGGAGGCGCTTCGACAGAGAAGGGCCAGGAGATCATCAACAACTTCCTCGGGCTGGCTGAAGGCGTGGACGAGAGCCAGAGCAAGCTCTCCGGCAGTTTGACCGACATCACAGGCACGTTGGAAGAGAAAACAGCCGAGTGGGAGAAAACCGTCGAAGAAGCCGCGAAAAACATGAATGTGTCCGACGAGGCGATGGCGTCCGGCGTGGCGACCGTCCAGGCATACATTGACGGTCTCGATTCCGGGGAGGGCGGCCTGGACACCGTGATTGCGAAGATCACGGGGAAAGTCAAGGCCGGACTTACGCCGGGAGCCGGAGGCAACAGCGCCGGCGGGAATATCCCGGAGCACGCAAACGGCGCGGATTATATCCCATACGACAACTATCTCGCGTATCTGCACAAGGGCGAGATGGTCATCCCGGCGAAGATTTCCGACGAACTGCGAGACTTCCTCGGCAGCAACGGAGGCGGCGCGTCCGCGCCGATCACACCGGCTGCTTCTGGCAACAGCGGAGCGCTTGATGCCATCCTCGACATTCTGGAGCAGATCGCGCGCAACGGGCTGAACGCGAACTTCAACCGCGCGCAGCTCTATCGGTCTGTGAACGAGGAAAACCGCATCAGAACGAGATCCACGAATTACAATCCTCTGGGGGCGATGGCATGAGCATGACGCTTTTTATTGTGAATGGCAACGACTACAGCGACCGCATCAGTCAGAAAAGCTACAGCTGCCAAAAACGCGACATCTTCACCGAGTGGACGGACGGGAACTGGATAACGCGCCGGGAAGTCACCCGAACGCGCATTGAAGGCTCTTTTTCCATCACATTTCTTGCAGAGGATGACTATGAGGACTTCAAGAGCGACCTGGACGCGGTAAAAACATCTGGCGGCTATCTCCCGGTCACCGTGTGGGTGAATACAGATAAGGCGACCGCAAGCATCAACGCCTTTGTTGAGCTGTCCACGGTCCACCGCTGGACGACGGAAGCCTTCGGCGGCACGCCGGAGATCGCCTCCGTCAAAGTCAAATTCAAGGAGAGGTGATTGTATGCTCGACATTCCTGAAACCGTAAAAGCTCTGTTTAAGAGAGACGGCGTACACAAGAACTTCCGCGTGCATTTTCCCAACGGCGAGTTTTCCGATATCACCAACGAGGACGTGGTGCGTGAAAGCGTCAGCTTTTCGGAAAGCCTCTGCTCGCAGAGCGTTTTTCGCTTTGGGCTGGCCGAGGCAAGCGTCCTCGAGTTTGAGTGCGTTGGGATCGGCAATATGTACGGCATGACCATTGAGGCGGCCTATGAGATCGACGTTTCCTCGCTCACGTCCGCGGAGACTTCCGCGATCGAAGCGGGGAGCTGGGACGGCGAGCTTGTAAACGGATATTTCCGCGTCCCGCTCGGCGTTTTTCGTGTGGAAAGCTGCCCGCGTGACCATCGGAACATGGCGCACCGAAAGGTGACAGCTTACACGACCTACACAGGCCGCGTTGAAAACAATCCTTTTGAGGCGGCCAAGATATCCATGATTCAATCCGGGCCATATTCAAGCACGCCACGTCGGCCTACCTGGGACGACGAGAGCACCTGGTGGCCCGCGATCGAGAGCACCGGCCAGAGCGGCGACTATACCCCGGACGCCGTCAAACTGATCTATGCCGCGCTCGGCTGGACAAACCCGGAAATGCTCTCCGGGCTGACAAAAACGGCGCAGACTGCCTGGGCGAGCTTCCCGGAAGAGACGCAGACCGTTTATCTGCTTGTCCGCGATCCGGGGGGCGTCCAGCCCATGAGCCGCACGACGATCCACGCGACCGTCACGATGAAGCGGATCGCTTTCGGCAGCGGCGGTCTCCCGCAGGACGCGCTGTACGAGCTGGCCATGAACGGAGCGACGGGCGTACAGGCTGCGCTGACCGAGTGCCGGACAAGTCTGGACGGTCTCGTCTCCGACGGCTATATCACGGCGGCAGAGGTCGAAAACGCGATGGACATACTCGGGCGTGCGCTCTCGGCCAACCTTCCCGGCGGTGTTTTTGCCCGCGACGGCGGGCTGCCCATTTTTTACCCGTACTGGAACGTCGAGGGGGCCGACTTTGTTGTCTATGTTCCGACCGGCTGCGAGCTATCCGGCGAGCTGTTTAAGATCGGCACAGTCATCGGCGTGCCGTATGAGCTGACGCTTCCCGCGCTGGTCACGACCACGCCGACACTTTCTGTTTTCGGCGGACTGCCCTCGCAGATCCAGCTGCGCTTTCCATCAACAGGCACCGTGCAGATTGGGAGCAAGAACTCCGAGACATATCTCGGCTGCTATGACTTTCTCTCCATTTTGACCGGCTATCTGGAAATCCACGCAGCCTTTGCCCAGGTTTCCCGCGCCGGCGGCTGCCGAATCATGCGCCTCGACAACACCGCGCCAGCGGCCGTAGTCCCGGGCGACTATGCGTCATGCTGGTGGGACGAGTACGACATGGAGCCGATCGGAAGCGTGATTGTGACCTATCAGTCGGAGGACGCTGACGGCTTCCTGGAGGAAAACACGACGGAAATCCGCGTAGGCGTCGGCCGCAGTCAGTACGATATGTCCAACAACGAACTGCTGCGGGCGCTTGCACACGCTTCGCTCTCCGATGTCTCCGCGCTGATCCTCTCCGAGTTCGCGCCGCACGCAAGCACGGTCGCCTTTACGCCCACAGATCTGACCATGCGCGGCTGGCCCTGGATGGAAGCTGGCGACGCGCTGGAGATCACCGCCGAGGACGCGACCATCGTCAACACCTACGCCCTGCGCATCGAGATCTCCGGCATTCAGCATCTGACCGCCGGTATCGTCAGCGAGGGCGGTGAGATCATTGAGGAGGCATAAAAAATGAGCGTCGCCATGAGATACGGCTCCCGGGAAAGCGCGAACGCCGGGAAAACCGGCTCCGGGAGAGGGACAGCGAAAATCTGGACAAACCCTTCCCCAAGCTCAAATTTCGCTGCGCAGTCGATCGACGTCGACCTTACCGGCTACGGCTTCTATGCCGTACAGCTCCGTTTTTCGACCTCTTACGACTACGCGACGGAAATGATGATATTCCCGGTCAGCGACCAGACTAACAGTCTCACCGTGACCACGATCGCGCAAAACAGGACGGGCGGCCGGCATTGCACTTACAACCCGACAACAAAGAAACTGACCTTTGACGGAGCGAGCTATAACGGCGCGAGCAACAACGCCTACGCGATCCCGCTGTATGTCTGGGGGATTCGGCTATGACGGCACAGGAAGCAAAAAACAAGCTCGTCGCGTGGGCTTTGTCGCAGGTCGGCTACAACGAAGGCGCGAACAACAAGAACAAGTACGCGCCGAAGTGGACGGAGGCGGGCGGCTGGAACGCTCAAAATCAGCCCTGGTGCGATATCTTTGTTGACGTCGGCTTTATTGAGTGCTTCGGCCTTGACCTTGCCGCAAAGCTGACTTATCAGCCGCGTGGCGGCTTCTCCGCGCTCTGTTCTGCGTCCGCGAACTACTACAAAGCGCACGGAGCATGGTTTTCCACGCCGCAAGTTGGTGACCAAGTCTTCATGAATGTCAGCGGCGGCATCAATCACACGGGCATCGTTGTCGGCGTGAGCGGCGGCGTGGTGACTACTGTCGAGGGCAATTCCTCCGACGGCGTGCGTCGCAACTCTTACGGCGTTTCCTCGACCTATATTGCGGGCTTTGGCCGTCCGAATTGGGACATCATCGAAAGCAAAGAGGAAAACCCGCCGGAAATTCCGACAGTTTCCCCGGCGACGTGTGAGGTCACCGTCAAACTGCCCGTGATCCGCTTCGGCGATTGCTCGCGCTGGGTGAAGATCATGCAAACCGCCCTGATCACGGCGGGCTTTTCGTGCGGCTGGTACGGAGCCGACGGCGAATTCGGCGCGGAGACGAAGGTCGGCCTTTACAAGTATCGGCAGCGGCTCGGCCTCGGCGGCGAGGTCGAATGCGACGCGCAAGTATGGACGGCCCTGCTTGACATATGATCGATTACGAGCTGAAAGTAAAGTGCGTCCGAGCATCGGCAACGATGAAGACGCGCGACGTTTACGAGGAAATTTTCATGCCGGAGATCGGCGGCGAGTACCCTTACGAGAGCTTCAAGCGCCGACTCCGCGATTGGAAAAAGCGTCAGCTCGCAGACGAAGACACGCTGCACGCCGGAACGTTCCCGAACTTCACAGCTCACCACGCGACCGTCCAGGTGGATAAAGACGGACGGATCACACAGGCATGGATCAAGCAGCAACAGGACACGCTTGACTGGATCAAGATCCGCGAGCTTCTTGTAAAAGGTCTTCCGCAATCCGACATCAAGCCGTCGACCGTTTCCGGCGAGACGATGCTGGAGATCCCGCTCTTCGACCTCCATTTTGGAGTGGCCACGCTTGAGACGTACCGGGACGAGCTTTCGGAAATCCTCGGACTGATAGAGCAGAAGGACTACGACGAGATAAACGTCCTCGTCGGACAGGACGCGCTGCACAACAACGATATGCGCGGCCACACGGCGAAAGGCACGGAGATCGAGAAGGTCAACTTCGTGCAGTCGTGGTCCGATGCATGGTCCTTCTTCCGCGCTCTGATAGATGCGGCCATACGGCACGCGGGAAAAGTCAATGTCCGATATTCAAAGGGCAATCACGACGAGTGTTCCTCCTGGTGCCTGTTCAAGGCCCTCGAGGCGGTCTATCCGCAATGCTGCTTCGACGATGCAATCCTCCCGCGCAAGTGCATATTTTGGCGTGGGTGTTTCATCGGCTTCGGCCATTGCGAGTACACCAGCAAGAGCAGCGTCCTGTTTCAGAACTTCGTTTTGGACTTCCCCGCAGAATTCGCCGCCGCGACGGCGCGCGAGATCCACAGCGGCCATCTTCACCGCGAGAGCGTAGACGATGGCATCATGGTGCGTCGCTTGCCGTCGGCGGTGCCGACAGACGAATGGTCGAGCAACAACGGCTACATCGGCGCGCATAAGCGTTTCCAGCTTTTCGAGTGGTCTCCCGGCCGCTTGAAGGCGATTTTTTATGTTTGAAAAAAGAGAGGTAAAAAGCCATGAGCGACGCTTTGAAAACGGTGCTCACCTTTATCTGCGGAGCGGGCGGTCTTGCCCTTATCGAATGGGCGCGCGAACGCTGGAAGTTCAAAGCCGAGCGCAAGGCGCAGAAAGAGGACAGGGCAGAGGAGAAAGTGGACAAGATCGGAGAACTGACGAAGGCGGTCAAGGATCTGCAAACAGACTTCGACGAGCAGGGCCAGCAGCTTGACGCGCTGCGCGGTGCGATGAAATGCGTGCTCCTTGACCGAATAATCCACCTCGGGCAGAAGTACATCGATGAAGGCGAGGTCGACTTTGACGACCGAAAACGCCTCCGCGATATGCACACAAGCTATCATCAAGGGCTTAAGGGGAACGGCGACGCCGACGCGATCATGAAGGCCGTCGACGCTCTCCCGCTCAAAAATTCAAAATAGAAAGGATAAAAACGATGAAACTTCCCGACAAAGTCTATGACGTGCTGAAATGGATCGCGCTGATCTGCATCCCAGCGCTGGCGACGTTCTATGTGGCCCTGGCTCCCGTGTGGGGCTGGCCGTATGCGGACGAGGTCGCCAAGACCGCAAACGCCGTCTGCGTCCTTCTGGGCGCGCTGCTGGGCATTTCTTCCGCGCAGTATTACAAAGGCGACCACCTGGAATAATCGCCATTTAAAAAGTCAATAGAGCCGCCACAAAACGAGCCGCCACTCCCCTGTGAAGGGCGAGTGGCGGCATTTTTTTGTTTTATGGAGGAATACTATGCCAGTTTATAAAAACAGCGATATGCTTTATATTATCAACGAATATGTGCACAGCCCGAAATACCGTGAAATCCTCCGGCTCCGTTTTTGTGACGGCTATACCTATGAAGAGATCGCCGAGGCGGTCAACTTCTCTCCGCAGCACGTCCGCTATATCTGCAAATCATACAAGCCTATGCTGATAAGCCATTTATAAGCGTTTTTTGCTCGATTTCCCCTCCGTTTACTTGCTCGTGAACGGAGGGGATTTTTTTTATTATAAAAGCAGAAAGGACGGTTGTTTATGGACGGCTACGACAACGATTTGCTCCTCCTTTTGCTCGATGACGACCTTTTTTGGAGGGAAGAGGAGAACAAGCCATGTGGCGTTATTTCCAGCCCAACCCCAGAGAACTAAACGTGGGCGACTGCACCGTTCGCGCGATATGCGCGGTGACCGGCATGGGCTGGCACGCGGCCCATAAGGCTCTGTGCGATCTCGCCCGGGACATGGGCGATATGCCGAGCGCGGATCGCGTATGGTGGGCTCTCCTGGAGCGGCTTGGCTTCACGCGGCGTCGCATGATCGACCGCTGCCCGGACTGTTACACCGTCCGAGACTTCTGCCGGGATCACCCGCATGGCGTTTTTGTGCTCGGCCCGCATGAGCACGCTGTGGCCGTGATCGACGGCGACTACTACGACTCATGGGACAGCGGCGATGCCGTCCCGACCTACTACATGACAAGGAGGTAAAAACATGGCGTACAATCCGCAGTCTTATTTCCCGCTGGGCTACCAGCTCCCGCAGTACGCATACCCGCAGCAGCCGCCGGCCGCGCAGACCAGGATGGTCGAGGTCGTGCCGGTCGACAACGTAGCCTCGGCAGAAAGTTTCCCGGTCCCGGTCGGCGCGACACAGCTTCTGATCGCGAAGGACGACAGCTTTATCGCGGTCAAGGTAAACGGAGTGAACGGGCAGTCATCGTTCGACGTTTACGACAGGCGGCCTCCCGCGCCGCCAGCGCCGGCTTTTGACCCGTCGGCGTATGTGACGAGGGACGAGCTTGAAAAGCGCTTGTCGGGCCTCACAGGGCATCACAGAGAGGAAAAAGAATAATGAGCCTGTTTGACGTAATGGGCGCGCAGCAGAGCGCGCCCGCGCGAATGAATCCGATGCAGATGCTTTCGCAGCTCCGGCAAAACCCCGTCGGCGTGCTGAAACAGGCAGGGCTGAACATCCCGGCCGGCATGAGCAATCCGCAGCAGATCCTCAACCATCTTTTGCAGAGCGGGCAAGTGCCTCAAGCGAGATATCAACAAGCGATGCAGATGATGTCCCGCATGGGGAGGCGGTAAAGGTATTCTTCCCGGCCCGGGTGCACACGGGGCGGTCGGAATAATAAAATCTTTGGTCTATGACCATGACCGCGACAGTTAATGCGGTCGGAAAGGGAAACAATGGCACTCACAGATGAAGGCTCCGGCATGGTTATGCCTGTCGCTCCCGCTTACGGCGGCGGCTATGGCGGCGGTTTCGGGGGCTTTGGCGGCGACTGGGCGTGGATCATCATCCTGCTTTTGGCGTTCAACGGCGGCTTCGGAGGCGGCTTCGGCGGTTTCGACGGCCTGTACCCGTGGCTGAATAACAGCCAGAACATCAACGACGGCTTCCGCGACCAGTTCTTGAACGATAACGTCTCCGGCATTCGATCCGATCTCAGCGATATTTCTACGCAGCTTTGCAACGGCTTCAATGGCACGCAGATGAGCGTTCTCCAGTCGGTGAACGGGCTGCAGAGCCAGCTCGCCTCGTGCTGCTGCGAGAACAGGCTCGCCACGCAGGATCTGAAGTACACGGTCGCGACGGAGAACTGCGCGGATCGCGCCGCTCTCTCTGACGGCATCCGCGACATCCTCGCGGCAACCCAGGCACAGACGCAGAGCATCCTCGACAGGATGTGCCAGGATAAGATCGACGCGAAGAATGAGCTGATCGTGTCGCTGAACAACAAGATCAACGCGCTGGAAAGCAACAACTACATCCAGAACGCGCTGACCGCGCAGACGCAGTACTTCCTCGGGCTGTACCCGCCTCCCGTACCCGCTTAATGCGGGAGGAGGTCGGATATGGAAAAGAAACTCGACACCCTGTACGAGCTGTGCGATGTGCTCATGCACGAGCTGGAGGAGATCAGCGAAAAGATCCGCAAAGCCGACGGCATGAGCGCCGGCGACCTGGAAATGGTCGACAAGCTCTCCCATGCCCTTAAGAGCATCAAGACCACCATCGCCATGATGGAGAACGAGGACGAGGGCGGCTACTCCCGCGACTATATGCCGCGCCGTGGTATGTACTACGATGAACGCACAGGCAGAAGCTACGCGAGAGGCCGAAGCGCGAAGCGCGACAGCATGGGCCGCTATTCCCGCGAGGGCGGTTACAGCTACGCCGACAGCATGGACGCGCTGATCGAGGAGATGCGCGGCATGATGCACTCGCTCCCGGAAGAGAAGCGCCGCAAGGCAGAGCGGCTGATGGACGAGCTGTCACGGTAAAGGAGGCGGCCTTCTGTGATAACCGAAAAGGACTTGCAGGAGGCTATTGCCGAATGCCAGGGGGAGCGAAACCCGGACGCGCGCACGTGCATGAAGCTGGCAGCCTTTTATACGATCCGCGACCACCTGTTTCCAGCGCCGCAAGCAGCCACAGCGCCGGAGCCGAGCACATACTCATACGCGCCAGACAAGGTCGGAAACACCATCGATTATTACAGCGACACGGAGTTTGGCCGCTTGATCGAAGGCAGACGCCCGGGGGAGATTTGGCCGATCGTGGACGAGCTTGTTTCCTCGGTGCAGCTGATCAACCCGCGCCTCTACGACAGCTTCATGCGAAAAATCCAGTAATACAGAAGGGAAGCCCTCGGCGTTTGCCGGGGGCTTTTCTGCAATCAAATTTGCAATCAATTTTGCCATCAATTTTTGCCCCACAATGTCGCATTTTGCCCTATATCGCCCAATGCGGCAACATGATAAAATGGACAGAGAACAATAAAAAAGTGCCGAAATCACGCGGTTTTTCGTGATTTCAGCACTTGGTGGGGGAAGGTGGATTCGAACCACCGAAGGCATTGCCAGCAGATTTACAGCCGGAACAAAAGCGCGTGTTCATGCGGTTTTCGCGCCTTTTGCAATCAAATCTGCAATCGAGGTCGAAAACTTTCCGACATTCTGTTTTTCGTGTTCCTTCCGCAGCTCGGTGTAGATCGTGAGCGTGGTGTTCACGTTCGCATGGCCCAGGATATGCTGCGCGGTGTAGACATCAACTCCGGCTTCGTATAGGAGCGTGGCCGTACCGTGCCGGAGATTGTGCGCGCCGAAGCTCGGCTTGCCGTCCTCGTCCGTCCATCCATGATCAGCGCAAAACTTCGCCCACGCGGTGTCCCAATTCGTGTCGGACATATAGCCAGGACCACCTTTTCGCCCAGCGTGGTAATCGATATGGGGGAAAAGCCACTCTCCTGGGTGTGCTGCCATCCATGCCTTGAGCGGCTCGCGGAGCGGCTCGATGATCGGCACCGTCCGAATGCCGGCTGCCGTTTTTGCCTTTTCGATCCGAAGCTCCCACCGCTCTGTGTCTATATCTGCCGTGCGAAGGTGCAAACCTTCGGATCGTCTCACGCCTGTGCAGAGGAAGAAGAACGGAATGAAGCCGAATGTAATGTCGTTCGCTCCGGCCAGGATCACAGCGAGCGCCTCTTCCTCCGGCGTGCTGCGTTTGCCCTTCGGCAGCCCTTTCGGATTTTTAACGGACAGGGCCGGATTATAGGGAATAAGGCGCTGTCCTATTGCAAAATCAAACGCCATTCTCCAAATGCAGCGACGCGCGTTTACGACGGAGTGGCTGTAGCCCTTCGCCTTTGCGGCGAGAAGGTCTTGATTCACGTCGAATGCCGTCAGATTATCGACAGGTGCGTCGCCGTACAAGCGCCGCAGATCATCAACGTGCGGCGCGTAGTTTGCCCACGTTCGCGTTTTCACTTCGTCTCGGTGCGTTTCCTCCCACGCGTCGAGGACTTCCGAGAAAAGCGCCTGTCGCGGCTTCTCGCGCTCCTGAATCCGCTCAAAGAGCCGCTTCGGATCGCGGTCGCAGATAATATGCCGCTTGCCCTTGCCCTTCGCGCTCGGCTCGTGCCAATAGCCCTGGTAGCGGCCATCGGCGCGCAGCGTAAACATCGCTGCGTAATCCGACTTTTTCATTTTCACTCACTCATTTTTAATTTCGCGCGAGAAGGCCACTTCTCGCGCTTTTTATTTACTT
>JAEEGL017014430.1_pt1 | contig 28687 bp, 24 predicted proteins | sample 9134231 | NCBI WGS metagenome assembly JAEEGL01 (sample SAMN16246548, study PRJNA631951) | gut metagenome | biome: gut microbiome; feature: rumen; material: fiber-attached | host: Bos | place: Iran: Karaj | collected 2018-10 | reverse complement strand
TGGCAACGAGTGCTAATAGTCCCTGCCGCATCCAGTGCCGTTTTTTGCGTTCAGCTAACTCCTTGCAATACGATTGCGTGAAATTCCGAAACACTTCCCATTGCTCCGATTCCCAATTTTCCCGTTTGAGAAGTCCCGCTTCCCGCAATTTTTTGAAGTCCGCCTCCGCCCGGGCAACATAATCCCATTGGTAGCATTCATCAATCTGCCCAAAGCTTTCCGCGAGCCTTTGGAACTGCGCGGGTGGAATGGCGTATTTCACCGCCTCCATGATGCCCTCATGCTTTGAAAGATAGTTCCATACTTCCTTGAATTCATCTGAAACGCAGAACACCTTGCCCCCGGAATGCACCGAGGGCTTTTCGTTGTCCTGCCGATAGTGATAGTATGCCCCCGAAATAAGCTGCACCGTCTGTGCGCAAGCCATAACCTTGACCGTAAATCCCACATCTTGGAAGGAAGCCCCCGGAGATTCACGAAAAGTTATATCATTTGCCACTAGGAACCGTTTTCGATAAACTCCCGTCCAAAGAAGCACCCAGCCGCTGAATATGTTTTGGAAATTACAGGGCGTAAAGTTTTCCCCATACGGGATTCCGGGGTAAAGTTTCTGCAAAACATCCCCTCAGTCGCTCCAATAAAGCCCAAAATTTGATTTCACGATTTTCGAATCACGGAGGCAAGCTGCTTGGTAAATCTTCCGAATATTTCCGATACATTTCAAGATGGCCAATTCAATTTTTCAAACTTCTTTGTTTCTACAAATATAGCATTGGAACCAATATGAGCAAAAAAATTATAGCCAAAATCGTTCATCGCTTTGAAAAGTCCCTCGTTACAGTTTTCTACCTTGTTCACTTCCAGTTCAATGACAACGGGTTTATATTTATGAAAATCGATGGCACGAATAATGTTTTCATCTTCTCCTTCGGCATCAATTACCAAAAGCTCTGGCACATAACCAATCTCCTCCAGCAAATCATTGATGCCTAATTTAGGCGCTGTTATCTTGTGCTTTCCAGAAGCAAATTGCTCATGCATAGATGTTCCCTGTGCAGCTACCCCGCAAAACAGTGTCACATCGTCTCCGCTTTCATTGCTAACTGCAGCCCGAATAAATTTATCCTCTGGGCGCATTGCCTCACACATAAACATTGATGTTTTCAGCGGATCCACCAATGTCCCTCTTGCTCCCAAGTTGTAAAAAAAATAAGTATTATTGGACAACACCGGATCATTTGCACCAATTTCCAAATATTTAATCTCTTGCAAATTATAGCCCAAACGGCTGAGAAGCCCCCATAATATGCCATCATCACAGAACTGCCCATAAAAAGTCGGCTTGATGTATGTGCCATGCCCTTTTTCCAACGCACCCAAATGCCTAAAAAACCATATTTTCTCCATAGGGATATCACAATTCAGAATAAGATCGTGCATGATATCCATCCTATTCAGCGAAGATGTGATGAGAATGCAATCACATTCATGAATGAACGCATGAAGAACCTCGCGTTTAATTTGTCTCCCCTTCGCAAACTTTTGTAACTTCTTCTCGTCCTTATCGCAATACCCTATGACCTGATATTGAGCATGTATGTCATTGTAATCCACTTTAAAATCATGCCCCAGCCCATATACAATAACTTTCTTTTTCATAAATCGCGACCTCCTCTTTCCGCCGATACACATTTTCCATCCATCATATACGCAGCATTCTGCGAACCATCTGATTCATAGGCACAACTGATTTTATTCCGTTTTGCAACAAATATATAAGCACCTCACCTTGAAACTTTTCTCCCACAGATAGCAAGATGCAGCAATCTCGAGGCAAAGACGCCTTCACTTCCTTGAATACCATTACTGGAATATCGCAATCATATTCTCCATCCAATTTAGTAATCAAATAAGCGGTAATATGTATACCATTATCCTCCATCCACGTTCTGACCCGTTGCGCAACCATTCCCGCACCATATATATACACATTCTTTTCAAGCATGGCTCGCACTGCATCCCTAAACCATTCGTGCATATTATATGAAAAAAAATCATTTACACATTGCTCTTTGATATGCAGATACCATTCCCAATTATCTTCAGCCCAAATTGCCCTATTTATCTCCTTTTCATCGTATATAGCCAAATCAGCAGCCAGCCTCGCCAAAAACTCTGCCCGAAATACTTCATCTATCCTGTGATAGGTAGCCCTGTACCTTACAAACAACATATATGGCAAAAAACCTAACGTTCTTTTCCTGATGTGTGGTCTATTTTCCAAAAAATCCTTGATTTCATCGAATTCATCGCAAATGCAGTAGACTTTTTCCTTTGACTTCACTGATGAATTGGGATTGTCCTTTCTATAATGATAAAAGGCATCCCTTACAGATACTGCCCGTTCCGTGCAGGAATAAGCTTTAAAAATAAAGCTTACATCCTGATAAGAGGCTCCCGGAGTATTGTTGAAACGAATGCCATTTTCGTCCAGGAATCGTTTTTTATATATAGATGTCCATAAAAACATTTCTCCAGTAAAAACCTTCGAATACTGCCATGGTGAAAAAACTTCATCGTACAGTGCATTATTCATCAATTCTTTGAATGTCGAACCGTTTTCCTGGGTATATTCATAAAAATTTGACTTGACAATATCTGCATCAAATTTGATGGCAGTGTTATACAATACTTCCATCATATTATCTTCTATAAAGTCATCACTCTCTACGACGGCTACATACTCTCCCCTTGCCACTTCCATCCCTTTATTAAGAGAATCGCCGTAGCCTGAATTCTTTTTATCTATAATAATGAACCTTTTATCTTTGTCTGCGAATTCATGCATGATAGAAAGTGATGCGTCCGTCGATCCATCATTTATGCAAATTATCTCAATCTCGCATAAAGATTGCTTGGCTACGCTATCAAGACATTCCCGAAGATAGCTTTCATTGTTGTATACAGGTATCAAAACTGAGATCTTCATCTTTTCACCGCTCTTTCTCAAGGCCATATGGGACTCAGCATCTCTTCCTGCAAAACAGGCGGGTTACCATATTCCAAGTGCTCAAAGGCGTAAATAACCTCTTCCACCGACCAATCAAGACAACAACACTTCTCATACATACATTCCGTCTTGATGCAAGGTAACCTTCTCCTATGGTAACATCCCGCGCAGGGTAATTCATCCACATTCTTCCACATAACCCTGGCTCGGCTCCAGTCGTGTATCCTGTACAAAGGACAGGTGCAGCCAAACAGAACGAATATTGGCAATCTGATAGCTTGCGCCAGATGCATAAGTCCATTATCCAAACCTACATATAAATCCGTCTTACTCATCAGCTCCACGCTATCGTGGAGAGCCAACCCGAAACAATCTTGACCTATCCCCAAATAATTCCGCCTGTCAGCCCCCACCTCATAAATTTCATATCCCTTTGCACGCAAATACTTAGCAACTTCCTTCATTTTCTCCAAATCGTATATGCGGCTTTGCCATCCAGAGGCTTCTGTATTTATACATATCTTCTTGAAGTCTCTCCTATGGGAACGAATCAACGCCTTATCATAAAGGGGGATTCTGTCCTCCCCCTTGATCTCTATACCATGCAAATATTGGCTGACCGCCTCTACATAAGCATCCAGCATATGCTTCAGAGGGCGCACCTCATGTGCTAATTCCACAGAAATATATAGCGCGCTGTCTTCCAAAAATTGGTTGAAAGGGGGGGCTACAAAATCAACGGAGCCATTATACGAAAACAGGCAGTCCCAGTTTGACATAAGCCCCACTTGGTAGCCTTTCCTTTTCAAAGCCCTGCACAACGGTTCAAGTGTAAGAATATCTCCCATTCCCCCCCCACGCTGTAAAATAACAGTTTTTGTAATCCGATTTCTCTTTATGAGTTCTTCTAACGTACAGTTACGCCATTTCCCATTTTTTCCCCGTAGTTTCAATTTATCTGACAGGCGCAGCATTCTGAAGAAATCATCCGAAAACATTATAATTTCCTTAAAACGACCTACAACATTCTCCATTATCTCTTCATGATATTTGGAAGCCAAAGCCATTATCACAGCACCATCATATTGACGCCAAGGCTGAAATTTCTGCACAGTAACGCCCTTAAGCTCTTGCTTTTCCTCATCGGAAACCAACAAAAAATCTGGCTTTAGGTTTTCTCCCATCAGCCAATTCAGAAATGCCTCGGCATATACTCCCGCCCCATAAATGTAAACCCGCTTATTATCGCGAAAAACTGCTCTTATACGTTCTTGTCCCTTTCGAAATTCCGAAAGCTGCATTTTATAGCACTCCTTGCTCTGCCAACCTTACCTTTTCATATGTCTTTACCATGAGCCTCTCAATCTCAGCAAACTGTCTCTCTTGGCCTGACAATCTCGTCTCATGTCCTGTCATGGCAAGTCCAAACGCCTCCTGCCACTTTGCCCCGATGTCCAGCTTAGTAAAATCCGCCAAACTTTTCTTTGCCTCCCTGGAAAGATTTTTCCTCAAAGATGGATTTTTCAGCACTCGTACCAGTTCCTTGGCGGCCGCATACTTATCATTTTGTGGAACAGCTATGAAGCCCTTGCCGTCACGAAGAAGCTCGAGATAGGGCAGTTCATACATGACCAACGGCGTACCATATTTCTTGCTTTCGGCTATCACCATAGGAAACCCCTCGAAAGCCGATGTTATCAACAGCACCGCAGCCTTGCGATAGAAATTTCCTACCTCCCTGTGGTAGCCTAAAAAGTCCACGTGCCCCAGAAGTCCTCTTGCCTCAAACATCCCCTTTAACTTCTCTTCCACCCGCGGATCGTCCGGCATTCCCACAATCTGCAACTTGACTTCTGGTAATACAGCAGTCACATAACTGAGTATTTCCGGCAGATCGAAACATTGCTTCTGAAATGGTACGATTCGTTGTATCCAAAGAATAGTATTAGGCTCCGGCTCGCATTCCTCGATCTCAGGCTTTTCCACTGGATTTGGTATGCACAAACTGCGGCATCCCAAAAGCCTCCAAAACATGGCATCCATGTCCGACAATGTAACCAATACATCTGTAAACCTACATATCGCCATAGATAGAGGAAAATTGCCATCAAAAGCATTGATTATAAAATTCTGATGATACTCCAAAACAACAGGAACACCGAGCTGATTCACAAAGAATAAATCATACAACGCATAGCCTACATACATATGGCAGCAATACACTTCGATGCCATGCTCTTCTATCGATTTCTGGAGCAATTCAAACCTTTGTCTGCCAGCCGTCTCTTTGCCAAGACAGACACGCACAAGCCCTTCGGGCAACGAATACTCTCGGCTTTCATCAATCTCATCACTGAACAACACTATTTTATAGTCTTTAGCTTTCAGAATCGGAATCAACTTGGAAACAACTCGTTCCGTTCCACCGCTGAACAAACGATGATAATAAACGCCAATCACATGAGGATTCGTTCTGCATGATGCTTTTTCCTTGCGAGGCATCAAATCTGCTGCTGTAACAACATCATAAGAAAATAGTTCTATCAGCAACAAGACATATTTGGACAAGCCAATTTCTTTTAAGAACGCTTCCCCCAGCAACTTCTTGTATCTTTCTTCATGCATAAGCCTTACCGCTAATATGAGAATACTTTTGTATAATAAATCAATTTCCTCACTTGCAAGCTTATTCCTGCATCTATCCTCTATGTTCCCCAATGCTTTTGAAAAAAGCTCAAACAACTCTGCATCGCAATCAGCTCTGTCCACGGCTTCATTTATTTGCGATATCCCCAAAATTGCCTTTCTTATCATAGGTTCATCATAAAGCCAATCATTTATATCTCCATACAAGATATAATCCGCAAAATGAATGCAGCCTTTTGTTGTTAAAAATTTTTCTATTTCTTCGTTGTCAACAACTGCCACGACAACCATAGGCAAATCATGTCTACGCCGCCAATCAGTCTGTCGCGGATGTCTTACCTGTATCTGTCTGAATAATGTTCCTTCCTTTTTCTCATCACTATCAAGATAATACTTGATAGCAAATATCTTTCCCTGCCCTAATTTTTGGCTGAGGTTGTTCCAAAGCATTATTTGATCCGAAAAGTCATTTGCCTTCTTGCCGGTTCCCCATATAATTACTTCCCTCATCCATTTCACCTCGAATATATCTGATTCCCCCGTCAGCACACTTCTCTATGGCGTAATAGTCTAAAACGCAGCGACAACTATATTTTCGCCCCGCCGTTTTCTCTCAATAATAACTCCCGCCAAAATTTGACGTGTGGCTCCATCAGGCTCTTGGGATAAACCGCGTCGTGGGCAAGGCGCCCCATCTCTGGCAAACACTCTCGATGATTGCAGATAAATTCTATCCTGTCAGCCGCCGTGAGATAATCCCCCACAGGCACGATATAGCCGTTTTCCCCATCCAGAATGTCCTCTCGTACTCCGGAGGTATCTGTTACCACAGGCACAACACCACTCCCCATTGCTTCGCAAATGCTGATTGAACGCCCCTCATAGTCCGCCATGTTCACACATATATCCTGCTGTTCCCAAAACATTCTTATTTTCTCACGTTGGATTTTTCCCTCAAAATGGACAAATGAGCTGCAATGGTATGTTTCCAAGTACGCTTCCATTTCCTCCCTGGCTGTACCAGTCCCTGCAAAATTAAAAACAAATTTTACATTTCTATTCGCCAATTCATGTATTAAACGTAAGATCAAATCCATCCGCTTCTGCTCATTTTCAAAGCGGCCGGCGTAACCAAGCCGAAGCGGGCCAAGCGCATCCAAGGTATAACTGCGCTGAACTGTCGAACCGCAGGAAAACGGTAATGTCACAGAATATACCTTGTTCGCTCCCATCCCACGTCTTATCATTTCTCTCCGTATGTCCTTGCTGACAGCCACATGAACGCTCACACATTTTTGAACATCCATGCATATCTTGTAAATATCCGGCTTCCCCCCGTGAATTACTCGAATGGTGCTCACCTGCTCGTGATATTTTCGCTTTAGTAAATGCGCTGCCAACATAGCGGAGTCGGGAAACGCCAAAACTAGCTTGCATGGCATCCTCGCTGCGATGATTTTCATCCATTCCTTGACGGACTCCACTCGAAAGCCATTGTCTATTACATAAATAATATGATTTTCCATATCCGATGAAAGCTCATAAGCACTCCTAACGCCGCTTTTCGCAATAATGTAAGTGCGCTGCAAACCGGAAGCTATCAACGCCTTGCAAATATCCAGCGTCCAGGTTTCAACCCCCCCCAAAATCAATCCATTCGGGCAACAAAACAAAACACTTTCATCGTTGTTCTTTTGGTATTCGAGCGATACGAGAAAATCTTCCATAACATAGCTTTTCTCAAACGCATCAAGAATTAGTCCATGATAAGATATTTCGTGTTTGATGTCATGTCCAAGAATTCTCCTCAGCCTTTTCCGGATTCTATCGGTCTCCCGAGAATCTGCCACGGCAATATATAACAAAGCATCGCGATATTTCATGAGAGCCTCAGGTGTCTCCACGATATACCCATAAATTTCCGTTCCAACTATTTGCTCGTCCCGATCCAATACGGCCTTGACTTTCACCCTTAACCCTTGCAGAAGTTCCAAGACCCTTTGCCCAAGTCGCCCAGCGCCGTAAACAACAACTCCATTATCCATACGAACTTGCTCCTTCATAATCCCAAAGCATCCTTTAATTGCAAATGCGCAAGGCGTTTTCTAAGCGACTCGAAAACGGTTCAATAGAAAAATATCGCTCATATGTCTTTCGAGCATTCTCTCTTATAGTCCGGCATTGTTTGTTATGCAACAGGGCATATTCCATCTTTTCGCATAACGCCTCGGCATTTCCGGCTTTACACACAAATCCGTTTTTGCCATCCGTGATATATGCTGCCATTCCCGTCTTGTTCGTTGTAATACAAACTTTTCCGTACATCATGCCTTCCGTAATCGCCATCGACATCGTTTCTTCCCGCGATGCGCAAACAACTACGTCCACAGCCTTATACACGTTTTTCAATTCGGCACGTGTCAGTTCCCCTGAGAGCTTCACCCCTCTCGTTTCACTTGCTGACTGTCGTATGTTTTCTGCATACGGAGTATCGCCGCAAAAACCCACAATCCAGAACACCGCGCGCTCTCCATACTTGTTCGTCAACTTTTGCGCCGCTTGTAAAAAAACGTCCTGCCCTTTAATCTTGGCAACAGTTCCGATAATGGCAAATACAATTTCCCCATTAGGATTTAAATCGTCGCGATAATCTTGCCATGAAGGATCGTCTGGAATTCCGTATGGCAAAATCCCATTGACCTTTCGAAGGTAATGTGTTTCAAAATTGTTTTTTGCAATTTCACTGACAGCAACAATGTTAATTTTCTCAAATGATTCACTTATATATTTCGAATAATCCTCAAATGTGGACAGATATATCTCATTCGGTTCATGGAGCCACCACAACACTGGCCGTATGTTGCTGATTTCAACCGCACATGGCATCAAAGGCAACGTGTTTACAATGATATAATCGAAAAAAGAAAAAAAATACAAATATTTTTCGGCAACACATGGCACGGAAGGGCAGATAGCAATATTGATCCCATAAGAGTTATATTCCTGTATAAATGTATCGTTTTCTTCCGGTGCAACCAACCATGCATCATATCCCCTGAGGCAAAGTGCCATCACAGTGCAAGCAGCTACAATCGGGGCTCCGTGATAACCTAGCGTATGGCTTAGGACGGCAATTTTTTTCTTTGCAGACTTTGGCTGCCCAATATACAGACTGATTTTGTCCCCCAAAACCATGCACTTATAATAATTGAAGCTCCATATCATAGCCGCTGAAATTCCCAGTTCCAAAAGTTGCGCTTTCATTTCCTGTTGGTGCGCACTCATCAGTAGAATTTTATCAAAAACAAGTTCATGGATTCGATTGGGATGGTATACGATAACTCCTTCAAGCGAAAAGGGGGACGTTGCCCGATTATCAATAAAGGCAACAATTTTATCGTTGGAAGAGTTATTTTTGAAAAAATCCTTCCTTTTTTCATAAAATTGCCCCGTTCCAAAGATGACAAGTCGCATAGTTATTCCCCTTCTGCCATGCTATAATTGAGGAACCCAATCATGTTTCGGATACATAGTTCCATTAACAACATCTGGAGTTCTTACATCTGCCCAATTTAAGCAGTCCTCAGAAACCTCACGAATTTTTCTTCCCAAAAATTCCGAATGACAATATAAAGCGCCCACCATGCGCCCCTTCAAATACGGTGACGCATACTCCGAAAACTCTGCATTCTGAAGGGGGTTACAAACGCCCTTCTTTATGCAGTGAATGCCAAACTTTTCTGGAAATAAAACATTTAGAGCATTTTCGCTGAATTGAAAAAAGTGCCAGGGGAACTCATGTCTACTGAAAGAATAATGTGTTTCAATAAATACATACCCCCCGATATTCAAAAGTTTTATAATTTCCATTGAAACAACCCACGGCATCGCAATATGTTCAAAAACAGCACTGGAAAATATCAAATCGAATTTTTCATTGAAATATGAACTTAGATGATGTGCATCCCCAACAACATCAACATTATCGCCTTCATAATAATCAAATCCTACATAATCTGCATTCTTGAAGAGGCCACGCCAATTGGCGCCTGTTTGCACGCGACTGCCAATTTCAAGAACCTTAAAGCCCTTCTTATCACATAACTTTTCTAAATATTGAGGCCATGCGCCATGTTCAATATCAGTATCTTTGTATGCAGTCGGATCGATACAGGCTTCTGCAGCTAAAGAAAAATTAAAAATCCCTTCAGAAATCAATTGTGCTCTGATTTCTTTAAAAAATTTGGCTGTTGAAATCTTAATATTTATATTTTTATAAGACTGCTTATACTCGTTAATGCCAATATAGGGAATTCCGTTCCAATCTTCCCCACCACTTTTGTTATCAATAACTGCAACTATATTATAAATGCCTTTTTCATATATTCTCCTAGCTATTTTTCCCGTGCCGAATAAAATAACTTTTTGCACAAAAGCACCTCCTATTGAATCCGCCCCAAAAGCCACGCCCATAAAGTCATTGATAACATCCCAGATATTGAAAGCCGCTATTTATCGTATATTCACTTTAGGCAAATTGTATGCTGTTATAAATATTCCGTAAGCAGCTCCCTGTAATCATTCTCTGCTTTTCGCACTGCTACAACATTTTCTTCATAATTTCTATCTAACTCAATTTGCTTATACAGGATACCAAGTCCGCGCTCACACTGCGCAGAAAAATCAGGGGCTATCTCCCGGTATCGCTCTTTGCAGTAAAGCATATTTCGGCACTGATAATAATACCGTTGTGGAGAATATTTCCCCATAAAACGCTTGGATCCATTTATCTCCTGCACTTCAAAAGGGCTGTCTTCCTGATGATATATTGCCGCCCCCGGTATTTTGGCGATGACAAAACCGGCCAGTCGACAACGCACACAATAATCAAAATCCACATAATCAATAAAAAGCCGCTCATCATAGCCGCCGACTTTCTTGAACGCGGACAAATTATGCAACGCGCCGCTTTGAATTACAGTTGGAACATACATGATATATGGTTCCTCTTGAATATAGGAATCGTCTGGTCGTGTATCAATTGGGGAGATGATTCGTGGCGCTACTATTCCGACACAATCCCGATAGTCGATGCTTTCAATATATTTGCGCATTTTGGGGACCATTCCCGCGTCGGCTCTGCTATCTTGATCAAATGTAAAAAGCCAGTCGATGCTTTCTTTCAGCGCTATTTCAGCAGCTTCGTTAATAGCCGCCCCGATTCCACGATTTATCCCTCCAGCAAAAAGGTACTTACATGACGCAACGTTCGATAAGGGCGCAAATAATCTTTCATTGGAGGTCTCAGAATTGTCATACAAATATAGTTTATCTACTGCTGAAGCATAAGAAAGAATATTTTGTACAACTTCTTGATCGGGATTGTACAAGATGCTAATGGCTGCTACAGAGGATGAGCGTACTTTTCGTAAATTGATGCGATTCTCTGCTTCCTCTATGCGAAGCTTTCCGTAAATTACATCATCCAAGTTGATGATTTGCATTTTCCATGGAAGTGACCTACAAACAAACTTCGTTTCCCAAAAGAAGGAATTACTTGTCAAAAGCACGATGTCTGCTTGATGGCTCCGATAATCTACAATCAGATGTCCTGCTGGCAGTCTTTGTCCAAATTTTGTTGTATCTTTGTCAAAAACAAATCGAATATAACGGCATTCACTATCAAACGCCGCTAAAAAAGCTCTCCCCTTTTTCCCCGCGCCCCAAATAGCAATACGCTTTCCCAATGCATATTGCTCTACAATGAACCGGAGTATTTCATTGTTTAGAGACGGGCAAGAACTCAACTTATCATTTATATTATCCATTTCCAAATTCCGTTACAGATGTCAACGCTATATCTCAAATAAACCTTCACGCTGTATATGAGGAATAAATTTTTCGTTGAATTCTTCACGTGTAAGCGTATATACTTCTTTAAATATATAGTTCTTAAAACGATCCAGCCCAAATTTAATTAACGTTTTGTTTGCTTTTTCACGAATATATTTCGCTATTTCATCGCGATTTTTGGATTCTTGTAAATATCTCCTTTGTCGTTCAAGGCCTGCAAGGGTTTGAGGTGTCTCGTAACTTTGTCGTTCCTCATTATAAACTAAAACGTATTCTATGTGTTCTCTTGCAAAAGAGATATTTCTTTCAATTTTATCTTGATACCAGTCTAGGGGAATAAGGCTGTCAAACAATAGTAATATGCTATCGTAAAGCTTAAAAATTATTCTATTATTCTCTACTGGATTAATTGCGCCATTCTTAAATTCGATAAATACAATCTTACTCCCGCAAAAAAACAAAGCATCATTTGATAATATAGTCCAATTTTCATTTGGATGAATTGTTTTGATATACTTGTCCTTAATTAAATCAAAATTGATAACCTTAATCTCACTTGTTGTCATATATTCCTTTTTATCGCTGTCGTAAGACGCTTCTTTCATTGTGATAATACTATCTTGAAAAAAACTTGGTATTCCTTCCATCTTGTCACATCTCCATCCGTAGTTTGTTTCGCATATTCTCAAGAAATTGAATAGGTTCAGACATTTTTTGGTAAATTTCATCAATACGATTTGTTACATCTGCAAATGTCACCATCCCATTGTTCATTTCAGAGGAATAGTAATGAAGCATATGAGAGATTTCATGTTTGGCGGCAAAAACCTCGATTGCATCCAAGAAAAACGGGCTATGCGTTGTCAACAAAATAGTTAACTGAAACGATTTTTGCAAAAGGACAACCAATTCAGCATAAATCAATTGCCATTGTGGGTGAAGATGGATCTCGGGTTCGTCTAAAATGAGGACGTCTCGCTCTTTGAGGGAATTGTTTTCTAACAATCGCTTAATAATTGCAAATGACTTGAGTCCTGTTGACAAGTTTCTAACATTTATTCCCTCTGAATAATCTTCCCTGCGTAAAAGTAATCCGCTGTTGTCACCGGTAAACTCTCCTGGGATAACTGTATCCATTATATGCGCAATTTCTGTTAATTTATCTTCCAACAACAATGATGCAACGGGTGAAGAATCTTTTTCACTATTCAGTAACTCCAATAAATCTTTGCCAATAATAGTTGACAAGCTATTGCTAAACAAAAGCCCGTTTCTTCTCCCCCTGACATAATCCATAACGAACGGATTATCAATATAAACAGCTTGATTTATCAAAACAATCTCTTTGCTAAAAAAAGAACATTGATTTTGCTTAAACTCAATACCTATATCTCGATTTTTAATTTGTAATTTCATCATTGCTTGTGTATTATCTGAACGCAATGAGTTGATTTGATTAGAAAAAACATCTTGAAAAGATAATTCAACAATTTTCTTTTCAATTCTTTCATATGGAATCTGTTGAATGGCTGCAAGTTTTGCAGCCAATTCACCTTTTTTCGATGGATCATCGGCGTTATGTATTGCATATTCACTTTGCAAATATTCATAAATGGAATTGAAAACATCACTTATCGGACAATTTACATCGTCCATAAAGACTTCATCAAGTTTCCTTTGCAATCGCCTATGTAATCCATACCGTAATGAAATTGATTTCCTCGGGTCATTGTCTACAAGAATTGCTTCTATAGATTTAACCATTTCTGATATCCGTTCTTCCAAAACTTTCCTGTCCATGTTATGCAGTGCGCGGAATATGCTGTATAAAATCTTTCCTATAGTGCTTTTTCCTGTATCGTTGTTTCCTGCCACTACAGTAATTCCATCGAGTTCAAATTCCGCATATTTAATTTTGGCAAAATTTTCTACTGTAAGTTTCATAATGTTCTTCCTTCCCTATTATATTATAAATTCAATGGTATTATCTGTTGATTGATTCTACATAATTCTCCCACATTGGAACATAATACTTTTGAAGTAAATGATTTTCTATCTCTTGGTACGAGAAAAAATCTTCTCGTTCCTTTAATCCTAACCCGCTTAAATATCGTGCAATCTCTCCATGGTATTTTGTCGTGGAAACAACAATGACATATTTCCTTGATTGTATCACTTGCTTATCGGGTGCAACAATGGGTATTTTCACTCCTGTACAATATCCAGAAGCATTTTTGTCAAAAACCTGGCGAACAAAAAGCCCCGCAAATGAAAGCAACTCCAAGCATCGTTTCCCTACTGTTCCATAGCCCCAAATCGCAACAGGCTTGTCCTGCCGGAAGTATGCCTGCAAACTATTGTATATTTCCGTGCGTCTTCCTTCCCGCATCATCCGCTTGATTAAATACCGCGCAATTGACGGAAAAATCCAGTCCTTATAATAATCCACTGCCCCCTTAGCAAAAACTTCTTCCGCCACCTCATCCATCATTTCTTTTCCAACAAACGGCTCAATATAAGGCCGCCAAAGATTAAAATACACGCTTTTTGACCATGCGTGACAACCAAAAGGCAAATGATTCGGAGAAAGGCGCTCCCAGCAGCGCGCTACATTAAACTCAATAGCAAAATCGGAAGATATGGGTACGTTGGGGACAGTAAAGGGGATGTCCTCCCTGCCGCCGCAATAACTAAAAAATCTATCTTCTGCCTGCTCAAAGGTCTTCCGCATTTCATCGTCCATTTGCATGGCTTGCATCATTTGAGTCACACGTATACAGCTATCAATCTTACGAAGTGCTAATCCACCATTGATTCCCACTTTTGTTCTGAAATTTCCAGAATACGGCATAGGGGCACCAATAAAATCGTATCCAAGCGAACAAAAATATTGCAGCCGATCAGAAAATACAAAGGCGTCAAGCTGGTAAAGGAGCATGTGCTGGTAGTCACTGAATCTTGCATAAAACTCCGGTGTCAAAAGCAATTTGCTATATTCCAATCGACTGCTCAAGCACTTGTCAGGAAAATATTCCGCTTTGCACCCCTTGCCCGTCAAAAATCTCCTCATTTTCTCCGGTGCCATAAAGCAAATATCATATTTTCCCAGCACCTGCTGTGTCTGCCGAAGCGAAACACGTTCCGACAGCTTCAGTTCCTCTCGATAGACCGGTATTACAACCACAGCCGGTTTCATATTCTCCCAGACTTCCTCTCACAAAGGTATGACCAGTGTCCCACAACAATCGCTGAGATGGACTCCACAAATCATCTTTCCCAAATCCTGCTCATAGCGCCACACCGCGTTCCTGATTGCAGGAGCATTGTAGTCATGCATGAAAATGAAGCCGCCCTGCATCATACGCGGATAGAAAAAACATAGCCCCTGATACGTTGATTCTTCCATATCCACATCAATGGATACAAACGCGAAACGTTCCTTTTTATCAGCTTCAGCCAGCGATTCCGGAAAGAAGCCCTGCCTGATGACACAATTCTCCGGCGCGGGCATCCCTTGCATAGCAATCGCGGCACTTGTATCCTTGAAACCTTCCCAAAAAGCCTTGGTGTTCACGCCGCGATTTATCTCGTCCTCGATTTCCTCCGGTCGAAAACTCTGGAAGGAATCATACATATAATGTCGCCTGTCCGGCATCTGCGCATGTATGAGCCGCGAAAACACTCCCCGATATACTCCAAGCTCCGCCGTTGCCCCTTGGACACCTCGTCGTTGAATTTCTCGGACGGAAAGCTCAAATGTACGAAAACGCTCATAATCCAAAACATAGTGCGCGTCATCAGGCAACACTCCCTTGCCCACCATACGCTTTTCGTCCCCATCATCTGCCTCACAAGAAAACGTCAGATGTTTACCTTTCTCACGATTCGCCACATGCCGAACTTGTTCTTCATAAAATCGCGGAGAAATATCCCGCAATACTGTATCATCCTGCGAATGAATCTTTCCCAGTTCCAGCCGCATGATGCTGTTATGGGCAAAGAACAGCTTGTTGTCCGGGTAGCCAAGTTCCGTTGCCTGTTGATAAATTGACTGCCGAGCCGCAAGATTCGATGCTGGAATCAGTACATAATCCACTTCAGGCAGATGCGTCAAGCCCTGCTCTGGCGTCCATGTCGGCATCCCCCCCGAATAGGCAAATGTGCTTGTATTAGAATCGATAAAGCCGATAATCTCTGCCTCGTCGAGATAGCCGCTCCGTAAAAGCGTCCTCGTAACACGCCCCAGCCCCCATATTATAATTTTGTAACGCATATACAAACCTCCAACGGCATTCGTTTCCAGGTATGAGTAGAACATCATCTGTAAAATATAGCACCGCATAGGATTACTTTCCACTCCCGCCATCTGTGGGAGTTTTGGGTTGCGATATGTGAATCATAATGTTTCTTTCTGTGAACTCTTCAAAACAACCTATCAAAATCCACCCGCTCAAACACTTCTAACTTCCCGCCGCGGGTGGCGTTGTAAATTTTTATCCCATGGCGTCCGGCATAATGGCGGGCCGCTTGAAAAGCCAATATCATCTGTCCCATGTCACGTTCAATCATGTCCGGTCTCCCTTCAGTATAAAAGTGATTGCTCGCGCTCCCCACAATATAATTACAATCCACCCCCAGAAGATAAATCTCCCGAAAGCCTAAATACACTGCTATTTGTATGCAAGCATACACGACAGTTCCCGCCCCATACACTTTTTGCGCAACATCCGCAGAAAACGGCGGGAGAATATTGCCATGCCCGAACCCCGCTACATGAATAATATACGTATTTTCTCTTGTGTCATCACCATAAGCATTGCCGTCGCCTATGAATTTCAGGTGCGCATTGTACATTGCAATCTCTTCCTGTTTCTCCTGGAGCAGGAAGGAATCCGTCACCACATATGCATCTGGGATCCAATCACTTTCCATCTTGAAAATCTTGTTTACCCCGAAGCAAAATGTACCATGCTGTTTTAGCATTTGCAAATCATTTTCCCGCAGGCTTGGCCCCGTCGCTACGATAAAGCAGCGTTTCTTGCCCCAATAAGCATTTTTTAGATTTTCAAGTTTTCCGTTATAATACATCGGCAAATTGCTTGTATAATCAAATGCATCTATCAGGTTTTGCATTTTGCATTGTCGTTCCACGGTTTTCCTATCTGTGTAACGACAAAGAAACACATTTGAGTTTTCTGTAGGTGATTCACGGATGTATTCCGGCGCATATTTCTCTGCCCACGATACCATTCGCTCCTTGTCCCGCAAGAAATAAACATCATTCCCCCGCTTCCTCAACTCATCAAACAACAGCAGGGAAAATGCATTAATCCCATACAGATAACACGGACGACTATATTTTTTTGTTAATCCTTTGTAACAATCATCAAAGCCCGCCAATCCGTAGCCGGAAAACTCTGACGGCAACTCAGACAAAATCGAATAATGATAAATCCCATGATTATCAAGGGCTTGTTTTATGGATGTGGAATTTGACGGGGAAATGATTATCGGCATCTGTGCATAGCATTTTATATAGCTGTCCAAAGGCATTATCGGCTTGCCCGCTAGTTTTTGCCCCTGTTTTTTCGTATTCGAGTCAATGAACGCTGCAATTCTATGTTCGCCAAGACAATGCAATAAGCGCTTTCCCCGGTAACCTGCACCGTAAATAATGAATTGCAACATACAGATCATCACCTACCACATACGATTAAACACGCTCGACCGGAATCCCAGCCTTTTGGAGAGCGATTTCCGGATGACAAATATATTGCTCATCCACCCATCTGATTTTTTTTGGATATATTCCAATGGCCGATAAATTCAGTTTGATAGCCTTCACGAATTTATGACGCGTTACCGCAATAATGATGTAATCAAATTCCAAATTTGGAATAATCTCGGGCGATCTAATATCCATCTCGATTGGAAACCCAGAATAATCCCGATCTACCCATGCTACAAGCGAACTATGAGAAATCCCGCTCAAGTATTGCCGAAGATGAATACCGGCAACACCAGCGCCATAAATAATCACTTTCGCATCCAAACGCATCCCGCCATACAGATTAAGAATCTGTCCGCACATCGGATTATCCAAGGCGCCCGGACATCTCGCAACCAAATGATACAGCATATAATATTGAAGTTGCTTTTCTATAGCCGAGTTAGTAGATACTTGCTTCAAGCGGTTTATCCAGTCCGGATAATACCGAATAACAGGATGAAGAACATTTTGAACGATTGTCCGTTTTAGCGACGACTGTCGAACCCTATAATGGTACAAACACGTATGTGTTATATAGACGGAACGACTTTCTAAAATTGCTGGTATCGAAACCAAAGTATCATCAACCAAAGGCACAATATTATGCGGCAACATTTGGTACTTATTAAGGAATTCCTTTTTGAAAAGCTTATCCCATAAAACCACAGTAATTCCTGCTTCAAAAAATTCTCCAGTATATAAAATTTTAGATTCTATTTTTTCCTTAAAAATATTTCCCACATATTTCCCTTCAGGAAAATATGGAAAGCGCGCATGAACATTTCCGTTGTTCTCATCCCAAATACCGCAAACCACAACTGAAACTTTCTGATTCAATAAGAGTCGCATTAGCGTCTCATACATTGTCGGTTCAATCCAATCGTCCCCATCAACATAACTGACGTATTCCGCAGTTGAAGATTCCATGCCCGTCTTGCGTGCTGAATCAGGACCACCATTTTTTTTGTGTATTACTATGATACGTGAATCCCTTTGTGCATAATCATCACAAATCTTTGGGCATCTATCATCCGATCCGTCATCGACTAGAATGATTTCCAAATTGCGATATGTTTGGTTCAAGATGCTTTCAATGCATTGTGGCAAATATTCTTCTACGCGATAAATGGGGACGATAACACTGATCAACGGGCACTGCATTTTGATAACTCCTTTGCCTTTCAAATAGCTTCGAAATGAAATTAGTTTGTTAAACTTTTGAAAGCTAAAAGAACACTAAACGATTATTTAGTCGAAAACTGATTAAACATTGACTCTAATTGATATTTATCGTCCTTTCGCAAATGCCCTGACATAGGAATCATATTTTTAATAAGACCAAAAATAGCATTTCCATAATTAGTCTCATCATCCTTTGCATATTGATAAGAATTAAATTCATATTGGAAAGCATCATAAACCACATGCAGGGCTTCCAAGTTCTGATTTGCATCCGCATATTTATTGCATCTGCAAATGTGACAAAGTACAACCGCTTGTGTATATCTTGTATGTGCATAGGAAATCAGTGTTTTTTCATTCTCAGAATCCTCAAAAATCTTCCAAAAAATATCCTTTGCCGTATTAACAATTCTATATGCTTTTTGCAGATATTTGAGGATATCGGATGCTGAAGATTCATAATAGGAACATCTGATATAGCATTTGGCCTTTTGATGCATATAGTGTGGCTCTGTGGCCAACAATTCATTCAATTTATCGTATATGACTTTGATTAAATGGATATCTTGTTTCCCATATTTTCTTCCACCTGAAAAAATCCGATTAATATTGTCAAAAAGTATATAGTCCTTATAATGTGACACCACTCTGTACCCACTTTTCAGAGGCCCATATACTTGGATGATTCTCGATATTAAATACTCATACGCTTTGCTTATTTCTTCAGATTTCCCCTGATGTGCATATTCTTGCAGACTATACTCCAACCAACGTTCCGCATTCACTATATATTTCTCTGGCGAATCATCACTGGCACTTTTTTCAAATGGCCAAGTCGGTTCGAGTTCTAGTAATGGTGTTGTTCTTTTTACTTGTATTGCAAGTTCGGCGAGCAACTCCAAGCGTGTCGCTTCTAATGCCGACACCATTCTTCGAGTTGCTAACACAACTAAAGCTGCAATTTCTTTGCATGAAGTAAATGACGGCTTATGTTTGGAATATCTACTAGCTATATGCAAATCCTTGGAAATTCGTAAGATATTGGATAAAATGGAGGAGTTGTTAAACGCCCCAAGTTCACATTTCGGCAATAAACTATTTATATTTTCGGTTTCTTCCTTCGACAAATGATTATTGACAAATACGAGGATATTCTCCCCGGGTTCGATTTTGCCTTTTTGCTGCATTAACCTTACATAGCCTGCCACATCATTGTCACTTTTATCAACAAATATAATGATGTAGACGTTATGTTTCTTTATGCTGTGTCTATTATCAAGAATTAGTTCAATCTGTTTTGATGTCAATGCTTTAGTGTCAAAAAACAAAACGAGTCCACTTTTAGTTATCAGGGCATCTAGGGCAGAATCACTTATCCTATCCCTGCTAGAGAAAACATACGCGCCTTTATGTGCATATAACGAAGCAATGCAAGCCAGTATGTATGTCTTTCCGCTGTAACCATTCCCAATAACAATTTGCACCGAATTGTCTAGCATATTGTTCTGAATGGTGTTTGCAATATTACGTTCAATGAAGAAATATGGAAATATAATATGTCGATTACTATCAATCAAGCTTTTTCCAAAGAAAAGATAATCTTTATTTAATTCAAATGATGTATATTTTGATTGAGAAATAGTTTTTATTTCATATCCGTCAACTTCGCTTTTTGAAATCTTTTTTGATTCTATCCAAATGTCATAGAGGCATGTATATATTTTGTCAAATGAATCAAAAACTATGATATGAGTTATACCATAATCTCGTAAATCATCCAAAGCTAATCCTTCGGGTTTATTCTTTCTGTCAGTGCAAAAATACTTGTTTGTTTTACTAGTTTCATTGATTTTCAAAGAAACAGATTGAAGGTCGATTTCATCATCAAGACTACAACCGATAAATATGATATTTTGAAACATCATATCATGTTCTATGCGCCCTAATAACGACTGGTTATTGGTCAAACTTTTAATATATTCACTTCTGGACAGGATTGCTTCTGCATCGTCATATGTCAACATATCCCATACATCGCCATGTAATTTGACAATGCACTTCTCTTCATCATAAATCGAATCATTTATTTTTTGATTTGGCAAAATCCCTCTGCGATATTCGCTATTATTTTCAATCGCATCATCTATATTCAAAGTATATATATATAACCAATTTATGGTAAGGAATGCCTTTTTATTCGTATCTAATCTCACTTTTGTGAATCGGTCTCGCAAATATGGCCGACGCTCCTGCTTGGAAAAGCACTTTGTATATGTTTCATGAACGCCAGAAAAGTTTCTCGTTTGCAATTTTTCCATATCCGATTTGTTATATATGCCTTTGTTCTTAATTGCCGTAAGCATATCGTCTTTGCTCATACTCCCTGAGGGAACAATTCCGTTGCTACTCGAACAGCCAGCCGAAAAACCGGAACCAAGAAACGGAATCAACGCATTGTGCCTCATGTTTGCCATCAGGACATCTTTCGCTTCATCAAAAGATACACAATGTATGTTATGCATACAATATCCCCCCAAAATGCTGATCCAAGTAAGGAATCGCTTATGGACTTTTAAGAATAGATGTTATGAAATCTCACATGGTTCTATGTTCTCTCTTAAAATATATACGAAATCAATAAGGCTGGTTTTGTTTAATATTTCTCTTTATCGAAGAAGCCAAGCTATCGCGATACATTTTGATACACATTCACAACCCGTTGTCTCGTCGGAATCGTAAACTGATTCACAAGTCTGAAGTTCTTGTTTTCGTCAAACAGTCTATGGCATTGAGGATTGCTGTAAATAATGTTTACTTTGCGTTCCTTTCTTTCGATGCTCTCTTCTATATGAGCGATTACCTTTTCAAAAGTCTGCTCACTAAACGGCGCCCAGAAATAGAACCAGTTATATTTATCAAGCTCTTTTTCCAAATTTGCCGCGTCGCCTTGGATACATTCCATTTGCTTTTCGGGAATTTCAAGCCGCTCCATGTTGTCGACAAGTATCGAATACAGCTGAGGCTCGTACTCTATGCCCCCTCCCCTGACAAAGCCGTAATCCAAGAAGCATACCAAGGCTGCTCCCTTTCCACAGCCAAAATCAAATATTCGATCCTCTGCGCTTGGAATAATATGGCATTTGTCAAAAATCGCAAATAATTCCTTTTGCGTCGTAGCTCGATAGCTTGCTCCACACTTTCCGGAAACTGCCAAATCCGTATTATCTATCATTGACAAGAAATTACATCCATACTTCCATTCGAGATATTCCAAGAATTGAATATCCCGTAGCCCCATCTTTCGATTACCGAAAACATTATTTCCAAAATTGTCCCAATAAACATCGTCTCCATACACCGCGCTATAAAAATCTACAATATCCTCTTCCATATAACCATTTTCAAACAACAATTTACGCCGTTCCGATGTGAACGGTACAGCCATCCATATTTTTGACCGCAATGTGTCTTTAAATCCAAGTGAAAAAACATCTTCGCGGAATATTTCCTGCTCATATCCGTGTCCCGTAGACATATCCAGCGATACAATATAATCAATATGAATCCCATGATAATATTGTGCATACCACTGCAAGAAGCGTCCTGTGTAGCCATAACCATAAAGTACAATCCGATAATTTATATGAGGTATCATCAAATCGGACAAAGCTTTTCTAAAAGGAGATAATTGCTGCAACATTACTATCCGAATCCCCCTTTAATCATTATGTTTTCTAATAAACTCTTTTACAGGCAAGAAGAAATCATCATAGCACTCTCGAATCTTATCATCCTCCCAATTCCACCAAGCTATCCTTTTTAATTCACGAATTTCCTCAGGAGAAAATCTATATTTTACAATGCGCGCCGGAACACCAGCGACTATGGCAAAATCCGGAACATCTTTCGTAATAATAGCTCCAGCCGCCGCAATTACACCATCGCCAATATTAGCGTAATTTGTAATGATTACATTTCGACCAAGCCATACGTCGTTGCCAACGGTTATTCTACGTTCCTTATGGCGTTCTCCTTTAGGAATTACACCTGGAAAAAACCAATCAGCCTCAACAGACGGATTGTGTCTATCTTTAGGGGGCAAAAGTGTCTCCGATAGTGTGTTTCCATAATACAAAAATGGATGTGTTGATATATAATCCACAGAATGATTCACGACGACATCTGTTCCCGCCGCAAATGAACAAAATGCGCCTATGCTTTCTATGATAGGATCCTGTCGTATAAGTGGACCATAACTATATTTTCCAATTTTCGTTAATATAGGCTGCATTTTTTCACTGAGAACTCGAGGACGAAGAAAAATTTCAAATATATTATCTGACGAATAAAATGATGGTATTGCGCTCAATGCATCCTTATAAATATCTGGATTTTCCGCAGTAAACAAGACAGCGATCACAGACACATTGCCAGGCAGAATCTCTGAAATATTTTTAATCTCAGCTCGAAATTTACACAACTAATTATCTGCTATACACCATTCCTCTATACCATATCGTTCATTCAGAATGAATTTTGTCATCATTCCGTTCATTCCATAAGGATAAATAATAAACTCGCTTTTCCCAGATTCTATCGCTCTTTCAATAGTATTACATATCCGCTGATAACGAACTGCATCCATGCCGTACCTCCCTATATATTGACAATATCAAGAAAATCTTTGAGACTTTCTGACACTGCATCTATATCATCCAAAGACATATTTGTGCTTGAAGGAATATTCACAACTATTGCATGATATTTCGATGCCTTTTCTATATAATAGTTTTGATTGCGTAGGTATGGTTTTTGCAGATGGCATAGCGTCCATATTGGGCGAGACTGAATATGATTCTTTTTCAATTCCTCAATGAGATTATCTCGTTGAGTTGTAATACAACTATAAAACCAATAATTGCTACGAATATTTTTTTGAAACGGAAAAAGTTTAATCCCTCTCGATTGGTATGCTTCATAATTATTCTTTTTGATTTGAATAAAGGTCTCCAATTTATCAAGTTGGGCAACGGCAATTGCGGCTTGTATATTTCCCATACGATAATTATATCCAATTGCACCATGCACAAAACGAAGTGCGTCTTCTTTGGCCTGTGTGGAATAAAATTTGCAACGCCGAGCTAGTAGCTCATTAGTTGTAAGTACAGCCCCTCCTCCGCCGGATGTAATAATTTTGTTGACATTAAAGGAATAAACGCCGACGTCGCCTATCGTGCCTGCAAAGCGCCCTGAATACTTCCCATTCATATAATAACAGCCAATAGCTTCGGTGGCGTCCTCCACGACTTTCAAATTATAGTTTTGAGCAATTTCCATGATTCTTTCCATATTTGCAAGATTACCAAAAATATGGACGGGAAGAATTGCTCTAACTACGGCATGGGTTTTCTTGTTGATGAGTTTCTCCCCATCAAAAAAACATTCCCGTTCGCAAAAGTCTTGCACCTTGTCTGCATCAATATTAAGAAAGTCGTCGCAATCCATAAAGATCGGCTCCGCACCAACATAGCGCACCGCATTTGCTGCCGCAATAAAAGTCAAAGTCGGCACGATGACTTCCGATCCGCGCTCAATCCCCAAAGCCAAAAACGCTAAATGCAATCCCGCCGTCCCGCTTTGACATGCAACGACGTAAGGCACCTTGGCATAAGTGCCAAGTTTTTTTTCAAACGCACTGACAAACGTACCGTTGGGCGAAACCTGTTCCGTCCGGATAGTCTCCAAGACATTGCGCTCTTCCTCAATACCAAAATTGGGTATCGATAAAGGAATAAACTCTCGCCGCATCTCGTTCACCCCTGTCAAAAATCCAACGGCCGGTCAATCTGCTCCCCCGCCGGAATATTTCCTTCATGGAAGTTCGGGCCATTGCAGAAATCGCAGGCCTTTAAATATTTCTTCTCCTGCAATTGCAAGATAGCGGTTCGATAATCATCCTTCGTCTTGTTTTCAATTGTAAAATCCACAACGTCGCTTTCTTCCCAAGGAATCGCCCCAAGATTCATTCCGTGTGCAGATCGCGCGCAATGATACAATTTGCCACGGAAGAACGTATATGAATTTCGTTCAAAACAAGCGGCGAAAGATTTTTGCATATTGTGTTCACTGTAGCCACGCGCTTTGAGATCTCCCGCATCTTGCCAAGAGTCGTATCGCCTGACGAAATAAGCGATTCCATATTCATCAAGTCGCTTCGTAACATTATGGATACGATCTTTGTTGATTCCATAATCCGAGATATGCAATCGAATTTTCTTTTGAGCCAGCGTTTTTAAGTTGTTCTCAGATGGAGTGATTGTGCCATTCGTATAAATCGAAATTTGATTCACTTTAGGATGCCCATAATACCATTCAATCAACTTATAGACTTCCTGATTCATAAACGGCTCGCCGCCCATAATCCGGATTTCTGATATTTGATCGACAGCATCCAAAAACCGATCAAATGCAGGTTTATACTCATCCAAATCAACATCCTGCGGCTGCTTGTAATACTGCATCAAGTGCGAGCAGTTCCGGCAACGTAACGAGCACCGTTCCGATACGACATACTGGAGCCGACTGAAATATATTGCGCCGTCATCCGCGCGCTCGACCGCGTCAAAATAGTTTTTCCTGTTGTCATATACATCCCTTGCACGATTGGAGAGGTGTGAAATATCTATGGGCCTTTCCAACAGAAGCCGCATATCAAATATTCTCTTGCAGCCATGATTCCACAGAAATGTTTTTATTTCTTGAAAGGAATCTGCCGAAGCAATAATAAACGCAGCATCTTGAAAATCATCAACCTGTTCCGGTTTTATAACAGGAATTCCCCCAACGCCAACAAGAGCCTTTCTATCGCAAAAGTAAGCAGGCGTAATTTCGTTTTGAATCAAAGCCTGATATGCTATTTCTCCATAGGCGCTAGCGCCGTAAATTATTATTGGCACATGTTCTTTTAGATTGGATAATTTAAACGATTCCGTTTCTTTCAATTTCCATCACCCATACACTATTTATTCTCTCTTTACATCCTTATACAGATTGTCTGCCTCCCGTTCACAAAACATCTGTTTCGTAACGGAGTGACTTTTCAATTTATGCTTTTCTCATACCCTATGCGTCGATAGTCTGCTAACCACTAATATATCATATAGAAATCTATATTATGCCCTAATATTTTTAGGCTTCAGCTCTTTCTTTTGTTTTTGTTCCATCTGTTCACAGAAACTAGAAATGCCAGGAAAACTTTCAGTTCCTGCAACTTTTCGGAAATTTTCTAATACTGTATTTCCATCTCGATACGTCGTAACCAAATATTCGAATTCTTTTTCAATAATATCTCTGTCAATTATGCCCGATTGCCAAGCTGCCATTACCACCTCTAATGTGTTAAGATATTTTATTGTATACGATCGCAACAACAATGACTCGTCCAAATGTAAGGGATGTTGCTTTGATGCATAACAAGCATTTATGTTCGGGCATGGATTCATCGGCCTATTGCTTTCCTCTTGGATATTCTCTCTACATTCATTTTCTTCTTCCTTCTTACATACCTTTATTGTTTTTGCATTTTGTGAAAACAGCATACGTAATGAAGCATAGTCTTTTTCCAAAATAATAACAGGTTCATAATTATACAGCTTTCGACATTCTTCCAAAGAAATATTTTCCACTATATGCCGCGCAATCAATGCCTCATTTCCAACTTCTATACTCCAGTGCATCATGAGATCGATAGCTTTATGCGAACGTTGCAAGATATATTCATTTTCCGCATGTTTCCTATTCACACATATTTGCATAGCCACAAAAAACAGGGAAATAATAACCAAGCCATCAAAAACTATTTTGACTATTGATATAAAAGTAAGTTGTTCTTTTCCCGAAAACGGGAGCCGATTAGTATAGACACATATACATAATATTCCAAAGAATAACAGCAAAGCAATTAACAACCCACTAAATCCTTTGTCCATACAATCAAAATATCTGTTCATGTCCATTCGAAGAAATTTCTTGAACATTTTCATCTCTCCCGTAAAATAATGCTTGATTACATTCCTTGTCTATCTTCTTCAATATCCAACCCATCGTAACATCTATCATGCTTTTCTCATTCGCACAATACTTATCAATCAGTATCCTTTCGATTCCATTCCTCATTATTCCTCGCCAACGTCTTCCTGAATCGTCAAGGATATAGCATCGGCCACATTTGGGCGACTGTGTTCGTGTTCTTCAAATTATATATACCCATGCTGTTGTCCGCAATGTAAATTTCCATACGCCAATTTTAGAATCCCTTTATTTCCTCATTTATAAATTGCACATGACACCAACTCCTATTTTTCAAAAAAATGCCATTGTAAAACCGCTTTGCAAGACTCACAGACTCCTTGCACATCCTCTATACGCTGTACTTTCTAACATTGGCTGAAATATTTTTTCTATATTCTCTTGCATTTCGCTTTTAATTTGAAAATCCAACGCATTGTCTGTGACAGTAACTGAGTTTATTGAATTATATCTTCGTTCATTTTTGCCATTAACATCCATTACAAATTTGAACTTCGTATTTTCATCTATTTTATCTTCCATCAAAATTGCATTAGCTATATCACTCAAAATATCCTTTTTGGGAAACAGGTAAGTATGAAGCCTTTCATAAATTTCCTTCGATCTATTTGGATTTTTAGGGAGTATTTCCCTCTCAAATAAATGCTTGCAACCAAAATTCCCTGCCAAATTAATGGCCATGGCAAATTGGCGACATGGACGTAGTGCGATTTGTCCACTGATTAGTTTTAAAGAACTTGGTTTTTGATCATATATATCATGCAAATCGGCCGTATAGATGCAGGGGCTATATTGCGTAAAATCAGTGATTGGGTAATATTTCCCATTATCGTAATAGGTGTACGCAAAAAACTCTGCTACATCACGTTGTCTGGTTATGTCGAGATAAACTGTTTTGAAGCCATAATGTTGTGCTACTGCCTCTAAATCCATCTCCATGTGATAGCCAAAATTATCTGTATAGGTTATGCCATACTGATAATATGGCGTTTCTTGGTACACGGAAAGAAACTTCTCTTTTTTTATATGATCCGTTTTTGTATAGCTTCGTTTTGCACTTGGCAAGAAGTCCGAATACTCCTTGTTCTCTCCCCGGTAAATGAGAGGATTTAGGCTTTTTCCTGCTAATACCCCAAATTTCTGATCTGAAACCTTATAGCGCATTCCCCACGGACGGGTGCCGTCCTTGTTAAAATCAACCATACCATATTGATTGGTAAAAGAATCTGCATATTGTTTGGAATTCATAGTCGCTATGCAGTCTCCTACGGACAACATATCTTTACTATCTCTCATAATTGCCCTTATCCTCTCGATAGCCTGTCATGTTATCTTTGTATTCTAGCGCAACGTGGCGTAATCAATAAGCTGTTGACGAAAATTTGGAATAATGTTAAAGTGCAACCAAGATTGAGTTTCTATAGGAGAGGCATAAGATGAAAAGCGTTATGGAATACAAAGGTTTTTGCACCAAGATCGATTTTGATGCCGACGCCAAGCTCCTTCACGGGAAAATTGAAGGAATCAATAATTTAGTAATCTTTGAATGCGAGGATGCGTCGCAAATCGAGGCAGAATTCCACAATGCCGTGGATGATTATTTAGCTTTTTGCGAAGAGGTTGGCAAGCAACCCGAAAAGGAATATTGTGGGCTCTTCAATGTACGCATCAAGCCTGAACTGCACCGTCGCATAGCTGCGGAAGCTGTCAAGCACAATATAACCATGAATGCCCTCGTGGAGCAAGCGATCCGATCTTACGTGGAAAAAGGCCCTCTGGCTTCGTTATAACGGAGATTATATTTATAGCCGCAGAATGGCGGCTATTTTTTCGCATTGATCACTCTTCCCCGTATTTCTTCCAGTTATTCGCAATTGTCACCGCGGCATAAATCGCATCCAGCATGCTCTCTTCATTCGCTCTTCCTTCTCCCTCCTTGTAGGCAGTGCAACGCTACTTCAACCGATACCGTCTATCCTTGTTCCCCCCCACAATCTCAACCTCATCCATCATTCCCAACAGTTCACGGGTTCTGGATACGCCCAGATTAATATATTCCGCGACGTCTTTCGTCTTCATTTCGCCATGTTGCGCTAAGATTTCCCTGATTTTATCCATATTCACATTCGTCTTTGAGC
>JAEEGL014229795.1_pt1 | contig 28687 bp, 18 predicted proteins | sample 9134231 | NCBI WGS metagenome assembly JAEEGL01 (sample SAMN16246548, study PRJNA631951) | gut metagenome | biome: gut microbiome; feature: rumen; material: fiber-attached | host: Bos | place: Iran: Karaj | collected 2018-10 | reverse complement strand
CCGTATTCTCCGCAATAAAGAGGAACATTTCTTTCTGCGGCTGTCTTTATCGCAGATTCAAAGAGCTTTTCAAAATACTTGGTACTTAAATTCTCATCCTCGCCCATGGCATCAAAACCGTCTACGGAAACACCCAGTCTCTTGCTCTCAGAAGCATAAAGACCCGCTTTATCGGGATAAGAGATCTTGTAATCTTCAAGGCCCTTTACCCAGTGAGCTTTCTGATGTGTAAAGATTATGGGCTCATAACAATGGAAATTATATACGATCTTATCATCAAAAGGAAGCGGAAGGTCTTTTACGGCTGTAACTGCATTGTTCCAGTATCCTCCGAGAAGTATATAAGTATCCGGGGCATATTTTCTTATTCTCTTAACACATTTTTCCATAATGCCGATCCAGGTGGGCATGTAATCCTTATCGGTTACCTCATTAAGAAGTTCAAATGCTACCCTGTCGCTTAAAGAGCCGTAAAGCTTTGCGAAATTTTCCCATAACTTATAGAATCTTTCCTGCAAAGCTTCATCCTCAAAGAACCCGCTTTCATGAGCCTCTTCATGGAAAAAGAAACCTGCTGTTTTATGAAGGTCCAATATCATGTTAAGACCGTATTTGCCTGCATACTCAACAGCGCGATTCACATACTCGATACCGCCTTCGCGTGCACTTCCGTCTTCATTCTGAAAAGCATTGTAGTCAACGGGAACTCTGATATGATCAAATCCAAGATCCTTACAATGCTTAAAGTCCTCTTCTTTAATGAAGTTTTCGTATCTTTCAAAGGTATGATTGCATTGGGACAGCCAGCCCCCAAAATTAATACCTTTCTGATATCCTTCAAATTTCTTCATTTCTACCTCCTCAATGTCTATATTATCGGAATTGCCCGGAAGATCCACGACAACCTGATTCCGGCCGTTTTGCTTGCCGTAATAAAGTTTTTCGTCCGCAGCTTCCACCAAAGCCTCCGAATTGGTATCTCTGCCCGTGACCACACCGAAAGTCATGGTCACCTTGATCTCAAAGCCGTCTGCCTCAACTGTCATTTCCCTGATCTTTCCCAGTATCTTCCACAGCCAGTCGGCAGAGTCATACATGGCCATTCTGTCGAATACCATGATAAACTCTTCGCCGCCCCATCGTGCGGCAAAGCCTTTTCCGTTCATCATACTCTTAAGTGTTGCGGCTACAGCCTTTAATACCTCGTCACCCGCATTGTGTCCGTAGGTATCGTTGACCTTCTTAAAGAAATCTATATCGCCTATTGCAATACTGAAAGGCTGACCGGTTTCTTTGTAGCGTTCTTTTACCTTATTGAGCATGTTCTTGACATATCTTCTGTTTCCAAGCTGTGTAAGAGGATCGGTCTCCACAAACGACCTTATACTCTTCTGCATGGAAGTGGCAGACTTTGAAATATCGCCAAGTTCATCCGTTCTTTTAAGAACATCTGTGTCAAGCTCTGTATTAAGGCTTCCGCCCGCAACCTTATTCATAAATATCTGAAGTTTCCTGAGTACTTTGGTGATCTCCGAAGTGCTTCTGAACGATATGAATATGGTCACGACCATTCCGATAATGGTAAGGATTATTATCGGCCATACGGCGCGCAATACCGCAGCATGTATATCCGAACTCGATCTGGCAACCTCGATCATGCCCACGATCTCATCGTTATCGTTTGAAAGCGGTACATACAAAACAAGATACTTATCGTCAAACATTTCAACGTTTTCGTAGAAAAGTTCTTCACCTGCCAAAACCCTTGCACTTGTCTCCGCATTTGTGCCGACTCCTATATAACGTTCTCCGCCCGGAGTCATAAACGTGGTATTGATACGGGTATCGCTGTATATGAGCGATATCTCTGAGTCAGAATAAGCCGACAGACCGTCAACGATCGAATTGTCGCCGCTTACGATAGCATTGCCCTTTTTAAGGTTGTAAGCCCCGGATAAGTCTTTAACCAGAACATAATTGCCTTCATAAAGAGAATCATACGTAAATTTGACCGAATTGGCTACATTCCGCATATCTATCTTGGTCTGTTCATAAATGGTATTGGTGAAACGTATATAAGAAAGGATTGTAACTGCAATACCAAGAAGCAGAACCGGCACAACCGCGATCATGCTCATTTTTTTGTAAAGACTTGTTTTTTTCACAAATTTGCCCCCTTTTCACGGGTCGCTTAAGGCCTGTTATCTTTTACCTCCATAACACTCTGATATGCGGGTCTTATGATCTTGCCTCCGCCTATCAGTTCCTCAAGGCGATGTGCACTCCAGCCCGCAATTCTTGCTATTGCGAACAAAGGTGTGTACAGCTCTTTCGGAATACCTAAGATCTCATATACCAAACCGCTGTAAAAATCCACATTAGGGCTTACACCCTTATATATGTGACGGTGTTCCGCTATTACTTCCGGTGCCGCCAATTCAACGCTTTCATAAAAATCAAACTTCTTTTCCTTGCCTGTTTCATAAGCAAGCTTTCTTGCATATTCCTTAAGAACCCGTTCTCTCGGATCCGAAAGCGAATATACCGCATGGCCCATACCGTAGATAAGTCCCTGCCTGTCAAACGCCTCTTTTTCAAGGATCTTAAGAAGGTAATCCTTTAATGCATCCTTATCATCGGCATCTTTGACGTTCTTATGAATGTCTGCCATCATTTCCGTAACTTTGATATTGGCGCCGCCATGCCTCGGTCCTTTAAGTGAACACATTGCCGCAGCTACGGAGGAATATGCGTCGGAACCCGAGGATGTGACAACTCTTGTGGTAAACGTCGAGTTATTGCCTCCGCCATGCTCCATATGAAGAATAAGCGCGATATCCAGCACATCCGCTTCAAGCTTTGTGTATTTGGAATCAGGCCTTAACATTGCAAGGATATTCTCGGCCGTCGACCTGTTCGGATCCGGACGGTGAATATACATACTGCCTAAGTTTGTGTAATGATTATACGCATGGTATGCATAAACGGCCAAAAGCGGAAATGTTGCGATAAGCATGATATCTTCTCTTATCTCGTCCGCAAGGTCGTTTTTGACCACAGCTTTATTATATGACCCCAAAGTTAATATACTTCTGGTCATTGAATTCATTATATCCCTTGACGGAGCCTTCATTATGACATCACGTACAAAGTTAGTGGGTAAAGTCCTGCTCTTTGATAATACGTAACAAAATCTTTCCGTTTCGGACTCATCCGGAAGATCTCCGAAAAGAAGCAGATATGCAGTCTTTTCAAAACCGAACCCTTGCCCTGCAAACATTCTTACAAGGTCGAAAATATCATAACCTCTGTACCACAATTTCCCATCACAGGAAACCTTTTCTCCGTTTATGATCTCGGAGGAATCAATTCTTGAAATATTGGTAAGACCCGTAAGAACGCCCTTACCGTTTATATCCCTTAATCCTCTCTTTACATCATACTGCTCATAAAACTCAGGGGCAATACTGTCGTTTTTTACGCACAATTTCTCCAGTTCACCCGCATACCTCATGATCTCTTCCCTGAACTGCATACCTCATCTCCCTTCTCCAATGCATAATTAAAGACTATTTATTAATTTTACAGTATCATTGGCCAAAGGCGCAACTAAAAACTGGCGAAAACAAGAACCGGGAACAAAATATCCGTATCTTATTCCCGGCTCGTAAGATCTTATTTCATTTTGTTAAAACAAAGACTTTAGTTACCTGCCTTCACCTCTTCAAATTCTTTGTTTATCTCGTCCGAAGGAGCCTTGGTAAGAAGCGATACCACAACATTTACGATCAAAGCGATGATAAATGCGGGTAACAGTTCGTAAATTGCGAAAGCACCGCCAAGCTTGGCTATACCGAACTTCCATATGAAGATCATCGCGCCTCCGGTGATCATACCTGCGATCGCACCCTGAAGATTGGATCTTTTCCAGAACAATGCCAAAAGAACGATCGGCCCGAATGCGGCACCGAATCCCGCCCATGCAAATGATACTATCTTAAATACGGAGCTGTCCGGATTCCATGCGATTATCATACCGAATAAGGAGATCACAAGAACAGCGATCCTGGCTGTCATCATCTGTTTCTTTTCGGAGAACTTAACTCCGAACTTTGAAGTAAGGATATCTTCGGTGATCGAAGATGCTGCAGCAAGAAGCTGTGAATCCGCAGTTGACATCGTGGCCGCAAGGACGCCTGCCAATATAACACCGCATATGATCGCGCATATCCAGCCGTTTGTCGAAAGAAGCTGTGCTATCTTTACAAGAACTGTCTCGGAATTGGTTCCCTCAAGTTTTACTATTGCGCCTACACCGCTCATTGCAAGACCGACAACACCGATAAATATCGCAACCGCCATGGAGATAACAACCCATACGGAAGCGATACGGCGTGAAAAAGTAAGTTCTTCTTCTTTTCTTGCCGCCATAAATCTTAAAAGAATATGAGGCATACCGAAGTAACCAAGCCCCCATGCCATAGTCGAACAAATGGTGAGTGCACTGTAATTTGAAGCTGTACCGGCTACAACATCATGAATACTTGTAAGGCTTAAGTATCCCGGAAGTGCGGAAGCATTGTCCATTACCGCATTCCAGCCACCTGCTACGGATACGCCGAAACCAAATACCACTATAATGGCTACAGTCATAACGATCGACTGTATAAAGTCTGTCGTGGAAGCGGCAAGGAAACCGCCGAGAGACGTGTAGATCGCAATAACAATGGCACTTACTATCATGGCTGTATGATAATCCATACCGAACAGACTGCTAAAAAGCTTTCCGCAGGCAGCAAATCCCGAACCTGTATAAGGTATAAAGAAAATAACTATCACGATCGCCGCAACGGTCTGAAGGATCTTTTTCGCATCATGATATCTGTTTGTGAAAAATTCGGGAACCGTTATGGCGTTTACTTTTATGGAATAACGACGGATCTTCTTGGCAACGATAAGCCAGTTTAGATATGTACCTACCGCAAGTCCGATCGCGGTCCATGATGCATCCGCAAGACCTGAAATATAAGCTACCCCGGGAAGTCCCAAAAGAAGCCACGAACTCATGTCGGATGCTTCCGCACTCATTGCTGTTACGAACGGTCCGAGCTTACGTCCGCCCAGATAAAAATCATCGGCATCTTTATTCTGCTTTGAATATTTAAAACCGATAAATACGACCATGGCAAGATAAGCAATGATCGTAATCAAAATTAAAATACTTGTTGCATTCATATTGTTCCTTTCTACCGCATAACCCGGTTAATGCATAAATATGCAATATTCTTTAACAGATTAACACATTAAAGCGTATAAGTAAAGAAAAAAGAGATTCAAATAATATCTCTCCGCATATATGCCCGTTCGTCAAAAAAGCGGTGAGACGCATATGCTGCATCCACCGCTTTTTACGATATCATTTAAGATCGATCAAAGCTCAACACCGTTTTTCTTAAGCAATTCCCTTGCACTCTCAACGGAGTCGACTCCGGTCTTATTCTTGATGGGGGCAAATTCCTTTTCCCTGACAACTTCGAACGGTAAGCACGATGAAGCCATATGGATCATATCAAGAACAAGCTGTTCAAACTTATATCCGTTCGGAGATTCGGGTTTGACCGCATTTCCGTTTTCGTCGAGATAAGGTATCTTCTTTTCAACAACATGATAAGGAAGGCTCTTATTTACTATCTCTTCCTGTTCCGCAACATTGAAAAGATAATTTAAGATAACGCCGAAATTATAAACTCTTTCGCCTCTCTCATCGGTTTCGTACGCCATATCGTCCGTAAGTTCATAATATTCAACGATCGAAGGAGTACCGTCCTCAAGGCACATTACACCGATCTTTTCAAACGGATCGGCTTTTCTTACAACCTTTGAACCAACGGTTCTCTTCTCAAGAATGGTCGCACCTATGAATACCGGATCGCAGATACGCTGGCATACATTATCAACAGCAAAAATATTAAACCATTCGATCCCGAATTTCTTGGCCTTTTCAAGCATGCCGCTCTTCATCATGGATAAAAACCATCCGCCGTTACCATTCGGAGATACCGCAACCTTTGAAGGCGTTTCAAGAAATACCTTACCGTTGTAATCACAAGCCGGAGCCATCTCCTGCTTAAAGAAGAAAACATATTCATCCGGATAACCGAAATTCTTCTTTTCCTTAAAGAAAGCGGTCGTGGATTCATAGTTAAGATCGCTTGTCATTACAAAAAGCGGTATATATGTATCCGTAGCTTTTACAACATCCATAAGGTTGTTTATAAGGCATTCAAAGATATAAAGATTCTTTGTAATACCAACATTGTACATTCCCTTTGGATTGTCGGAACCAAGTCTGGTACCCATTCCTCCCGCAAGAAGTACCGCTCCTACCTTTCCTGCCTTAATGGCATCGGCTCCTGCCTTAAACAGTTCGTCGTGACGGGCCTCAATTTCGGATAACTCCATTGCTTTTAACGGAGTGATCTTGCCTCGTTTTGCGCTCGACTTCTTCTCTATCTCCGACAGAACCGAAAAATCAAGGGATTCGATCTGGTGATAGAGCGAGGTCTTTTCCGCCTCCGAAAGCTTATCCTCGTAACGTAATAGCTGTTCCTGCCCGTACTGTTTGACAATTGACTTTGCATCCATGAACTTAATACTCCTATCCTTTAATAATATTCATAATATATTTCTTTGGCCAATTTGGCGGCCTTTTCTTTTCCGTCCAATGCTTCCGCGATCTTAAGTGAAAACGGCACCGCACAGCCTGCTGACCGGCCTGTGATTATATTGCCGTCCCATTCGGCTTCCGCTCCCGTATAAGTCGCATCAAAAAGATCTGCCTCAAGTCCCGGGAAACACGTAACTTTTTTGCCCGCCAATATGCCGAGACGACCGAGTATGGTCGGAGCTGCGCAGATAGCGGCAATGTATTTTCCCTTCTCATTAAACTTCTTGACCTTACGCATCAATACATCGCATTTTTCAAGATTTTTGTGTCCTTTGCCCCCCGGCAGGATAAGCATATCGAAGTTATCGATATGCACCTCATCGATACAAAAATCCGTCTTGAACATTACTCCGTGAGCACCCATTACATGGTGAGAGTGCCCGACCGAAACGGTCAACACATCGTGTCCCGCCCGTTTTAATAGATCTACCGGCGTAATAGCTTCAACTTCCTCAAAACCTTCTCCGAAAAAAACGGCGATCTGCATATTATACCCCCAGTCTTATAAGCTGTATAAACCGCTTACATTTATTGACGCAAAATAACAAGACTATTATACTCAAATTGTGTAAACTTTTCTATACTTAAGGAGAGGAATCTTAATGGAAATAGAAAGAAAATTTCTTATAGATGAAAAGGCCTTTGATTACACCTCTTATCCTTACAAAGATTTCACCCAGGGGTATTTATGTACCGACCCGGTTGTACGTGTAAGACGTGAAGGAAACGAGTTTTTCCTCACTTATAAAGGCGGCGGAAAGATGGTACGGGAAGAATACAACCTTCCCCTGAATAAAGAAGCATTTGATCACCTTATCAAAAAAGCAGACGGAAACATAATAAATAAAAGGCGCTATTTTATCCCCCTGGATAAATACACCGTTGAACTCGATGTATTCAAACCTCCTTTCGAACCTCTTATAATAGCCGAAGTAGAGTTTGAATCCGTAGAGGAAGCTAACGCCTTTGAAATGCCCTCATGGTTTAAAAAAGATGTTACACACGATTCCGCATATCACAATTCAACCATGAGCAAAATGAAATTAAAACCGCTTTAATACAGATCCCTGCCGCTTATATGTGTAAGGTGCGCGATCTTATCGGCAAGTTTTGCCGTGGTCGCGCCTTTTTTTATGCGCCATACCCAGTTGTCACCGAGAGTGGACGGACGGTTTATACGAGCTTCGTTTCCGAGATTTAAATAATCCTGCATCATTATGATGCAAGTGTCGGAAATTGAATTCATGGCTGTTCTTACCATTACCGATGCCGCCGTTTCCACAAAATCATTTCCCGTATATTCGTCAAAGAACTTGCTTGTATGCTTATCCTTTGTATCTATAAGATTCTCATACCAGCCTTTTGAAGTCTCGTTATCGTGTGTACCGGTGTACATCACACTGTTTCTGTCAAGCATATGCGGCAGATACTCTCCGTCAGGTCCGCCGTAAAAGCCAAACTGCAACACCTTCATTCCGGGATATCCCGTCTTCTTGACCATTTCTCTGACCGAATCGGTCAAAAAACCCAGATCTTCGGCGATTACTTTCTTTTCACCGAGTTTTTCCTTTATGGCCTTAAACAGATCGTATCCGGGACCTTTTTGCCAGGTGCCGAACTCCGCTGTGGGATCGCCGTAAGGAATTGCATAATATTCATCAAAACCTCTGAAGTGATCGATCCTTACCACATCATAGAGGTTAAAGCAGAATTCCATTCTCTTTATCCACCACTCATAACCTGTTTCTTTGTGATATTCCCAGTCATACAAAGGATTACCCCAAAGCTGGCCCGTAAGTGCAAACGGATCGGGCGGACAGCCGGCAACCTTATTGGGTATATTTTCATCGTTAAGATCGAAGAGCTCCGGATTGGCCCAGGTGTCCGATGAATCCGCCGCCACATATATCGGTATATCACCTATGATCTCAATACCGTTTTCATTGGCATATTTCTTAAGTGCCGACCACTGTGTTATAAAGTAGAACTGCTGAAAACGATAAAAATCGCATTCTTCGGCGAGTGCTTCGCGTTCTTTTTCCAGAGCATCGGGCTTTCTTATACGGATATCCTCATCCCATTCTGTCCAGGCTTTTCCGCCGAATTTATTCTTAAGAGCCATGAAAAGAGCGTAATCGTCGAGCCAATAAGCGTTTTGTGAGGCAAACTCATTAAATTGACGGTTATTTCGTATGTTGCTTCTTTTGAAAGCTAACCTTAACAGTTCAAACCTTGTATTGTACAATTTCTCGTAATCGATCCTGCCGCTTGCATCGTCAGCATCATGCTCTTTACACTCCGCTTCCGTCAAAAGGCCCTCGGCCACAAGTGCATCAAGATCTATATAATACGGATTTCCCGCGAATGTGGAAAATGACTGATAAGGAGAATCACCGTAGCCCGTCGGACCAAGCGGAAGAATCTGCCAGTATTTTTGATGTGCACGCTTAAGAAAGTCCACAAACTTATAACTTTCCTTGGTAAATCCGCCTATCCCGTATTTGCCGGGAAGAGAAAATATAGGTAAAAGAATACCGCTTGCTCGCATTTATATGCCTCCCAATATTGTCTGTAAAATAATTAAAACATTATCCGCCTGTCTTTTCAATCACTAAGATGCCAGATATCCCTGTTGTATTCTTCGATCGTTCTGTCCGAAGAGAAAAAGCCTGCTTTTGCGATGTTTGTAAGCATCATCTTCTTCCACTTGGTGCGTTTTTCGTAATCCGCAAACACTTCATCTTTCTTTTTGATATACTCTTCAAGATCAAGAAGCGTCATAAACCAGTCTTTATTTAAGATCTCATCATGAAGTCTTGTAAGATTTTCGCGGATACCTGCCTTTAAGCATTTTTCACCGACTATAAAATCAACGGTTTCCTTTACGATCTTTGACTTTTCATAATAGTCTTTGGATACGTAGTCGCCCTTTTTATAATGCTTGATGACGGTATCCGCATCCTTTCCGAAAATATATATGTTGTCATCGCCGACCAGTTCATGGATCTCAACGTTTGCACCGTCATCGGTACCCAAAGTTACCGCGCCGTTTAACATAAACTTCATGTTTCCTGTACCGCTGGCTTCCTTTGATGCAAGTGAGATCTGTTCGGATACATCACAGGCGGGAATAAGTTTCTCCGCATAGGAAACATTGTAATTCTCGACCATTACCAGCTTAATGTAAGGTCTTACATCGGGATCATTGTTTATTATATCCTGAAGAACAAGGATCAAATGGATCACATCCTTGGCTATTACATAAGCGGGTGCAGCCTTTGCTCCGAATATAAAAGTGATCGGGGTTGAAGGTTTCTTACCTCTTTTGATCTCCAAATACTTATGGATTATATAAAGAGCATTCATCTGCTGGCGCTTATACTCATGCATACGCTTTACCTGTATGTCGTATATTGAATGAGGATCGATGGATATTCCCTCTTTTTCCTCTATATAAGCGGCCAGGCGCTTCTTGGCATCCATCTTTATCTCGGAAAGACGATCCAATACCATTTCGTTTTCTCTGAACTCAAGAAGCTTTTCAAGCTGACTTGCATCCTTTTTGTAATAAGGTCCCAAAATATCCGAAAGATAATCCGCAAGCTCGTGATTACAGGAAAGAAGCCATCTTCTGAATGTGATACCGTTTGTCTTATTGTTGAATTTTTCGGGATAGATCTTATAAAAAGCATTAAGCTCAGTGTTTTTAAGTATTTCCGTATGGATTGCCGCCACACCGTTTACCGAAAAGCCGTAATGAATATCTATATGCGCCATGTGCACGCGGTTTTCTTTGTCAATGATCCAAACCTTGGGGCTTTTGTATTTTGCCTTAACCTTTTTATCAAGTTCTTTGATTATGGGCACAAGTTTGGGTGCAACTTTTTCAATATACCCGATCGGCCAGGTTTCAAGTGCCTCTGCCAGGATCGTATGATTTGTGTACGCACAGGTTTTTGATACTACATCTATAGCCTCATCAACTGTAAACGCTTTATCGTTGACAAGGATCCTGATAAGTTCCGGTATGATCATCGTCGGATGCGTATCATTGATCTGGATCACGCAATAATCATACATACGCCTTAAATCGTACTGCTGCTCTTTTAATTCCTTTAATATAAACTGAGCGGCATTGGATACCATAAAATACTGCTGGTATACTCTCAAAAGCCTGCCTGCCTCATCGGAATCGTCGGGATAAAGAAAAAGAGTGAGATTTTTCTTTATCTTTTCCTTGTCAAAATCAATACCCTGCTCGACAAGCGATTCATCAACCGTCTCTATGTCAAAAAGATGAAGCCTGTTGGTGCCGTTACGATATCCAACGATATCAATATCGTAAAGATGAGACTTAACAGTCATATCACCGAACTGTACCGGAAACTTTATGCCTGTATCTATGAGCCAGGATTTATCTTCGATCCAATCGTTCTTTTCCGCTTTCTGAAGTTTGTTTTTGAATACCTGCTTAAAAAGGCCGAAGTGATAGTTAAGGCCTATACCCTCACCGTGAAGCCCAAGCGTAGCCATGGAATCCAAAAAACATGATGCAAGCCTTCCGAGCCCGCCGTTTCCCAAAGAAGGTTCGGGTTCGTATTCCTCTATCGCCGAAAGATCCTTGCCGTTTTTCTTAAGGATCTCGTTTATCTTGTCATACAGACCCAAATTGATAAGATTGTTGGAAAGAAGCTTACCGATCAGAAACTCGGCCGAAATATAGTAAACGCGCTTATCACCGCTGATCTTTTCGGAAAGAGACGTCATCTCCTTCGTAAGCTCGATAAGAATGTAGTAAAGTTCTTTATCCGTACACTCCCTGACCGTTTTTTTGTATGCTTTCTTTGAACGCGACTCAAGCTCGCTTTCCATGTTCATAAGCATTACTTCTTTTTGCATATCAGCTCTTAATGACATAATTGTTTCCTCCCGGACTTTTATCTTAATATATCTTTATAATCAAGTCTCACTATCTCATAATCCGTATGTATCTCTCGGCCAATGCCTCCGGAAATTAGATTTTCCGCTTCTTCCATGGCTTTTGATGCTATTTCAAAAAAATTCTGACGTACTGTAGTCATTCGATTACTTACATAGCCCATTAATGTTATACCGTCAAAACCGCAGACAGGTCTGAATATATCTTCTTCCTTGAGTGCCATCATGGCGCCTATGGCCATCATATCCGAAGCACAGGCGATCATATCGTAGTCTTTTCCGCACTCAAGCGTTATCTCTCTTGCCTTCTTTTCCGAAAAGTCCCCGCATTTTGTGGTAAGAGCTATATCTTTGTCCTTGCAAAGTGCTTTAATGCCTTTAAGCCTCTCCGCAGTCACGAAGCCGTTTTCTTTTCCGGAAATATATAACATAGACTTGACGGGATCGGTTTTTAAAACTTCATTGGCCACGTCGTACTGAGCCTTTGCCTGATCTGCCCACACACAGGATGTGCTCTTATTGATAAGCGGAGCATCCACCAAAACACATTTAAACTCTTCGCGATTGATCAGTTTTATTAAATTTGAATTTTCCTTGGACAGTCCGAAAATAACGATCCCCGTTATACTTTGAGATCTAAGATAAACAGAAATCTCGTCCACGCTCTTATCTTCAAACATGGAAAAGAAAATAGTGATCACGTCAAGTCCCAGCTCGCGGGCTTTTAAGATCGCACCTGAAATATACTGCATATCAACTTCATCGATCGAAGTGGTCTGCGAAGACTGGTCCATCAAAATTGCGACTCTTCCGGCCTGCTTACTTGAAAGTGCCGAAGCAACCGCATTGGGTACAAAATTAAGTTCCGCGATCGCTTCATTGACCTTTTTTCTGGTCTCAGCGCTTACATTCGGATAATTATTAAGCACCTTGGAAACCGTCGATGTAGCTACGCCCGCCTTCTTGGCAACGTCTTTAATGGATACCATAAAGCCTCCTTTGGAAATCGTTTTCCATAAACATGGTACTACTCATAATGCGATAAGTCAAGCAGTTTTTGGAAAACGTTTTCTGCTATTCATGGTCACATGCGTACACGCAAAAAAGAGGTAGATGTTTAACATCTACCTCTTAAATGATTATTTGTTATAAAATCGGTCTAATTGAGCTCATCCATCTTTCTGCTCTTCTTATGCTGAAGATACAGAACTCCGGATCCTGCAAGTACAATGGCTATCGCCAAAATAGTTGCGGGCAGATCGTACTTACAACCCCAAAGGAAGTAACATACTATCAGTGATATAAGAGCAACAACTGTTACTATTACATCAAGGACCGATCCTTTAGTTTTTTTCTTCTTATCGTCGTCATTGACAACGCTTGCATTGTTGATGTCCGGCATTATTAATTCCCCTTCAGAAAATATACCTTTTTATACTAAGTTAATTTTAACACAACAATACTTATCAAATCAAGTGATATTATTTTGTTGCCTCTGCTACGTCAGCTTCGCCTTCTTTTCTGAGCATATATGTACGTAATGCTGCATATGCTGCATATAAGATAGACGATCCAAGGATTACCCAGTGGATGAAGCAGTGATCTGCTGCTGCAAGAGGTGTAGGTTCAGCTTCGATATCAATAACGGGAGCCATGGGAACGGGCTCAGCTTCGATCTCAACTTCTGCAGGAGCGGGAGCTTGAGGTGTAGGCTGGTCAACTATCTCAACCGGTTCGGGTTCAGGTTCAGGTTCGGGTTCAGGCTGCGGCTGAGGCTGAGGCTGAGGCTGCGGCTGAGGCTCGGGCTGAGGTTCCGGTTCCGGTTCGGGTTCGGGTTCAGGTTCGGGTTCGGGTTCGGGTTCCGGCTGAGGTTCCGGTTCGGGAGCGGGTACAAAATTTGAAGTATATGTAGCCGTAACGGTCATATCGCTTAAAACTATATCAAACGCCTTATCCCAACCTGCGAAAGTATATGTTGTATAAGAACCGTCTCCATAATATACGGTCGGACGAGAAGGGTCTCCGGGAGCAGATGCAGATCCCTTATAAGGAATATCTGTCGATACGCCTAATGTTGCTCCGTTATAGTCCACAAATGTAACTGTATAATATCTTGTAACAACCTTACCATCGATATGGATTCTTGAAGCCTTCTCAATGACATCATAATTTGTGTCAACCGAATTGGTTGCTGCAGTAAGCGTCTGCCATTTAACCTGACTGTTATAGAAATTAATCGCATTCGCTGCATCTTCACTTATGCCGGCCTGTGCATTGGCTGCAGCGAAACCTGCACTTATCTGTGCATCTGTAGGACCTACAACAATATAATCCGTAAGTGGCTTATCTTTAAAGAATGTTTCATTATCATCAGGATCATAATATCTTGTAGTATTATCTATCTGATACTTCTGATGATCAGGAACAATAACTATACCTGAACCGGCATACATATAGTCTTTCTTTTCCTGACTGGTCTTGTCCTCCTTACCTGGAAGAAGGAAATAGAAATATGCAGTAGATTTAAATACAGCATAGTATGTCTGACCTTTTTTCTTGCCGTTTTCATCGACTACTGTCTGACCGTTTTCATCGACTATTATTGTAGCAGGCTTTATAACTGCGGATGCTGCTTCCTCACTAAGGTTTTCTTCCTGAACGTTTGCCCAGTATGCAAAATCTGCATTTTTCTTTGTGGGGGCAACATATGTGGGAATATCGCCTTCTTCAGCTTCGGTAGTTACAGCTATACCGTCTATAACCCAGGTGATCGTTACCATATTCTTGGGTTCTTCTGCGGGAGCTTCTGCACCTCCTTCGGGCTGTCCATCGGGCTGTACTTCGCCAGTGCCCTGTGCGTCAGGCTGTTCTCCATCATTGCCCTGTCCGTCAGGCTGTACTTCGGGCTGTTCTTCATCAGTGCCCTGTCCGTCAAGCTGTACTTCGTCATTGCCCTGTTCACCGTCAACATTCTGCTCGATTACGGGGTTTCCCTCGCCTTCAGCAGCAAATGCCTTTAAGACATTTCCGTTAAACGATGTTACAAAGAATATTGCTGCAAGTGCTGTAGCTAAAATTCTTGATAACCTTCTCTTCATCATTGCATTCCTCCGATTTATCTAAACTTGATATACTCTGTTTGCTTTGGGAAATAAAAAAGAACCCCACGCAAACAATAAGTCCACTGACTTAATGTTCGATCAAGGCTCAGATGTTTCGGGCGTTCCTTTTTCGACTCATTACACTAATAAAGACTTATTCTTTTTTCAAAAGGGTTCACTTTTTTTTAAAAAATTTTAATTTTTCGATAATTTTTTTAAAAATAGTATCTTTTAGCGGTCAATCGTCCCATTTTGAATAGATTTCCACCAGTTTTAAAAGAATCTCAACCATCTTGTCCATTCTCTCGACCGTTGTACATTCCTGCTTGCCGTGATAATAGAAACCGCCGGTACCGAGATTCGGACAGGGAAGACCCTTATATGAAAGCATGGCTCCGTCGGTACCGCCTCTTATCGGAATAACTTCGGGATTTAATCCCGACTCCCTGATCGCATTCAATGCATTATCCACAAGATGCATATGAGGTTTTATCTTCTCAAGCATATTGTAATAGGAATCTTTAACGGTTACGGTAAATGTTCCTTCGCCGTACTTTTCGTTTAACTTATTTCCTATATTAATAATGAGATCTTTTTTCTCACTAAAAAGTTTCGCATCATGATCTCTTATTACATAAGAAAGAACTGCTTCTCCGGTCCTTCCCTTCATATCGGTCAAGTGAAAGAAACCTTCGCGATCTTCCGTACATTCCGGGCATTCATCCTTGGGTAACATTCCGTGAAATTCCATGGCAAGCTTTGAAGCATTTAACATCTTCCCTTTTGCATCACCCGGATGAACCGAAATTCCTTTAACTGTTACCTTTGCCGAAGCGGCATTAAAATTTTCACATTCAAGAATGTGACAGTCACCCCCGTCAACGGTATACCCGAATTCCGCTTTAAAGTAATCAAGGTCAAAGAACTCGGTTCCTTCTCCGATTTCTTCATCGGGCGTAAAACATACCCAGATCGGGCCGTGAACTGTATTGTCCGATTTGGTCAATTCTTCCAGAAGCGTCATTATTTCCGCTACTCCGGCCTTATCATCAGCGCCCAAAAGCGTTGTGCCGTCGGAAGTTATAAGCGTTTCGCCCTTCATAGAACGAAGTTCCGGATATTTATCGGCTTTCATCACATAACCTGTAGCGGGAAAAGAAACCTCTTCGCCGTTAAAATTTTCATGAAGAACAGGCTTTACATTTTCACCGGGTGCGTCGGGTGAAGTATCCATATGCGAAATAAATCCTATGGAATGTGCCTTCTCATATCCGGGTGTGGCGGGCAAAAAGCCGTAAACATAGCACTTATCATCAAGTTTTACATTCGTAAGACCTAATTCAGTCAGTTCATCTTTCAATTGACTTGCAAGGTCAAACTCTCCTTTGAAGCTGGGATGCAGGCCCGAATCCTCATCCGAAGTGGTATGGACTTTAACATAATTTATAAATCTTTCGTATGCTCTCATATATGTCCCTTAAACTTACTTCACAACAATGTTGACGATCTTGCCCTTAACGTAGATCTCCTTGACTATCGTCTTGCCCTCGCAGGCAGCCTTGACCGGATTAAGCTCATGCGCCTTCTTAATGGCGCTGTCGGACTCTTCGTTAACGTCAACCTCTATGGTTCCCTTAACCTTTCCGTTTACCTGAACACCGATCTCAACTGTGTCGCTCTTACACTGTTCCTCATCATATTCCGGCCAGTTTTCGTATGCGATCGTATCGTCATGGCCTAAGCACTGCCACATTTCTTCACCGGTATGAGGACAGATACATGAAAACATCTTTACAAAACCTTCAGCATACTCTTTCGGACATTTACCCGCTTTGTATGCGGCATTCATAAATATCATAAGCTGGGAGATCGCAGTATTGAAGCCTAACTTTTCAAAGTCCTCGCTTACTTTCTTAACTGTCTGATGATAAAGCTTTGTAAGTGCTCCGTCGTTTTCCGAAGTAATGTTTTCTTCATCGGTAATAAACGTCCATACACGGTTTATAAACTTTCTGGCACCGACTACACCGTCCTGACTCCAGGGCTTTGATACCTCCAAAGGACCCATGAACATTTCATAAAGTCTTAAAGTATCGGCGCCGAAATCTCTTACTATATCCGAAGGATTTACCACATATTCGGGAAAACGCTTACCCATTTTAATACCGTTTGCGCCAAGGATCATTCCCTGATGAACAAGCTTCTTAAAAGGTTCCTTTGTGGGAGCGAGCCCCTTATCATAAAGATATCTGTTCCAGATCCTGGAATACATAAGGTGGCCTACCGCATGCTCGGGACCGCCTATGTAAAGATCGACGGGCATCCAGTGCTTTAAAAGTTCCTGATTGGCAAACTCTTTGTCGTTATCGGGATCGATATATCTGAAATAATACCATGAAGAACCTGCAGATCCCGGCATGGTGGATGTCTCACGCTTACCCTTTATACCGTTTTTATCGTATTTCTTCCATTCGGTTGCATTCTCCAAAGGAGCCTGACCGTTCTTTCCCTTGTAATCCTCAAGTTCCGGAAGAACAAGAGGAAGTTCGGAATCGTCAAGCGCATATATCTTTCCGTCATCACCGTGTACGATCGGAACCGGCTCACCCCAGTAACGCTGACGGGCAAATATCCATTCACGGAAGTGATAGTTGACCGTTCTCTTGGCAACACCCATCTTTTCAAGTTTTGAAGTGATCGCTTCTTTGGCCTCTTCAACGGTAAGACCTGTAAATTCTTCCGAATTAATAAGCTTGCAGCCTTTTCCGAGATAATCCTGTTTTTCAAAAGCGCATTCGCTCACATCGCGTCCTTCGATAACCTGGATCATATCGATATTATGAGCCACGGCATATTCAAAGTCTCTTTGGTCGTGTGAAGGAACGGCCATAACAGCACCTGTTCCGTAATTGGCAAGTACGAAATCACCTATAAACATCCTTACTTCCTTACCGTTAACGGGATTGATACAGGTTACGCCCTTAAGTTCACAACCCGACTTTGTCTTGTTAAGCTCTGTACGGTCAAGATCGTTTTTCTTAAGAGTCTCATCGATATAAGCCTGAACCTCTTCCTTATTTGTAATACGGGGCATTAAATCCTTTACAATCTGTCCGTCCGGTGCAAGTACCATAAATGTGATACCGTAGATCGTTTCAATACAGGTCGTGAAAATGGAGAACTTTCCGCCGCCCACGATCGAAAATTCAACTTCAACACCGGTAGATTTTCCTATCCAGTTTCTCTGAATATCCTTTGTGGATTCGGGCCAGTCGATCTCGTTTAAGCCTTCGAGAAGTTTTTCGGCAAAAGCGGGCTGGTTGATGACCCACTGCTTCATGTTCTTTCTGACAACCGGATAACCTCCTCTTTCGGACTTTCCGTCGATAACTTCATCGTTTGAAAGTACCGTTCCGAGTTCCTCGCACCAGTTAACGGGCATATCGATATATTTTGCGTAACCGTCAAGATAAAGCTGCTTAAAGATCCACTGAGTCCATTTATAAAATTTGGGATCGGATGTGGCTACCATCTTTGACCAGTCGTAGTCAAACCCGAGTTCTTTAAGCTGCTGTGAAAATGTCTCGATATTTTGTTGTGTAAATCCGTTGGGATGATTACCGGTAGATACCGCATACTGTTCAGCCGGAAGACCGAAAGAATCATATCCCATGGGGTGAAGGACGTTATATCCCTGCATACGTTTCATTCTTGATACTATATCCGTAGCGGTATACCCTTCCGGATGGCCCGCATGAAGACCGACTCCCGAAGGATAAGGAAACATATCAAGCGCATAAAACTTGGGCTTCGAAAAATCCCACACATCTGTTTTGAATGTTTCATGCTCGGCCCAATATTTCTGCCACTTGGGCTCTATCTCTTTAGGGTTATATACCCTTTCTCCGTTTTTCATTTCATTTATCTCCTGACTAAATAATAGTTAATCTTTAATGTACCCTTTTTAATATGAAAAAACAAGACATATTTAATATCGCAGTCGGATGACCGGTGCGCCTTCCGCATATGTGGCAAAAGCATTCGCATCGATCACTTCTCCCGTGGACTTATCATACACCACAAAATTAAGCCCGTCGGTATTCTCCGCATAATCAACACCGTTTAACTTTATGGTCGCATAACTTCCAAACTCAAGGTCGGAGCCCGCAAAAGAACCCACACTCTCGATCTCGTAATGTGTCTTGTCGTCAAAATCACCTTCCAGTGAAAGAACACCCAGATCCAAAATGCCTTCATCTTCGCCGAGACCTTTTACCGCGATAAAACTCCTTCCGTAACAGTCGCTGAAATCAACCCCCGGAACAAATGCGGAAAGTTTTTCTTTTAAAGCGTCATCAAGTCCGCCGAAAGCCTCACCCTGCGCTGCGATAATTACTCCGTAATCTTCTGAATTGCCCAGAATGTCCAGGTATGTCGAAAAATCGGTAATCGTAGGAATCGTTCTGTTAAGAGTATCTCTTTCTATCCTCTTTCCCGCCTCCAGATACAGCCTGTCATTGTCCAAAGGTTTAACAGCGATCACGCCGGCTTCTTTAAAGTCTCTTACGATCGCATCCGTTAATAGAACAGACCCCTTTAGATTCATATGACTTCTGTCTCGCCAGCAATCTCCGTCCAAGCCGGTGCTTTCATATTTTGAAGGCTCATTGTAATCAATAAAAGGAATGGCTCTTTCATCGGCTATTTCACCGATCTTTAGTCTTTTCCCGGCATCAATTATCGAATCGGGAACCGTAACAAGGGCTATTTCGGCGCCGTGCTCTCTGCAAAGCATTACGATCTTATCGAAATACTCAATGGCCAGGTCGGGGCATTCTACCGGCGTGCCCGCATTGGTATAACCTCTGTATGTTATAAATTCATCACCCGTAGTGCCGTATGCAAATCCAAGTTCCACGGATCTTAGTGCGGTATCGGAGAAATCTGCGGGATTAAGTTCATCCCATCTTGAATGATATTCAAAAACGGGGAAAAGCCTTTCTATAACATTTATATCGTTATTGTTTTTATGCCATTCCCTGACCGCGCCGACTTTATTAAGGGATAACTTCATATCATCCAGTGACATTTTATAGTATAGATTTTTGTCATATTCCTGATCGACAAACGGTCTTTGATGAAAGGCATAGGTCTCGATCACAACATATTTCGGAGACTGTGTCTTAAACATCTCTTTAAGCATATGATAACCCGTAAAATAATCCTGATTTGATGTAGCGAGATCAAACCCCTTCAGCCCGGTCTTTTCATAAAACTCCACAGGATTTATACCGTTGTACACGTGACTGCTGCCCACAAAAACTATATCAAGCGTATCCTTCGGAAGATCATACAGCTGCTCCCACATCTCTGTCTCAGGTGTCTCATCAAGTCTGTATAAACATTTATGCCTTAGGATATTCTGCACGGCCGAAAACAAGACCGCAAAAACCGCGAGCAATATTATGATTTTTATTGTTCTTTGTACAATGATCTTCTTCAAAACACTACCTCTAAAACTGCATATATATGAACTTCGACGCATCAAACGCCGTTCCGTATATTCCGAAAATCATTACGGCAAATAAAACCGATAAAAATACGATGCATTTAAATATCCAGTGTGAGCCGAGTATTTTCTCTATGGGCTTAAAGCCCTTTTCTCTCAAAATATCGTATATAAGTATTATCAGTAAAAAGAACACAAGTAAATGCATGTTCTTTTCATTAAGTCCGATGTTGTAAAGAGTACCGTCCGTAAGCGAATATAAACTTAAACCCGTAAATGCCCGTTTAAAGATCAAAAGTGCGTGCTTTACGGAATCGGCTCTGAAAAATACCCAGGTACACGACATTAAAATATAGGTTCCGATCCTCTTAAACCACTTTATCGCTTCGGAAGATGTATCGGCTTTAAAAAGCCTGTAGGCTTTTTCTTTTACCGGATCAACTATCATACCGCCTATCTGCAGAAGACCGTTTAAACAGCCCCAAAGAATAAAGCTTAATCCCGCGCCGTGCCAGAGACCGCTTAAGGCGAATACCACCATCATATTTATATATTTACGGATCGTTCCCTTGCGGTTACCACCCATAGGTATATAAACGTATTCCTTAAACCAGCCCATCAACGACATGTGCCAGCGTTTCCAGAAGTTTTGAACCGAAACCGCAAGATACGGCTGTGAAAAGTTTTGAGGAAGCCTAAAACCCATTGCGTAAGCGACACCCATAGCCATGTGTGTGCAACCCGCAAAATCAAGATAGATCTGTAAAGAATAAAAAGCGATCGAAACAAAGACCGCAGCTCCGCTGTATGCATAAAGATCGGCGTAAACCGTATCAACACACGCCCCCAGCCTGTCAGCCACACACATCTTTTCAAAATAGCCCCATATAAGCAAAAGAACGCCTCGCTGAAGATCATAAAAACTCTTCCCGGCTTTTTCCTTAAGCTGTAAAAGGAGGTTGTCCGTTCTGTCTATCGGCCCCGCAAGCATCTCGGGGAAAAAGGAGATATACGCGCAAAATGTTATAAAGTTTCTTTCCGCTGATATCTTTCCTTTATAAACATCGGTTATATATCCGATCGATTTAAACGTAAAATATGAAATACCGAGCGGAACGATGATATTCACCGAATGACTTGCATTCGATGCGCTTATGTGCGAAACGACCGAATCGATAATGCTTAAGCCGAAATTAATATACTTACTTATCAATAAGGGAAGAAGGCCCGAAATGACCATCAACGCAAATATTGCTTTGCTTTTGGATCTTTCGGCCAATATACCGAATGCATATACAAGGATCATATATATGCATAAAAAACCGGTTACTTTAACATTGTAGAGGGCATAAAAAGTCAGAGACGATACAAACACAAGTATCGTCCTTGACTTCGATGGCAATATGAAATAAAGAAGCATTACTGCGGCGAAAAAGCCTAAGAATGCAAACGAATTAAAGGTCATATCAGTGTATCCCGTTAAATATTGTACCCAAAATAAAGGCCAGAGATTATTGTATCACAAAGCCTTGAAACGTGCGAGTACTTCGTCGGGTATTACTGCTTTAACTGTCTTTATGCCTTAACAAACCTGAAAACATTCCATGACAGAGGCTTAAGTTCAGCTTTTACAGTCATGTCTTCGACATGGGTGTCTTTAACGGGGGTCGGTGCCCATCCGGGATCCTTTTCATCTTTTTCGGAGCCGTCTGAGTACATTTCCGTATGTCCTTCAAACTTAAATCCTTTAAGGCCTGTTACTTCCAGAGTGAAATCAGCCGCATCCTCCCAGTCGCGGTTGATGACAAAGACAGTGAGCTCACCGGTCTTTTCATCGTATGCGGCTGCGGAATCGACGTAATCCACCCCTTCCTGCTCGTGATACTTGTGCACGTCGTCTATCGCAAAGCTCTCAACGTCGTACTTCTCGCATTCCACAGCTGTCCTTAATGATATTCCGTGTCCGTACTTCATTAAGTCGGCGTAAGGATAATATGCCGCAACCGTGAATACGCTGTCATGATCGCAGCCTGCCGCAACCCCGAGTCCCGAAGTCATGCAGCCGATCTTGATACGATCCGCATGCCTTAACATCTCAAGGATGACTCCCGCATTGCCAAGCGCCATGAGCATGGGATCCATGGGCGGGTAAGAACGGGACGGCATGTTGTCGGGATCGTGACGGATGTACTCGCGATCAGGGTCAAAATTGTAGTGAGTGCCCGGCTCTATATAGGCTTCTCTTCCGAAGTGGAGCTTTTCTTTCTTTCTCGGAAATACCCCGTATTCGTCCAAAGAAAGCTTCATGACCTTGGGCGAACGCATAAGCTGCTGCACATAGTCGCATAAGCCTATCTCGGTGCGGATGTAATCTTCAAAATAACGTGAAGCTGCCATAAGCTGTGCATAATTTCCTATCTCCGCTGACTGATAATGATGCATGGAGATATAATCTACAGAGTTGTAGCATTCCTGTAAAACCTTTAAGTCCCAGTCGGGATAGTGTAAAAGGTCGGGAGAACTTGATACGCATACTGCAGTCTCGATGCTTCCGTCCACCCACTTCATAGCTTTGGATGTCTCATTGACCAGTACTCCGTAGGCTTTCGGGTCCTTTTCCCAGGAAGCCACCTGCCAGGGACCGTCCATTTCGTTGCCAAGGTACCATACCTTAACTCCGTAAGGCTTCTCATGGCCATATTTCTTACGAAGGTCCGACCAGTATGTACCACCCTCGTGATTGGTATATTCCACATTGTAAACCGCATCGTTAATGTCCCCGGTGCCGAGGTTTATGGTGTACATGGGCTCAACACCCACCTTCTCCGCCCACTGCAGATACTCATCGTGACCCACGTCATTGGGATAATACTGATGCCATGCAATGTCTAAGTGCTCTTTTCTGTGTTCCCTGGGTCCTATTGAATCCTTCCAGTCCCAGCCGGATACGAAGTTACCGCCCGGAAGCCTTACTGCAGAAAGATCTGTCTTCTTCAGAGCGTCGATCCAGTCTTTTCTGAATCCCTGCTCGTCGGCAGTGGGGTGTTTGGGATTATACATGTTACCGTTTACAATAGTTCCGATAGGTTCCATAAACGCCCCATAGATACGTTTGGAGATCTCCCCGATCTTAAAATCGGGATTAACGGATATTCTTGCTTTTTTTGCCATTCTCGTGTTCCTTTCTTTAATTTAATGATTAGATTTAAGTATCATTTAATTATCCTTGTGATTGTTGACATACCACACGTCGAACTGCCTCTGCTTCTCTGCGATATATCTGTTCAAGCCTGCTTTTCTGAGTTTTGTGTTGAATTCCGCCGTTCCGGAAACAGGATCCAAAAAGCCGAAAAGAAGCTGGTTCGCATATTCGTCATATATATTTTGTAATGCCGCATACTCCGCAGTATAGGCGCTGTTGTCAAACGTAAAGCCCAAAGCTATGGATGTCTCTGCCTGTGCATTGAAATCCATTATCATGGAACCAAGCTCCGGAGAATCACCGACCCATACCGGACAGATATACTGATTTGGCAGTTCCCAGTTCATCGAGTGATACCATTCGGCATTTTGGGCATCCACACCGTCGGGAAAATGAATGTGACCGTCCGGATCGGTGACATAGTCCGTGCCTTCTTCACCCCAGACTAACAGGGTGGAAAGCTGTGGATCCGTGTAAAGTTCGTTCATAAGCTGAACAGCGGCAACGGGATCCGGAGTTGCCCGATTAAGGCAGGTGATCACAGATGTTATGCCGGTAGACTTGATAATATCCCGGCCAAGCCTGAATACGATCATTTCTCTTCCGCATTCGCCGGAAATCTGGGTTTTGTACCCGGGTTTTGACTGAGCTAACATTGACATATAGGCTCCGGATTTGATCTTTGCGGAACTTGAAGTTTTATCTGTCAGAGCATCGGCAGGTATGAATCCCATCCGGTTCCACCTGTACATACGCTCGACCGTATCCAGCCACACTTTGCTCTCCATCAGGTTTACGACTTTCCTGTCTTTGGTGGGATCTAAAAGAACCCCAAACCAGTCGTTTCCGAGATCGTCTACGACAGAACCCTGAGAGAACTGATTATCGGATACTGCGAACACATTTTTGTCAGGAAATTTCTCGTGAAGCTGTTTATATATCGCCTCGATCTCATTCCATGATGACGGAACCTCCTGCCTTTCATCCTCTTCATATTCATAACCGATCGCATCAAGATATTCCTTGCCGATCACGATAGCCGCTGTTGTGATGGCGTGATCCTTTATCGGAGGAATGCCGTACAGATGCCCGGCGTATTTGCAGGCTTCACGGTATTTTTCAGGGACGAGTTCTTCTATGCCGGGCCCATAAGTGCTTAAAAGACCATCCTCATCCAGATCGTAACAGAACCCGTTATTGACACAGCTCGTATATCCGAGAACATTTCCGCCAAACCAGTCGATCTGTTTGTTATTGTTGGTAAGATACAGTTGAATATCCTGTCTGTAGGAAGCAAAATCCAGTGCCAGAAGTTCGATCTCAAGACAGAGTTTCTCACGCAGGATCTTGTTCATCGCTTCCTGTATTCTCTCTATACCCACAGGTCTGCCGGTCCATGTATACATGGCATAGGTGACTTTCTTATATTCGCCGGTCCGCTCATACTCTTCTCTCCGATCATCTATGGCCTTCCTGTAATCATAAGACATATCGCTTACCGCTGTACCCTCCGGCGCAGAACCCGGATCGGCTTCCGATACTGTCTTACCCGCAGCGCATGCCACAAAAGTAAACATCATGGACACAAGGAGAAAAAGAGCTATATACCTTTTTATTATCTTCATCCGAAAAGCCTCCTTTTCCGAATCGCACAGTCGTGTATACACACTTGCTATTTTTATAGATAACTATTATTATTTTAACATAATCAAAAGGAGTGAGTATGCGCAATTTTGGGGGATCATTTCACTATTTCAAGGGCACTTTTTCGATGGCAAAACAAAAGCGCTCTCTGCTTCGCCGGTTTGATATCCTGTTTTTTTCATCCATGTTTATCTTTACCGTGCTCCTTGTTGCGGTTACCATGATCATCAATCTGAGGCTGCGTCATTTCACATATGATGCTATCCAGAATTCTCTACGCTTTTATGACAACAGACTGGATATTGAACTTGACCAGGATATCATGTTCCTTGTCGACAGTTGCTCTTCAGACCCTGATATCATCCGCCTCCGCACTACCATGAACAGAAACGAAGAGGTGGGGTGTATCGTACGTATTCAGAACCAATTGTTATCTCAGGTAACTACTCATGCCGTAATCAGGGGCTTTTACCTGTATTACCCGGACAAAGACATCTTTCTTCCCGCTTACAGTACTGCCGGCAAGGGCACCGGCTCGGTATATCCGTATCCTTCGTTTATCGAAGAGCTTATAAAATCACATCTTAAAAATGGCAGTGCAGATAAGGAACTTATGCGAAACTGGTTCTTTATTGAAGATCAGGACTGTCTTATCAGGCTGTTGCGGGTTGGCGGAACGTACGTAGGCGCCTGGATCGACTTAAACAATCTTCCGGGATTTGATGAATTTTCCGGAAATGACGCTATCTGGATGATCACAGACAGTTCCGGGCGGGTTCTTTATGCCGATAAGTCTCTTTCCGAGGAAGGATATGAGAAAGACTACAGAAAAGACCTGTTGCTCCCGGTCGAGAAATCACTCAAAAAACCGCTTTATGCCACTATCCCCGGTATCGGGAAAAGACTTGTCATCTCATTAAGGCAGAGTTTTTCGGATTACTGTTTTACAGTGTTGCTGCCTCAGGGACAGGTTTTTCAGGCCTTTCGTCCTTTTTATCTCCTTCTTTTTCTCCTTATCCTGTGGGCGGTTATATTCTTTATAGCTTACAGCTATATGGGGCGGAGGATCATCGAGCTTCCTGTCAGATCGCTGATGGCTGTAACAGAGAACATCCACGAAGGTAAACTGGACAACAAGGTCATGCCTCCGAATGATTATGAAGAAACCATCCGGATCACGGATGCATTTAATAAACTGTTAGCCGAGATAAGCAATCTCAGGATCAGTATCTACGAAGAACAGCTCCAGGCTCGGGAATTTGAATTAAAGTCACTTAAAAACCAGGTTGCCCCCCATTTTTTGATCAACTGCCTTAACACGGTGTTTATGTCGGCTCAGGATCAATCAAAGATCGAGGTGACAAATAATATCATCACCACCCTGTCCTCACATCTTCGGTATACCCTGTCGGACAGAAATATAGTTCCGTTATCGGAAGAACTTGAATATCTTGAGAATTACATATTACTTACCCAGAACCGTTTCCCCGGAACTCTGCAATTTGAAAAAGAAACAGATCCGACAGTGCTGGATGCAACGGTGTTCCCGATGATCCTCCTTACACTCACCGAGAATTCCATTAAAACCGGACTTATCATGGGTGAGCATTTCCTGATCCGGGTCAGGGTATCCAAAAAGATCGAAAACGGAGAGACCTTCGTTTGCCTTGAACATACGGATTCCGGAGTCGGCTTATCTGAAGAAAAACTTGAAAAATACAATAATATACTTACGCAGCCCGCTGTTAGTGAAAAAGGAACCGGTATAGGACTGTATAATACTGCAATGCGTTTAAGACTCATTATGGGGCCGGAGGCAGTTCTTAACTTTGCCAACGAAAAAGGAATGGGTCTGTGCGTAACAATAAGTTTCCCTTATAAGAAATACGAAGGAGAATAGGATAAATCACATGAATCTTCTAATCACAGACGATGAATACTATATTGTTCAGGGCTTGGTAGGGATGATAGACAAGGAAGAACTGGGTGTCGACAATATTTTCACAGCCTACAGCGCGCAGCAGGCGCTGAATATCCTACGAAAAGAACAAGTGGACCTTCTGCTGCTGGATGTTGAGATGCCCAAGGAAACCGGACTTGAACTCCTTGAGCAGTTAAACAGTGAGGGGCTTCAGACAACTACCATTATACTCTCCGGACACCAGCGTTTTGACTATGCCAGGGAAGCTATCAATTATCACTGTTTTAACTATCTGCTCAAACCTATCGGAAAGCAGAGTCTGAATCAGGAATTGTCCCGCGCCATTTCTTTTTTGCGCTCATTACAGGTAAAGCCCGATCCTGCAACCGGCGACGATATTAAAGTCACCGACAGCGGTTTTGTTCACTCTGTACGTAATTATATCCGCGACCATCTGTCGGACGCGGATATAAATCGTGTCAAGATTGCCGAAGCAATGCACCTGAACCCTGATTATCTGTCATATTGTTTCCACAAGGAATTTAAAACAACGCTGACAGCTTATATCAACTTAAAACGAATGGATCAGGCAAAGTATCTGTTAAAGAACACAAACCTGAGCATCAACGAGATAGCGGAGCAGGTCGGTATCCTCAATATTTCTTATTTTTACAGACAGTTTAAAAAAGTAACTGGCAAAACGCCCCAGCAATATCGTAAATAGCGGGAGCAATGCCGATTTATACCGGTTTAACCCTTTACCGCACCGATCGTTATACCTTTCACGAAGTATCTCTGCAGGAAAGGATAAATGATCATGACGGGAAGTATACCCATAACTGTCAGTGCCATTCGGACTGAAGTCGACGGCAGATCCGCCATATTGACATTTCCGCTTCCGTTCTGAGCCTGCTGTCTTAACTGGTCCAGATTACGCTGGATCTTCATTAGAAGCACCTGGATACTGTAGAGCTTATCGTCATTGATATAATACAGACCGTTCATCCAGTCATTCCAGTATGCGAGTCCTACCAAAAGTGCGATCGTGGCAGTGATCGGCACCGCCATGGGAAATACTACCTTAAAAAGTATCTTAAACTCCCCTGCTCCGTCAACCCTTGCCGCATCGATAACTTCATCCGGAATATTTGTCGTGAAGTATGTACGCATCATGATTACGTTAAACGGGCTCATAAGAAGACCCGGGATCAGCAACGCAAAAACGGTATTTCGGATATGGAACGTCTGTGTCCACATCAAATATGCGGGAACCAATCCACCCGAGAAAAGCATCGTAAAAAAGAGAAAGAACGCGAATGCATATCTTCCGGGAAGTTCTTTTCTCGAAAGCGGATAAGCATAAAGCAATGTGATAAACAGGTTGCATAATGTTCCTACCAGTGTGATCGATACCGAAATGAAATAACCACGCGCCACGGATCCTGATTGAACCAGCAGATACTTATAGGCATATGTGCTGAATTTAGCAGGGAAAAAACTGTATCCGTTTGCGATCAATGTCTGTTCGTCGGTAAGCGATGACATGAGCATCAGGAAAAAGGGTGCAAGCACACAGATAACTAAAAAGATCATCAGTGCATTTGCAAAGATTTGAAATCCTCTGTCTTTTTGTACCATGTTTTCT
>JAEEGL013536155.1_pt1 | contig 28689 bp, 27 predicted proteins | sample 9134231 | NCBI WGS metagenome assembly JAEEGL01 (sample SAMN16246548, study PRJNA631951) | gut metagenome | biome: gut microbiome; feature: rumen; material: fiber-attached | host: Bos | place: Iran: Karaj | collected 2018-10 | reverse complement strand
TTATCTCTAAATGATGCGTCATTGCATTATGTCGCAGAAACCAGCCAAGCTTTGGGCTTTGGTTTTAGATGTGGATTCTTAGGTTTATTACATATGGACATAGTCCAAGAGAGATTAGAAAGAGAATATAATCTCGATCTTATTTTAACTGCACCTAGCGTTATCTATCATGTCAACCTCACTGATGGCACAACCCTATTCTTAGATAACCCCGCAAAAATGCCTGATGGTAGCAAGATTTCTTCTATTGAAGAACCATATGTCACTGCGAGCATTATGACACCGAAAGAATATGTTGGTCCAATCATGGAACTCTGCCAAGAGAGAAGAGGTATCTATACCAACTTAGAATACTTCGATGATACAAGAATGATTCTAACATATGAATTGCCACTCTCAGAAATTGTTTACAATTTCTTTGACAAACTCAAAAGCTACACAAAGGGCTATGCTTCCTTTGACTATGAGTTTTCAGATTATAAACAAGGCGATCTCGCTAAGTTAGATGTTTTACTTAACGGAACAGTCGTGGATGCCTTAAGTAGTATCGTTTATAGACCAGGAGCGTACCATAGAGGTTTAGGAATTATTCGAAGAATAAAACAAGTCATTCCACGTCATCAATTTGAAATACCGATCCAAGCAGCAATTGGCGGAAAGGTCATCGCAAGATGTGATGTGAAAGCAGTCAGAAAAGACGTCTTAGCGAAGTGTTATGGTGGTGATATCACCCGTAAAAAGAAACTTTTAGAGAAGCAAAAAGAGGGCAAAAAGCGCATGAAGAAAATCGGCTCTGTAGAAGTACCTCAAGAAGCGTTCATGTCAATCTTATCGATTGACGAAGAAGACAATTAACTAATTATTTGGTGAAAAATTAGTACATTTTTAGTTTTATCTTGCACCTTATGGTGCTTTTCTTTTATAATGCAGGTATAGTGAGGTAATATGTATGCCAAGTAATGAATTAGCGGTCCGCTTTACTGAAGGAAAGTACGCGACCAAGAGTGAAGTTGGTAGAGAACTTAAAATGTCCATGTTTGATAACATTTGGAGTAACATTCTTAGTTATCGTTCCGGTTTTAACCGTTATCTTCCAATTAAAAGTATTGAAAAGAACCAGTTAGTAGTGTGCTACTGCCCATCTGTTAACGCTTTGATTAACTCCGCGGATATGAAACTCATCCGTTTAATGAAAGAAAATTCACGCTTAAGCGTGGGAAATGGTGAAACCAAGAGATTTGAAGACGAATGTTTAATTAGAAGTTTGTCCTCTGTTGCCAAAGATCATGACTGCGATGTCACAGACAACTATCTCCGTTCTTTAATCCATGGCGATATCAGAGAAGTTTCTCCTAACGTGAGAGTTTTAAGCAGATACTTAGACGCACTTAATTATATTAAAAAGTCATATGTTAACACCGTTGATGTCGACTTTATGGCGGAGCTCTATTCCCGCTTAATGGGCACCAATGAATTGACATCTTTCTATAGAACTACTGAAGATACCAATCGTGAAAATCGTGTCTTAATCGATAGAATCTATACGTGTGCTCCAGTCCATCTTATTGATAGCATGATGGATAACCTTTTCAATTTTATCGCTACACCTTCACAATTCAGTGCAGCCAGCAAAGCTGTTATTGCCTACTACTATATTAATTACATTAGACCATTTGCAACATTCTCCGATGAAATCGCCTTATTAATTGCAAAAGCAATTCTCGCTCATGGTGATTTAGCGGAAGTTGGTGCTTTGATTCCAATTGAATCATTATTATGCGATAACCAAGAAGAAATCGCTCGTTTATTCGTTGAAGTCCAAAAGACTTGCGATGTCACATATTTCTTAAACTTTGCGTTAAAGCAAATTGAAAAGAAGTGTGATGAATTATTCGATTTCATCGCTCAAATGAAAGCGGATACCTTAAAGAGAGATTTCTATCGCGAAGATAATAAACCACAACCTCAGCCAACCACAACTTATGTTGTCGAACAGCCTTCTTTATTTGATATGGCGGCTGAAGAACCTGCTCCAGCACCAGTCAAAGAAGAACCAAAACAAGTCGTTGTTGACCAACCAAAACCAGCGCCTCAACCAGCACCTGTTGTGGAACAAAAACCAGTGGAAAAAGTCGTGGAACAACCATTGGTTGAAGAACCACAACAAGAGCAAATCGCCGTTAGTTATATCCCACCAGCAATCGACGAGAAGCAAGCTCTTCGTTTAGAACAGCACTTATTAGAACTCGATCCATCGCTCAGAAAACACGAAGCACATTTCTATGCTCGTCACTGTACACTTGGAAAAAGTTATACAATCGCTCAATATAAGCGTATGATAGGGTGTGTCTATGAGACAGCTAGAACTGCCATGGACCATCTCGTGGAACTCGGCTATTACCGCAAAGATAGCAGTAATAAGAAATTCATCTATACGCCGATTCCTAGAAAATAAAAGGAGGTAACATTTATGTTAGCAGCATTAGGTGGAGTTTGGATTTTCCTTATCGTTCTCGGATTCTTTGCGGTCGTTGCCATCTTAGCATTTGTTATCTACCGTTTGTTAAGACCAAAACTCAAAGAAAAAGAAGAAGATAAACCAACTGAACAAGACTATGCGAAAGAAGAACTCGATCGCATCCTCGAACCAGTGGAAGACGAACAAGTCTCTAAAGAGATTCAAGAATATAAACAAAATGACGATGAAGATGTTGAGGAAAATAAATAGGCCCACAGAAGCCTTATACATTCACATCCCATTCTGCCACAAATTGTGCGATTACTGTGACTTTCCAAAGTTGCAGTATTTTCGTATATTCGCCAAAGATTATATGGAGTCTCTTAAAAGAGAACTGGAATCATATAAGATAGGGGAAACAATTAAAACCATCTACATTGGAGGTGGCACCCCAACAGCGTTAGAAGATGATTTATTCTTAGAACTTTTGAAAATGGTTCAACCATACTCGAACAAAGTTATTGAATATACAGTAGAATGCAATCCTGAATCATTATCCAAAGCAAAGCTTAAGATGATGAAAGAATACGGAGTGAATCGTTTATCCATCGGTGTGGAATCCACAGATGATGAAATTTTAAAACTCATCGGGAGGCAGCATACCTTCAAAGATGTGCAAATAGCCATTGAGAACGCCCGGAAAAATGGTTTTGATAACATAAACGTCGATTTGATAATCGGCCTTCCACATGTCCAAAAAGAGCAATTTAAAAAAGATTTATCTAACTTGATGGATCTCGGTGTCGAACATATCTCTTGTTATAGTTTGACTGTCCACCCAAACACCAAGTTCTATATCCAGGGTATCAGTGAACCAACTGATGAATATGCTCGTGAACTCTACGATATAGCAGAATCTTTCTTAAAAGAAAAAGGTTTTGTGCATTATGAGGTTTCTAACTGGGCAAAGCCCGGTAGAGAAAGCTTACACAATCTCACATACTGGAAAGACGAACATTATTATGGCGTGGGCATGGGTGCGGCCGGATATGTTGGTGATGAACGATACGTAAACACAAAAAATATTCAAAAATACAACAAAAGCGAATATATAGATGAAGTTGAACGTGTCACTAGAGAAGACGATCATCTTTACTTTGTAATGCTTAACTTAAGAACAACACGTGGAATTGTCTTTGAAGATTACAAGATTCGCTTCCATGAAGATTTTTATGAAACTCACAAAAACATTGTTGATAAACTGATAGAAGAAAAACTCCTCATCATGGACGAAAAACACATTTATCCGACCTATGAAGGAATGATGATTTTAGACCAGATAATTATGGAGATTGAAGGTTAAAATGGAAACTGCGAAACTCAGCAAGCGATTTTGGGCATATGTCATCAATGCGATTCTCTACTTGGGATTCGGTTTTGCTTCTGGTCTTCCCTTTTTCCTCATCCTTCATGTTCCTCTCATCGCTTATATCTTTATCTCGCTAGGTTTTGCGATCGTCCTCTCATTCCTTCTCAACTTCTTTTTATTGATGGTAACCAAAGGTTATAACGTTGGTAACGCGATATTCGGCATCCAATATGTCGCCAGAGGTGAAGAAAGAATTAACGCTAAACAAGCATTTGTTCGCGCTAGTGGCGAGTCTATATTTATCCTTATGTTCTTTGATTTAATTTATTTTATTAAAAACAGAACTGAACGCGGTGTCATCGATCGCTTAAGTGACACATTTGCGATTGATGTTCGCATATAATTGATAGCGAAAATTCAATAAACACCAAAGGTGCATTGCAAAAATGCATCTTTTTTAGCACTTATATGTTGACACTGCTAACAATTTCACTAAAATATAATTAGCACTTGAAGTTATGGAGTGCCAAAAAGGAGGAAATGATATGGGCCTTACAAGAAGTGACACGATTCTCAAATACATCGTTGAATATTTCATTAAGAATGCTCAACCAGTGGGAAGTCATACCTTAATCGATGAATACAAGCTCCCTTATTCATCAGCGACAATCAGAAACGAAATGTTCGCTCTTGAAAAAATGGGCTACATCGAAAAGACACATAGCTCCTCCGGACGCGTTCCTTCTTCTAAAGGATATAAATATTACTGTAAATACCTACGTGATAAGAGTGTTGATGAATCCTTAAAGAACTCCTTGCAACTCGTCTTAGAACAAAAGATTCAATCTGTTGAGGAAGTTATTAAAGAAAGCTGTGAGATTTTATCTCACATGACAAACCTTGTCTCCGTAGTGAGCAACAATAAAGAAAACATTGAAAGACTCGCGAACGTTCAATTAATCCAAATTGGTGATAACACACTAACCGCAGTGTTCGTCACTGATAAAGGATACGTTGAAAACAAAACATTCATCATTCCAAGCTCCATTAAATCAAATGAAGTTGTGGACTGTGTGAAGATTCTCAACGATCGTCTCAAAGGCACACCAGTCAACGAACTCGTCGACAAGATGGAGGCCTTAAAACCAGTACTCAGTGATTACGTTGTCAGCCACGATATCGTCTACCAAGCATTACTTGAAACATTCATTAGATTCGCTGGTGACCGTTTGAGCTTATATGGAAGAGATGAGTTATTCAATCAACCAGAGTTCAAGAATGACGCTGAGAAATTACAAGAAGTCTTCAAATTGTTAAATGATAAGTCAGTCTTCAAAGAAGTTAACAGTGAAGCAATGAAAAAAGATGATGAAATCATCATCAACATTGGTGAAACCAATCCTGATGTTAGTATGGTGACCACCAAATTCAAAATTGGCGATGGAGAAGAAAATACCATTACCCTTCTCGGTCCAACGAGAATGGACTATGACAAAGTCTTATCCGCACTGGAATACATCTCTGAAGAATTAAATAAATATTTTGATGAATTAAACAAAGGAGGAAACGATGGTGAAGCCTAATGAAGAAAATGAAGAAATGGTCAAAGAGGAAAATCCTCGTAAATCCTTTCAAAGAAAGTTAGACAAAGCAAAAGAAGAAAAAGAAAAAGCCCAAGCGGACGCGGAATATTGGAAAAACGAATATTACCGAGCCTATGCGGACACGAAAAACTTAAGGGCCGCGTTAGAAAAGGACCACATGACAGCGATGAAGTATCGCGCTGAAGGATTCATTGATGAACTACTCCCCGTACTCGATAGCTTCCATGCCGTTCTGAAAAACGAACCCACAGACCCAGCGTTAAAAAACTACTTAATCGGATTCCAATACATTTATAGGAACCTGGTAGCAGCCTTAGAAAACGAAGGGGTCAGCGAAATCGCACCAAAGGTGGGAGATAAGTTCTCACCAGACACCATGAATGCGGTGGAAACAGTGGAAACCGATGGAGAAGAAAATCTCGTCGTCGATGTCCACGTTAATGGTTACAAGTTACACGATCGATTAATTAGACCGGCAAATGTGACCGTCAGTGTCAAACCAAAAATTCCTGAAGAACATAAAATCGATGCATAAATAAGGAGGACATTATTATGGCAAAAGAAATTATCTTAGGTATCGACTTAGGTACAACCAACTCCGTCGTGAGTTACTTACAAGCAGATGGCACAGTTAAGGTCATCCCAAATCCAGAAGGAACACCAACAACTCCTTCCGTCGTAGCCTTTAAGGCTAGTGGTGAGGAAATCGTCGGTAACGCCGCAAAACGTCAAGCCGTCATGAATCCTGACACAGTCAGTTCTATTAAAAGAAAAATGGGTAGTGCAGAAAAAGTTCACATCAACTGTGTGAACAAGGACTTCACCCCACAAGAAATCTCCGCGAAGATTCTTACATATATGAAGAATTACGCTGAGAAAAATATCGGCCAAAAGATTCAAAAGGCCGTCATTACCGTTCCTGCATACTTCAACGATGCACAACGTCAAGCGACTAAAGATGCTGGTCAAATCGCCGGCTTAGAAGTCGTCCGTATTATTAACGAACCAACCGCTGCCGCCTTAGCATATGGTCTTGAAAATGAAAAATCTGAGAAGATTTTAGTCTTCGACCTTGGTGGTGGTACATTCGATGTTAGTATCCTTGATATCGGTGATGGTACTTTCGAAGTTATCTCAACCGCTGGTGACAACAAACTCGGTGGTGATGACTGGGATCAAGTCGTCGCTGATTGGATCAAAGCCCAAATCAAGATTGAAACAAATGTCGATATTACCGACAAAGCGTCATTACAAAGAATTAGAGAAGCTGCCGAAAAAGCGAAGATTGAATTATCCGCTTTAACCGAAACAGTCATCTCCTTACCATTCATTTCTATGACCAGTGCTGGCCCAGTGAACTTTGAAACCACATTAACAAGAGCCAAATTCCAAGACTTAACAAGACATCTCTTAAAGAGATGTGAAGAACCTGTTAGACGTGCATTAGCCGATGCTCACATGTCCGCTAACGAACTCAACCAAGTTCTCTTAATCGGTGGTTCCATCCGTATGCCAGCCGTTCAAGAATTAGTGAGAAATATGACTGGTAAGACACCAAACTTATCCGTCAACCCAGATGAAGCTGTTTCTATCGGCGCCGCCTATCAAGGTGGTGTTGTCAGTGGTGATGTCAAGGATGTCGTCTTATTAGACGTCACTCCATTAACCTTAGGTATTGAAACCTTAGGTGAAGTCATGACTCCACTCATTCCAAGAAATACAACCATCCCAACCACCAAGAGCCAAATCTTCTCAACCGCTGCGGATAACCAACCAGCCGTTGACATTATGGTCTATCAAGGTGAACGTCCAATGGCTCACGATAACAAACTCTTAGGTCACTTCCAATTAACTGGTATTAAACCAGCCCGTAGAGGTGAACCAAGAATTGAAGTTACCTTCTCTATTGACGTTAACGGTATCGTCAAAGTCTCCGCAAAAGACTTAGATACTCAAAAAGAACAAAATATTACCATCTCTGGTAGCAATGGCTTAAGCAAAGAAGATATCGACAGAATGGTCCGCGAAGCGGAAGAAAACGCTGAAGCTGACAATAAGAGAAAGGAAGAAACCGAGTTGAAGAACAAGGCCGAGTCCTTAATCAACGATATCGACGCCGCGATGAGAGAAAAGGGTGACTCTATGGATCAAACTCAAAAAGAGCAAACCCAAAAACTCAGAGACGAATTAAAAACCGCTTTAGATAATGGCGATATGGAAACATTGAAGAAACGTATCAACGAACTCGAACAAGCGGCTGCCTACATGCAACAAGCACAAGCTGCCCAAGGTGGTGCTCAACCAAATAACGATCAACCAGCCGGCAGCAATCCTGATGATGTCGTCGATGCCGACTTCACCAAAAAGGACAACAACGCTTAATTAACTTAAGTAAATTAAAAGCAATCCGTTAGGGCCTTCGGGCCCTTTCGGTCGATATTTAGAAAGGAGAATATTATATGGCCAATAAACGCGATTTCTATGAAGTTTTAGGTGTCAATAAAAGCGCCTCAAAAGACGAAATCAAAAGTGCATATCGTAAACTCGCGAAGAAGTACCATCCAGATAACAAAGAAACTGGTGACGAAGCGAAGTTTAAAGAAATACAAGAAGCCTATGATATCCTTTATGATGATCAAAAAAGAAGCGCTTATGACCAATTTGGTCATGCCGCTTTTGAACAAGCTGGCGCCAACCCAGGCGCCAATCCATTCCAAGGTGGAGGATTTAGCGGTGGTTTTGGCGACTTAGGCGATATCTTTAATTCCTTCTTTGGTGGCGGTGCTCGTCAGAGACCAAATACCACTGGACCGAGAAGAGGTGAAGACCTTCTCAATCGTATCAAGATTGATTTCATGGATGCGATTAACGGCACAGATAAGGAATTAACCATCGAAGTCGATGAAAGATGTGCGTCATGCGGTGGCACAGGAGCAGCTACACCTAACGATGTCACTACCTGTTCACAATGTAGCGGAAGAGGCTATGTCAATTATCGTAGACAAAGTCTATTCGGCACGATCAACAGTCAAGAAACCTGTCCAACCTGTGGCGGAAGTGGAAAGACCGTTAAGAACAAATGTAAAGAATGTGGTGGCAAAGGCTATAACCACAAGAGAAAAACCATTAAGGTGCACGTACCTGCCGGCATTAAGAGCGGACAACAAATCATCTCCCGCGGCAATGGTGGTCGCGGTGCGAATGGTGGTGAGAACGGTGACTTATATATCGAAGTTCTCGTCAAAGAACATTCTTACTTCGTTAGAGAAGGAAACGATATCTCCTTAACTATCCCGCTCGACTTTGTCGATGCTTGCTTAGGATGTAAGATTGATGTTCCAACCGTATATGGTGATGTGACATTAACCATTCCTTCCGGCAGTCAGCCAAACCAAGTCTTAAGAATGAAAGGCTGCGGTGTGAAAGATTTAAGAAGTGGCAAACCTGGCGATCAATACGTGAAACTCGACATTAAGGTTCCAACCACCTTAACAAAAGGACAGAAGGAAATCTTGGAGAACTTCAAAGCAGAATCCGAAAAGAAAGAAAGTGGACTGTTCGCGAAGTTCAAAAAAATCTTTAAAAAATAAAGACCCATTTGGGTCTTTTTAATTTTCTTTGAGAGTGATTTAACAAAAACGACCTCTTAAATAAGTAGGAGGTCAAATTATGTTTTATATCCGACAAATTCAAAAAGACGACTGCGGGTTTGCTTGTCTCAAGATGGTTCTAGCAAATCTAAACAAAGATAAAAACTATCTGTTCTTACCGCAGGATGAGGAGTTTGGACAATACTCCTATAGCGATTTGCTTGATTTAGGAAAAGACTATGGCGTTAATTTCACCGCGTTTAAAGTCGATGAGAAGAGCGACATCGTCAATTGCTCATCTTTTCCTTTAATCGCAACCATTCAGCTTAAAAACGGGGCTAATCACGCGATAGTCATTACTAAAGTGAAATGGAAGAGAGTCTATTACTTAGATCCGAGACGTGGAAGCGGTTCGATGAGTCTGAAAAAGTTCTTAACCATTTGGGATGGAACCGGTTTGATGGTAGAGAGTTATGAAAAGAAAAAATGCTCCATCACTCCAATAAACCCAGTAAAGATGTCCTGGAAGATTGGCTTAGGTATCATTGAGTTACTTTCTGGTGTGTTCGCAGTGCTAGGCGTTTATTTCATCAAAGATGACACTAAAATTTATATTCCTGTTATCTTCTTATCGCTTGCGATAATAACCGAATTATTAATGCGCGCTTTGTCATTTAGAATTATGAAAAATTTAGATCGTTATTTCTTTTCTAATGATGCATTGCCAAAGAAAGATTATCGCGAGTATCTATTTAGATTTGAAACTTATAAAAAACTAAGTCTATCTTCACCGATGATTCTCGTTCTCCTTGGTGTCTTTGTTCTTGGTTTAAGCGCAGTGGTGATTCTTAACGATACAAGAAATGCTTTGCTTGTCCTTATTCCAATCGCCTTGGCAGCGTTTGATGTTTTGATTGTTAAACCGGTACTTAAAGAAAAGCGAGTGGATATCGAAGAGTTAGAAGATAACTTAGAAAACGCTACAGATGGCGATGATTTGCAAAGCAAAGTCAAAGAAATGCACACAAAAAGTTACAACTATAGTTACATCGATTTAGCGTGCCGATACTTATATGCAGGTGTCATCGTGCTCACCGCCTTGTTAACAATGAGAATTTGTGGTCTTTCATCATTCCCTTACATCATCTTCTATAGTTGTATTTCCGTTTCCATCCTTAAAGCGCTTATTCAACTCTTCTCTTTCAATGAGCGAATTGAAGAATTCAATGTCGTAAAAGTGAAGATTAATAATTCACTTAATTCCAAACGTGACAAATAAATAGTCAAAGCAGGGTTATTATGATATAATAATTGCCCATGGAATTAGATTTTGATTCTCAAATTCAAGGTTACGAAGGATACGAAGATATTTATCTTTCACTCCTCAAAAAGACATTTAAACATTTAAAACTCAAATGTGAGCCTGTTTTAAGTGTTACCTTTGTAGATGATAAGTTCATCCATCAAATGAATAAAGAGTATCGACAAGTTGATAGGCCTACAGATGTTATTTCCTTCGCCTTCCTTGATGGTGAAAAGGAAAGAGAACAAATGCTTCATAACAAAGGTCTTGTTTCTTTAGGTGATATCTATATCTCTATCGATAGAGCAAAAGCTCAAGCGGAAGAATATGGACATCCTTTAGAAAGAGAATTATCATTCTTATTCGTCCATGGATTGCTCCATCTCCTCGGTTATGATCATATGACCAAAGAAGATGAAGAAGTGATGTTTAAATTGCAAGACGAGATTTTGCCTCCAAAGGAGAATTAGTATGAACAAAGAACAATTAGTGGAAAAAGCCAAAGAAGCACGTGCGTTATCTTACGCTCCATATTCCGAATTCGAAGTTGGCGCAGCAGTGTTAACTAAAGATGGACAAGTCTTCCTCGGTGCCAATGTCGAAAATAGTTCCTATCCTTTATGCATGTGCGCTGAACGTAACGCCTTATATAACGCCCTTATGCACGGATACAAAAAGAGCGACTTAATTGCTTTAGCGTTATGCGCGGATACTGATAGCCCATGTTCTCCTTGTGGAGCTTGTCGTCAAGTCATTAGTGAGCTCTTCCCAGAAGATGCTCCAATCTATATGGCAAATATGAAGGGCACAGTCAAAGAAACTAATGTCAAAGAGCTCCTTCCATTTGCTTTCTCCTCAGAGGATTTAAAATAATGAAATCTGGATTCGTTTCCATCCTTGGCCGTCCAAATGTTGGTAAGTCAACTTTGTTGAATGGCATATTAAATAAGAAAGTCAGCATCGTCACCGATAAATCGCAAACCACCAGAAATGCGATTAAAGGCATTTATAATGCAGAAGGTGTACAGATTGTTTTTACCGACACTCCCGGAATTCATAAACCAAGAGAAAAACTCGGTGAAGAGATGAATAGTATGGCCTATAGTGCCGCCCACGATGTCGATGTCAACATCTTAGTAGTGGATGCCTCTCAACCATTTGGTCCAGGCGATGAATACTTACTCAATCACCTAGATATCAAGAATTGTCCATTGATTCTCGTTTTTAATAAAATTGATGAAGCGAGATTAGATAAAGTTATAAATCTAAAAAAGATTTACGAAGAAAAAATACCCGAAGCTTTCATGATTGATACAGTCGCTAAAGAGCGTTTCAACATCGACACTTTGTTAGCGAAGATTATTGAACTTTTACCAGAAGGTCCGGCTTATTACTCCACAGAGGAAATCAGCGATAAGGATATTATCTTCCAAATTAAAGAAATCATCCGTGAAAAAGTTTTAAGAAACTTAAGGGATGAAGTTCCGCATGCGACCGCCATATATATGGAGAACATCGAATGGGAAGAAGACCCAATCCATATTCGCGCAGCAATCATAGTGGACAGAGATGGCCAAAAAGGCATCGTGATTGGAGCAGGTGGCAAACGCATAAAAGCCATCGGCATGCAAGCTAGAAGAGATATCGAAAATTTATTACATAAACATGTATTCTTAGAACTTTATGTAAAAGTTCAAGAGGGCTGGAGAGATGACGAGAAGTCACTTGAAACCTACGGATATAAATACAAAAAATAACAATGAGAATAATTACATTATCCATCACACCTTATAAAGAAAAAGATGCGATTATTAACGCGATTAGCGAAGAAGGTGAAATCTCCTTTTTAGTGAACGGCGCGTTAAACATCAAAAGCAAGAATAGTGCGCTCAATAACCAATTAGTGATCGCAGATATCGAATTAAAAGACGGAAACTTTAAGTATCCGGTTTTAAAATCATCCAACATTATTGAAACACCACTAAAGGTGAAAAATGATTATTATTATCTATCGAGCTTATATTTGCTCACTGAAGCGACAAAGGAATTACTTCAAGAAGATGAAAAACAAAGAATTTTTAATTCTTTAATTCAATCAATTATCAACCTAAAGACCGCAGAATCTCCATGGGCTATTGTTCTAAGTTATTTAGCAAAGGTTCTAAAAGAAAGTGGCTATGAGTTCGCAGTTAATAATTGTGTCTTCTGCGGTACGAAAAACGATATCGTGACATTCTCCTTCAATGATGGTGGTTTCGTCTGTAGAAACTGCTTAGAAGAGGAAATGGAAAGAGAACTAACAAAAGAGCAGATGCTCATCATCCGCGCTGCATTTAATGTCAAAGACATTTCAGAAGCGACATTTAATATCAGCAAAGAAAATGCTTTAGTAGTGCTCAATAAGTTCTTTGAGTTTATCAAGGATTCTTATGGAGTTACTTTAAAAAGCATCGCTTTATTAAATAAGTGATTGCTTTTTAGACCTTATTTCTACAACTTATATACAAACTCTAACTTATTAAAATAAACATTGATAAAATACACTCATAGTGTGTTGACAAACAACACGAAAAAACGTATTTTATTTCAGTATGCTCTTAAGGAGGCTATATATATTATGAGTAAATTTGATTTTGAAAAAGTGTGTAACCATTTTATTGTTTCAGGTTTTTATTACCAAGGCAGTGAGATTTATGGTGGTTTATCCAATACCTGGGACTATGGTCCAATCGGTAGCGAAATCAAGTCAAACATCCGTAAGATGTGGTGGAAGAAATTCGTCCAAGAATGCCCAATGAACGTCGGTATCGACGCGGCGATTCTTATGAATCCAAAAGTGTGGGAAGCAACTGGACACGTTTCTACTTTTAATGACCCGCTCATCGACTGCAAGAAATGTAAACAGCGTTTCAGAGCGGATCAACTCATTGAAGCCCAATTCCCAGATGTCGATGTCAATGGAATGAACAATGACCAAATGATGGATTTTATCCATCAAAACCATGTCAAATGTCCAAATTGTGGTAGTGAAGATTTCACCGACATCCGTCAATTTAACATGATGTTTAAAACACATATCGGCGTCACTGAAGATAGCAAGGCGGTCGTGTACTTAAGACCGGAAACCGCACAAGGTATGTTTGTCAATTTCAAGAACGTCGTCAGAACCACAAGAAAGAAATTACCTTTAGGTATTTGTAACGTTGGGCGCGCTTTCAGAAACGAAATTACTCCGGGTCAAATGACTTTCCGTATGCGTGAATTCGATCAAATGGAAATGGAATTCTTCTGCAAACCAGGTGAAGACTTAAAGTGGTTTGATTATTGGAAACAACAATGTTTAAACTTTGTCGCTGACTTAGGCATTAAAGCGGAAGATTTGCGTTACCGCGATCACGAACCAGCAGAATTAGCTTTTTATTCAAAAGCTACAACGGATATTGAATACAAATTCCCATTTGGTTGGGGTGAAGTTTGGGGCATCGCTGATAGAACCGATTATGACTTAAAGAGACATATGAACTATAGTGGTGAGTCCTTAGAATACTTAGATCCAGAAACCAATGAGAAATATGTTCCATATTGTATCGAACCATCAGTCGGTTTAGACCGTTTAGTTTTAATGACTTTATGCAATGCATACGACGAAGAACCAGTCGGTGAAAACGACACCAGAATCGTCATGCACTTAGTGCCAGCAGTCGCTCCTTATAAAGCCGCTGTTTTACCACTCAGTAAGAAACTTGAAGAAAAGGCCAAAGAAGTGGAAAACCTTCTTTGCAAATATATGAATGTCGTCTATGACGACACCGGAAGTATCGGTAAGAGATATCGCCGTCAAGACGCTATCGGAACTCCATTCTGTGTTACAGTGGACTTCGATACACTTGAAGATCAAGCTGTAACAATTCGTGAAAGAGACTCCATGCAACAAGTCAGATTGCCAATCAAGGAGCTCGTTAAGTACTTAGAAGAGAAGATTTTCTATTAGTATTTTATTAGTATAAAATTAGTAATTGTATAACAGAGTTATATGTTAGATGCGAAACTTGAAGAATTAACCAGAGATGTCATTGCTCATTCGGATATTGTGGGCACAATTTCCTCATTTGTGAATCTCACTAAGAAGGGAAGAAATTATTGGGCCATTTGTCCGTTCCATGATGACACCAACCCATCCTTATCAGTCAGTCCAGAAAAGCGTAGATTCCGTTGCTGGGTGTGTGGTATTGGTGGTACAGAAATCACTTTCGTACAAAAATACGAAAAGGTTTCATATTTTGAAGCGCTCAAAAAAGTCGCTGAGATTAATGGCTATAGCGATCCACGTTTAGAAGGCGTAGTTAAAGCTAAACCAGTCGATAACAAGAAGGCTCCTCTTCTCAAATGTTTGAGCGACTTAACACTATATTATCAATTTGCCGTCAATACTGCCGAAGGCAAAGATGGCTTAGATTATTTTGAATCCCGTCATCTTGATGAAAAGATGCGCACCAAATATAAACTTGGCTATGCCTTCAAAGATGGAAAGGCTACTTGCGATTTCTTACAAAGTAAAGGTCATTCCATTAAGACTATTGAAGATGTCGGCATCGCTGTTCTAAGTGGTGGAAATTATATTGATAAGAATCAAGGAAGAGTTATCTTCCCAATCTGTGATGCTGATGGAAACGTCATTGGTTACAGCGCTAGAAGAATAGGCGATGGCCCAGAAGCCAAATACGTTAACTCTCCAGAAACATATTTATTTCATAAATCCAATGTTTTATATAACTATCACATCGCTAAAGAGAAAGCTAAATTAGCAGGCTATATCTACATATGTGAAGGTTTCATGGATGTATTCGCATTAAGCAAAATTGGAATTGATAGTGCGGTCGCGATTATGGGAACCGCTTTAACAAAAGAACACATCGCGATGTTAAGAAGCCTAAATGTTGAAATAAGACTTTGTCTTGATGGTGACTTACCAGGTCAAACTGCAATGATGACCGCCAGCAAAGTGTTAGCGGAAAACGGATTTAATGTTCGTATTGTCGATAACCAAAATAGTCCAAAGGACCCAGATGAAATCTTAAACCAAGATGGACCTGATGCCTTGAGAAGTTATTTAAATAACTTAATTGGTAGAATTGACTTTGCGTTAAAGTATTTCAAAAATACAAATCCACTTAAAACCATCGATCAGAAGAAAAAGTTGGTGCAACAATTCATTCCAATCTTGTTAGGTATTAATGACCAACTCGAACTCGATAGTTATCTCATTAAATTAGCAGGTGTTACCGGTTTCGAAGTTGAAGCAATCAGAGAACTTCTTAAGAACGCTAAATCAAAATCTAAGTATGAAGATCCAATGGATGCGATTAAATCATTCCATCCAGAAAGAAAGGCGCTTAGGAGATTAGAACTCGCGGAGCGAGAAATGTTGTTCCAGATGCTCAATAATCCAAAAGCGGTAGCGTTCTTCGAAGATAACCTCGGGACATTCTATGATGAGGTTTATCGTCAAGTCGCTAATTACATAGTCGATTATTCCAAATTCAATGATAAGCCATCCATGGATGATATCTTGATATCAATGGAAATGAGTGATATCGAAAACAAGGAAGAACTAGTGAATGAAATCACTGAAATTACTTACGAAGATATCCATAACGACAAGTGCACACCGGAATTACTAGAAAACCTTTTGAAATCAATTAATGAGGAAAAGGAAAGAATATTTGAAAAAGACACACTCGAACAATCCTTACAAGGTAAGGACCCACTAGAAAAAGCTCGTATTATGGCGGAATACAATCGCCGCAAGATGAAGAAAGTGGATAAGTCAAAGAAATAGGAGGACAGAAACATGGGAAGAAAGAAAAAAGTCGTCGAAGCTGAAGAACCAGCAAAGAAAAAGAAAGCTCCTGCAAAAGCTAAGGAAGCAGAACCTGTCAAAAGAGGCAGAGGAAGACCTGCTAAAGCTAAAACAACAGAGATTCAGTCATTAGAAGATATTGAAAAGACACTTCTAAAGAAGTGCAAGAAAGACGGTTTTATTAACCAAAGCGAAATATACGATGCTCTTAACAATTACGAGCTAGATGATGACGCCATTGACAGTTTAATGGCCTTTTTCCAAGAAAACGAAATCGAAGTCATCAGTGCCGATGAAGATGAGGAAGAAGAGGAAGAAGCTGAAGAAGAATTCGACGAATCCAAAATCTCCTTTGATGAAGACGAACCAGATGACGCTGACTTCTTTGCCTCCGAAACCGGTGATGATGAAGAAGCCGAAGAAATTGATATTGATCACCTAGATATCACATTAAGCTCTGAAGTTAGAATCAATGACTCCGTTAAGATGTATCTTAAGGAAATTGGTAAATACGATTTATTAAAACCAGAAGAAGAACCAATTTTAGCCAAGAAGATTCTCGAAGGTGATGAAGAAGCTAAAGAAAGATTAATCAACTGTAACTTACGTTTAGTCGTCAACATCGCTAAGCACTATGTCGGTCGTGGTATGCAATTCTTAGATTTAATTCAAGAAGGTAACCTCGGTTTGATGAAAGCGGTCGATAAATTTGACTACACGAAAGGTTATAAGTTTTCAACTTACGCCACATGGTGGATCAGACAAGCTATCACCCGTGCAATCGCGGACCAAGCGAGAACCATCCGTATTCCAGTCCACATGGTGGAAACTATCAACAAGATGACCAGAGTTCAAAGACAATTAATCCAAGAACTCGGTCGTGAACCAACCGCGGAAGAAATCTCTGACGCTATGGGTGGAGAATTAACTCCGAAGAGAATTAGAGAAATCCAAAGAATCGCTCTTGAACCAGTTTCATTAGAAACACCAATCGGTGAAGAAGATGATTCTCACTTAGGTGATTTTATCGAAGATAAAGAAAGTGAATCACCAGTGGATTACACAACCAGACAGCTCTTAAAAGAAGAACTATATTCCATCTTAAAAGACTTGAATGATCGTGAAGAAAAAGTCATTCGTTTACGTTATGGCTTAGATGACAACTGTCCAAAGACCTTGGAAGAAGTTGGCAAGATCTTTAACGTCACCCGTGAACGTATTAGACAAATTGAAGCTAAGGCTTTAAAGAAACTCAGACATCCAACTCGTAGTAAGAGACTTGGAGATTACAAATACAAAGTGTAATGGAAACCTTATCTAAGCGTTTAAAAGCTATTTACGCGATGGTTCCTAAAGGAATCGCTGCGGACATCGGTGCAGATCATGGAAAACTCATGATTGCCTTATTTGAAGGTGGCATCGTGGAAAAGGGTTATGCAGTGGAAAATAAAAAGGGGCCATATAATCGTTTAGTGAAAGCATTAACCGAGAAGAATCTTGAAGATAAGATTATTCCATTATTTAGCGATGGTATTAGCGACCTTCCTCCAAAGGTCCACACAGTCATCATCGCTGGGATGGGTGGAAACAATATCATAGATATACTTACCAAACATCCAGACAAAACCAAACAAATTCAAACGTTGATCGTGGACGCGCATTCCGCAATCCCAAAGGTTAGAGAAGAAGTCTGTAAACTCGGCTTTGTCATTGCTGATGAAAAGATGGTCAGAGAAGATGATATTTTCTATGAAATCATCAAATTCATCAGAGCAGACATTGCTTTCTATGGCGAAAACGATATCGAGTTCGGACCAATCTTAAGAAACGAGAAGAGCGCGACCTTCAAAGAAAAATATCAAAGCCGCATCTCCGAGATTGATAGACTTTTATCAAAAAAAGAACTTCCTAAAGGAAGAATTGAAGAACTAAATAGAGAAAAGGAAAGGATTCAAAGCATTTTATGATTGAAATGAATGTCATCTTAAGAAAGCTTGCAAAAGACTTTCCAAAGAGATACGCAAAACAATATCATGACCATGTCGGTTTGATGACCGGCAAGAAACCAGATAAGGTTCAGAAGATTTTCCTATGTCTAGATTTAGATTGGGAAGTCTTACCTTTAGTCAAAGAATTCCAACCAGATGTCATTATGACGCATCACCCATTCATATTCGGTACACGTTATAAAGTGCTTAAACACGACGAAAGCAAGAGGCTCTTAGTGGAAGAAATCGACCGCTTAGGAATCCCTGTTTATAGCTTCCACACCAACTTTGATACCGGTAAAGGTGGCATGAACGATGCGTTAAGCAAAGCTTTAGGGCTCGTTAATATCTACGCACCCGAAAAAGAACCGATGATGAGAATCGGTGAACTCGAATCTCCAAAAGAGCCCGTTGAGTTCGCCAAATTCGCCAAGACGGTATTTCATGTGGATTACGCCTTATTAATCAATAGCGGCGCTAAAACCATTAAAAAAGTCGGTGTTATCGGTGGAGGTGGCAGTCGCGATTGGCCTGTTGCTAAAGAAGAAGGCTGCGACATCTATATTTCCGGAGATGCATCTCATCATGTGCGTAGGGATATTGTGAACGCACAATTCAATTACCTCGATATGCCTCACGAAATAGAAAAAATCTTCATGCCGACCATGAAGGAAATTCTCTTAGGATTTGATCCAACGTTAGAAATTAAAGCGGTGGATCATGAAAAGTTACCAAAGGTAATTCAATAATTTATAATTCGATTATAAACCTCATCAATGATTTCTTCAGGAGTGGATGCTCCGCTGGAAATGACGATGTGGTTTTTATTTTGCCACACAGAATTGTTAAGTTCTTTGGCATCAGAAATCATGATAGATTCAACGCTAGGATGCGTTTGCTTAGCAATTTCCAGAATCCTTCTAGTGTTACTAGAATTGATATCGCCAACGACAATAATTAAATCAACATCATCGGGTAAGGCGGTGATAGCTTCTTGTCTAAGCCTTGTTGAACCGCATATTTCGTTAGCGATACGCGCATTAGGGAAAACCTTCAAAATAGCCTCGTGAGTGCCTTTTATATCTAAAATATTGAGTGTTGTTTGGTTAATTACAAGCGGAGATTCATCTTTTATTGATTGGTAGTTTTTTAGTATATTTTTGCTAAATAGTATCACTTTTTTACTAAGTGATAAGCATGCTTCTGCCTCCGGATGACCATCCTGTCCGATATAGATGATTTCGTGCCCTTGAGCAAGGTTTTCTTCAATTAATTTGATATTACTTAAAACTTTTGGGCAAACCGCGTCATAGACAATGAGTTTTTTCTCTTTTGCGATGTCATCCAAACATCTTTTATGCCCGTGCGCAGTAAAGACAATAACCGATTCATCAGAAATCTCATTGATATCATAAATTGTTTTGATGCCCTTTTCTTCAAGATGTTTAACAACAAAGTTGTTATGAACGAGCATTCCTAAAACATAGACATCTTTTTCTGGATGTTCTTCTTTGGCGCGATAAGCAATCTTGATAGCGTTACTAACACCCGCACAATAGGCTTTAGGTTGAAGGATTTCTACTTTCATGGTTATATTTATGCTATCATAACTATTAGTTAAATTGCACGAAAAGAGGTGTTATTTATGGCGGAATATAAGTTATATATCGGCAGTCATGTTTCTATGAACGCTCCTGAGTTCTATGAAGGTAGTGTGAAAGAAGCTCTTAGTTATGGCGCAAGCACATTCATGTTTTATACAGGTGCGCCACAAAACTCTTCTAGAAAACCATTATCTGAATTAAAAATTCAGGAAGGTAGAAAACTCATTCAAGAAGTTGGTATTGATGAGAGCAAAATCATCGTTCACGCTCCATACATCATTAACGGTGCAAACAAGTCTAGAGAGGATCTCTTTGATTTATCAATTAAAGTCATCAGTAGTGAAATTCAAAGAACTGCTGGGTTTGGTGCGAAGATATTAGTTCTCCATCCAGGCGCACATGTCAGCCAAGGATACGACCTCGCAATTGATAACTTAGCAGAATGCTTGGATATTATATTATCTAAAGATAATACTGATGTGAAAATCGCTCTTGAAACTATGGCGGGTAAAGGTACAGAAATCGGTATTACCTTTGAGCAAATTAGAGCAATTATCGATAAATGTCATTATCCAGAAAGACTCGGTGTTTGTTTAGATACTTGCCACATTAGCGATGCTGGTTATGACATCCATGATGTCGATGGTGTTCTTAAAGAGTTTGATCGCGTTATTGGTTTAGATAAACTTCTCGTTATTCATATCAACGATAGCAAGAATCCAAGAGGTGCACATAAAGACCGTCACGAAAACATCGGTTATGGATTTATTGGATTTGAAACTTTGAACAGATATGTTCATCACCCATTATTAAATGGTATTCCAAAAATCTTAGAAACTCCTTACTTCAATGAAAAACCGCCTTACAAACAAGAAATTCAAATGTTTAAAGACGGTAAATATGTAGAGGGTTGGAGAGAGAAGGATTTTTAGAACTTATCAATCTCTGCTTTTAAGGTCTCAAAGGCTTCGGCTTCTGGGACTTTTTTAATAATCTTATCTTTTTTAAAGATAACATATTCATGATTGCCGCCAGCAATACCGATGTCGGCGTTTTTTGCTTCGCCTGGTCCGTTGACTACGCAACCCATGACAGCGACATGAATTGGTTTATTTATTGTCTCCAAATAATCCATAACTTTTCTCGCTAAAGCTTGAACGTCAACTTGAGTTCTTCCACATGTTGGACAAGCTACTAAAGTTGGATAATTTGGATATAATCCACAGTCGTGCAATAAACGCTTGGCAGCGATAACCTCATCCTTTGGATCGCCGGAGATAGAAATACGAATTGTATCTCCGATACCATCAAGTAATAGTGGGGCAAGTCCGGCTGCAGAACGAATCACAGAGATTTCTTTAAAGCCAGCTTCGGTGATGCCGAGATGTAGTGGATAAGGGAAGGCTTCACTCGCTAAACGATAGGCAGTAACGGTTTCTCTAACATCGCTTCCCTTTAAGGATATGACTATGTCATAAAAACCTAAGTCTTCTAATATTTTGACATGCTTCTTCGCGCTTTCGACAAGTTTGAAGGCGGTGTATTCAGTGGAATAATCGTGAATGTCTTTATCAAGAGAACCAGAGTTGACACCAATACGGATAGGAATATGTTTCTCCTTAGCCATATCGACGACTTGTTTGATTTTATCAATAGAACCGATATTTCCTGGATTAATTCTCACTTTATCTACACCAGATTCCATGGCGATTAACGCTAAGCGATAATCAAAGTGGATATCGGCGACAAGAGGAATCATAATTCCTTTTTTGATTTCTTTGATAGCGTAAGCATCTTTTTCATCCATAACAGAAACACGCATTAAATCCGCACCTAAAGCCGCACATTCGTTGATTTGTTTAATCACTTCCTGCACATTCTCGGTCTTGATATTGCACATTGATTGGATGAGGACTTTATCTTGTCCACCCATCACTATATCTTTGATATGGACTTGTTTTGTGGCGTTTCGATTTGTCATGTGAACATTATATCATTGAGGTAATAAAAACACTTGAAAAATATACTTTTCAATATGAAAGATAAATGATAATATATTAAACGCTATCAAGGAGATGATAATCTATGGCAAAAAAAGAAGATCGTATCTCATTAACATTAAAATGCACCGTATGTGGTGAAGAAAACTATCTCACATCGAAGAATAAAAAGCACAAGACAGAACGTCTCGAATTAAAGAAATACTGTCCACGTTGTAAAAAAGTTACTGTTCATCGTGAGAAGAAGAAATAATAGGCCTTTGCCTATTTTTCTTTTATTAAAAGAATATGCATATTAAAGCTTTTACTTACGAATACGACAATGAGCTATGCGCTAACACGTATATCTTTTATGATGACAGCAAAAACTGCATCATCATCGACCCGAGTAAGGAAGACGAAAAAGTCGTGAAGTTCATTCGTAGTAATGGCTTAGCGTTAAAGGCGATACTACTCACTCATGGTCACTATGACCACATTCGCGGAGTGGACATGCTAGTGGAAGCTTTTAAAGCTCCAGTGTATATTCACAAATACGAAAAGAAATTATTAGAAACACCAGAATTAAATTGTTCAGATCGCTTTTCGAGAAAAGAAGTGATTATTAAATCCAAAACTATCGATATCGAGGATGGAGACAAAATAAACGGACTAGATGAAGAAATATCCGTTTTATTCACCCCTTATCACACTAGGGGTTCTTGCTGTTTCTATCTAAAAGATAGTAAGGTGATGTTCTCCGGAGATTCGTTATTCTTTGAAGGTTTAGGAAGATATGATTTAAAAACATCTCAACCCGCTAAATTAATGGAATCGCTAGAAAAAATGTTGTCTCTTCCAAGTGACACTTTGGTCTATCCAGGCCATGGACAGTGGACATCGATTCAACATGAAAGATATGCAAATGCAATTGCGAAAAGATAATACTTTGATATAATATCAAATGAAATTTTATAAGAAAGGGGCCTCAAAAACATGATTAATGTTACAGAATTAAGACCAGGAAACTATTTTATTGAAGATGGCAATATTTACAAATGCTTAGACATTTTGTTAAACAAAACCGCTATGAGAAAGATGGTGGCAGTTGTCAAAGCCAAAAACATGAGAACCGGTGGTATCATCGAAATCTCCCGTAACTCTGGCTATGCCATTGAAAACATCCGTCTTGATAAGAAAGCCATGCAATATTTATACGACACCGGTGATTTCTTAGTGTTTATGGATCAAGATACCTATGAACAAATCGAAATCTCTAAGAGCCGTCTCGAATGGGAATGCAAATTCCTTAAAGGTGACGAAATCGTCGATATCACATCCTATGATGGTGAAGTCTTAGACATCAACTTACCAGCGAAAGTTGCACTTAAAATCGTTGAATGTCAACCAGCCGTTCGTGGTGATACAGTGAACAAAGCCACCAAAGAAGCAAAGCTTGAAACCGGAATTACCGTCCGTGTCCCATTGTTTATCGAAGAAGGCGAAGTCGTCTTAGTCCGCACAGATACAGGCGAATACGACAGCAGAGCGTAAGGAGAATAGTAATGGGAACATTTGAAGTCAGTATTCTCGTATTTATCTTCTCATTAGTCGGCTGTCTCCTTGGCGGAGGTATTGCCGGATTCTTCTTAGCAAGATATTTCTTAAAGAAAGAGATTGAAAAGAATCCTCCAATCAACGAAAAGATGATTCGCGTTATGTTCGCCCAAATGGGCCGCACACCAAGCGAAAAACAAATTCGTGAGATTATGAGAAACGTCAACAAGCAATAAGCTTACATGACGCAAAATGAAGGTCTAAATCAGGCCTTCTTTTTTTATTCTTTTTAGCCCAAAAATGATAGTGGGTTTTCTAATAAAAACAAGGTCAACAAAACCCTCAAAAACAGGCGTTTTAAGACTCGAAAAACGGGGTGATGATTAATCGCTCATAAGCGCCTCTAAAAATGTCTAAAAACGCTTTTATTTTCATAGCAATAAACATAAGAGTAAAATAAAAAACCTATGCAAGCATAGGTCATTTACTAAAAATCTACTAATTGAGGATTACTTCATCCAAGTGATTTTTCTCTCTTCTCCAGCGAGAATTCTCTTGATGTTTTCGTGGTGTCTGGCAACCATCACAGCACCGAGGATTGTGACGACTGTGGCATACACCCAATTTGGGTTGAGTCCAGGACCGTACATCGGCAACCATTTAAGGTCATTTGGAATGAAGTTAGGAATCATGATAAGAATGGCCCAAATCCAAGTAATTGTGGAGACGAAAATCGCTTGCATAATCGCGGAGAAGGAGACCATTTTTTTCCACTTGAGAGTTCCAAGATAGAAGAAACCAGGTAAGAATCCGAGCAACCAGCTGCTGCATAAGGTTGTGCCCATGAACATACTAGCGGCCTTGCCACCTTTAAATTTGGCAAACATCGGCCAACAGTGACCAATCATTGCACCGATAGGAAGCAACCAATAAATTGGCCATTGAATAGCATATGTGCTATTCATATCTGTATAGAATGTTTTGACATCAGCAATTAAAGGTTTGATATTTTCCATGCTTTGCGCAGAAAATTCGCTAATTCCGTGATAGTCAAATTTGACGAATGTTAACACTGCCCAGATGGCATAAAGTGGTAAAACTGTCTTTAAAATGTCGAGAATAATGACGAGCAAACCGAACTTTTTACCCCAAAGTCTTCCAGCGTTTGTGCCACCGGAATTATGTGAACCATAATCTCTTGGGTCTTGGTGAAAGAATATTTTTCCAACCCACACTCCTGTAGGAATGGATCCAAAAATATAGCCGACTACTAAAATAAATAATGCGACCAATATATTAATAGATAATATATTCATAGAAACCCTCTCCTAAATAACAAGTTATATTCTACTAAATAACTTTTTATTTTCAACATTTTTTGATTATAATTAAAAGCGATTTAGAAGGTACATATATGGCGAATAATAGAATTAAAGACTCATATACTGCTGACGATATCCAGATTTTACGTGGCCTTGATGCTGTGAGAAAAAGACCGGCAATGTACATCGGTTCAACCAACGCAACAGGCCTTCATCATTTAGTGTGGGAAATCGTCGACAATGCAGTCGATGAAGCTCTTTCGGGATTTGGAAGCAAGATAATTGTGACCATTCATAAGGATGGATCATGTTCAGTTTTAGATGAGGGACGTGGTATCCCTTGTGGAATCAATAAAGAAACCGGAAGACCTGCTATCGAATTAGTATTCACCGAACTTCACGCTGGTGGAAAATTTAATAATGCCATATATAAATCCGCTGGTGGTATGCATGGTGTTGGTGCTTCTGTCACCAATGCTTTAAGCGAATATTTAGATGCTACCGTCTTTAGAGACGGTACCATATATCACATTAGATATGAAAATGGTGGTCATCTCGTCACTCCGCTTGAACAATTAGGTAACACCAAAAAGCATGGTTCCTTTGTTAGGTTTAAGCCAGATGCAACCATCTTTTCAACCGTCGAATTTAAACGTGATACCATCGCCGGAAGACTCAAAGAAGCCGCATTCTTACTTAGAAATGTGAGGTTCGTTTTGATCGATGAGAGGACCGGAGATAACGAAGAATTCTACTATGAAAACGGCCTTGTAGAATACGTCGCAAACATTAACGCCAACAAGAAACCAATGACTCCAATTGCTGATTTTTCTGAGACTGATGAGTCAACAGGAATCAGCACAGAGATCGCCATTCAGTTCTGTTATGAGGACTATAACGAGACCATTATTTCCTATGCAAATAACGTCAGAACTAGAGACGGCGGAACTCACGAAGTGGGCTTCAAAATCGGCATCACTAGAGCGGTCAATGACTTCGGCGAAAACAACAACATTTTGCATGGCAAGAAGCTCGATGGTGCGGACATCAGAGAAGGTATGACCGCCATCATTTCCTTAAAAATACCTGAAAAAATCCTCGAATTTGAGGGCCAAACCAAGGGTAAATTGGGAACTCAAATTGCAACCTACATTGTGCAAAACATGATATATAATAAGTTTACTTATTATTTAACAGAGAATAGAGAAGTCGCTTCCTTACTCATTAAGAAGTGCCTTGATAGCCAAGCGGCGAGAATCGCTGCTAGAAAGGCAAAAGATGACGCTAGAAGTGCGAAAAAAGCGAGATCAGAAGTCATTCTTTCTGACAAGCTTACCCCAGCACAAAGTAAAGATTACGCCAAAAATGAATTATTCATCGTTGAGGGTGATTCCGCTGGTGGAAGTGCGAAAAAAGGTAGAGATAGATTACATCAAGCAATCTTACCACTACGTGGTAAACCATTAAATACTGATGGATTACCAGTTAGTACAGTACTGAAGAACGAAGAAATTGCGACCATCATTAACACAATTGGTGCCGGTTTTGGTCAATCATTTGATATTGATGATATTCACTATGGAAAAATCATCATCATGACCGATGCTGATACAGATGGTGCTCACATCCAAACCTTACTTTTGACATTCTTTTATCACTATATGCGTCCATTAATCACTTCTGGACACGTCTATATTGCGGCACCTCCGCTCTACAGAATATCCAAGGAAGACGGCAAAAAAGTGAAATTTGAATATGCATGGGATGATGAAGGACTTGCAGCAGCTAAGAAAAAGATTGGCGCAGGCTGCAAAATTTCTCGTTTCAAAGGATTAGGTGAAATGGATGCTATCCAATTAAAAGAAACAACAATGGATCCAAAAACCAGACTTTTAATCCGCGTTGATATTGAAGATCCTCTTCTCGCTGATTCGCGTGTCGCCGTCCTTATGGGCAAAGATACATCCGCTAGAAAGAAGTGGGTAGAAGAGAACATCAATTTCAATGAAATTGATACATTCATGAAGGAGGTCAAATAGCGATGGCAAAGAAAAAAGTTGAAGTCGTTGAAGAGATTGAAGAAAAGATCTCCATAGAACCTCTTGAAGATGTCATGGGTGACAGATATGCAACCTATGCAAAATATGTCATTCAAGACCGTGCTATCCCAGATGTTAGGGATGGTTTAAAACCAGTCCAAAGAAGAATTATTTTCTCCATGTATAAAAGTGGTAACACTTTTAACAAACCAACTAAGAAATGTGCACACACCGTTGGTGCGGTTATGGGTACATATCACCCCCATGGTGACACATCCATCTATGAAGCTCTCGCAAGAATGAGCCAAGATTGGAAAGTTAGATATCCATTAATCGACTTTCAGGGAAATAATGGTAGTATCGATGGCGACCAACCAGCCGCATATCGTTATACCGAATCTCGTTTAAGCGAATTAAGCAACGAGCTCATCCGTGACATTGAGAAAAAGACTGTTGATATGCAGCTAAACTTCGATGATACAGAGTTAGAGCCAATCGTCTTACCAGCAAGATTTCCAAACCTCTTGGTTAATGGTACTGAAGGTATTGCAGTTGCTTTAGCAACTGAAATCCCACCTCACAACCTCAGAGAAATCATTGATGCGATTATTTATCGTATTGGTCATAAGACCGCACAATGCGAAGATCTATTAGAATTTGTCAAAGGTCCAGACTTCCCTGGTGGTGGTATTATTTATCAATCCGAAGGCCTTAGAAACATCTATTTAACCGGCCGCGGAAAAGTTGAAGTTGCCTCCAAAGCGGAAATTGTGCAAAACAAAGATGGACAGCAAATTATCATCACAGAAATACCTTATAAAGTGGTTAAAAAAGACCTTGTCTATGAAATAGACAAAATTATCCACGCGAAGAGCGTTAGTGGTCTCATTGAAGTGAGAGATGAAAGTGACTACAAAGGTATTAGAATCGCGATCGATTGTAAAAAAGATGCTAAAACAGATTTGCTCCTCAAATACTTAAAAGCTAAGACGTCATTAGTGACGTCATACTCTGCAAACATGGTGGCAATCGTCAATGGAAGACCAAGAACTTTGACACTTTTGGACTTCGTTGATAGCTATATTGATCACCAAGTTGACGTCATTACAAGACAAAGTAAATTTGACTTAGAAAAATATAGTGCTAGACTCCATATTGTTGAAGGTTTAATTAAAGCTTCGCTTTATATTAATGAAGTTGTTGAAATCATTAAAAAGAGCAAAGATAAAGCTGATAGTAAGGTCAATATTATGAAGCGTTTTGACTTCTCAAATGAACAAGCTGAAGCCATCGTTACCATGCCTTTATACAAGTTGAGTCACACCGATGAAGAAATTCTTGAAGCGGAAAGAAAACAACTTGTTAGTGATATTGAAGAATTAAACGAAATTCTCTCTGATCCAGCAAAATTGAACCGTGTTTTAATCAAAGACTTAAAACAAATTTCTGCCAAATATGGAGATGATAGAAGAACACAAATCGTCGAAAAAGAAGATGATAAACCAATTGATAAGCGTCAGCTTATCGCTGAAGAAGAAGCTATTGTCGTCGTTACAAGAGATGCCTACATTAAACGTTGTTCTTTGAAGTCCTATAAAGGTTCCGGAGACGATGCGATGCCGGGTCTGAAGAGTGGTGACGTCGTAGTCGCTATCGATAAGGCATTAACAACTGATTACCTAGTTTGTTTTACAAACTTAGGTAACTATGCCTGCATTCCGGTTCATAAGCTCACTGAAAATCGTTTTAAGGACGAAGGTATCCATCTTAATACATTTGTGACCATTGCTCCTGGAGAAAAGATTGTTAAAGCGATCGCTCTCCACAACATGAGAAACGATATTTATCTCGCCTTCTTGTCACGTTTTGGACAAATTAAGAGAATGGCCCTTTCCGGTATTGAAACCATGAAGCGTTCACGTCCTGCGAGATGTATGAAACTCCTTAATGGCGATGAAGTTGTTGGTGTTCAAATATTATCTGGAAATAGCGACTTACTTGTTATAACAAGTAATG
>JAEEGL010761198.1_pt1 | contig 28690 bp, 22 predicted proteins | sample 9134231 | NCBI WGS metagenome assembly JAEEGL01 (sample SAMN16246548, study PRJNA631951) | gut metagenome | biome: gut microbiome; feature: rumen; material: fiber-attached | host: Bos | place: Iran: Karaj | collected 2018-10 | reverse complement strand
TTGAGCAGTGCCTGAAGAACTCCCTGACCACCCTCCCGATGGGCGGGGCGAAAGGCGGTTCCGACTTCAACCCCAAGGGCAAGTCGGACGAGGAGGTGATGAAATTCTGCCAGAGTTTCATGACCGAACTGAGCCGCCATATCGGCAAGGACACCGACGTCCCCGCCGGCGACATCGGCGTGGGCGGCCGCGAGATCGGCTTCCTCTTCGGCGAGTACAAGAAGATCACCAACCGCTATGACGCCGGCGTCCTCACCGGCAAGGGCCTCACCTACGGCGGCTCCCTCGCCCGCACCCAGGCCACCGGCTACGGCCTGTGCTACTTCACCGAAGAGGTGTTAAAGAGCGTGGGCGACAGTTTTGAGGGCAAGCGCGTGGTGATCTCCGGCAGCGGCAACGTGGCCATCTACGCCTGCGAGAAGGCGACCGCGCTGGGCGCCAAAGTCGTGGCGATGAGCGACTCCAACGGCTACATAGTAGACGAAAACGGCATCGACCTCAAAGTCGTAAAGCAGATCAAGGAGGTCGAGCGCGGCAGGATCAGCGAGTACGCAAAGCGCGTGCCCGGCAGCGTGTACACTCCCGGCTGCGCCGGCATCTGGACCGTCAAGTGCGATATCGCCCTGCCCTGCGCCACCCAGAACGAGCTGGACGGCGAAAGCGCCAAGGCGCTGATCGCCAACGGCGTCAAGTGCGTGTGCGAAGGCGCCAACATGCCCTCCACTCCCGAAGCGGTGGAAGCGTTCCAGAGCGCGGGCGTGCTCTTCGGGCCCGCCAAAGCCGCCAACGCGGGCGGCGTGGCCACCAGCGGCCTGGAGATGAGCCAGAACTCCATGCGCCTGAGCTGGACCTTCGAAGAGGTGGACGAGAAGCTGCACGGCATAATGAAGAACATTTACGCCAACGCCGCGAAAGCCGCCAAGGACTACGGCTGCGAGGGCAACCTGGTGGCGGGCGCCAACATCGCCGGCTTCCTCAAGGTCGCCGAAGCCATGCTGTATCAGGGGATCTGATAATTTTAGTATCAAACACCGGCGGGGGAAAACTTCCCCCGCCGGTGTTATTTTACAGACTTCGGTCTGTTTTTAATTAGACTTTAGTTTGTTTTATAAAAGACTTTAGTCTGTTATTTTCAAACTTTGGTCTGTTTTAGTCGAACTGGCTGGCGTACAGCCTATAGTAGAACCCTTTCTGCGCCATGAGCTCCTCGTGCCTGCCCATTTCCACCACGTCCCCGTGATCCACCACGAGTATGTTGTCCGCGTGCTGTATGGTGGACAGGCGATGGGCGATCACGAAGCAGGTGCGCCCCTTCATAAGCTCCGCCATGGCCTTCTGCACCTGGCGCTCGGTGCCCGTGTCCACGTTGCTGGTGGCTTCATCCAGTATCAGCATGTTGGTGTCGTACAGCATGGCCCGGGCAATGGTCAGCAGCTGCTTCTGGCCCTTGCTTATGTTGCCGCCGTCCTCGCTGATGACCGTGTTGTAGCCCTGGGGCAGGCCCATTATGTAGGAGTGTATCTTGGCCGCCTTGGCCGCCTTGACCACCTCGTCCATGGTGGCGTTTTCCTTGCCGTAGGCGATGTTGTCGAATATCGTGCCGGAAAACACCCAGGTGTCCTGCAGCACCATGGCGTAGCTGCGCCGCAGGCTCTCCATGGTGTACTCCCTGTGCTCCCTGCCGTCTACCCTTATCTCGCCGCTCTGGGGATCGTAAAAGCGCATCAGCAGGTTGATTATGGTGGTCTTGCCCGCGCCCGTGGGCCCGACGATGGCTATCGTCCTGCCTGGTTTCGCGGTAAAGCTCAGGTCCTTAAGTATGGTCTTGCCTGGCAGGTAGCCGAAGGATACGTGCCGCATCTCCACTTCGCCCTGGCAGTCGGTAAGCTCTTTGGCGCCGTAGATGTCCTTGACCTCCTCGGTCTCGTCCAGCAGGGCGAACACCCTCTCGGACGCCGCCAGCGCGGAGAATATCTCGTTGATTATGTTGGCTATCTCGTTGATGGGTCCCGAGAACTTGCGGCTGTAGAGCACGAAGCTGGATATCTGCCCCAGGGTCACCCACTTGAACATGTACATTATCGCGCCGCCCAGCCCGATGGCCGCCAGGCCCATGTTGCTAATCATGCCTATGGTGGGGCCCATGGTCATGCCCAGCCCGTCCGCATTTTTGTAGGACTCGGCGGCGGTGCGGTTGATCTCGGAGAAATTCCCGCACACCCGGTCTTCCCCGGCGTATGCCAGTATCGTCTTCTGCCCGGAGAACATCTCCTCCGTAAAGCCGTTCATCCTGCCGTAAGACGCAGAGCGTTTCGAGTACAGGGGCCGGGTCTTTTTGCTCATGTGCCGGGTAAAGAGTATGGACACGGGTATGGTGAACACCATGCACACCACTAGCGGCGGGGAGATGATGCACATCATGGTAAAGCTGCCCAGCACCGTGACCAGGCTGGTGACTATCTGCACCACGTCGGTGGAAAGGCTGACCGTGACCACATCTATATCGTAGGACACCCTGGAAATGATGTCGCCCGCCTGGTGGCGGTCAAAGTAACCCACTGGCAGCTTCATAAGCTTATTGAACACGTCCCGGCGCATGTTGCGGGAGATCTTGCGCCCAACCCGCATCATGCCTATGTTCACCGTAAAGCTTATCAGGCTGCCTCCCATGTAGAACAGCAGCATCAGCAGCGCGTAGCGGGTCACGACCTTCATGTCTATGGGGCCGTTCTCCACGCTTATGGCGTCTATGGCTTTGCCCGCGAGGCGCGGCCCTATCAGGTTGCCCAGGTTGCTCACGAAGGTGAGGATTATGAACGCCAGCACCAGGTATTTGTACCGCATCAGGTACCTGATTATACGCCTCAGCGCGCCGGCTGTGTTTTTCGGCTTTTCTTTTACTCCGCCTCTGTCTCCCTTGCCCGGCATGTTTACACCTCCGCGCCCATCTGCACGTCGTATATCTCCTTATACGCCGGGCAGCTTTCAAGCAGTTCCCCGTGAGTGCCCAGGCCGATTATACGGCCCCCGTCCATGACCATTATCTTGGTCATGCCCATTATGCTGGACACGCGCTGGGCGATCATTATCAGCGTGGACTCCCCATGGTTCTTCTCTATCGCCCTGCGCATGGCGGCGTCGGTCTTGTAGTCTAAAGCGCTGGAAGAGTCGTCCAGTATCAGTATCTCCGGCCTGCCCGCCAGCGCCCTGGCTACCAGCAGCCGCTGCTTCTGCCCTCCGGACAGGTTGGCGCCCTTTATGCTGGCCTCGTATTCAAGGCCCGCCTCAAGCCCGCGGATGTACTCGCCCGCCTGGGCGTCCTCGGCGGCGCTCTCTATGTCCTCAAGGGATATATCCCTGCCGAATCCTATGTTTTCCTTCAGCGTGTCCTGGAACACCATGTCGTTTTGCAGCGCCACGCCGAATTTGCGCCTCAGTTCGTCCTTTTCGTAGCTCCTCACGTCCCTGCCGTCCACGAACACGCCCCCGTCTTCCACGTCGTAAAAGCGCATCAGCAGGTTGATTATGGTGGTCTTGCCGCAGCCCGTCGGTCCGATTATGCCCAGGCTCTCGCCCCTGTTAAGGGTAAAGCTTATGTCCGTGAGCGCGCTGGCCTGTTTCTCTCCCGCGAAGCCTTCGCTGTCCTCCTCCGCGGCGTTATAGCGGAAAGTGACGTTTTCAAAGCGTATGAAGCCTTCGCCTCCGGGCGTCTTCGCTTCATCGGCGCCGAGCGCCTGCTGGACGACGGGAGCCTTCAGCACTTCGTGTATGCGGTTGGCGCTGGCGGAAGCCTTGCTCATGGTCATGAATATGCGGTTTATGCCCATGACGCCCATGGTTATCATGTTGAAATAAGTCAGAAACGCCAGTATCACGCCCGGCTTGGTCAAGCCCGCGTCCACCCGCCGCGCGCCCAGTATAATGACCAGCGCCAGCCCCGCGTTCAGGCTCAGCTGCATAAGGGGCGAAGGGATCGCCATCACGGTGGCGGCCTTTATGTCTTCCCGGGTCATGTCCTGGTTGGCATCCTCGAAGCGGCGCATCTCGTATTTTTCCTTGCTCAGCGCCTTGACGACCCTTATGCCGGTTATGTTCTCGCGCATTATGCGGACCACTTTGTCCAGCCGCCTCTGCACCCCGGTGAACAGCGGTATGCCCCGTGAGGACACGAACAGCACTATCGCCATCAGAAACGGCAGCATCACCACCAGTATCAGCGCCAGGTGCCTGTCCATGGACAAGGTCATGGTCAGTCCGCCTATCAGCATTATGGGCGCCCTCACGCACAGGCTCTGCAGCTGCTGGGTGGCGCTCTGCACGTTATAGCTGTCGCTGGTCATGCGGCTTATCAGGCTGGGCAGCCCGAAGGCATCGAACTGCTTGCCGGACAGGTTTATGGTCTTCTCAAACAGCGCCTGCCTTACGTCATAGCTCACCCGGTGGGCGTTGAACACCGCCCTGCGGTTGGCGAACACGTTGAACGTGCGGCACAAAAACGCCGCCAGGAACATGGTGAGGCCCCAGAAAATGACTTCCTTCAGCACGCCCCGGGGCACCACGTGGTCCACCATGTGTTCCAGTATATAGGGCAAAAGCAGGTCGCACATGGTGGCTATGAGCTTTATGAATATGGCCAGCGCCACCGCCCATTTGTACTTGGCGATCGCCTTGAATATCAGTTTCATTGTTTGTCCTTCTCCCGCCCGGTCATAGCCCTGGCGTTCTCGCAGAGCTTCTCGCCCAAACGCATTACCTGCTGCCTGTCTTCCTCGGAGAGCCCGCGCATCAGCCCCTCGTAATACTCCTCGTAGGTCTGGCTGAGCAGGGGGAACAGTTTGAGCGCCTTATCGGTGGGATACACCAGGCGGCACCTTCCGTCCTCGGCAGACATCCGCCTTTCTATATATCCCTTTTCCTCCAGCCGGCACAGGTGATGGGCGGCGGTGGTTTTGTCCACGCACACCTCGTCCGCCAGTTCCTCCTGATTGAGCCCCGGGCTCATGCACACATGGCTCACGAAAAGGTACAGCGCGGGATATATGTCCGCGTCTTTAAGCCTCTGCCTGCGGTAAGAGTCGAAGCAACGGCTGATCCTTAACAGGTTCCCCAGTTCCCTGTGTCCCATAAAACACCTCGCGGAATGATATACCGTGGATTATATCACAATTAGTTGCTGTTTACAACCAATTTCGGTATTTTTACGCAAAGCAAAAGACCGGCGCTCTATGCGCCGGTCTTTGTTTCGGGAAACCTTATGCAGGCAGGCTCGCCGCGGCCACGCTCTGGCCCACGCGGCGGCTGTTCTCGTCGGGTATGTGCAGGCAGATATGTTTCGCCAGTTCCGGATATTCGGTGTCCAGCACCTGCTGCGCGGTGGCGAGCAGCGTCTTGCCGCCCTCGCCGCTGGTCACGCGGCCCATGATGAGCACGTGGCTGATGTTGTAGAACCGGGCGTAATAGGCGATCTGGTAGCCGAAGTACGCGCCTATGGTCTGATATATGCCTTCGGTGCGCCTGTCGCCCTGGGCGTGCAGGGACTGCACGTACTTTAATTTCTGCGCCAGAGTGAGGCTGTCGTCCAGCTCTATGCCCGCGGCAGGGCACAGCTTTATGACCGCGTCCTGGGAGAAGTACTTGACGCCGCAGCCCACGTCGCCGCTCCACTCGTCCACCAGCGCGTCCGGGTTCATATCCACGGGCACGAAGGCGAGCTCGTTGAGCCAGCCGGTGATATAGCCGTTGTCGTCCACGTAGCCGCCCGCCTCGCTGGTGCCCATGGCGATGCCCAGCACGTTGCCCGCGTTCAGTTCCATGGCGCCCGCCAGCGCGGTGACGTCGCCGTCGTTGGCGACTTCGATGGGGACATTTCCCAGATCTTTAGCCACGTCCGTGTAGATGGTGCGGCACTTTTTCTTGTCTTCGGGGGACAGGCTCATGAACAGGGACGCCACCATGGCGCGGTTGTCGATATAAACGCCGGCGGAAGACACGCCTATCTTGTCCACCCGCGGCATATGCTCCGCGGCTTTGAGCATGGCGTTCTTTATGCCGTTATAGTGGTAGGCGGGGTCGGTCTGCTGCTTGGGCAGCCATACGATCTCCTCGCTGTACACGCTCTGCCCGTCTATCACCGCGGACACCTTCACGTCGCTGCCGCCCGCGTCGAAGCCTATGCGGCAGCCGTCCAGATGCTTGCCCACAGGGGCGGAGGACTCGTTGGTGGCAGGGGCGGCGTTCACGTCCTGGACGTACTCAACCGCGAATTCGGTCTCGTACACGCCGCTCATAAAGTCGTTGTCAAACGCCCTGGCGCCGTCCTTCGCGTAAGCCTTCGCTATGTGCTCGTACACGGGCTTTGAGCCGGAGATAACTATCTTCCAGCCGCCGTACACCCACAGCAGCGTTTTTACCAGCCTTTCCACCACGCGGAAGTTGTCTTCGTCCCGGGTGCCGTCCTTAAAGATGTCCATTTTCACGGTGTGCACGTAGCCCTTGTTGCGCTCCACGCTCACCGCGATGGGCTGCTTTTCGGAAGCGGCTACTGCCTGCTCGTACTCCTCCACGTATTTGATCATGGGAGTAAAGCCGGGATCGTATACGGGAACCACTTTAAGCTGCATAACTATTTATCCTCCCCGCTGTAGATCGTGCGGCCGCGCAGTATGGTGCGGCTGATGTTGAAATCGTCGTCCGCGAAGCAGAAGTCGGCGTCCTTGCCGGGCTTGATGGAGCCCTTCACGCCGTCGATGCCCAGCGCTCTGGCCGGGTTCAGGCTGGCCATTTTTACCACTTTGTGGATTGGCAGGCGTTTTACGTTCAGGTGCATGTTGCGCACCGCCTCGTTGAGCTTTAACACGCTGCCGGCGATGGTGCCGTCCGCCAGGCGACACTCGATGCCCTTTACGAATATGGGCTGGCCGCCCAGGGAGTACTCGCCGTCGGGCATGCCGCCCGCGCGGGTGCAGTCGGTTATGAGCACCAGCTTGTCGCCCTTTAACTCGCTCACTATTTTGAACAGGTTCCTGTTCACGTGGAAGGTGTCGGCGATGAGCTCGGTGGACAGCCGGCTGTCACCCAGGGCGCAGCCCACCGCGCCGGGATCCCGGTGCATGAGGGGAGTCATGGCGTTGAACAGGTGGGTGACGTGCCTTACGCCCGCCCTGACGCCCTTCTGCGCCTGCTCGAAGGTGGCGGAAGTGTGGCCCATGGAGATGAGCAGCTTGGGGAATTCCTTATGGATGCGCCTTAACGCCGCCAGGTTGCCCTTCATTTCGGGCGCCACGGTGAACACCTTTATGATGTCCGCGTACTTGGCTATGAACTCCGGGTCGCAGGGGCGGATGTGCTCGCCCGCCTGGGCACCCTTCTTGGAGGGATTGATGAACGGGCCCTCGGCGTTTATGCCCATTATCTGCGCGCCGTCGAAATTGTCCTTCTCGCTCTCCTTTTTAACGGTGCGGATGGCCTTGAACGCTTTTTCCAGCTCCGCGTAGCTCACCGTCATGGTGGTGGGCAGCCAGCTGGTCACGCCGTTTTTGGCGATGCCCCGCGCCATGGTGCGGATGCCCGCCGCCTTGCCGTCGGACGCGTCCTCGCCCAGGTACCCGTGGATGTGCATGTCCACCAGGCCCGGCAGCACGTACTTGCCCTGCGCGTCGATGATCTCGCAGTCTCTGACCTCGTTCTCGGGCACGATGCCTACGATCTTCTCGTCAAACAGCACCGCCTGTCCCGTGACGGTCGCGTTTTCAAGCACTACGCGCCCGTTCACAATCGCTTTCATGTGTCTCACCCCTCGATTATATTAGTTATTTGACTTCTACCATTATTTCACGGCTCAGGCCGTTGTAGGTCTCCACTCTTATGCGGGCTATCCCCGCCTTTACGGCCACTATACGCCCGTCTTCCACCTTCGCCACGCCCGGGTCGAACGCCGTTACGGTGTAGCTGATATGTGTGTACGGCTGGTCGAACCTGGGCTCGAACGGCGCGCTCTCCCCCGCCTTCAGGCTAAGGAAATCGGTGAACATGCCGCCCTGGTCGACCTCGGTGTATCCCAGCGAAAAGCTTTCGGGCGCGGGGAGTGCCTGAAGCTCCACCCGGGCTTTCACGCCGCGGGACGTGGACGCTTCCGCCCAGCCGCTTCCCCCGGCGCCCAGCGCGGTGACGAGACCGTCATCCACGCGCAGGAGCTGCGGATCGCCGCTGGACCAGGAGAGTATGGAATACTCGCCCTCGTTAAAGCTTACGGGTATCTCAAGCGTATCGCCCTCGCCTATGGCGGCGCGGGAGAACGCGGGCGTCAGGCGCGTTGCCGCGGGGTACACCCTGATCCGCATCTTGGCGCTCGAGCCGCTTATCAGCCGGGCGGTCACGGTATACTCGCCCGGTTCAAGCGCGGTGAGCGTGCCTTCCCGGAGCCTTACCCCGGCGTCGGGGCAGGAGTACCTGATCTCTCCCGCGCCGTCTATGTGCCGGGCTGAGAGAGTTATGCTGTCCCCCACGCCCGCGGCCATCTCTTCCTGCTCGAACCTGAGCCCCGCCGCGAGTTTTTCCACTTTAAGAGTGCGGCGCAGCGTGAGCCCTCCCACTTCCGCCACCAGTTCGCCTTCGCCCTTTGACAGCGCGGCGATGCGGCCCTTGTCGTCCACGCTGAACACCTTGGGCTCGGTGGAGTACAGTCTGAGCGTCACGCCCGGCACGGCTTCTCCGCTCAGGCTCGCCGTCTGGCTCTCGCCCACCGCCATGGTGTCGCTTGACAGTTCCAGTTCCAGGTTTTCCGGCGCGTCACGCACTATAAGCAGGCTTTCCCCGTACGCGCCGCCCGGCGCGGTAAAGCGCACATGAGCGGTGCCGGCTTTAAGCGCGTACAGCTTCCCGTCTTCATCCACGCGGGCGACATCCTCCCGGGAACACACGGCGGTATACGCGCCGCTCCCGCCTTTCGTCCGGGCGCCGACGCTGGCGCTGCCTCCGGTATACAGGTAATACACGCCCGTCTCAGGCACGACTTCCTGTGCGGGGGGCAGCACGGTAAAGTACACTTCCGCCTGCCCGCCCATCTGGGCGGTCACGGTTATTACGGCTTCGCCCGCCTTAAGGCAGGAGACGCAGCCGTTTTCGTCCACAGTGAGCACTTTTTCGTCAGAGGAAGCGAACGAGACCGTTTCCTGCCAGCCTCCCTGAAGCTCGTAGACCAGCAAAGTGCCTTCGCAGGCGTATCCCTCTGCGTATTTTTCGGTCACTACCGTGGCGGGAGGGGGCAGCGGCACGCTGACGTCGCACTTTACGCTCAGCCCGTTCTCGGTCTCCAGATACACCTGGCATTCCCCGGGAGAAACGCCCGTAACGGTGCCGTGGCGGTCTACCGAGGCCACATCTTCGTCGGTGGAATACCACCTTATAGAGGAGTAGGAGTTCTTGGTCATCCGGTACCTGAGTTTGTAGCTTTCCCCTATCTGCAGCTCCATGCCGGTCTTGTCTATCTCCAGCTTGGAGGGGTTCTTATACACTTTTACCGTCAGGTTGGCGTATTTGTTCACGTCGTAGTACACGCTTATGCGGGCTTCGCCCATCACGTCGCCCGTGGTGAGCACGCCCTCGTCGTCGACCCTGGCAGTATAGTAACGGCTGGTGTGGTATACCGGCCTGTAATACGGGTCATTGACCTGTATCAGGCGGGTCTCGCTCTTGCCCAGGCTCAGGGAGGTGATCACCTCGCCCCCCTCCACTTCGACGCTGCTCAGAACGATGGTGCCGTCAGCTCTTTCCCAGAACTGCCAGCCCTCGCCCAGGGCGGCGCACAGCACAAGCGCGGCAAGGCACGCCAGCAGACAGCACAGTTTCTTCATTGCTTACGCGCTTAAAACTCCATTTTCGCTTCGATCCAGGCAGCCAGCTCGTTTATGTCCACCAGCTCCTGATCCATGGTGTCCCTGTCCCTCACGGTGACCTTGTTGGTCTCCAGGGTGTCAAAGTCCACCGTCACGCAGAAAGGCGTGCCCGCCTCGTCCTGCCTGCGGTAGCGCTTGCCGATGGAGCCGGTCTCGTCGTACTCACACATGAAACGCTTGCTGAGCAGCGAGAACACTTCCTTCGCCTTGTCGCCCAGCTTGTTCTTCTGCAGGGGCAGCACCGCGCACTTGACGGGCGCCAGCGCTGGATGCAGGTGCAGCACGGTTCTGACCTCGCCGTTCTCCAGCTCCTGCTCGTCGTAGGCGTTGCACAGGAAGGCCAGCACGGCCCTGTCCACGCCCAGGGAAGGCTCCACGCAGTAGGGGATGTACTTTTCGTTGGTCACGGGATCCAGATACTCCATGGACTTGCCGGAATGCTCCTGGTGCTGCTTAAGGTCATAATCGGTCCTGTCCGCCACGCCCCACAGTTCGCCCCAGCCGAATGGGAACAGGAACTCGAAGTCCGTGGTAGCCTTGGAATAGAACGCCAGCTTGTCCTTCTCGTGGTCCCTGAGGCGCAGGTTCTCCTCTTTGATGCCCAGGGAGAGCAGCCAGTCGCGGCAGAAGGAGCGCCAGTACTCGAACCACTCCAGATCGGTGCCCGGCACGCAGAAGAACTCCAGCTCCATCTGCTCGAATTCCCTCACGCGGAATATGAAGTTGCCGGGAGTGATCTCGTTGCGGAAGGACTTGCCTATCTGGGCGATGCCCGCGGGCAGCTTTTTGCGGGTGGTGCGCATCACGTTCTGGAAGTTCACGAATATGCCCTGGGCGGTCTCGGGGCGCAGGTAGATCTCCGCGGCGGAATCCTCATTCACGCCCTGATGGGTCTTGAACATCAGGTTGAACTGGCGGATGCCGGTAAAGTCGCTTTTCCCGCACACGGGGCAGGGAATGGCGTGCTGCTGGATATAGTCTTCCAGCTCCTTGTTGCTCCAGCCGTCGCCCGTCTCCTTGCCTTCGGTAAAGTCCTCAATGAGCTTGTCCGCGCGGAAGCGCGCCTTGCAGGCTTTGCAGTCCATGAGCGGGTCGTTGAAGCCGCCCACGTGGCCGGACGCCACCCACACCTCGCGGTTCATGAGTATCGCGCAGTCAACGCCGGTGTTGTAGGGGCTCTCCTGCACGAATTTCTTCCACCAGGCCTTTTTCACGTTGTTTTTGAACTCTACGCCCAGGGGACCGTAGTCCCAGGTATTGCTCAGGCCTCCGTATATCTCGCTTCCCGCGAAAATAAAGCCTTTGTTTTTGCACAGTGCGACCAGTTTGTCCATGGTTAGCGCAGCCATCTGTTATTTCCTCCAAACGTCAGTGTTGTTTATTGTTTATGTTATTCCCCGCTCTTCCTTCTGAAAGCGCGGCAAGGTCAATCGTTTTCCTGCTTCCGCAGATACTTGAAGCACTCGCGCGCCTCGCTCACGCCGTCTGGCTTCAGGCTCTCGCTCTCCACCACCATCAGCATTCCAAGCGCCTTTGCGGTGTCATAGGCTTCCTTTACGGGCGCGTCGCCGCAGCCCAGGGGCATGCCCGCACCGCGTCGGAAACCGTCCTTGATGTGGATACAGTCTATCCTGTCCTTCAGCCTCTCCAGTATGCCTTTGGCGGAGATGCCCGTCTGGTCGTAGTACCAGAAAGTGTCTATCTCAAAGCGCAGGCCCGTTCTGTACACCAGCTGCTCGTGGATCATGCTGCCGTCACGGTTGGCCCTGAATTCATGGCCGTGGTTGTGGTAGCCCAGGGTGATGCCTTCGTCCGCGAGCTTCGGTATCAGCCTGTTCACGTTTTGTACGAACGCGTCCAGCTTCGCCTGGCAGGACAGGTCCGCTCCCGGGATAATGATGGAGGAACAGCCTATCTCTTTGTGATACCTGACCGTCCCCTCATAGTCGTTGAGTAACGGATCTATCCCCGTGTGCGTACCGCTGGCAATAAGGCCGAACTCGTCCAGCCACCTTTTTACGTCCGCCGCCTGGTTGCCGAAAAAGCCCGCGAACTCCACGTACTTGTAGCCGATGTCCGCAACCTGTTTGAGCGCGCCTTTCAGATCCCTGCCCGTAATGTCCCTGACAGAGTACATCTGCAGTCCGTATTCCATAGTCTACCCCCTGTAAACTTCTTCTACCGTATCTCCAAGTACGCACATGGCATACATGGTGCCCTTGCTCTCCCGCCGCTCGATCCTGACGTGGTCGGTGTTGAATATCTGGGTCTGGTCCCCCGTCAGGCGGCAGATGAAATTGAACGGCTCCTTGACCTCCATAGCCGCCACCAGGCAGGTGCCGTTGGAGGCGTTTTTGAGGAGGTTAAAGCACCTTACGCCCTTGCCGCCCCGGGCCTGCAGGTCAAAGTCGATAAGCAGCGCCCGCTTCATAAAGCCCTTGTCCGTGACCAGCAGCGCTTCGCCTTCGGAGGAATTGGGCAGCGCGGCGAGTATCTCGTCGTCCTGGCCAAGCCCCATGCCCTTCACGCCCGCGGCGGTGCGGCCTATAAGCGATATCTCCGATATGTTAAAGTGTATGCTCATACCCTGGCGGCTTATGAGCAGCAGAGTCTCCTCGCCGCTTAAGCGCTTGACGAAGGCGAGCTTGTCCCCCGCCTTTACGCCGGTGCCCTGGAACTTGGCGCGGTTGATGTCGTACTCGCCCATCTCCGTCCGCTTGACTATGCCGCCTTTGGTGACGAAGAGTATCTCGCCCGAAAAGTCCCCGTTCTCCACAAGCACAGTGCTCACGGGCGTCTCCCCGTGCTCGAGCCCGGCCAGCAGCGCCCCGGGAGGCGTGCCGCGGTCCTTCACGCGGCATTCGGGTATCTTTTCCGCGGGCAGGGTAAAGCAGGAGCCCAGGTCCGTAAAGCACAGGAGCTTCGCGTTGGTGTCCGTGCGGAACAGCTGCTCTCCCGCGTCGGTGACTTCTCCCGCCGCGACCGCCTTGTCGTACAGCCGGGGGCTGACCCGCTTGAAGAAGCCCTGGCGGCTGACGTATATCAGCGTTTCCTCGGCTTCCCTGGGCACGGGCCTGATCTCGTTTTCCTCAAACCCGTCCACCAGCAGCGTCCTGCGGGGCGTGGCGTATTTCTGCTTTATCTCAAGCAGTTCGTCCTTTATCACCTGGTTCAGCTTCTTTTCGCTTTTGAGTATCGCTTCCAGTTTTGAAATGAGCTTTAATATATCGGCGTACTCCTGCCTCAGGGTGATTATCTCCAGATTGGTGAGCCTTTGCAGGCGCATGTCCAGTATCGCCTGGGCCTGCTCCTCGGACAGGCTGAACCTCTCCATCAGGCGGACTTTGGCTTCCTTGGGCGTCTTGCTGGAACGGATGAGCGCGATCACCTCGTCCAGGTTGTCCACCGCGATTATAAGCCCTTCCAGTATGTGCGCCCGCGCCTTCGCCTTGTCCAGTTCGTACCTGGTGCGGCGGGTGACCACGGTCCTGCGATGCTTAAGGTAGTAGGAAAGTATGCTCTTGAGCCCCAGCTGCATGGGCTTGCCCTCGGCTATGACCACCATATTGATGCCCACGGTGTCCTGCAGTTCCGAGTACCTGTACAGCCCCGCCAGCACCCTTTCCGGGTCGCAGTCTTTTTTCAGCTCTATTACGGCGCGCATGCCCGTGCGGTCGGACTCGTCGCGTATGTCGTATATGTCGCTGAACAGCTCTTTCTTTTCTTCCGAGAGCTTTAATATCTTTTCCAGCAGGGCGGACTTGTTTTTGGCGTAGGTCATCTGGCTGATGACCAGCAGGGTCCTGCCCGCCTGGCCTTTTTCTATGTCGACTTTCGCCCTGAGCTGCACCTTGCCGCGGCCCGTATCGTAGGCCTCGAACAGTTCCTCCCCCGCCGCCATCACGCCGCCGGTGGGGAAATCAGGCCCGGGGATGTACTTCATGAGCTCCCGGGTGGTGATGTCCGGATTGTCCATAAGCGCCACCGCGCCGTCTATGGCCTCCCCCAGGTTGTGGGGCGGAATGTTGGTGGCAAGGCCTACGGCGATGCCGTCGGCGCCGTTCACAAGTATGTTCGGGAAGGACCCGGGCAGCAGGTCAGGCTCCATCTGGGTATCGTCAAAGTTCAGGTGGAAGTCCACCGTGTTTTTGTCGATGTCCTTAAGCATCTCCACGGCCAGGGGGGTCATCCTGGCCTCGGTGTACCTCATGGCTGCGGGAGAGTCCCCGTCTATGGATCCGAAGTTGCCGTGGCCGTCCACCAGCGTTTCCCTGAGCGCGAAGTCCTGCGCCATGCGCGCCAGCGCGCCGTACACGGAGGAGTCGCCGTGGGGATGGTATTTTCCCAGGCAGTCGCCCACGATGCGGGCGCACTTCCTGTGGGGCTTGTCGGGCGTCAGGCCCAGTTCCTGCATGGTGTAGAGTATGCGCCGCTGCACGGGCTTTAAGCCGTCCTCCACCCGGGGCAGCGCCCGGTCGAGGATAACGTGTTCGGAATAAGGCATCATGGAGGCGTGCATCACGCTTTCCATGGTCTTCTGGGTTATGACTTCGGTCTTTACGCCTTCCATAGGCTCGTTTTTCGGCCTTCTCGCCATTTACGCACGGCCTCCTTCCTCGCCCACGGGCACGAAGTCGTCTTTTTTGTTGAAGTCCGCATATGCGAAGATGTAGTCCTTGCGGGGCTCCACCTTGTCGCCCATCAGCACGGTGACCATGCGCTCCGCCTCCGCGTCGTCCTCTATGGACACCTGGGTGAGCTTGCGCCCGGCGGGGTTCATCGTGGTCTCCCAGAGCTGCTCCGGGTTCATTTCGCCCAAGCCCTTGTACCTTTGCAGCGTGTAGCCCTTGCCCACGCTCTTCATAACTTCGCTGAGTTCCTTGTCGTCGTAGCAGTAAGTGGCCTTCTCGCCCTTCTGCACCTTGTAAAGGGGAGGCATGCCCATGTACACGTGCCCTTCGGTGATGAGCGGCTTCATGTAGCGGTAGAAGAAGGTGAGCAGTATCGCCCTTATATGCGCGCCGTCCTGGTCCGCGTCCGACAGGATTATAACCTTGTCGTATTTTAAGCGGTTTATGTCGAAGTCCTCGCCTATGCCGGTGCCCAGCGCGGTTATCATGGAACGGATCTCCTCGTTGGCCAGCACCTGCTCCAGGCGCTTTTTCTCGCTGTTGAGCGGCTTGCCCCTTAAGGGCAGTATGGCCTGGAAGCGCCGGTCGCGGCCCTGCTTGGCGCTGCCTCCGGCGGAATCGCCCTCCACTATGAACAATTCGTTCAGTTTCGCGTCCCTGCCCGTGCAGGCGGAGAGCTTGCCCACCAGCGGCGCGGCTTCCAGCTCGTTTTTCGCCCGGGCCACGTCCCGGGCTTTCCGGGCGGCTTCCCTGACCTTGGCAGCCTTCATGGCCTTTTCCAGTATCAGCTTGGCGGCGGCCTGGTTTTTAAGGTCTTCCAGATACAGGCTCAGCTTTTCGGACAGCCAGCCCTCGACTATAGGCCTGACTTCGGTGTTGCCCAGCCTGCCCTTGGTCTGCCCCTCGAACTGGGGGTTTTTCACGTTCACCGCGAGTATCGCGGTCATGCCCTCGCGGAAGTCCTCGCCGGAAAGGTTATTGTCCTTTTCCTTGAGCGCGCCCATCTTGCGGGCGTAGTCGTTGAACACCTTGGTGAGCGCGGCTTTGAAGCCCGTTTCGTGGGTACCGCCCTCGGGTGTGGGGATGTTGTTTACGAAGGAAAACAGGCTCTCGGTGTAGCTGTCGGTGTACTGGCAGCAGGCGCGGATGCGCACGCCGCCGCTTTCGCCCTCAAACAGCATGGGCTCGGTTATGGTAGTCTTGCCCTCGTTAAGGTAGGCGGCGAAGTCCGTGAGCCCGCCCTCGTACATGAACTCGCTCCTGCGCAGCGCCTCGTCCTTTATCCTCTCGTCCGTGAATATGAAACTGATGCCCCGGTTCAGGTACGCGAGCTCCCTTATCCTTCGCCTGACGGTGTCGGAGTTGAAGTCCGTGTCCTCGAACACCCGGTCGTCGGGCTTGAAGCATATGGTGGTGCCGCGCTTTCTGGTATTGCCCACCTTTTCCAGGGGCGCTACCGGATGGCCGGACATTATCTTGTGGGTCTTGGGATCCTCCACGCTCTCAAAGCGCATGAAGTAATGGGTGTAGTCGCGGTACACGTCCACGGTGCACCACTCGCTCAGGGCGTTCACCACGCTGGCGCCCACCCCGTGCAGGCCGCCGGAGTACGCGTAGTTCTTGTCGTCGAACTTGCCGCCCGCGTGCAGCTGGGTGTATATGACCTCCACCGCGCTCACGCCCAGTTTGGGATGGATGTCCACCGGCAGGCCGCGGCCGTTGTCCGTGACCTCGCAGGAGCCGTCCTTTTTGAGCGTTACCGTGATCTCGGTGGCGTAGCCGTTGGCGGCCTCGTCGATGGCGTTGTCCACTATCTCCCACACCAGGTGGTGCAGTCCCCGGGGACCGGTGGAGCCGATGTACATGCCCGGACGCATGCGCACCGCGTCCAGACCCTCAAGTACGGTAATGTCTTTTGCGGTATAAGTCTGTGCCATTTATCCAGTCCTTTTCAAGTAATAGCTGTTTCCCATTGCCCGCTCTTGCGGGACTTTGCCGCCGCCTCCAGGAGCCCCTGCAGTTTCAGCGCTTCGTCAAGGCCGCAGGGCGGCACGGCGTCGTTATATACAGCGTCCAGAAAGCTGTAATAGCAGTGTATGTGTCCCCTGTCCCAGCCCACGGCGTTCTTGGGGGGCAGGAATTCCCCGGCGGGCGCCGGGTAGCGCCCCACCGTTTCTATCCTGGTGAACCCGCGCTCGCCGCCCAGCGGGCGCTCCGGCAGGGTGTTGTCGTAAAACTCCAGGTGCGAAGGCTCCATAAGGTCGAACCTGACCGCGCCTTTCGTGCCCCTGACTTCCAGCGTCAGCTCGTCATCCGCGCCTGTGGATATCTTGCTCGCCTCGCAGTATCCCAGCGCCCCGGAAGGCATTTTGAGCAGCATCAGCGCGTGGTCTTCCCCCAGGTCGCTTGTCTCCCCGCCGCCTTTTAACGGACGCGTGGGATACAGTACCCGGCTCGAGCACATCACTTCGGCGGGATACCCCGCGAGGTGGCAGATCAGGTCCAGCGCGTGGGAAGCCAGGTCCAGTATCACGCCGCCTTCGCCCCGCATTTTCCAGCCGGCGATCTTGTCGGGGCTGATGCTGCCGGAGTGCAGGTAGCGGGCGGAAAACGTGAGTATATCGCCTATCCTGCCCTCGTCAGCCAGCTGCCTGGCCCGCATGACCGCGGGCAGGAAACGGTTGTTCATGACCACCTGCGCCTTTACGCCGCTTTGTTTCCAGGCGTCGTATATGCGCTTGGCGCTGTCGTATGAGGTGGAAACAGGCTTGTCCAGATATATATTCTTGCCGGCGTTCATCAGCCTGACCGCCATTTCCTCGTGCAGGGAATTGGGGGTGCATACGCTGACCGCATCTATGTCGTCACGGGCGAGTATCTGCGTCCAGTCGTCGGTGTATTCCTGAAAGCCCGCGTCCAGCGCGCCCCTTCGGGCGTTCTCTATGTGGCCGCTGGCCAGCAGCCTGAGTTCGGGCCGCCAGGGCAGGTCTTTGTACATAAGCGGTATGCTTCTCAGGGCGTGGGAGTGCATCCTGCCCATGAAGCCCCAGCCTATCACCGCCACGTTGATTCTTCGCATTCCGCACCCTCCCCCTATTATATGATATTTTACCACTTTCCCGCTTTTTTGGCAAGCCCAATTATCTCTTGCCAAATCCCGTCCCATGGAGTATAATTAGCCTGAGAATTTATGTAAGGGAGAGTAAGTTAATGGGTCAGGTACACGTTATCAATCATCCCCTCGTACAGCATAAGCTGACGCTCATGCGCCAGATCGAAACCGGAGCCAAGGATTTCAGGGAGCTTTTAAGCGAGATCGCCACCCTCATGTGCTATGAGGTGACCAGGGATCTGCCCATGGAGGAGATCGAGATCGAGACCCCCATCTGCAAGTGCAAAAGCAAGATCATAAGCGGCAAAAAACTGGGCATCGTTCCCATTCTGAGGGCCGGCCTGGGCATGGTGGACGGCTTCGTGAGCCTGATACCCACCTGCCGCGTGGGCCATATCGGCCTGTACCGCGACCCGGAGACCCACCTGCCCGTGGAATACTACTGCAAGCTGCCCCCCGACGCCAGCGAGCGTGAGCTTATCGTGGTCGATCCCATGCTGGCCACCGGCGGCTCCTCCTGCGACGCCATAACCATGCTCAAAAAGCGCGGCTGCCACAACATCAAGCTGGTGTGCCTGGTAGGCTGCCCCGAGGGCATCAAAAAGGTGCAGGAGACCCATCCCGACGTGGACATATTCATCGCCGCGATAGACGAGCGCCTGAACGAGAACAAGTACATCGTGCCCGGACTGGGCGACGCGGGCGACCGCATCTTCGGTACCAAATAAATAAACTCGGAGCTGAGTATTATGACAGTATACGAAAGCTGGCTTAACAGCCCCTCCCTGGACGCCGCGCAGAAAGCGGAGCTGGAAGGCATAAAAAACGACCCCAAGCAGATAGAAGACAGGTTCTACAAGGACCTGGAATTCGGCACCGGCGGTTTAAGGGGCATACTGGGCCTGGGCACCAACCGCATGAACGTGTTCACCGTGCGCCGCGCGGCGAAAGCGCTGGGCCTGCGCCTTAAAGAAGAGGACCTGCAGGGCAAAAAAGGCGTGGCCATCGCTCATGACAGCCGCAACTTCTCCCGGGAATTCGCCTGCGATTCCGCCCGGGTGCTGGCAAACATGGGCATACCCGTATACCTGTTCGACTCCCTGCGGCCCACGCCCGAGCTCTCCTTCACCATAAAGCACCTGAACTGCGCGGCGGGCATCGTCATCACCGCCAGCCACAACCCCAAGGAGTACAACGGCTTTAAGGCTTACGGCGCCGACGGCGGGCAGATCACTCCAGTCACCGCTTCCGCCGTGTTCAAACTGATGAGCGAGCTCGACCCCCTGACCGTGGAGATGGCGCCCGCGGACGACCCGCTGATAACCATCATCGGCAAAGAAGTGGACGAAGCGTACATCGAGCACGTGCTCTCCCTGCGCCCCGACAAGGACCTGCTCACCCGCACGGGCGTAAAACTCAAGATAGTCTACACTCCCCTGCACGGCGCGGGCAACCTGCTGGTCAGGGAAGCGCTCAGGCGCGCGGGCTACACGGACGTGACCGTGGTAAAGGAGCAGGAGCTGCCCGACGGCGACTTCCCCACCGTGGCAAGCCCCAACCCGGAAAACCCCGAAGCCTTCACCATCGCCATCGGCTACGCGGACAGGATCGGCGCTGACGTGATCATCGGCACCGACCCGGACAGCGACCGCATGGGCATGATGATAAAGATAGACGGCGTGTGGACGCCCGTGACCGGCAACCAGGCGGGCTGCCTGATGCTGGAGTACATTTTAAGGGCCAAGCAGCCCCCCGAGGGCGCCTACGCCGTAACCACCATAGTGTCCACCCGCATGGTGGACTACATCGCCAAAGCCTACGGCATCACCATAGAGCGCGTGCTCACGGGCTTCAAGTTTATAGGCGAGACCATCGACAAAAAGGAAAAGATCGGCAACCACGGCTTCCTGCTGGGCTTTGAGGAGAGCTACGGCTACCTGACCGGCGGCTACATCCGCGACAAGGACGCCGTTATCGCATCCCTGCTGGCGGCGGAACTCACCGCCTACTACAAGTCCAGGGGCATGAGCCTTATGGACGCCGTGAACGACATGTACGCCCGCTACGGCTTCTTTGCCGAGAAGACCGTGTCCGTGACCATGCCGGGTCTTGACGGCGTAAAGAAGCGCGAAAAAGCCACCCGCCTGCTCAGGGAGGAGCCTCCCAAAGAGGTCGCGGGCCGCAAGGTCATACAGGCGCTGGACTTCGCAAAGGGCGGCGTTATGGGCCTGCCCGCCAGCGACGTGCTCCTGTACACGCTGGAAGGCGACGCGTGGGTGTGCGTGCGCCCCAGCGGCACCGAGCCCAAACTCAAGATATACGCCGGAGTGAGGGAAGCCAGCCGCGAAAATGCTGTGGAAGCCATAAAACAGGTCAGTGAAGGCTTCACATCCCAGATAAGCGTCTGACGGTACCAAACAGCGGCGGGGCCAGGCTCCGCCGCGTGTTTTAGAACAAACCGGTCCGGCATTTCGTCTAACCGAAAAACCACAGGAGATATTTATGGGCAGCAAAAAGCAAAAACGGCTCAGAAAGCAAAGGCAGAGGCGGATCATCATGTGCATCGCGGGCGCGCTCGTGATCTGTCTGGCGTTTTTGGTGACGCTGCCGATACTTAAAGGCAGTTCCGATATCAGCGCCCGGGACAGCGACATAGTGGACGACGGAGTGATACGCGTCTACCTGCGCTCCCTGGGCAGCCCCAAGGCACTGGGCCTTACGCTGGACGGAATATACACCGTAGACGGCGACGCGGGCTTCCGCTTCGCCAGGGGCACCGAGGTCACCGTAGCGGAAGACGGCGGCACCCTGTATCTCAGCGCGGGCGGCCTGACCATAGACATGGGCGGCGCGTTTACCCTTAAGCGCCACGCGGCGGAAGACAATTCCGACCCCGGCGGCATCTATATCCACGAAAGCGAGAAAGACAACCTGTTCAAGGGCGACCTGCGCCTGAGCTCCGACGGCAGGGGCATAAGCAGCGTCCTCTCCATCCAGGTGGAGGACTACCTGTGCGGCGTGGTGGCCTACGAAATGAGCAATTCCTTCCCCCTGGAAGCGCTGAAAGCCCAGGCGGTCGCCGCGCGCACCTACGCCTTAAGGGCCAAGCAGAACGCGGGCAGCAGCGCCTACGACCTGGTGGATACCACCCATGACCAGGTGTTCAAAGGGCTTGACGACTCCCTCACCAACGTGATAAGGGCCGTAGAGCAGACCAGGGGCATAGTGGGCATGGCCAACGGCAAATACGCCCAGTGCTACTACACCGCTTCCAACGGCGGGCAGATAGCCGCCACAAAGCAGATCTGGGGCGGCGTGGTCAGCTACATACAGATGAAAGACGACCCCTACGACCTGGAAAACAGCTTAAGCCAGCAAAAGACCGCCTACATACCCAAAGCCCCGGCGGAGGACCACCCGCTGTATCCCCTGATCATGGACGAGCTCAAGCTCAAGCTGCCCGGCGCGCAGGAGATACGCATCGACGGCATCGCTTCCATAGATCTGGCAGACCCGGATACCGAGGGCAGCCTGATGTACAAAACGCTGGAAGTGTACGTGAACGCCAGCACCCGCGTGCTGGAAAAGGTCACGCCCACTCCTTCCCCAGAGCCCACCGAAGCTCCCTCGGAAAGCCCCGCGCCTTCAGATACTCCCGAGCCCACGCCCACACCCGAGGAAAAATGGGTGCTGAGCGAGTTCAGGCCCGCGGAAGAGCCGGTCAAAGTCACTTTCGGAACATACTCCCAGCTCAAGGAGCTGCTGAACCTCAAGATCAACTCCTCCAACTACGAAGTGTTCTATGTGGAAGAAGACGAGGACGGCTTCACCCTCATCTCCCGCCGTTTCGGCCACGGCGTTGGCATGAGCCAGCGGGGCGCCCAGACCATGGCGGGCAAGCACCACATGGACGCGGAAGAGATCCTCTCCTTCTACTACCCGGGGCTGGAATGGTACAAGATAGACTGGAAACAGATGTCCCTGCTGCCCCTTTCCGCCCTGCCGGATTCCCTGGGTTACGCCCGCGCCAAGCCCACTCCCCGGCCCACTCAGGCGCCGCTGCCTCCCCTTGAGGACGGCGAGTACTACGCCACCGTCACCGCCACCACGCTTAACGTAAGGACGGCCCCCACCACCCAGAGCCAGATCGCGGCGCTTTTGTACAGCGGGGAAAGGGTGATCGTCACCGGCCAGTACGAGGACAACTGGGTGAGCTTCAAAACCGTGGAGCTTACCGGATACGTAAAGGCGGATTATCTTAAAAGGGATTAGCCCTCAGACACATGAAACGCCTGTTAGCTGTAATACTGTTCATATTACTGGCTCTGCCCGCGCTCGCTGCCGCCCCCAGATACCGGGCGCTGTGCGCGGGCATGACCGTTTATGAGGACGGACGCGCCCGGCTGGGAGGCCTGAACTCCATCGCGGGCGTGGCGGACGCCCTCACTTTCGCTCTGGACGGGGAGACCCGCTTTTCCAGCGAAATAATCTTTGATATGACAAAGGCGGAGCTGTTTTCCGCCATACGCCAGCGCTTTGCCTACGCGGGAGAAGACGACGTGAGCCTCATCTACCTTACCGCCCACGGCGGCAAGGACGCGGACACGGTGTATATAGAGCTGGCGGGCGGGGACAGGCTCACCCCGCCGGAGCTGGAAAGCGTGACGCGGGACATCCCCGGGCAGGTGATACTGTTCATAGACTGCTGCTATTCGGGCGGTTTCGCCCGGGGCGAGGACGCGTCCGGCTGGCTGCTGCCTCCCTGCTTCGGTTCCAGCAAGTACCTGCTGTTCACCTCCTGCAGCTGGGACGAGGAAAGCTACCGCGTCACCGAAGGGGAGCTCAGCGAAGATACCGTGTCCACCGCCTTTGCCCGCAGCGTGTGCGAGGGGCTGGGTTGGGATATGACTCAAGACCGTGCCTGCGAGCTCAAGGCGGACTTTGATCTGGACGGGCGGGTGACCCTGTTCGAGCTGTACGCCTATGCCCGCACCCGGGTGGGCTTTTACCTGTACGCCAATCCCGCCCATATCCAGACCGTGGAGCTGTATCCTGATCCCGCCCACTTCGTGCTCGCCCGCCGCGTTCCGGCGGATGAGATGATGCCGCAGTGATTCCAATACCGCCGGAAAAAGCCGAAAGAGAGGACTAAAATGAGTGCGAGAAAACCTTCTCAGTCAAAGATAGATAAGAGCGTAAAGCGCATACACGAGATGGAGCCCCTGCTGAACGAGTGCCAGGAAGTGCTGTCCGGCCTGGAGACCCAGCTTGACCGCATGGAGGACGTGCGCAAGGGCATGATAAAGCTGTTCTCCTATTACGGCAGCAGCGCCTGGCGCAGCGACCTGGAGCTGGACGAGCAGGGCCTGCTTCCAAATGACCTGCAGCGGGGAGTGCTCAGCGAGGACCTGGTGTACGACCAGATCGTCTCCGCCCGCGACGCCGCCTACAGGATGCTGGAGCTCGCCGCGGACATACTCAAAAACCGCATCTGAAGCCGTATCAAGGCAATCAAAAACATCCGCCCGCGGGCGGATGTTCTTTTATGGCATCTCGAATTCTTTGCAGTCGTTGAACCTGCTGAAGCGGGCAAGCGTCTTTTCCAGCGCCGAAGTCAGTTTTTTCGTCTGGCGCACGCCCGGTTCCCACCACAGCCCGTTCACGCGCAGGATGCCGTTTTTCCGGTCGACGGCGGAGTCTATGCGCCCGACGAAGCTTTCGCCATAGAGTATGGGCAGCGTGTAATGGCCGTACCTGCGTTTGTCCGCGGGAGTGTAGATCTCCCAGGAATACTGAAAGTCCCACAGCGCCTTTATGAGCGCCTTGTCCCACATGAGCGGATCCAGCGGCGCTATGAATTCCATGCGCGGCTTTAAGTCCGCTTTTACTTCCGTTACGCTTTGCAGCAGGGCGTCGTCTTCCGCCCGGTAATAGAACAGCGTCTTTATGCCTTCCACTCTTGCCGGGAGCACGAGCCCGTCTGCTTCCAGTTTATCCAGCGCGCGCCTGCGCTTTTCCGCGTTCAGGCCGATGCCCAGGAACGCGGGGCTGTTTTTGTCCCACAAAAGGCCGATTGCGCCTATCCGCCTGAGCACCCGCCAGCAGATAAACTCATCCTCATTTTCACAGGGATCCCCCGCCGTGAGCAGCGTTTCGGGCAGATGCTTTTCGGCCAGGTCGTAGTACTTCCGGCTGCCCTGCTTGTGGTGTATCACCAGTGTGCCGTCCGTGTACAGCTGTTCCAGCACCGACCTGGCGGCCTGGGAATTCCCATGCCATGAGCCGCTCCAGTGCATGGAGGAATGCCAGAAGATCTCCCCCTCTATGGGCAGCGTGTCGCTGGACACGGGGCCGTGCTCACGGATGTAGGCAAGCGCCTGCGCTTCCAGCTGCTCAAGTCCCTGGAACGTTTTGCCCATCTCGCGGCTGCGCGCCCTGTAAGAGGAAAAATACGGCCAGTCCTCCGTCGGCCAGATGGAAAGCTCCTTGTCCGAATAGTCCACCAGCGCCCGGTCCTTATACAAAAGCTCGCCCAGCATGCTCTTTTTAAAGCCCTTTACCCGGGACTGCAATGTGAGCTCCGCGTTTTTGCCGCACACGTCCACGGGGTCGAACTGTATGCAGCCCGCCTGCTTTACGAAGGCGAGCGCGCCGCTTTTGTATGTAAAGCGGTGCGCGCCGATCAGTCCCTGCTTCGCCAGTATGAACTGTCGTGCCTGCTGTCTGGTCATCGTAACCACGTACCGCGCCCTCCGCACGTCTTTTGCCGCATTATAACACATAATCGCGGTTTTGGCTATGCCATATAAAAGACAGGCAGCCGTTTTCGCGGATGCCTGTCCCTAAATGATCCGTTATCTATTCCAGCGGCAGTTCCGCTTCCTCCGCCATGGCGCATACGAAATCCACAGCGCCCAGGCAGTCGTTAAGGTCTGCCGTCTCAATGGGCGAATGGATGTAGCGGGTGGCGACGGACACGCAGCACGCGGGCTTGCCGCCCCGCGTGGTCTGCACCGCGCTGGCGTCGGTACCGCCGTAGGGCAGCACTTCGTTCTGCACCTTGATGCCGTGCTTGTCGGCGACCCTGTGCATGAACTCGATCACCGGTTTGGTGATCACGGCGGAACGGTCCTTGTACTTGATGGTGGGACCCTCTCCCAGCTTCATGGGCATGGGATTGCACTCGGGAGTATCCGCGGAAGCAGTCACGTCCAGATTGATGCCGAAGTCCGGGTCGATCCAGTACGCCGCCGCCTGGGCGCCCCGGCAGCCCACTTCCTCCTGGGAAGTGAACACGCAGTAGATGTCGTGGGGGGACCTGATCTTTTTCATCGCCTCCACCAGTATGGCGCAGCAGATGCGGTCGTCCAGCGCGCAGCACGCGACCCTGCTGCCCATGTCCACGAAATGCGCCGCGTACACGCAGATGTCGCCCATGGCGACGTGCGCTTCCGCTTCCTCGCGGCTGGAGCAGCCTATGTCTATGAACATCTGGGTGAGCGCCGCGGGAGGCGTTACGTTCTTCTGCTCCCGGCACACCACGCCGCGGGTGCCGTTTTGGAACACCACGTCACGGCCCACGGTCATTTCGGGGCTTATGCCGCCCACGGGGGCGAAGCGCAAAAAGCCCTTGTCGTCAATATCCAGCACTATGAGCCCGATCTGGTCCATATGGGCGGAAAGCATCACCTTTTTGCCGCTGGTGCCTTTCCTGATACCCACCGCGTTGCCCAGGGCGTCGAACTTTATCTCGTCAACATAGGGACGGATCATGTCCGTCAGCAACTGCCCGGCCTTGGTCTCCCTGCCTGAGGGGCCGTAGACCTCCGTGACTTTCCTTACGGTCTCCTTGAACTCGTTCATCATATTCCCAGCACCTCACAATACTTTTTGTTCCCTAAAAACGCGTCCGCCAGCAGTATCATGTTTTTCAGGTCTGCCCAGGAGGCGACGCTCTGCGCCGAGTGGATGTAGCGGCAGGGCAGCGATATGCCTCCCGCGCGGCAGCCGCCCAGGTCGGTATGTATCCTGCCCATGTCCGTCCTGCCGTTGGTGCCCTTGCGCAGCTGGAAGGGTATGCCGTGCGCCTTCGCAGTATCGCGCAGGGCGTCAAACAGCTTTACGTCCACTATCGTGCCCCGGTCCATGAACGTCAGGGCGGGACCCTTGCCCACGCTGGTCACGGTCTCGTGGCCCTTGTTGTCGGGCATGTCGTTGGCGGTAGTGCCCTCAAAGTTCAGCACCAGCGCCGGCTTCACGTGGTCCGCCACCAGGTTTGCGCCTCTTAAGCCCGCCTCTTCCTGCACGGTGAAGGCGGCGTAGAGGTCGCAGTCGTAATCCTGTGTCAAAAGCGCCATAAGCACGGCGCAGCCCACCCGGTCGTCCAGCGCCTTGCCGGTGAACAGCCCTTCGCCGAACTCCTCGAATTTGGTGGTGAAGCAGGCGTAATCGCCTATGCTCACGTATTTTTCGGCGTCTTCCCTGTTCTTCGCGCCGATATCTATGGTCAGGCGCTTGTGGGGCACACTGGACTCATACTCCTCATCGGACTGCAGGTGGATAGCCTTGGTGCCTATCACGCCCGGCACCGCGTCCCTGCCCACGTACACCCTCCTGCCGGGCATTACCCGGGGATCCAGCCCCGCGTAATCGTACTCCAGCTCGCCGTCGTCCCGTATCTTCTTTATCAGCATGCCCACCTCGTCCATATGGGCGGTCAATGCTATCACCGGAGCGCCTTCCTTCTTTTTGTGGGCGTACAGGTTGCCCATGGTGTCGGTGAACACCTCGCCGCACAGGGGCGTCACCTTTTCCCGTATGAACCTGCGCACCGCGCCTTCGTCGCCGCACACGCCCCTCAGCTCGGAAAGCTCCTTAAGGTAAGTGTCTTTTAAGGTGATCTCATTCAATCGAGACACAGCTTATCCCTCCAGTCTCCGCCCAGCGCGGTAATGAATTCGGCGCACACCCTGCCGCAGTTGAGCAGCGTCTCGACCCGTATGGTCTCGGCGTTGGTGTGCATGTACCGTAAAGGCGGCGATACCAGGCCGCAGGGAACGCCCACGCCGCTTATCTGCACGTCCGTGGCGTCGGTGCCCGTAGCGCCCATCACGGGCTCGTGATCCCAGCTCACCCGGGCGCTGTCCGCCGCGTCTTTGAGCATCGCGAACATCCTGGGATGGATGTTGGGTCCCAGGCCCAGCGCGATCTTTTCCATATCGAAGCAGTCCGGGCTGCAGGCGGACTTGCCGAAGGTGACGTCCATCACGATAGCCATGTCGGGCTTCACGCTCCACGAACCCGTTATGGCGCCCAAGCCCGAATGTTCCTCGTCCACCGAGGCGACCATGACCACTTTGCAGTCGAACCTGCGCTTTTTGAGCAGCTCCAGGCAATACAGCTCCGCCGCCACCAGCGCCCTGTCGTCCAGGGATTTGGAAGATACGAGCCCGTTTTTGAGCTCCAGCACGCCGTCGGGCCAGAAGGTCACCCGGTCGCCCACGGCGACCAGCTCCTCAGCCTTCTGTCTGCAAAGACCCAGGTCCACGGCGAGCTCGTCCCACTTGTACGCCTTGTCCTTGGAGGCGGTCAGGTGGGGCGGCACGGCGCCTACCACGCCCATAAGCTCTTCTTTCCCGCACACGCGCACGCGGCTGCCGGGCAGCACCCGGGGGTCCACGCCCGCCACGGAGGCTATGCGCAGCATGCCGTTGTCCTCTATCTTCGTGACCGTCATGCCCACTTCGTCCATGTGGGCCATTATCATCACGGTGGGACCGCTGTCTCCCACCTGCGCGAACGCGTTGCCGTTTACGTCCGTCCACACCTTCGCGCCTTCAAAGCCTTCCGTGAACTCGCTGAAAAGCTCCTTTACGGTCTGGGTGATGCCGGCGCGCTCGAAACCGGTGACGCCTTTTGCCTTTATCAGCCGATCGAGTATCTTTACCGTTTCCATGTACTCTCCTTTCCCGCGAACGGCGGCTGTTTTGGGCTATTATACCATATATCCCGCGGGAAAGAAACAGGCTTTGCCCGAACAAAGGCGAAATGGCAAACAAAAACCCCGGAAGCAGCGCGCTTCCGGGGATATATGCGTTCTGGATTCGTTTAACGCTTGGAGAACTGGGGAGCCTTACGGGCCTTCTTGAGACCGTACTTTTTGCGCTCCTTCATTCTGGGATCGCGGGTCAGGTAGCCGGCCTTCTTGATGGCGGGCTTGAGCTCTTCGTCAGCCTTTACCAGGGCCCTGGCGATGCCGTGGCGGATAGCGCCGGCCTGGCCGGTGAAGCCGCCGCCGCGCACGGATACGACCACGTCGAACCTGCCGGCAGTCTCGGTGAGGGTCAGGGGCTGGCGCACCACGGTCTTGAGGGTCTCAAGGCCGAAGTACTCGTCCAGATTGCGCTTGTTTACGGTGATGTTGCCTTCGCCGGGGATAAGACGCACGCGGGCGACGGCCTTTTTCCTTCTGCCTACCGCGCTGAAGTTGATCTCTGACATGTTTTACGTCCTCCTCCCAATTACTTGATCACGAAGGTCTCGGGCTGCTGGGCGGCATGGGGATGCTCGCTGCCCGCGTAAACCTTGAGCTTTTTCAGCATTTTGCGGCCCAGGGGTCCCTTGGGGAGCATGCCGGCCACGGCCTTCTTAAGGGCAAATTCGCTCTTCTTGGCCATGAGGTCGCGGTACTTGGTCTCCTTGAGTCCGCCCGGATAACCGGAATGATGATAGTAAACCTTCTGATCCAGCTTGTTGCCGGTCAGGGCGATTTTATCGGTGTTTACGACGATGATGAAGTCGCCGGTGTCTACGTGGGGGGTAAAGGTGGGCTTATGCTTGCCGCGCAGCATAAGGGCTACCTGGCTGGCCAGCCTGCCCAGCACCACGCCGTCCGCGTCGATCAAGTACCACTTGCGCTCGACATTAGCGGGCTTTGCCATGAAAGTGCTCATTTCGTTTCCTCCAAAATCAATATCAATACTGATGTCTCCGGCATGAGGTCAAGCATGCCCGACAATTCATCAAACGCCCGGGGCTGTGAGCGGATTGACACG
>JAEEGL010528288.1_pt1 | contig 28690 bp, 27 predicted proteins | sample 9134231 | NCBI WGS metagenome assembly JAEEGL01 (sample SAMN16246548, study PRJNA631951) | gut metagenome | biome: gut microbiome; feature: rumen; material: fiber-attached | host: Bos | place: Iran: Karaj | collected 2018-10 | reverse complement strand
GGACGGCCTCAGAGGTAAAATCGCCATAGGCCATGTAAGATATTCCACAACGGGCGGAAGCAACAGGATCAATTCCCAGCCCATAATTTCAAAATACGCCAAAGGCGTACTGGCAATAGCTCACAACGGAAATTTATCCAACGCGTCAAAGCTGAGGATGGAAATGGAACACAGAGGCCTTATTTTCCAGACATCCAGCGACCCCGAAATAATCGCGTATCTTATAGCGGCTGAAAGAGTAAAAACTACCAGCCTTGAAAACGCGGTAAACAGGATGATGGATGTTGCCAAAGGAGCATATTCCCTTGTTATTATGAGCGCTAAAAAGCTCGTAGGCTGCAGAGATCCTCTCGGAATGCGTCCTCTGGTACTGGGCAAAGTGGGCAATTCTTATGTACTGGCATCAGAAACCTGTGCATTGGACGGAATCGGCGGAGAATTCATCCGTGACATTGAGCCCGGCGAAATAGTTGTAATTGATAAAGACGGAGTTCGTTCCATAAAAGACCATTGCGGAAAAGTTCCTTCAAAATTCTGTATATTTGAGTATGTATATTTCGCAAGACCCGATTCTATCGTAGAGGGTTTAAGCGTTCATGAAGCCCGCAGAAGAGCAGGAAGGATCCTTGCAAAAGAGCATCCTGTGGAAGCGGATATGGTAATAGGCGTTCCCGACTCAGGACTTGACGCTGCGTTGGGTTATGCCGAAGAATCCGGCATTCCTTACGGAATCGGACTTATTAAAAACAGATACATCGGAAGAACCTTCATAGCTCCCACACAGGGCGCCAGAGAGGATGCTGTAAAGATCAAGCTTAACGCTATGAGAGCTACTGTTGAAGGCAAAAGAATAGTTATGATAGACGACTCTATCGTTAGAGGAACGACCTGCGGAAGGATCGTAAAGATACTCAAGGACGCAGGCGCCAAGGAAGTGCACATGAGAGTTTGCTCACCGCCTTTCTTATGGCCCTGCTATTACGGCACGGACGTACCCTCAAAAGAACACCTTATCGCTTGCAGACTCAATGTGGATGAAATCTGCAAACAGATAAACGCTGACAGCTTGGGATACCTTTCACTGGAAGGTCTGCACAAAATAGGAGAGGGAGCTCATACTACATTCTGCGACGCCTGCTTCACAGGAAATTATCCTACAGCTACACCTGAAAAGGAGATTGAAGACGTAGATGAGAAAGAAATACGAAAGTCCCTTAAATTCGAGATACAGTACTGATGAGATGCTCTATATATTTTCTCCGGAAAACAAATTCAGGACATGGAGAAAATTATGGGTTGCCCTTGCCGAATCGGAAAAAGAACTTGGGCTGGACATCTCTGACGAACAGATAGAAGAACTTAAAAAATATCAGGACAATATAAATTTTGAGGTTGCGGAAGCCCGGGAAAAGGTAGTGCGCCACGATGTAATGAGCCATGTTTACGCTTACGGTGAACAGGCAAAAAGCGCCAAGCCAATAATCCATCTGGGAGCAACCAGCGCCTATGTGGCGGATAATACGGATGTTGTCGTAATGATGGAAGGACTGCGCCTTATAAAAGCTGAGCTTTTGGAGGTAATAAAGGCCCTTCGGGATTTTGCGGACGAATACAAAAGCCTTCCCACATTGAGCTTTACTCATTTTCAGCCTGCACAGATCTCCACTGTGGGCAAAAGAGCTTCATTATGGCTTCAAGACCTTTTAATGGATTTCGGAGAGGTTGAGCATCAGCTGGGAAACATGAAACTTCTTGGCTGCAAAGGCACAACGGGAACACAGGCAAGCTTTCTGGAGCTTTTTGAAGGCGACGAGGCAAAGTGCGTAGAGCTGGATAAGAAAATATGCTCAAAAATGGGCTTTGATTCGGCTTTTGCCGTTTCCGGACAGACTTATCCCAGAAAGCTGGATTATCAGGTTTTAAGCGTGCTTTCCGGCATTGCCCAGAGCGCGTACAAATTCGGAAACGACATAAGACTTCTTCAGCACCTTAAGGAAATCGAAGAGCCTTTCGAGAAAAACCAGATCGGATCTTCTGCCATGGCATACAAGAGAAATCCTATGCGTTCGGAAAGGATCTGCGCGTTGAGCAGATATGTCATTACAGACACTATGAACACAGCGATTACGGCATCGACTCAGTGGTTCGAAAGAACTTTGGATGACTCAGCAAACAAAAGGATCTCCGTTCCGGAAGCATTCCTCTGTGCAGACGCCATACTGACTCTTTACAGAAATGTTGCATCCAATCTTGTGGTATATCCAAAAGTCATAGAAAAGCACCTAAACGAAGAGCTTCCGTTCATGGCAACGGAAAACATCCTTATGGACGCTGTTAAGGCCGGAGGAGACAGACAGGAGCTCCACGAGAAAATCAGAGTTCTTTCCATGGAAGCGGGCATGGTTGTAAAAAACGAAGGAAAGCCCAATGATCTGCTGGAAAGAATAGCGGCTGACAAGAGCTTCGGTCTCAGCGCGGAGAGCCTTAAAAACACCGTTAAAGCCGAAAATTACGTAGGAATAGCTCCGCTTCAGGTAGAAATGTTCCTGAAAGATTATATAGATCCCCTTCTGGAAGCAAACAAGGATTTGCTTGGTATGAAGGCTGGAGAAATAAAAGTATAAAAAAGTTTTTATTCAAAAAATGGCATGGATTTTCCATGCTGTTTTTTTGTATTTTTAATCGAAAAAGTTATGAAAAATATCTTAAAAAATTCTTAAGAATTTCTTAATTAGTTCTGATTTACAATCTTGTTAAAAAGAATCATTCCTATTTACTTTGTTATGTATGTAACATTCATTATAAATAAGTGCGGATATTTTATTAAGATAATATAAAATTTATAAAAAACAGTATTTTTGGCGGTTATGTTTTAAAATGAATACATCGATAAAAAAGGCGTTTTTAGTATTCCTTCGCCCAGCCTTATATTAATTTTAAAAAAAATGTAAGATTTTTTTTTAACAAGTTTTTCGTTTTTTACACCTGTTTTATAAGAATATAATGGATATTTCTCCATGTTGACAATGGTTTTGCTTTGGTTTAATATCATAATTATAAACTTCAATTTTTAGAAGCTTAAATTAAATTTTGAACCTTATTTTGTATTAATTTTGTTTTTATTTGTAAAAATGAATAAATTTCAAAAAATATGCAAATTTTCGGGTCAAAAAATCTATTGGTGAGAGGTGATGAAAATGGCTTTTGAAATTATTTCAGAGATTGTTGAAGCTGAACAGCGCGCTGAACAGTTGAAAGCAGACGCAGTGAAAAGAGCGGAAGAGCTCGAAAAAGAAGCTGTAGAAAAGGCTAAAACCATAGCTTCTGATTCGGCTGACAAAGCAGCGGCAGACAGAGATAAGCTTATTCAGGAAGCTATCGACAGCAGTAAAGAACCAGTATCTGAAATTATCAGAGCAGCAGAAGCTGAAGCGGAAAAAATTGGGGAAAAAGTGCAGACTTTGAAACCGAGTGCGGTAAAAGCTGTAATGAGAAAGGTAGTTGGTGACAATGTCGATGGTTAAAATGGATAAAATATCCATTCTTGGGCATTTATCCGAAAAGGACAACATTGTCAGAGCTCTTATGGACAAAGGCGTAGTTCAGATTGAGGACGCTTCCTTCATGAAAGAAGAGTTGGGTGAAGCGGTCGAAAACGACGTAGCGGATAGCGTTGTTCCGGAATTGGACAGAAAAATCGATTTTCTGGATCAGGCTATCAAAACCCTTAAAAACAACTCAGGAGAGAAAGCACCTATGTTTGCTCCCAAAAGAAGATACGAGTCGCCCAGAGGCAGAAAACTCGAGATCTACAACATTGCGGAGCAGATAAACAACAAATCCAAGGAAATTGCTTCTCTTTCTTCAGAAGCGAATGCGGTTAAAAACACAATCGAACAGCTGAAACCCTGGGAGAAATTTGACAGTCCGCTTAACAAAATGGAGACCAAAGGCACCAAGGTAATGCTTGGAACATTTCCACTCAAACAAAATTTCTCAGAAATCAAAAAACAGCTTGAAGCAGAGGATATTAACGCACTTATCGAAGAGGTTGATAAGGATAAACAATTCACCTATGCTTTCTTGGTTGCCGAAAAAGATGATGTTGAGAAAGCCTTTGACTTTCTGAAAGGTCATTCCTTCACAAGGATAAGCCTTGAGGAAAGTGACAAAACTCCAAAGGATTGCATTGAAGACTGCAATCAGAGAATCGAGAATATCGAAGAAGAGAAAAAGAAAATTCTCGATGAAATCGTTTCATTTAAAGACAGAAGAGAGGATATGGAAAACCTCGTCGACAGTTTCATGATGGAACGTGACAGAAGAAAAATCTCAGAAAACTTTTTGAAAACAAAATCTGTATTTTATCTTACAGGCTGGACTCCCGCGGCAGGAGCTGAAGCCCTCAAGGAAGAGTTTACTGATAAATATCAGTGCTTTGTTGAGGTTGAGGAACCCGGAGCAGATGAAGAACATCCTGTATTAATGCAGAACAACAAGTTTGTTGAACCTTACGAGATGATAACAAACATGTACAGTCCGCCCAGCATAAAGGATCCTGACTTTAACTGGATTATGGCAATATTCTTCACATTATTCTATGGAATGATGATGGGCGACTTCGGATACGGTATTATTATTACCGTAGGCTGCGCAGCAGCAATTATTACGAGCAAATTCAAGAGAAAAGAAGGAAATCTTTTCAAGCTCATGCTTTACTGTGGTATTTCCACAATGATCTTTGGTATCCTCTTTGGCGGATTCTTCGGAGACCTTACACTGCTCAAGAGATTCGCTGTACTGGATCCTATCAACGAAACAATGAGATTCATGGGAATCTCCCTTACACTTGGTATTGTTCACGTTTATATCGCTCTTGTAATCCAGGGCTATAAAGACCTTAAGAATAAAGACGTTTTAGGCTTTATCGGAGATACAATCGCGTGGATCGTGTTCATATGGGGTGTAGTTGTACTTATAACAACCAAAATCCTTCATATCCAGAACGGTTTCTGGGCAGAATCCTTCTGGGGACAGCAGATGGGCCGTTTCACACTGGCAATCTGGATCCTGATTATAGGTGCAATTCTGGTCGTAGCTACAAACGGAAGAGAGAAGAAGAATCCTTTCATGAAATTCTTCGGCGGTATTTCCGCTCTTTACGGAATCACAGGATACTTCGGAGACGTACTTTCTTATTCAAGAATCATGGCTCTGTGCCTTTCATCCGGTATCGTTGCAGTAGTTATGAATCAGCTGGCAAGAATGGTTTGGCATGGACCTTTAATTATTCTCGGAATAGTTATTATTCTCTTTGGTCACGCACTGAACCTTTTCATTGGCGCTCTCGGCGCGTATGTACATACTTGTAGGCTGCATTATGTAGAGTTCTTCGGAAAATTCTATGAAGGCGGCGGAAGATTATTCACTCCCTTCAAGAGGAACACAAAATATACAGATGCAGAATTATAAAATTTTTTATTTTTAATTGTAATGTGTTAAATCACACAAAGATGCTTAAATTATAAAAATTTATATTTTTTAAAAAGGAGTTGTAAAATATGGACGCAAAATGGTTAGCATTAATAGGTGCAGCATTAGCAGCATTTTTATCAGGTATGGGATCAGCTAAAGGATGTTCTATTGCCGGTCAGGCAGCAGCAGGAGTAACAACAGAAGACCCCGCTAAATTCGGTCAGACTCTGGTACTTCAGCTCTTACCCGGTACACAGGGCTTCTACGGATTCATCGTAGCATTCCTTATTCTTTCAAACGCAGGTATCTTAGGAACAGGCGGCGGCGACGTAGATTTAGTTAAAGGTCTCGCTTACTTAGCAGCAGGTCTTCCTATCGGTGTTGTAGGTCTTGCATCCGGTATTCAGCAGGGTAAAGCTTCCGCAGCAAGTATTTCTCTTATCGGTAAACGCCCTGAAGAAATGGGTAAAGCTATTATCTTCCCCGCTATCGTTGAAACATACGCTATCTTAGGCCTTCTTGTTTCCTTCCTTATCGTAAACGGTGTTAAATAAGACAGCCTGAGGCTAATTTTGAGTAGAGGGGAGAAATCCTATGAGTAATAAAATAATAGATAAGATAATTTCCGATGCTGACGGCGAGGTTAAAAAGATTATGACAAAGGCTGAGGAAAAATCCGCTTTTATTATAGGCGAAGCTACCAAAAAGGCTGAAAGTGAATACAACGTAAAATACAAAGAGGCCGAAGCAGAAGCTAAAAAAGCTTATGATAAGGAAATTTCCGGCGCAGAAATGAAAGCCAAAAAGATAATCCTCGAAAAGAAGCAGGAAGAAATTCAGAAAGTTATTGCGGAAAGTAAAGAAAAGCTCCTGAACCTCAGTGATGAAGAGTATAAGAATGTTGTTATCAATATGCTCAAAAACACCAAAGAAGCTCAGGGAGCAGAGATTATTTTCTCCGCAAAAGACAAAGAGCCCTTTAAAGATGCGGTTTCCGCTCTGGGAATGAAAGTTTCCGAGGAAACAAGAGACATCAATAAAGGTTTTATCGTTAAAAAAGGAGAAGTGGAATATAATTTCTCATTTGAGGACATTATGAACGTTTCTCGTGAAGATCTTGAATATACGGCGTATGAAATATTATTCAACTAAAAAGGAGGTAAAGTTATGTCTGATTCAAGCTTTGCTTATTCATCAGCCAGGATAAGATGTTTGGAAAATAAACTTTTATCCGGACCGGTATACGAGCAAATGGCAGATGCCTCCAGCACGGATGACTGTTTTAGAATTCTTAATGACGCAGGTTATGCGGGAATTACAGAAAGAAATTATAATGCAGTGCTTTCCGATGAGTTGAAAGATACATATGCGCTCATAAAAAATCTTCAGCCGAATGAAAGATTTTCGGATTTGTTCCTTGTAAAAAATGATTTTCATAATCTTAAAGTTTTAGTTAAAAGTGAAATTTCCGGAAGAGACGGAGAACATTATCTTTCTGAAAACGGCAATATTCCCGTTGAAAAGATGAAAGAATATGTTCTCAACAGAGATTTTTCCGATATGGATCCCATTATGGCTGATTCCATTAAAAATGCTTATGAAATTTACGGAAAAACTCAGAACGGACAGCTTATTGATATAGAGCTGGACAAAGGCGCTTTCAATCTGATGAAAAAATACGCGGAAGAAAGCAATTCGGAATTTGCTAAAGAGTATATTAAACGTTACGCGGATCTTACTAACCTGAAAAGCTTTTTCAGAATTAAGAAGATGGGCGGAAGCATGGAATTCTTTGAGGAAATATTTGTAGAAGGCGGAAGTCTTGACGCATATAAATTCAAAGACGGTTTTGCTTCGGATAACCCTGCGACCGTATTCAAATATACAGATTACGGCAAAATCTGCGAAACAGGTATGGCTGGCGGATTTACACTTTTCGAAAAACTTTGCGATGATTTTCTTACGGAATTCGCACAGAAGGCAAAAATGGACTCTCTGTCCGAAGCTCCTCTTATTGCGTACATTCACGCAAAAGAAACAGAAATCAAATGTGTAAGAATAATTGTTTCCGGAAAAATAAATAACATACCGGCTGAAAAAATTAAGGAAAGGGTGAGGATGGCTTATGTATAAAATTGGAGTTATAGGCGACCAGGACAGTATAATGGGCTTCCTTTCTCTTGGTATAGATATTTTTGCTGTAAACGAGGCAGAGGAAATAAAAAGAACTATTCACAAGCTTGCTAATGAGTCTTATGCAATAATATATATAACGGAGATGGCGTATCTTCAGGCAATGGAAGCAATCAACAGATACAAAGACTCAAAGCTTCCGGCTATCATCGTAATTCCCGGAATAGGCGAAAAGATCGGCTTGGGAATGAATGAAGTAAGAGAATCGGCTAAAAGAGCTATCGGTGCCGATATATTGTTTGAAGATTAAACGGATTGGATTGGTGATTATATGAAAACAGGTACAATTGTAAAAGTATCCGGTCCTCTTGTAATTGCAGAAGGTATGCGAGACGCTAACATGTTCGACGTTGTCCGTGTTTCTGACAGAGAGCTTATAGGCGAGATCATTGAAATGCACGGTGACAGAGCATCTATCCAGGTATATGAAGAAACATCAGGCTTAGGCCCCGGAGAAAAGGTTGTTTCCGAAAACGTACCTATGAGCGTTGAGCTTGGACCGGGTCTAATATCTACTATATATGATGGAATTCAGAGACCTCTTGAAGCCATTTATGGCATTTCAGGCAATAATATTACAAGAGGAATTAACGTTCCTTCACTTGACAGAACAAAGAAATGGGAATTCAAACCCACTGCAAACGTAGGCGATAAGGTTATCGGCGGCGACATCATCGGCGTTGTTCAGGAATCACCTGTTGTTGAATGTAGAATTATGATTCCCGTTGGAATGGAAGGAACAATTAAGGAAATTAAATCAGGCGAATTTACTGTAGAGGAAACAGTTGCTGTTCTTTCAACAGATAAAGGCGATGTAGAACTTCCCATGATGCAGAAATGGCCTGTACGTAAGGAAAGACCTTACAAATCAAAAGAAACCCCTTCTGAACTTCTTGTAACAGGTCAGAGAACAATCGACACATTCTTCCCTATTACAAAGGGCGGAGTTGCTGCTATTCCCGGACCTTTCGGAAGCGGTAAAACAGTTACACAGCATCAGCTCGCAAAATGGGCTAACGCTGATATCGTTGTTTACATCGGATGCGGCGAGCGTGGAAACGAGATGACCGACGTTCTTAACGAGTTCCCTGAACTGGTTGACCCTCGTACAGGAGAATCTCTTATGACTCGTACAGTGCTTATCGCAAATACATCGGATATGCCCGTTGCTGCCCGTGAAGCATCTATTTATACAGGAATAACAATTGCTGAATTCTTCAGAGATATGGGTTACTCAGTTGCTCTTATGGCTGACTCAACATCCAGATGGGCAGAGGCATTAAGAGAAATGTCCGGCCGTCTTGAAGAGATGCCCGGTGAGGAAGGTTACCCCGCATATCTCGGAAGCCGTCTTGCTCAGTTCTATGAAAGAGCAGGAAACGTAACATGCTTAGGTTCAGAAGAAAGACACGGAACACTGACAGCTATTGGTGCGGTTTCACCTCCCGGTGGTGATACATCCGAACCTGTATCACAGAATACACTTCGTGTTGTAAAAGTATTCTGGGGTCTTGACTCAGCTCTTGCTTACAAGAGACATTTCCCCGCTATTAACTGGCTTACAAGTTATTCACTTTATCAGGACAGAATAGACGAATGGACAGATACAAACGTTAACAAAAACTTCTCAACACAGAGAGCTGAAGCAATGAAGCTCCTTCAGATCGAATCCGAACTTCAGGAAATCGTTCAGCTGGTTGGTGTTGACGCCCTTTCTCCCGGCGACAGACTTATTCTTGAAATAAGCCGTTCTATAAGGGAAGACTTTTTACAGCAGAACTCATTCGACGATATCGACACATACGCTTCACTGGAGAAACAGTACAGAATGCTTGGACTTATCCTGAAGCTGAGAGATATTGCGACAGACGCGGTTAAAGCTGGCGTAAAAGTTAACGATATTATCAAACTTCCCATCGTAGAGCAGATTGGTCGTGCTAAATATGTTCCCGAACACGAGATACAGGTGCAGTACGATGAAATGGAAAAAGAGATTGAAGCTCAACTTGGTGAGCTTGTAAAGAGGAGTGCTGAAGAATTATGATAAAAGAATATAGATCAATTCAGGAGGTTGCAGGTCCTCTTATGGTTGTAAGCGGAGTAGAAGGAGTAACTTACGACGAATTAGGTGAAATCGAACTTGCAAACGGCGAAATGAGAAGATGCAAAGTTCTTGAAATCGACGGCGACAGAGCTCTTGTACAGCTTTTTGAAGCTTCAACAGGTATCAACATTTCAGACAGTAAAGTAAGATTCCTCGGAAAGAGCCTTGACTTTGCCGTTTCTCCCGACATCTTGGGAAGAGTCTTCTCAGGAATGGGTAAACCTATTGATAACGGTCCCGAAATCATTCCCGAAAAGAGACTTGATATTAATGGCGCGCCCATTAACCCTTACGCAAGAGAATACCCTTCAGAGTTCATTCAGACAGGAGTATCCGCTATCGACGGTCTTAACACACTGGTTAGAGGCCAGAAGCTTCCTATTTTCTCAGGTTCAGGTCTTCCTCATGCTAACCTTGCTGTACAGATTGCGAGACAGGCTAAGGTTCTTGGTACAGAATCCAACTTCGCCGTTGTATTCGCAGCAGTAGGTATTACTTTCGAGGACGCTGAATACTTCATTAGTGACTTTAGAGAAACAGGAGCTATCGACAGATCGGTAGTATTCATCAACCTTGCTAACGACCCTGCGGTAGAAAGAATTTCCACCCCTCGTATGGCCCTTACAGCAGCAGAATATCTTGCATTCACAAGAGGAATGCACGTACTTGTAATCATCACAGATATTACAAACTATGCTGAGGCTTTGCGTGAGGTATCCGCAGCTAAAAAAGAGGTACCCGGACGTAGAGGTTACCCCGGATATCTTTATACAGACCTTGCAACAATGTATGAAAGAGCAGGAAAGATTAAAGGTGTTGAAGGTTCAATCACATTCATCCCTATCCTTTCAATGCCCGAGGATGATAAAACTCATCCTATCCCTGACCTTACAGGATATATCACAGAGGGTCAGATTATCTTAAGCAGAGAGCTTTACAAAAAAGGAATCGAGCCGCCTATCGACGTTCTTCCTTCACTTTCCCGTCTGAAAGATAAAGGTATCGGTACAGGAAAGACAAGAGAAGACCACGCTGATACAATGAACCAGCTTTTCGCAGCTTACTCAAGAGGTAAGGACGCTAAAGAGCTTATGGCTATCCTTGGTGACGCGGCTTTATCAGAAACAGACCTTTTATATGCTAAATTTGCTGATGAATTTGAAAAAGAATATGTTTCTCAGGGATTCAGAACAGACAGAAGCGTAGAACAGACACTGGATATTGGCTGGAAGCTTCTTAGAATCCTTCCTAAGGCTGAGCTCAAACGTATTCGTGACGAATATCTTGACAAATATTTAGCTGAGGAGTGATTTATTTATGAAGCTGAACGTAAATCCTACCCGTATGGAGCTGGCGCGAATAAAGAAGCTTCATAAAACGGCTACAAGAGGACATAAGCTGTTAAAGGATAAGTTAGACGAGCTTATGAAACAGTTTATGAATATCGTTAGAGAAAATAAGGAACTCAGAGAACACGCTGAAGCCAGTCTTGAAAACGCATACAACGATTTTGTAATCGCCGGCGCCGTAATGAGCGAAGAATACTTGGGCGAGGCGCTTATGATGCCTGTTCAGTCTGTATCTCTTGAAGTATCCGAAAAGAACATAATGAGCGTTAATGTTCCCGTGTTCACATTCATTAAAGACAGTGGGAACAAAGCGGAATATCCTTATGGATTTGCATTTACATCCGGAGAACTTGACGGAGCATCAAAATCATTCTTAGAAGCTATGGATCCTCTTTTAAGACTTGCGGAGAGTGAGAAAAAAGCTCAGCTCCTTGCGCAGGAAATTGAAAAGACGAGACGTAGGGTTAATGCTCTTGAGAACGTACTCATACCTAACTATGAGGAAACAATGAGATATATCAGAATGAAACTGGATGAAGATGAAAGAGGAGCAACAACTCGTCTTATGAAGGTTAAGGATATGATCTACAAGAAAGCTATTGAAGCTAAAAAGGCGCAGGAAGCAGCGGCAGAAGCGGCCTTTGCGGCTAACGCTTAAAAGTTCAAAATTAAATATAAAAAGAGCCATGTACTGATATGTGGATATGGGATATTACCCGAAAATTGTTTTTAATACCAAAATCCTTTCGCCAACAAAATTTTTGGAACACTATCAAGTACATGGCTTTTTAAGCGATTAAAAAAAGGTTTTTTATAACCCCTGCAGTGAGATTTCCGCAGGGGATTTTTTTTGTATTCAGTTTTTCAATTATTTTGAATTCAGAACGGAAAGTCTTTCATCGATCTGAGCAAGGAAGGCTTTATATTTTTCACCTTTTTCCCGTTCAGCGTTAATGATCTTTTCGGGAGCCTTTGATACGAAGGCTTCGTTTCCAAGCTTCTTTTCAACACGCTCGATTTCTTTTAAAGTTTTTTCCTTTTCCTTCATGAGTCTTGCGATTTCCTTTTCCACATCTACAAGCTCAGCGAAAGGCATATACAATGCGGCGTTGGGTATGAGTACGGAAATTGCGTCATCCGCAATGCCTGTCTTGTCGCTCTGAACGGTGACATTATTTGAAAACGCGAGAGTTTTGAAGAATACGTCAGAAGACTCGAATATATTTCTTATATTTTCATCTTCGGAAACAACAGTAACGCTTACCTTTTTGGAAGGTACAACATTCATTTCCGCGCGGATGTTTCTGATTGCCTTTACAGCAGCTTTGATTACATCGATTTCAGCTTCGTTATGCGCGAAATCCCAGTCCTCTCTGTAATGAGGCCATGCCGAAAGCATGATCGTTTCTTCGCTGTCCTGAATATGAGTGAAAATTTCCTCAGTGATGAAAGGCATGAAAGGATGAAGCATCTTCAGGGCGTTTACAAGTACAACCTGTAATGTGTAAAGAGCCGCGTCTCTGGTAGCATCGTCCTTGTTGTAGAGACGAGGTTTAACCATCTCAATGTACCAGTCGCAGTATTCGTCCCAAAGGAAATCATAAACCTTCTGAACCGCAATGCCCAGTTCATAATTGTCAAGATTATATGAAACTTCTTTAGCCAGTGTATTTACCTTTGAAATTATCCATTTATCAGCGGAAGTAAGCTCTTCCAGAGGAACTTCCTTCAGCTCTTCGTCCAGATTCATCAGCACGAAACGTGAAGCATTCCAAAGCTTGTTGCAGAAGTTTCTTGCGGCATCCATTTTGGTGTAATAGAAGCGCATATCGTTTCCGGGAGCGTTTCCTGTGATAAGCATAAGACGGAGAGGGTCTGCTCCGTATTCATTAATGACCTCAAGAGGATCGATTCCGTTTCCAAGGGATTTTGAGAATTTTCTTCCTTCAGAATCCCTTATAAGACCGTGAATTAATACATCTTTAAAGGGCAGTTCTCCCATCTGTTCAAGTCCTGAGAAAACCATTCTGATAACCCAGAAGAAAATAATGTCGTAAGCCGTTACCAGCACGTTTGTGGGATAGAAATGTTCAAGCTCAGGTGTTTTGTCGGGCCATCCCAAAGTGGAGAAAGGCCAGAGAGCAGAGCTGAACCATGTATCTAAAGTATCCTCGTCTTGCACGAAATGTGATTTTCCGCATTTAGGGCAAACTTCAGGCATCTGACGGGCAACAACGGTTTCTCCGCAGTCCTGGCAGTAATAAGCGGGGATCCTGTGACCCCACCAGAGCTGACGTGAAATGCACCAGTCGCGGATGTTTTCCAGCCAGTTGAGATAAACCTTTCCGAATCTGTCGGGGATAATTCTCAAATTGCCGTTTTTGTATTCTTCAATGGCAGGACGCGCCATTTCTTCCATTCTAACGAACCATTGTTTTTTGATTAAAGGCTCGATTACTGTGTTGCAGCGCTCATGAACGCCTACAGCATGAGTCAGTGTCTCAATTTTTACAAGAAGTCCCATTTGTTCAAGCTCTTCAACAATGAGTTTTCTTGCCTCGTATCTGTCCATGCCTGCGAACTTTCCGCCTGCGGAATTAATCGTTCCGTCATCATTCATTATGTTGATTCGAGGAAGGTTGTGGCGTTCGCCCACTTCAAAGTCGTTAGGATCGTGAGCCGGAGTTATCTTCACCGCTCCGGAGCCGTATTCCTTGTCAACATATTCATCGGCTATAATGGGGATCCTTCTGTCCATAAGAGGAAGAATCAAATCTTTTCCTATATAGTCCGTATATCTTTCATCCTCGGGATTGACAGCTACAGCCGTATCGCCCAGCATTGTTTCCGGACGTGTTGTAGCGATTGTAATGAATCCGTCTGAATCTGCCAAAGGATATTTTATGTGCCAGAGATGTCCTTCTCTGTCCACATGGTTTACTTCAGCGTCGGAAATGGTAGTTTTACACTTGGGACACCAGTTAATGAGCTTTTCGCCTCTGTAAATATAGCCTTTTTCGTGAAGGCGCATGAATACCTCAACAACAGCCTTTGAAAGACCTTCGTCCATCGTAAATCTTACTCTGTCCCAGTCGCAGGAGCTTCCCAGCTTGCGGAGCTGTTTCAGAATGATTCCACCGTATTCTTCCTTCCATGCCCATGCTCTTTCAAGGAATTCTTCCCTTGTGATGTCCTTTTTGGTCAGACCTTCGGAGGCCATTTTTTCAACGATTTTTACCTCGGTTGAGATACTGGCATGGTCCGTGCCGGGCATCCACAGTGCGTTATATCCGTCCATTCTTTTATATCTTGTAAGAATATCCTGAATTGTGTTATCCAGAGCGTGTCCCATGTGAAGCTGTCCCGTAATATTGGGAGGAGGCATAACGATAGTGAAAGGCTCTTTGGATTTGTCTACTTCCGCGTGAAAATATTTTTTATCAAGCCAAAGCTGGTATAAACGGTCCTCAACTATGGAAGGATCGTATGTCTTTGCAAGTTCTTTTCTCATGTTTATAATAATTCCTTTCAAAAAAGTGATTTATAATGTAGATATTATATCATATAATTCATTTTAAGTGATTCGTTACGTTAAAATTTTATAATCACAGCAATTTTTTGTCAAGGGAAAAAGAAATAACCCGGCATTGATTTAAAAACATAATTTTAATATATATTTAATTACATTAAAGGCAGTAGTATATTATAATTAAATTGGATAAAATGGAAAAGTATTTTGCTGGGAAAGAGATGATTGAAATGGCTCTTAAAAAAGTTCTGATAATCGAGGATGAAGTCAAGCTTGCCCGTCTTGTGGAGCTTGAGTTAAAATACGAAGGATACGATGTAACTGGGTGTTATGACGGCAAAGCAGGATTCGATACATTCAAAAGCGGAGAATTCGATATAATCCTGCTGGATCTTATGCTTCCGGAAATAAACGGCATGGAAGTATGCAGACGGGTGAGAGAAATCTCGGACATACCTATAATTATGCTTACCGCAAAGGATGAGCTTTCGGATAAAATTTCCGGACTGGATAACGGAGCCGATGATTACATGACAAAACCCTTTGCCATAGAGGAGCTTCTTGCCAGAATGCGCGCCATATTCAAGCGTCAGTCAAGAACCGCCGTCAGGAAGAACATTCTGGAGGCTTTGGATATTTCCATTGATCTGGACAAGAGAATGGTAAAGGTAGACGGAAATGTGGTGGAGCTTACCAAAAAGGAATATGAGCTTCTTGTTTACATGATTAAAAATAAGAATGTGGTTCTCACAAGAGAGCAGATTCTGAACGAAGTCTGGGGATACAGCTACATAGGCGAGACAAATGTTGTTGATGTTTATATAAGATACCTCAGATCCAAAATAGACGATGTGTTTGGTAAAAAATATATCCATACAATAAGAGGAGTTGGATATTTTGTCAAGGAAGACGAAGAAGAGGAATAAAAACGTATTCGACAGAATGCCGCTTACAAAGAGAATAACCTTTTTTTACGGCATAATGTTTGCAATTGCGATTCTGGTTATCTGCGGAGTTGTTGCGCTGAATGCCGCCGTTATATTTGAGGATCAGGTAAAAATGCAGCTTACCAATACTGTTGATAATATTAAAAGGGCTGCCGGCCAAAAGAATGTTTCCGATATTAATATAGATAATTATCTCGGCGATAAGTATGTTGAAGTTATAATAAAGGATATCGACACAGGAGCAATTTACAGCAACGAAACGGGAGAAACTCCGGAATTCATACAAAATATAAATGCTATGGGAGATTTCAACGAATTTGCCGGCAGGGAAACCTTCTATGACTTTAAACCTTTTACCAGTATAATCAATCCTGAAACGGATATTAGCGGAAGAGTTATGGTTTCCCTGGATACCTGTGAAAATGAAAGCGGCAGATATTTGATTGTTGCATACAAATATTTCAAGAACAATTTTGCATATGTAAAGAAATTTGTAATTGAAATGCTTGTATTCGGCGGAATCGCTATATACATTGTGTTTGTAATAGGAAGATATATAGCGAGAAGGATACTTGACCCCGTTGCAGAGGTTACAAAAACGGCATCCAGAATGAGCGCGGAGAATTTAAGCCAGAGAATTGAGGCTCCCGAAACAAAGGATGAAATCAGAGAACTGTGTCTTACTTTCAATTCTATGATGGACAGACTGGAAGAATCTTTCAAGAAGCAGGAAAGATTTGTGGCGGATGCGTCTCATGAGCTGAGAACGCCAATAGCCGTAATCCAGGGATACGCAAAGCTTCTGGACAGATGGGGAAAACATGACGATGTGGTGCTTCAGGAATCCATAGATTCCATTATCACCGAGACTCAGCATATGTCTACAATGGTTCGGAATCTACTGTTCATGGCAAAGAGCGACCAGAACAGAATAGAGATAAACAAAGAGGTTATTTCACTTAACGATATAGCCAGATCTGTTGTGGAAGACGCCGATATGCTTGAAAGCGGAAAGAATATAACATTTACAGATGATGAACAGGCGTATATATTTGCGGACAGCAATTTGATCAGGCAGCTTCTGAATATATATATGGAAAACAGCCTGAAGTATACAGAGGACAACGGAGAAATAAATGTAAGAGTATGGCGTGAAAACGAGTATTCCTGTGTGAGTGTAAAGGATAACGGGTGCGGAATAGAAAGGGAAAAAATACCATATATTTTCGACAGATTTTATAAGGCTGACGAATCCAGGACAGGCAGAGTTTCCGGTACAGGAATAGGTCTTTCCATAGCAAAATGGATTGCGGATATTCACGACGGCAGTATATACGTAGAAAGCGAAGTCGGAAAAGGCACTGAATTTACAACAAAATTCATATTTGTCGAGTGAAAAAGCTAATAAATGCACATGTATTGATATAAATACAGAAAAAAATGCGGAAAAGTGATTTTTTGTATGGAATTCAGTACAATAATTTTGGTTTTTGGATATACGGCACGGAAAATTTTAAGTGAAATACAAGTATGCAATATTGACTTTTAGTGGAAAATGGGTATAGAATGATAGTGCAGAAAGCAAATGATTCAATGATTTTTTTATACATTTTTGAGGAGGGATAGTATGAGAAAATATGTTTCAGAATTTTTTGGCACACTTTTCCTGGTATTGGTCGGCTGCGGAACAGCAGTAGTATGCGGCGGATTCACAGGAGGAACAGGTATGGGCTTCCTTGGCGTAGTGGCTATATCATTAGCATTTGGTCTTGCGCTTTTATGCGGAGCTTACTCAATCGGAAAGGTTTCAGGATGTCATATTAATCCTGCTGTATCACTTTCCATGCTTATTCTTGGAAAGATTTCTTTCAAAGATTTCTGGGGATATGTTGTAGGACAGATCTTAGGAGCATTTGCTGGTTCAGTTATTCTTAAAGCGATCGTCAGCTCAACAACTCAGCTTTCTGCAGCAAACGGATACGGAGCTAACGGTTATGGCGAATTAAGCGGACTCGGACTCAATGCAGGCGGAGCATTTATAGTAGAACTTATTTTAACTTTCATCTTTGTAATGCTCATTATCGGCGTTGTTACAGGCGAGAAAACATCTCACATGGGCGGCGTTGTAATCGCTCTTGCTCTTATTGGTGTTCATTTAATCGGTATTCCTTTAACAGGAACATCTGTTAACCCTGCAAGAAGTATTTCTGCAGCAGTAGTAACAGGAGGTCCCGCATTAAGCCAGCTGTGGCTGTTCATTGTAGCGCCTCTTGTTGGAGGAGTTCTTGCGGCAATAGCATCCAAGGCTCTTAAAACAGATCAGGCTGAATAAGTAAATAATTAATTTAAAGGCCGGCTTTTAACGAAGCCGGCTTTTTATATGTTAAGGCCGCAATATGTATTGAAATAAATTGAATTTGGTTGTATAATATTTATGTTGTGTAAAAGATATTTTGATTAGGCAGGTAGATAATTATGTATAAAATGAAAAAATCAAGTCTTGGCGAAGCCAGAAAATGTATGGAATATATAAGAGATAACATAGGCGAATGCAAAGGAAATGAGATCTATGCTATGTGCAATGATGCGAAAAAAGCTGTTGAGGCAGCCCGCAAAAAAGAGAAAATCAAATTGGAGGCTATGAAAGGCGGAAAGGATGAGTTTTCAATTAGAGCCCTTGATATCGAGGATAAAATAGATATCATGGCTGAAATCAACATATACATCATGGATATTATTTTGGAGATTAAGAAGACCATGCCCAAGGCGGATTTAATTGTCAGAAGAGCTGATCAGGCGGCAAGAAATATTGCTGTTCTGCAGTAAATTTTTAAGTTTACAAAGCATTCCTTTTTAAAGGAGTGCTTATTTTTTGCCTTTCAGACAAAATAAAAAAACCGCAGACATAAAATCTGCGGCAGATAACGGTATTACAAATATAACTAAAATTCAGGAAGCACTTCTTTTGAGCTGAGGCAGATATTTTACCATAAGCTTTACGATTATTGTCTGGACAACGATAAGAATAATTGTCTGCACAGCTCTTACGGGGAGCAGAGATTTGTATGGCGCTCCATAAAGGACAGAAATCCACAGCGTATTCAGAAGCAGGCTGAAGAATATCTGATTTATCAGTATGCTTGTGAAAATGTTTTTAAATGACTGGGACTTATGCAGGAAAAGTCCGTAAATAACTCCTACGAGGAACGCTGTTAAAGTAAATCCGGGGAAATATGCTCCTATGGGGAATAAAATTGCTCCAAGGAAATCTGCAACAGCTCCTGTAATTCCTGCCTCGACAGGCCCGAAAAGCATAGCTGCTATAACAACGGGTATAAACGCGAATCCGATTTTCATGTTCCACATGGATACGGAAAGGAATCTGGAAAGTATTATTTCGATTGCTATTAAGCAAGCAACCATAACTATACGGTGAGTTTTGCTTGTATGAAGTCTGGACATAAAAAATCCTCCTTTCAGTTTAAGTGCAAAAAAGCTGCAAACCAATAAGAAGGGGAGTGTAAATAAAATAACAGCGGGATGCGAATTTTGTACCGTCGAAAAAATCGTTCGTCATTACAGCAACTCCCCGTCTGTAACGCACTAAAGCGGATAACCGCAACGCACAAAATTCTACTCTGTGTTTTTTGCAAACTCATTATAAACAAATAGATGCAAATAGTAAAGTGTTTTTTTAAAAAATGACAAAAACATGAAATTTACTGAGGGATGGCGGATTTACAGAAAAAATTAATGCGAATGGTTTAAATTTTTCTATCAAAGCCGAAAAACGGCATTAATTATAAATTTTCGGCAAAAAACAAGCCGCTTGAAACGCACAAGCGGCTTGAAAATATTTTTGTATTCTTGATTTTTTAATTATCCTGCAAATCAGCAGGAATCAATATTTAAAATCTTATTTGAGGTCGTCCATTGAGTTGGATGAACCGATAACGTTTTTGATTTTGCCTTCAACAAGAGCCTGAACATATTCACGGCCTTTTCCGAGATATCCTCTGGGGTCGAATTCAGCGGGTTTTTCAGCCATAAATTCTCTGATTGCCGCTGTCATTGCGAGACGAATGTCTGTATCCATGTTGATTTTGCAAACACCCATGGAAGATGCTTTTCTAAGCATATCTGTGGGGATGCCTTTTGCGTTGTTGATCTGTCCGCCGTATTTGTTGCAGAGGTCAACAGAGCCGGGGTCAACAGAAGAAGCACCGTGTAAAACGATAGGATAGTTGTGGAATCCTGCGTCTTCAAGTTTTTTGGAGATAGTTTCAAGTCTGTCAAAATCAAGCTTTGCTTCGCCTTTGAATTTGTATGCGCCGTGGCTGGTTCCGATTGCGATCGCAAGGGAGTCAACGCCGGTACGTTTTACGAAATCCAGAGCCTGGTCAGGGTCTGTGTATGTTGCGTTTGCCGCGTCAACTTTAACTTCGTCCTCAACGCCTGCCAGTTTTCCTAATTCAGCTTCTACAACAACTCCGTGAGCATGAGCATACTCAACGACCTGTTTTGTTAAAGCTACGTTGTCTTCATAATCATCGTGAGAACCATCGATCATAACTGATGTAAAACCGAGGTCAACGCATTCTTTGCAGATTTCAAAATCTTCGCCGTGGTCAAGGTGAAGAGCTATATCAAGACCTGATTCCTCTGCGGCAGCTTTTACCATTCCCATAAGATATCCGGGACGCATATATTTGAATGCGCTTTTGGAAACCTGAAGGATTACTGCGGAGTTTTCTTTTTTGCAGGCATCGATTATACCCTGAATGATTTCCATATTATTGATATTAAAAGCTCCGATAGCGTAATGTTTATTATTTGCCGCTTCGAACATTTTTTTGGTTGTAACAAGACCCATATTAATTCCGCCTTTCTTTTTTATAATAAATTTTTTATAGTTTCATATATTTAAAGTATAATACCTTAAACGGATTTTAACAAGGTTTTTAGTCAATATTATTTTACAAAAAATGACAAATATAGATTAAAAAAATTGTATTTGAAGGAAAAAATTTCCGGTTTATGTTATACTGTTAAAAAAAGGAATGAAAGGGAATTTTTTTATGGTATTTTTCATTATAATAGCGGTAATAATAACAGCAGACCTGTTAAGCAAGGAAATGATAAAAGACAGAATTGAAGAAGGCCAGAAGAAAGAATTGGTAAAGGACAAGCTGTATTTCTGGAGAATAAAGAATACAGGATGCGCGTACAGTGTCATGAAGGATAAGCCGGACGCTGTTGTGGCCTCATCGTCTGTTGTTACGGCGATTATAGGCGGAGTGTTGTGCGCGGGCATAGCAAAAGGCGAAAAGCCTTCATTGCTGGCAGGTCTTTCAATGTGCCTTGGAGGAGCGTTGGGAAACCTTATTGACAGGGTTAAAAATAAAGGCGTTACAGATTTTATTTATGTGAATAAAAAGAAAATGCCCATTTTTAATCTGGCTGATATATTTATATTTATCGGTGTGATAACAGTCATAATCGCTCTTTGCACAAGGGATAATTGAATCAGTCCGAAATTTTAAACAGGACAAAAAAGCACCCTGCGGGATAAGAAAATTCCGCGGGGTGTTTTGCGTTTTTATCAATTATTTTTTTGCTCCGATTTTCAGAGTTCTTGCGTAATAGAAAAGATACTGCTGGGCGAATCCTGCCAAAGAGCCGAAGTTTTTTTCCGCAAAGCTGTGAATATCGTTTATTTTTACAGGTTTTCCGCCGAAATAAAGCTTAGACATTACTCTCCGAACCCATACGTCTGTGGGGAAAACATCATATCTTCCAAGAGAAAACAGAAGCACGCAGTCGGAGACCTTTGGGCCTACGCCATTTATGGACATGAGCAGTTCCTTTGCGGAAGCTGTGTCCATTTTGGAAATTCTTTCTGTTGAGATCTCGCCTGAAATAAATTTTTCGCAGGCATCAGTTATGTATTTTGCTCTGAATCCTGTTTTGCACTTCATAAGTCCGTCGATTCCCGCATCCAGAAGAGCCTCGGCCGTAGGAAAGGCATAATATGTTTTACCGTTTAAAGTACCTAATGGATAGGAATAGGCTTCAGAAAGGTTTGCGATAACTCTTTTTATGTTGGGAATCTGATTGTTCTGAGAGATTATGAATGAAATCAGGCACTCGAAAAATTCCTGATTGAGTATTTTTATTCCCGGAGCATATTCAACGGCAGTTTTGAGAAAGTCGTCTTTTCCTTTCAAAGTGTTTTTTATGCTGTCATAATCCCTTTCAAAATCGAAATACGGGATCCAAATATTTTCGAAATCCTCAGGGGTTGTGTCAAAGAAAATAATTTCTCCGTCCGCTTCTTTTACCTTTAGGAGACGTTCATGGGCAATAACCAGATACTCATAATCAGAAAGAACCTCGAACCGGAAACACTGTCCGCATTCGAGGGTATCTTTAAGGTTAAATCCTATATTATTTTTAATAACTATATTGTTGTTTTTTACTTCAAAGTCCAATTTAAAGCTCCTCTATTCGTCGTAAACTATAAATGTAGGCGTTGTTGAACCTCTTGCTTCAATAGCCTGCTTTGCCTCCCAGCTTGAAGAATATTCGATGGAGTTCCATGTGTCTCCGCTGAGGGTAGCAAGGAGATGTTTTGAGCCGTATGTAGTTGCGTAGCAGTATGAGCCTGCGCCGCACAAATAGTTCAAGTTGTCGCTGCTTTCAATAAATCCGTTTGTTATAAAGGAGGAAATGGCGCCGTTATAGCTGTTTTTAAGGCTTCCTCTGTAATCGTTTATTGTGTAATTGGGCAAAAGATTAGGGTTGAAATCCGGATATTTTTTATTTATCGCCGTAACAACTCTTGCTTCCGTTTCAAGTCCCGACATGGCGACCTCCCAGTAAGAGGCGTTCTTTTTAAGCAGATACTGCCTTACATCGGAAGGATTGGATTTAGGCGAAAGCACAACTATCGCGTACATATCATCCGCATAAATACATCTTACCCAGTAATCCTCATAAACACCTTCGGACATACGTACAAAGTTCAGGATTCTGTCATACTCGGCGGATTCGCCTCTGTATATCCTTTGAACAGGGCCGTGGGTCTGAATATATTTGGAAACAAGGTCCGTGTATTTCGAGCTGGAAAGAGAACCAATGTATCCTGAGCCGGAAAACATCATATAACTGTCCGAATTTGGATTCTTAAAAGCGGTATAAATACTGAGGTTTTCCGATGCTCCGCTGGAAGAAAGCTCGCCGTAAGCATTAACATGAGAAGGCTTGAGAAGCAGCACGGAGCAGTCATAGGAAGAAAGGGAATCGTTTATATATCCCATTCTTGATAAATATGAAGGACTTACCTCCTGGCTTGTGGAATAGTTGTAAAGCTTTCCATTTTTGCTTATAAGCTTGTTTGAGCTGAAATAATCATTGTAATAATTCTGAGCTCCCGCGGCGATTTTAGATATATCCGATTTATATTTTTTTGTAACCGAATCCTCATCCGATGCAGGGGATGAAGGTTTCGGGTCATTCTGACGCGGAGGCGCAGTATGATCATCCTGTCTGGAAGGTTTGGACGGCTTAGAGGTTTTTTCGGGGTTAGGCTCATCGGTCTCGTCCGAATTTTCCAATTCCACTTCCGTTTCATCGTCAGACTTGCTCTCCGGCAATACTGGAGGGAATATATTTGTTTCCTTGCTCTGATTTATATTTGGAAAGATAAAACCGTTTTCCTTTGCGTCCTCTGTTTCTTCCGAAGTCTTTTCAGTGTTTTCGGCTGTCTGGTCAGCAGAAGCGACTTCCGCGTTTTTTTCGGCCTCATCTTTTTTGGAAGAGGTCTGACATCCGGAAAGGGACGCTATGAGGGCAAAGCATATAATTCCCATGAAAATTTTTAATTTATTCATGATTTAAATACTCATCCTTTTTATCAGCGATTGCCTCAAATACGGAATCCAATTCGGCTTTGTGCGCGGAAAGTATTTCGGCAATCTTAATTTCCATTACAGAAATGTCCTCTGAAAAGTCAAAAGAGATTATCCAGGTGGGATTGTAATTATCCTCATCCTCTGTTATAGACGAAACAAAAGGCGATAAAGTTTCAGTATCATAATAATCATATATGGCGGAATATTCCCAGTCTTCAACTTCGTTAGGGCAGGTGAGCTTCATATAAACGACATACGTGCCGTCTTCCTGTAATTCAGCGTATGTATTGTATAAATAAACCTGAAGCTCGTCGGGTACAGCATAAGAACCCAGCTCCTTTTCAAGGAATCCGGTTTCCATATTTTTTTCCATTATTACTATCAAAGTTTCATCCATAAGTTACTCCTGTCAATCAAAACCAATAATTCTATAATAATTTATTATAATACTTTACGAAAATTATTGCAACATAAAGAGATTTTTGCGCTGATTCTCAACGAATACCATAAGCGCGAGTTGTGAAAAACATAGCTGAAATGCGTGTTTTGGGGGAAAATACCGCATGATTCAGATGCAAATAATTAATTATATATCCTTAAAACTATACGCCGAAAGAAATAAAATATCAGTTTTTTCTTGAAACTCACAGGCTTTTATGCTAAATTTTATCATAGAAAACGGCATAAGGGGAGAATTGGTTTGGCTGATAAAATTGTACAGTATTTTTTGAATTCATTTAACGGCATATCGCCCAAAGCAGTGGTTTTCTGGGTTTCCATGCTGCCCATAGTAGAACTCAGAGGCGGAATACTTGCTGGTTACGCATTGGGAGTTCCTTTGGGAATTAATTTCCTGCTGGCATTTGTTGGAAACATGATACCCATTCCGTTTATTCTGGCATTTATCAGAATGATTTTGAGGTATTTTAAGAAAACCAGATTCCGTAAAATCGTAATAGCACTGGAAAAACGCGCCAGAAACAAGAGCGGAAAGATAAGCAAGGGCGCATACTGGGGACTTTATGCTTTTGTGGCGATACCTATTCCCGGTACAGGAGCATGGATGGGTACTTTAATAGCGGCGCTGCTTAAAATGAACAAGAAAAAGACGCTTATAACCATAACTTTAGGCGTAATTACGGCAGGAATCATAATGAGCATTATTTCCTACGGAGTTATCGCTCATTTCAGGACTTGAGGAAACAATATGTATCAGAAAATAGCGACACCCGCCAGAACAAGAGAGATTCTGGAGGAAAACGGGTTTACAATTAAAAAAGGATACGGGCAGAATTTCCTTATAGACGGCAACATTCTGGAGAGGATAATAGAGGCCGGGAATATTACAAAGGACGATTTTGTAATGGAAATAGGCCCGGGACTGGGCGGACTTACCCAATATCTCTGCGAAAACGCAAAAGAGGTCCTTGCTGTTGAAATTGATAAATCCGCTATACCTATTCTTGAGAAAAACCTTTCCGGATACGAAAATCTGACAATAATAAACGCCGATATACTTAAGGTTGATATTGCTGAGCTTATGAAAGATAAGAAAAATATAAAGGTTGCCGCCAATCTTCCTTATTATATAACGACTCCCGTTATAATGGAGCTTCTGGAAAGAAGACTCAACATCGAAAGCATTACCGTAATGGTGCAGAAGGAGGTTGCCCAGCGAATGCAGGCCAAGCCGGGAAGTCCCGATTACGGAGCATTGTCTTTGGCTGTGGAGTTTTATTCGGAAGCACAAATAAATATGGTTGTAAAGCCTACCTGCTTCATTCCCAGACCTAAGGTGGACTCCGCCGTTATAACTATGAAAATACGGGATGAGAAACCTGTAAATGTTGGGGATGAGGAACTTCTTTTCAGGATTATAAAATCCGCATTCGGCCAGAGAAGGAAAACTTTGGTGAACAGTATATACAATCAGTGCGGATTTGATATGTCAAAAGAGGAACTGGCCGACATTTTGAATGGAATCGGGTTTGACGAGAGAATAAGGGGAGAGGCTCTTTCTCTTGAGGATTTCGCAAGGCTTACGGAAGCCATAACAGATAAAATAAATAATAAATAGAATAGAGACTTTCCTTTGCGCATATGTTTTTGTAAGGAATTTTTTAAAATTTCATGCGCGAAGGAGGGTTTTATAATTTTGTATAGCAGAAAATATTATAAGAAATATGTGATTCTGGACTGTGAGACAAGAGGATTCGGACTCTGGGGAAAAATTCCGGCGGGAACCTGCTCCCTTGAGATAAAAAACGGAAAAGCGCTGATAACTATGGTGATTCAAGGTCTTAATCCCGGAGATGAAGATCAGTATAAGCTGTACTTTGTGTTTGAGGACGAAGACGGGTATAAGGGTTCTGAGGTTTGCGGACTTTCAATAAACAGCATTGGCTCGGGCAAATTTAAATATTCATTTGACCCTAATAATGTCTATGATACAGGTTTCAGGGCCGAGGATATAAAAGCGGCCGCGGTGATTTCCAAAGACGGCAAAACATCGAAATCCGGCATTGCCGCTCCTCTATGCGGATATTTTTATGACAGAATGGATTGGCGGAATAACTTTTCTGTGATCAAGCCCAAGGATAATACGGTTTTAGCCTCTGGGCCTGCCCTAAACCAGAAAAAAGAAATCGTTGCGGAAGAGACAGGAACCGCAGAATCAGACGAATCCACCCAGGACAGCTTAATTGTGAATGAAATTGAAAGGATGGGAAACATTCCGGAAGAAAACCATGCGGAAGACATAACAGGCATTAATCTTATCTGGGAATATGCCGAAAAAACAGAGCCTTTCAGCGAGGATATGCCTGTTGAATGGGCTAAAATAAATATCCGGCAGACAAGTTGTCTGCCTTTGAAAAACAGGAACGCTGTCAATTCTCCCAGAGTTCTTCTCAGCTATAAAAAAGCGGGATATTTTGTGTTGGGAAAAACGGCGGACGGTTCGGATAAAATGATCCTTCTTGGTGTTCCGGCCCATTACAGGCAATCCGATGAAGGGGATTTTAATCAGGCGGGTTTTTACTATTTTAAACCCGGTGAGGATGTTGAAAAAGAAGAGGGTGTCAAGGGCTATTGGCTTTTGAGCATTGAATGACAGGAGATTTTTATGAGAGTAAGGAAAAAACCGTGGGCAGAGGGAGAGCTTCTTGCCAATTCCTATGTTGTGAAAAACGGTTCGGAAAACAAAGGCAAATGGAGGAATCTTTTTGGGAACGAGAACAAGCTTTATGTTGAGCTGGGATGCGGAAAGGGAAAATTTCTTGCGGAGACGGCGAAAATGTTTCCGGATATAAATTTCATCGGAATAGAAAAACAGAAAACTGTTCTGGCGACAGCAGTGCGGCATATTGAGGAAGAAATCCCCAATCTTCTTTTTGTGAACTATGATGTTCTTGAACTGGAAGAGCTTTTCGCGGATGGAGAAATTGATAGACTTTACATAAATTTCTGCGACCCGTGGCCAAGAAAGAAATGGGCCAAAAGAAGACTTACTCACAGAGGTTTTCTTGAAAAATACAAAAGGTTTTTCGGAGATAGAGGAGAGCTCTTTTTCAAAACGGACAACAGGGATCTTTTTGAGTTCTCTTTGGAGGAGTTTGCGGAACACGGCTGGAGGCTGGGGAATGTGACCTTTGATCTATACAGCGGAGACATTTCAGGAAACATAGCCACAGAGTATGAGGAAAAATTCGCGTCAGAAGGAGTGCCCATCTGCCGGCTTGAGGCTTATTACGAAAAACAAAATGATTAAACAATTAAAACTCGGAGTCTTATATACGGATCCCGAGTTTTTCAATATCTTTATTATTCGCTTTTATAGCCCAGATTTTCCGCCAAAGCGGCAATTTTCTGGATTGTATCCAGGCTCATGTGGTGTTCGATGGAACAGGCCTCTTCCTCTGCGATACTGTCTTCTACGCCTAAAATATTATGAAGGAAGTTTTTAAGGGTGTGATGCCGGAATGCGATTTCCTTGGCGATTTTCGCTCCTGATTCCGTAAGGCTCAGCGAGCCGTATTTCTCATGCTCCACATATCCCTTTTCCTTGAGGATGTTTATGGCTTTATTTACACTGGGTTTTGATATATTAAGGTTTATGGCCACATCTGTTACACGCACCTCGGTCTCTTTGAGGGAAAGAAAGTAAATTGCCTCAAGATAGTCTTCCAATGATGATGTAACGGTATTATTTTTCGTATTCATAACAATCACCTGCAAATATGATTTTTATTATTGTATCATAAAGTCGGTGCCCTTTACAATAAATAGTTTTGGATTTGCAAAAATTAAAGAATTCCCGTATTTTCAGAAAAAATCAAAAATCCGCAAAATTCTCTTGATTATTTTGATATTTTGATATAAAATTACTATATAAAAATTTAGAGGAGGTGCAACTATGGCATTCAAAATTACAGACGATTGTGTAAGCTGCGGAACATGTGTAGAGGCTTGTCCTACAGGCGCTATTAAAGAAGGAGACGACGGTTTCGAAATTACATCTGACTGCGTATCTTGCGGAGCTTGCTTAGATGCTTGTCCTACAGGCGCAATTAAAGAAGGTTAATTAATACATATAGGCTGATAAAACAGCGAAATTTAATTAGCTCCCGCAAATTATTTTTTGTGTGTGATTAAAATGCGGGCAATATTTATACTGGCGCGAAAATAGATTTTTCGTGAAAACCGGAATGAAAGCAGAAGCCGTTTTTAAAATGGCTTCTATTTTTATGCCTTTAAATATATATTTTGCTGTATGAACCTGCGTTTTTGTATACTGAATGGATTTTTTTCAGGCGGAAAAATTGTGAAAATTGATTTGTTATCCGCGCATAACACTTGAAAATCAGCGGGAAATTGGACTTTTTGGCGCACAGGCAAAAATGTGAATGAGTATTCATGTAAAACTTTCTGCCGGAGCTAAAAACCATTGATTTTTAAGGGTTTCGGCGTTATAATAAGCATATAAAACAGAGGAGAAAATTATTTATATAAAAAACCAGAGGAGGTATAATTATGGCATATGTAATTACAGACGAATGCGTATCCTGCGGAGCTTGTGCATCAGCTTGCCCTACAGGCGCAATTAAAGAAGGAGACGATCATTTCGAAATCAGTTCAGACTGTGTATCCTGCGGAGCTTGCATGGATAGCTGCCCTACAGG
>JAEEGL012381304.1_pt1 | contig 28694 bp, 25 predicted proteins | sample 9134231 | NCBI WGS metagenome assembly JAEEGL01 (sample SAMN16246548, study PRJNA631951) | gut metagenome | biome: gut microbiome; feature: rumen; material: fiber-attached | host: Bos | place: Iran: Karaj | collected 2018-10 | reverse complement strand
TCTTTTGGTACTCAATCATCTAGAACTCAAGCGTTATTTTCTCCTATTGATAATGGATCATATTTTAATCGAGTTAAATCTTTTTTACTATCTCGTCTTCTCCAGTTTGTATCTCTTATGTTATACATAACTTCAACTCATTCTTTGGCTAAGTTTAAAGCTGTAACTTTTTGTCTAGTAGCTGTTAAATAACTTGTTGTGGAAATAACCGCTGAGATTATCCCCATGAAAGTTGTAGATACAAGCATAATCACAAATAGAAGTTCTATCATAGTAAATCATTTTTTTCTTTGCCTTGAGTTTTTCATGTATGAACTTGAAATTAAAATTGCATTTACTAGTGTAAACATTATGATTTATTTTGTGTAAGAGTAGTTATCTTGTAAAAATATGCAATGTTTTTTATTCTTTTTTGAAAGTAAAGAATGCAGATAGATGTTGCTGTTGTCTTTTGAGTTGTAATTATAGTCTTGCTTCTTTCTTTTTTGAGGGCAGAAAGGTTAGTTAAAATAACATTTTGAAGTTATGTTTTCCTAGTTTTATGTATGGCATTGTGAATTTGTATCTTGCAATGGGCGACTCAATTGAAATGATTGTGAGATCAAGAAATATTGTGAATAACTTATAATTCTATTGGTGAATTCTTGGTAAATTCTCAGCCAACGGTTATGATGGTTGTCTATATTTTGTGATTGTGGTTTTTTGCTATGAATTCTCATCTATCAATTCAATTCTCTTGAGAAATGTTTGAGAAAAAAATCCAAACATTATTGTGGTGTGTATTGTGTATGTGAAGTATTTTGAGTGCTGTATATTATCCATTAGCTTATTTTAAATGAGATATTTATGAAGTGTTATTTAATAATTCGTATGTTGTTTCTTATGCACCAATGATTCCTATTGCCACTCTGGTTTCAGCATTGGTTACAATTTTAGCTTCATCTCATTTAAATCTTAAAATTGCTCTTAAAATTTCTGATTCTACAGGTTCATAGTATTGAAAAAAACAAGAAAATATTTACCTTTCTTGTCTAAAGGAAAGTGGTGTAATGGTAGCACACTAGTCTCCGAAGCTGGTGGCGGAGGTTCGATTCCTCTCTTTCCTGATTTTGAAAAAATGTTTGAGGAACTTTTATTCCTCATTTTTTAAAAAGTTTCTTTTCCAATCTTCTAATATTCTGTTTAGATATACGATATTATGGAGTCAAACTAAACTTCATCATAATGTTTCTTGTTCTCTTATGAGGTGACATAGATATGCTTTTGAAAAATTTCTACAGGTATAACAATCACAATTATCAGTTAGTGGAGTGTAATCAGTTTTAAATTTTGAGTTTGTTATTTTAATATTTCATTGATCTGAGAAAGCGATACCGTGTCTTCAAAGTCTAGTTGCTGTAACGCAATCAAACATGTCTATTCATTGCTCTATTCAATGAAGAAGATCTTCTGGAGTTCAAACCCCCATTAAATATCTTGGTTTATCATTTGGAAGAAGTGGTGTTGTGTAGGAAACAACTTCTTGTATTAGTTCTTTACTTTCACCAACACTTACTCATCATATAGCGATTCAATCCCATGCAAATTGACTTAGATAATCTGCTGACTCTTTTCTTAAGTCAAGATAGCTTCATCATTGAACTATTGGAAAGAGGACACCTCTTGCTTCATCATATTTTGGTTTGAAGTGATCAAACGCTCTTTTTGCTCGACGATGTGTCATTGCTATGTGTTTTTCGATTGTTTTTTTGTCTGCTCATGCAGGAGAACATACATCAAGTACCATCATGATATCTGATCAAAATTCACATTGAGTGTCAACTACATTTTCTGGTGTGAATATGTGCTTTGAACCATCATATGGTGATGTGAATTTAACACCATCTTCTGTAAGCTTCATTCCTACTTTATGACTATGTTTTTCATTATTGAATTTTTGGTTAGCAAGTCATAGTGAGAATACTTGAAATCATCATGAATCAGTAAGTATTAAACCATTTTTCCAATTTTCAAAATTATGTAATCCTCATGCATCATGTATGATTTTACTTCAAGGTCTTAGGTATAAGTGAAAAGTATTTGCAAGAATAAGTTTTATAGGTTCGATATCTTTTCAAATGTATTTTGGATCTTGTAATATGTCTAAAATTAATCATTTAATGGTAGCTTTTGTACCAACAGGCATAAAGATTGGAGTCTTTAGAGTAATTCCATTGAGTGTTATTTCTCAAACTCTTGCATTTCATTTTTGTTTGAGAATTTTGAATTGTAGCTTTCACATATTTTATGTCTTTATAAGTTAATTATTGGTATACTATCATGATTTGCTTTTTGAATTCAACGAAAAATTATTGTAGATATTATCTTTTAAGTTTTTTTTATATGTCAAGGTTAACTTATTTGATAATGCTAGTATTTTATTATATAATCATTACAGTATTTTTAATAGATTCTTTATTATTAGATGATTGATAATGAATATTCTCTATCTTACTTTGATAACAGTAGTAGTTGCTTGGTTATGATGGTTTTTGTTCAAAAAATTTAAGGTGTTAGATAAACCTTGAAGTGATTTAAAGAATACAAGAAAGCCTGTTCCAACATTACAAGGAATATTTGTTATTCTGATATTTGCTTTATGAGTTTTAATTGTTTATCCAGAATACTATTCAAATCCATTATTTCTATGATTGTTGATACCGTGAGTATTGATATGAGTAGTTGAGACCGTAGAGGAGCTTAGTTATCTTTGAAAATTTCCTAAAATTCCTCCTTTTGTAAGATTGATAGTTCATTTAATTGCAGCTTTTTTAGCTGTTCGAATAGGCTGAATTGGTAATCAAGAATTCGTAATTTGAGATATGGTATATCATATACCTAATTGGGTATTTACGATTGCATTTATGATATGGACAATGTTCTGTATTAATGCTATTAATCGGTTTGATGGTATATATGCTCAATGAAGTTGAGTTTCTGCTATATGATTTTTAACAATTTATTTACTCTTAAGATTCGTAGTTTTTGAAAGTTATGATACTTTCACAAATTATGATGTTTTGCTTATGGTACAGAACTTATCTTTATTCTTGTTTATTGTAAGTTTAGTATATACGTTTATAGAGTATAAGCCATTATGATTGGTTAGAGATGTTTGAATTATGTTTTTTGGTTTTGCTATTGCCTATCTTTCTGTTGCGTGATGAGCAAAGATCTGAACATTAATTGTGGCACTTTCATTAGTAATATTTGATGCAGTATGGGTTTGATTATATAGAATATTTATTCTGAAAAAGAATCCTTTGAATTGAGATTATACGCATTTTCACCATAGATTAATGTGATTATGATTCTCAAGATGAGAAACAAGGGCGTTTATTTGGATATGGTCATTGATTATGATGGTGTTTATGTTGCTTCAGTGAGCTAACAGGTTTCATAAGTTAATTATTTTTGTCATGATGGCATGCCTATTCTTTGGAATAAATGCATATTTATTCTTGTATAAAAAGCTTCCTTGTTGATTACAAATTAAAAAAGAAAGATAGTTTATTTATTAAAAATTTGTTATGATTATTACATTTTGATGAAAAGCTTGAAGTTGAAAATGAACAGTATCAAAGCTTTTTGCAGAAAAAATGAATTATGAAATTATTTCTATTTGAACATTAAAAAGAAAGTTAGCTGAAGAAATGGGGCTTAGTATTTTAGAGTTTAATCTTCTATGAGAGAAGCCTGAAAATCAAAAAGAATTTGATTTAAAATTTGAAGAATATCAAAAGAGTTTGGATCTGAATTCAAATATTTTGCTTGAGTCTAGACTTTGATTTTTATGTCAACCTCATGCGTTTAAAGTTTTTTTAGATGTTTCTGATGAAGAAGCTTCTAGAAGAATCCTTTGAGATAATAGAACAACAGACAATTATGACTCAGTTGAAAGTGCGTTACAAGCAACAAAGGAGAGAAATGAGTCGGATAGACAAAGATATATAAAGCTTTACTGAATTGATCTTTGGGATAAAAGTAACTATGATTTAATGATAAGTACTGATAATAAAACTCCTGAAGAAGTTTGTGAAGAGATTATTACAGCATTTGAACAATATAAAAAAGCACATAAAAGTGCTTAATTTTTTGCTAATTTTCTGCTTTTTCAGTATATTTATGTAAGTATTTATTTTTTACGGGAAAAACAAAAAATGAAATTAATAGCGAGAATTTTTTTATGGATTATGAAGATTCGTTATAAAGTTGAAATAAAAAATTTCCCAACTATAGATCCTAATTCTAATTATTTAGTATTGCCAAACCATATTGCTTACGTTGATCCTGTTTTGTTGTGGTGTATATTTCGTCCATATACTAATATAAGACCGGTTGCTACATCTGATTTTTCTAAAAATCCGTTTCTATGATGGATATTTAAGTTAATGAATACTATTACTATTCAAGAAATAAATAAATGAGGTGATAGTAATCAGGATGATACTATAAAAGATGCATTAAAAGATTTAATACAAGCACTAGAGGATTGAGATTCTGTCCTTCTTTATCCATCTTGAAGATTAAAGGGACAATGAAGTGAGTATATATGAGGTAAAAAATCTGCTTATTTAGCTTTGAAGACTTTGCCAAAAAATACAAAAGTTTTAACTATTAGAACTACTTGATTATGGTGAAGTAGATGGTCAAATGCATGGAGCTGAAATGTTCCTGCTTTTGCTTGAAACATTTTGAGAGCTATCTGGTATTTTATTGCTAATTTATTTTTCTTTGTCCCAAGAAGAAAAGTTGTTATTGAAATAGAAGATAAAACTACATTACTAAAAAAACAATGTAAAAAATCTTTAGAAGAATTTAATCAAACTTTAGAAGATTTTTATAATAAAAATTGAGAAGAATCTGTGTCTTATGTGAAAAACTATTTTTATTACAATAATGTGAAAGGTAAAACTTTGCCTAAACATATTCGTAATTCTATTGAAAGTTTCCAGAATCATAAGGAGTACGATATAAGTAAATTTCCTGTGGATGTTGTTGCCAAAGTTATTGATCTAGTAAGAAGTGTTAAAGAGCTTGATGGAAAAGAAAAAATAACAGTTTCTTCTAATCTTATTTTGGAACTCTATTTTGATTCTTTGGATATGGCTGAAATTAAAAATTTAATTATAAATACATATCCTAATGCATCAAATACACCATTAAATGAATTAAAAATAGTTGCAGATCTTGTTGCAATGGCGTTATGAATGACAACAACGGAAGAGGTTGAATTGAAACCTTGTGAATGGAATATTCCTATTAAAGAGAGTAAATCTCATCACTGGGATACTGATTTGTCTATGAATATTTTGGAAAAATTTAAAGAGTATTGGAAGAAAGATAAGAATGCTACTCAGATTTATGATTCTATGTTTTGACTTCAAAAGAGAAAAGATGTTGTATTAAAGGCATTTTTGATTAGTGAGTATATGAAAAAGATTCCTTGAAAGTATATTTGAGTGATGCTTCCTGCGTTATGAAGTACTACAATGATTGTTTTAGCTGCTTATTTAGCTAAAAAGGTGCCTGTTATGATGAACTGGACACATCCAGAATCTGCTTTTGATCATTGTGTTAAATTCTCAAAGACCAAGAAGATTTTAACTTCGAGAACTTTTTATAAGACGATTAATATTAATTGGTTAAAGAAATATGATTTTGTTTTTTTGGAGGATTTATTAAAGAATATTCCTTTGAGTTATAAGCTAAAAGCTGTTGTAAAAAGCTTATATTTCCCTATTCCAAAAGACTTAGATGAAACAGCTGTTGTTTTGTATACTTCATGAAGTGAATCTTTGCCTAAAGCGGTACCATTGACTCATAAGAATATTATGGCAGAATGGAAATGAACTGCTTGAATTTTAAGTGTTCATAATGATGAAACATTATTTTGTTATTTACCACCTTTTCATAGTTTTGGTTTTACGGTAAATACAATGTTTCCAATTATTGCTGGATTGAGAGCTGTTAATACACCAGATCCGAATGACTCAATAACGGTAGCAAAGTTAATTGCTCATACAAAACCAACAATTTTATGTACAACACCAACATTTTTAAAGAATTTATTGAATATTGCTAAACCTGAACAATTGGTTTCATTACGTTATGTTATTACTTGAGGTGAAAAGTGCTCTGAATTAGTGTTTGAGAAAACAAGAAAAATAGTCCCAAATTGTATTATTCTTGAATGATATGGTATTACTGAAACAGCTCCTATTATTTCAATAAATCCTGTTGAAAAACAAAAACCACAATCTGTATGAATATCTATATCATGATGAGAAATAAAAGTTTGTGATTTGTCTACTGATGAGGAATTGTGAGTTTGAGAAGAAGGTATGATTTATTATTCATGAGATAATGTATTTAATTGATATGAAGATAAATCATTGGAGTCTCCATTCTTAAAACAATGAAAAAAAATATGGTACAGAACATGAGATTTATGATATTTAGATAAAGATGGATATTTGTTTATTACTTGAAGAAAAAAGAGATTCTTAAAACTTTGATGAGAGATGATTTCTTTACCATTTTTAGAAGAATTGATACAAGAAAAATATTGAAGTTCTGAAGAAATTAATCTTGCGCTAGAGTGAAAAGAAAGAGATGCTGGTATTGAAATTGTTTTATTTGTTGTTTGATTGAAATTGAAGGTTAAGGAGGTTAATGATTATTTAAAATCAAAGGGTGTTAGTAATTTAATTCAAATAACAAGAATTGAAGAAATTGACAGTATTCCGTTGCTTGGAACTTGAAAAGTTGATTATAAGATTTTAAAAGAAAAAATTTGATAGAATTGTACTTCTAAATTTGCTTTTTTTAAGGAAAGCTCTATACTTAATTGTAGTTTATTCCTATATCAATCATGGATATCGTTTCAAATATAATCATTTGAATTATCACATTGCTTGCATTATGGTATTTCTGTTTGAATCTATATAGGATTTTCTTTTTGTCTGAAAAAAAGAAGCATAGAGAGAAACAATCTTTGGATTTTAGGTTTCTTCAAGTTCAAATTCCTAAGAATGCTGTTGCTAGAAGTTCTGATATTGATGCTAAAGATCATATTCAATCGATGAAACAAAATATTGAGCTTATGAATCAGGTTTATAAGAATTTTTATGCAGTTTTTGATGATTCTTGGAAAAATAAACATTATTGAAACAATTACATAAGCATGGAAATTGTTGTTGAAAAGGAAGTTATAAAATTTTTTCTTTGAGTACCTAAAGAGCATCTCATGACTGTTGAAAAAATGATTTCTTCATTTTATGTTTGAGCTATTGTTGAGCAAGTTAAACAACCAAAACTTTTAGAAACTGGGAAATTTTATGCATGAGGGGAATTTGTATTAACAAAGAATAGTGTTTATCCTATTAAGACATATGAGTCTTTTGAAGCAGATCCTATGGATAGTATTTTGTCTGCATTTTCAAATTTATCAAAGGAAGAAAAAGTTGGAATTCAAATATTAGTTGAACCATTACATGAAAGTTGGTTAAAGAAGATGAGAAAAAAGGCTGATGATATTAAGGAGGGAAAGGAAGTTAAGTGATTTTGGGATTTTGTTAAAAAAGTTTGGAATTCAGATAAGCCTGATGCTAAAGAAAAAGAAAATCAGAAAAAGAAACATAATTTTTCTCAACAACAATTATGAGATTTTGATAAAAAAATGGATGATGAATTGTTCCAGGTTAAGATGAGAACTATTGCAACATCTCCAATTAGACAAAGACCAAAGAAAATTATAGATGATATTTCAAGGCTCTTTAATCAGTATAATTATATTTGATTAAATACAATTAAATTTAATAAAGCAAAGAATATTAAAAAGTTTGCAAAGCATTATGTAATGAGGTTATTCTATAGTGATAATACTCTTTTAGATGATTTGAAAAATTTTAAAAAGACAACTATTTTGAATATTAAGGAGTTATCTTCAATTATTCATTTTCCTCATTGAAGATTTAATCAAAATCCTAGAATTGCATGGCAGAAATTTAAGATAATTCCTGCACCAGATGATTTACCAACAGAATGAATTGTTGTTTGATATAATAATTATTGAGGAGTAAAAAGAGAAATTAGAATTACTGATAAGGATAGATTTAGGCATATCTACATTCTTTGACAAACAGGTACCGGTAAATCAACGATTATGCTTACACAAGCTATTGATGATATGGAAAATGGAAGATGATTTACTTTTATAGATCCTCATGGAGATGCAATTGAACTTCTTTTGAAGCATTTTCCTAAAGAAAGAATTGACGACTTAATTCATTTTGATCTTTGAAATACCGCTTATCCAATTTGATTAAATCCGTTAGAGGTTGATCCTGAGGATGCTGACGAAAAGGATGTTGTTACAAACGATCTTGTAGAAATGTTTATTCAAATGTATTGACCTGAAATTTTTGGTCCAAGAATTCAGGACTATTTTAGAAATGCATGTCTTCTTTTAATGGACCAACCTGAGTGAGGTACTATTGTTGATATAATGAGGCTCTTTACAGATGATGCTTTTGCTGAAGCAAAAATGAGAAATCTTAAAGATCCAGTTGTTGCCTCATGGTGGAATAAAACTTATAAAAAAATGTGAGATAGAGAAAAGGCTGAAATTATTCCGTTTATTCAAGCTAAATTTGGACCATTTACTACTTGAGTATATGTAAGAAATATCATTGGGCAACCTAAATCTGCATTTAAAATGTATGATGCTATGCAGCAAAAGAAGATTATTTTACTTAATCTAGCAAAGGGTATTTCATGAGAAGAAACTTCAAAATTGATAGGTAAAATTATTGCGATGCAGGTTAAACTTTCAGCTTTGAAAAGAGCTAAAATTGATGAAAAAGACAGAGTTCCTCATTATCTATATGTGGATGAGTTCCAAAACTATGTTTCTGCTTCTTTTGAATCAATCCTTTCAGAAGCCAGAAAATATAGATTAGGTCTTGTTGTTGCTCATCAGTATACAGATCAGTTAAAACAAGAATGATTATGAGGAAATTTAGATCTTTCAAAGACTATATTTGGTAATATAGGAAATATGTTTGTTTATAAGGTTGGTGCTCCTGATGCTGAGTTTTTAGCAAAAGAATTTGAGCCAGAGTTTAATCAAACAGATCTTACATCAACGGAAGCTTTCATGGGTGCTTGTAAAATTTCTATTAATAATCAACAGACTAGGCCATTTAGTTTTAAGGCAAAAGTTCCTTATGATCTTCCAATTAAAAATAGTCCAGAAAAAGTTCAAATAATAAAACAAATTTCTTCATTAAAGTGGGGAACAAAGAGAGAACTTGTTGATAAAGAAGTTTATTATAGAGTTTGAGTATAGGATTTGTTCGTGTATTGGAAATAAATCCTTATTTTCGTCTTGAATATTTATTCCTAATCTTTATATTCTGTTGAAGTCAATTTTTATCTTGTTTGAAAAGTTATGGCACATAAAAAAGCTGCAGGTTCAGTTAAGAATTTAAAAGATTCACAACCAAAATATCGTGGTGTCAAAGTATTTTGAGGACAACCTGTTGTTGCAGGTAATATTATTATTAGACAAAATGGAAGTAAGTATGAATGTGGAAAAAATACTTATGAAGCTGCTGATTTTAGTATCCTAGCTGCAATAGATTGAGTAGTTGCTTTCAAAAAGAAGAATTTTAAGAAGTTTAATGGAAGAACTTATCTTAAGACTGTAGTTGAAGTAGTTCCTGCAGAAGAAGTTAAGGCTCCAAAAGCTAAAGCTGCTCCAGCTAAGAAGGCTCCTGCTAAAAAAGAAGTTAAAGAAGCTGCTCCAAAGAAGGAGGTAAAAAAGGCTCCTGCTAAAAAAGCTACTACAGCTAGAAAAGCTCCTGCTAAAAAAGAAGCTAAGGCTGAGTAATTTGGATATTTTAATTTGTTACGTTTATTAAGGAAATGACAATCGGTCCAAAGAAAAAGATTAGTAAGACTCAAACTAATAAGAGACATTCAACATGGAAGACAATTAATCAAAGAAGATTGTCTGAGACATATAAAACTGCAAAATGTCCAAATTGTTGAGCTAATAGATTAAATCATAGAGTTTGTCCATCTTGTGGATACTATAATTGAAAACAAGTTTTAACAATAAAAGCTAAAGGTTCTTCAACTGTAGTTGAGGCTTAGTGTTATGCTTTTACATTTAAGAGAGATTTGTTTCATGGATATAAAAAAAAGAATCAATGCTAGAAAAATCGTTCTTTCGTATTTTTATCAGCATTGTTTTTTTTCTCTTTTAGATAAAAGAGGATATGTTTGAGATGAGGGATGAAATTCAAAGTTTTTTGAGGCTGATCCTGAAGTTAAAAAGGATAATTCTAAGTTCCTAGATGATGCATTTTTGAAAGCTGTTGAAAATAAGAAACAAGAAATTCTTCATTGGGATGATGAAATAAAAGAAAAAATTGCAAAATATGCAAAGCAATATGATATAGATGAGGATTTCTCTTATATTATGAGCTATTTCTTTGACCAGCGGTCTTCAGATGATGTTGATGTTGATTATGTCCTTCAAGTTTGATGAGCATTAAAAAAATATGAAGGATGATTTGAAAAGAAAATTGATTCTTATGCAAAAACATTCTCATATGAAAAAATGGATCCTATGGATCAAGTGTTGTTATTGTTATGATATATAGAATTTAAAGTTCTTAGTACTCCTAAAGAAGTGATTATCAACGAGATGGTAGAACTTGCTAAAAGATATGCAGATGATTGATCTCCAAAGTTAGTTAATTGAATTCTGCATGAACTATTAAATGATGAAGAATCTAAAAAATAAAGAAGAAGTTTATTACTTCTTCTTTTTTATTTTTCAGCAGATCTTTTTACCCTGTTCATTATTGCAAATCCTAGTCAGTTTTCAGGAAGTCTTTGTATGTATACTTTTTTAATCCCTAATGTTTCGCATTTATGGTATAAATCGAAGAGGCTATGAGCACAACTTGCGAGGTTACTTTCAGTTCATCGTTTTAGTGTTAATGTATCTTCTTTTTTTATTGAGTTAATATTTTCTCTAGAAATCCATTCTTCTGTTGCAATAATAGCTGTAGGTTCGTTTATTGGTTGAGGAATATCATTATTTTTATCAACGATAATTATCTCTCCTGGTATTGAATAATGTTTAAACCTTGTTCAAGGAGACATATTCTTATCTTTTGAGGTGTATTCAACTTCTACGTCTTGTCCTTCAAAGAATGTTTCCAGGTCCTCTTTAGTTATAAATCCTGGTCTTAAAATTCATATTTTTCATTTACCATTTTCTTCATCTACTTTGACAACCGTTGATTCAATTCAGTAATCTGAATCTCATCAATCAATTATTAGATTAATTTTATCTCATACATTATCTGCAACCATTGGCGCAGATGTTGGACTTGGCTTTCATGAGATATTTGCACTTGGAGCAGCTATTGGTGCTTCTACTGCAATGAGGAATTCATTTGCAATTCTGTTTGAAGGCATTCTTATTCAAACATATGGATTTTGTGTTACAATTTCTGGTATACATGGCTCTTTTTTTAATAGGAGAGTTATTGGTCAAGGGAATAATTTATCAATAATTTGTTGCTGATATTTATTTTCAACTATTCATAGACCATTTATTTGTTCTTTTTTACCGATATGAACTATTAGTGGATTAGAGCTTGGTCTTCCTTTTGCTTCAAAAATCTTTTTAACTGCAGGTGTGTTTAATGCATCAGCTCAGAGTCAATAAATTGTTTCAGTAGGGAATGCAACAATATCTCATCTTTGGATAATTTCTTTTGCTTTTCTTGCTGTTTCATCGTTCCATTTTAAAATTTCTGCTTTCATAACTTTGTTATAATATATAGAAAAATACATAGTGAGAATACTATGTATTTTAGTTTTTATTTCAATAATCATTATTATACGATAGGTACAACCCTTATTTGTGGTTGACGTATTCAATTGTATAATCTCACTCAAATAATGATAATTTGATCTCATTTTTTTATGAGTTTTTCTTCTTTTAGTGCTTCGATTGCAATTTCTTGATCTTCAGACATATGTTTAGAGAATTTTCTTATTTTTTTGGAAAATACTCAAAAGTTTATACCCATTGAGTAGTGTGTTTCAAAATCTTCAGTAAATGATATTACTGGAATATTTGGTTTTAAAGCTGAAAGGTATCTTGCTAGATTGCCAGAATATGAAAATGCAACTACAGCTTTTGCATGTATTTCATCGGCTAGCATTAATGCATAGCGTGATAATGCTTTTTTTAATACTTCTGCTTCATTTGTTGTCTGTATGTCGAAATCTTTATGTTTGTTTGTTGTTGTTCTTTCTGCTTCTCAAATAATTTTTTCCATATATTGAACAGCTTTAATAGGGTATTTTCAAACTGCTGTTTCATCTGAAAGCATAACAGCATCGGCTCTCATTAGTACTGAATTATATACATCACTTACTTCAGCTCTTGTAGGGAATGGATTGTTTACCATGCTTTTCATGAGTTCTGTTGCAATGATTACAGGTTTTCAATATTGAAAGCACATATCAAGTATCTTCTTTTGATATACAGGTAATTCGTATATTGGCATTTCTATTCATAAGTCTCCTCTAGCAACCATAATTCAATCAGAATTTTTTACAATCTCTTCTAAGTTGTCTAGTGCTTCTTTGTTTTCGATTTTTGATATAATTTTTACGTGATTTCAACCATTTTTATCTAGAAATGTTCTTATCTCTTTTACGTTTTCTCCTGTTCTAATAAAAGAGGCTGCTACATAGGATATTCACATTTTTATTCAGAATAAAATATCTGTTCTATCTTTTTCAATCATTGCAGGTAGAGATACTTTTACTCAAGGAAGATTAATGTGCCTTTTTGATCATATTTCAGCATCATTTAGAGCTTTAACTATGAGTCAGTATTTATTTACTTCTTTTACTTCTACTAGTAAAAGTCAGGAATCGATAATGATTTCTTGACCTGGTTTTACATCTTTTATGATTCATGCATAATCACAAAAAATATCAGAATCTTTAGCTATTTTAGTTTCATCAATAAGGATGTTAAATATTTGATTCCTTTTTACTATGAGAGGTGTTTCTCTTATTCATGTTCTAATATCTGGTCCTTTTGTATCAAGTAGAGTACTTAAATGAGTATATCCTTGTTTATTTGTCTTGTTTATTTCTTCTAGTAGTTTTTTGCTACTTTCTGGTGTCGCATGTGTAAAGTTAATTCTAATAACATCTACTCATGCATTATATAATTGAATTATTCTATCAACTGGGCAATCATCTTTTACGGTAGCAATTATTTTTGTTAATTGTGTTTGCATGTTTTTGTTTTAATTATTAAATTATTTTTATGAATTCTTCTTGAATGATTCTAGTTCTTTGTAATCACTTCGTTCTCTTTTTCAGTAATTTGTAAGTTGTACTTGTTCATGACCTTTCCCTGCTAAAAGAATAATGTCTCATGGTTTGGCAATTTCTGTTGCGAACTTTATTGCATAATGTCTTTCAGGAATAATATATGATAATTTTCCTGGAGCAAGAAATCTTTCTTGGATAGGTTTACTTAATTCATTTAGAATACTAAGTCTATTTTCTGTATCTGGATCATCATCAGTACAGATAGCAATATCTGAGAATTTCCATGCTAGGTCTCACATTATTGGTCTTTTTTCTGTATCTCTGTTCCCAGGTACTCAGAATACTGTAATAAGTCTGTTTTCTCCTTTTTGCTTCTCAAGGAATGTTAGTGTCTTTTCGAGAGCATCAGGAGTATGAGCAAAATCAACAAAGTATGTAGCTCATTTTATCTCTTGCTTTTGTAGTCTTCAATTAACTCATTGAAAAGATTCTGTTGATTTAAGAATTTTTTCTATGTCTAAACCTATTTCAATTCCAACTGCTATTGCAGCAAGAATATTATTTACATTATAAGCTCAAAGAAGTGATGTCTTTGATGAATATAATTTTCAAAGGTATGAAAATGTAAATTCTGTATGGTCCAAATATTCGGTTATTTGTGTAGCTTTAAGTATTGAAGAAGCAGATGTTGAATAATTGATTTTTTTATCAAGAGGCATCTCTTCAAACCATTTTCTTCATTGTATGTCATCTGATGGGAATATTCATATTTTTGTTTGTTTTTTATTAGTTAATACGTTTTTGAATAATAGTTTTTTTGCATTTGCATATTTTTCCATGTCTCCATGATAATCAAGGTGGTCGTGTGTAATATTTGTTAACACAGCTACATCGAAATCAATTCATGCAAATCTATTTTGATCTAATCCTTGAGAAGATGCTTCTAGTACTGCAATTTTACATCAACTATTTTTTGCTGTAGAAAGAAGTTGTTGTAAATCAAAAACATTCAGTGAAGTCATTTTCATTGAATTCTCTTTTTTATGTGTTCATATTCTTATATCAGCAGTACTGATTGATATTGTTGGAGCAATATTGTCATTCATAATTTTTTGGATGAGGTTTACTGTTGTTGTTTTCCCATTTGTACCAGTTACACCGATAATGAAGTATCAATCTCAGGCATTGTTGTATAATGAATTTGCAATATCTCATTGGCTTTTTTTATAGAGATGGTATATTGATGAATCTTTGAAAATGGGATATATCTTATCATAACATAGGATTTTTTTAATAAGTTTTTTCATAAGTAATGTGCACTGAAATAAAATACTAATAGTCAATTTTTTTTAATTATAAATAAGTTTTTTTATTTTACAATAATTTATCAATTTTTTGAGGTATTAAAATAAAAAATGGAGGATTTTTGACTTATAATTTTTTTTGGATACAATTAAGTGTGAAATTTTTATTTCAACCAAACAAAAATTATGACAAAAAAAGAGTTTATGTTGAAAGTTATTGATTCTCTTCCTGATTGGAAAATGGGATGGGGGTTAAAAGCTTTGATACAAAATGATCAACTAAGTTCTGATGCTTTTGAAAAGCTTTATGAGGTGTTTAAGAATAGTGTTCATCAAACTTATAATGATGTTCAAAAGCAACAAATGCAACAAAGAATGGAGCAAGTTAATGCAATGAAGCAACAAGAATCTCAACAACAAGAAGAGAATTCTGCCGATTTAGATGCGATGTTTTCGACATTGTAATTTTATTTCCTATCTATTAACAACATGAAAAAATGAACAAAAAAAGTGGTAGGGAATAATGTCCCTGTTGAAGAAAATGTATCATTAGATCAAGCTATTATTGATTTGATTCAAGAAACTTGAGCATGAGCAGGATTAGAAGGTCTTTTGAGTTTTGAAAATAAACTATCAGATAAAAAGAGAAAGTTATCTCCATCTGAAATTACATTGATTGTGAATAAAATAAAGCAAGATATACAAAATCCAGAATTCCTTTCATTTGAAAGTTGAAAAAAAGATGATAAGGATTTCTGATTTGAAGGTGTAGGAACAGATGTAATACCAACACTTAGTCCTAATGGAGATTGTATCATTCCTGTAAATTTTTGGTATGATGGACAAAGAAGGACAATACTTTTAATTTTGGAAGTATCTCCTGATGGAGAAGAAACAATTTATCGTCTTCCTGAATGAGATAATCATTATACAATGAAAATTAATGAGGTAGAGTTTACTTATCAATTGGTGAAAGAGGGAAAATGTTTTAAAATGAAGTTTAAAAATAATTAGTTTTATATTTTGTGTATTTTAAAATGCCAGAAGCAGAAAATCAATATGAAGCCGTTGAGGCAAATAATGAAACTAGTGATAAGATAGATGAGAGAACAGGTAGAGAGTTTACTTTTTTAAAAGACAAACCTGATTATTTATCTCAACTTCCTAATAGTTTGGAAGTATGAATTTCTAATATGAAGATATCTGATGAGGATCAAAAGAAGATAGATGATGCAATTGCATTGCTCGAAGATGTTAAAGGTGAGAATTTATTATGAGAGTCTAATTCAAAAGAAATTGTTAATTGATGGACCGAGGCTAAAGAGGATATGGCACAGCAAGCACATCGTTTTGATTTTTGAAGACATGATGTAAACGTGGTAGCACCACAAAATTATACGAAAACATCTAGAAATATTGTAAATAGTGAGAGTGCTGATTATGCTTAATAATTAATAGCTTTTAGCAAAAATTACCCTCCTTGCACTTGGCTTTCAACTTATAGGATCAATTCATTCTTTGATTTCTCAATCAAAAGGAAGACACCTTATGGTTGCTTTTAATTCTTCTTGGACTTTCATTGCGGTTTCTTTTGTTCAGTCCCAATGTGCTAAAACAAAACCTTTTTCTACCTTTTCTTTTAACTCTTCATAAGTATCTGCAGTGTAAGTATGTTCTTTAGTAAAATTCATATGCTTAATATATAGATTCTCTTGGATTTCCTTGAGAATTTTTTTGATTTCTTCAGTTAGATTTTCTAGTTTTACAAATTTCTTTTCCATAGTATCTCTTCTGAAGAGTTCGACATGTCATTGATCTAAGTCTCTTTTACCAATTGCTATTCTTACTGGAACTCCTTTTAATTCCCATTCATTGAATTTCCATCATGGAGTTTTTTGGTTGTCGTCATCAATTCTTACTTTATATGGAATGTTGTATTCTCCAAGGAATTCTGAATTAATAGTGAATTTTGATTTTTTTAATTCATCTAATGTAGGAGCTAATGAATTAAGTATTTCTTTTTGATCTTCTTCAGTTTTTGCTATTGGAATTATTACTATATGGATAGGAGCTAATGCTGGTGGTAAAACAAGACCGTTATCGTCTGAATGAGACATGATAAGTCATCACATTAATCTTGTACTTACTCCCCAAGATGTAGCATAAACATATTCAAGTTCGTTATTTTTATTAGTGAATTTAACATCAAATGCTTTTGCAAAATTTTGTCCAAGATTATGAGAAGTTCAGGCTTGTAGTGCTTTGAAATCTTGCATCATTGGTTCAAAAGTATATGTCTTTACTGCTCAAGCAAATTTTTCATGTTCTGGTTTTTCTCATTTGTAATGAAAAATTGCCATAAAGTTTTTTACAAAGTCAGAATATACATTCATCATTTTCCTTGCTTCTTCATCTGCTTCTTCAGCTGTTGCGTGAGCAGTATGTCCTTCTTGCCATAAGAATTCAGCACTTCTTAGAAATAATCTTGTTCTCATTTCTCGTCTTACAACGTTAGCCCGTTGATTAACAAGAAGTGGTAAATCTCTATGTGATTTAATCCGATTTCTGTAACTATCCCAGATAATTGTTTCAGAAGTTGGTCTTACAATTAATTCTTCTTCTAATTTAGCATCTGGATCAACAATAATCCCTTCACCATTTTCTCAATTCTTTAATCTATAATGTGTAACAACGGCACATTCTTTTGCAAATCATTCTACATGACTTGCTTCTTTGCTAAAGAATGATTTAGGAATAAAGAGAGGAAAGTATGCATTTTGATGTCCTGTTGCTTTAAACATAGCATCTAATACATCTCTTATATTTTCCCAAATAGCGTATCCATATGGTTTTATAACCATGCAACCTCTAACAGATGAATTTTCTGCTAAATCTGCATTTTTAACTAAATCATTATATCGTTGTGAGTAATCTTCGGCTCTTGGTGTTAGTTTGTTAGCCATTATTAATATCCATAAAGTATAAAGATTATTTTTATAAACTGGATACATATATACATTTATGTGCTTCCTTTTCAAGTTGGTAATTTAAAAAACTGTCACTATTGAGTGACAGTTTGTTTTGTTGCCTTTTTTGTATTTGTATTTTCAGGCTTTTGTTTGTCTTAGTTATTGAAACATTCTGTGAATTCAGATTCGTTCAATCATAATTTGTTAGCTATAGCTAAAACGTTTGAACTTGTGAATTGATCTTCAGCAAATGCTGCATCTAAGAATTCATAGTAAGCTTTAGTTCCTCCGAGTTTCCCTGCACATTCAACTCATTTTGCTCCTACAGGTGCAGTTGGGTGAAGTGATTTGATAGGCATGTTTTTGAATACTAATGCTACTGAATTGTCAGCTTCAACTATGTTTTCAAGAGTTCTGTTATTGTAATGTCTTTTACAGTAAGGACAAAGAAGATCTGAATATTCAATAATTACGATTTCAGCTTTACTGTTGTCATCTTTATAATAAACGCTATCAAGTAATCCATTAATTTGATCTTGTGTAAGAGTTCCAGCGTTTCCGATGTCGTCTGATTGAGCTGATCCATCTCTTACTGCAGCAACAGCTTCTTCAATAGTTTCTTGAGGATATGCACCACCAACAGCTTTAAATGTTCCTGTTTTCTTATTCACTATAGCATTTCCTGGTGTTCCGCTAAGTCCGAATAGATTATAAGCTTCAGCTGATGTTGTTTCAAATTCTTCTCAAGAAATGTCGATATCTTCTTCCTCTTCTACATAATCTTCATCATTAGTTGCAGTCATACTTTCAACTTGTGCATCAATTTGGTTTTTGATTTGTTCTTTGTATGAGTCTGTCATAACAGCGTCATATACCTTATTAAATCCTTCTTCTGATCCGTATGACATTTCAATTATGATTTTGTACATTGCATCGATTTTTTTGTATGCACATGTTCCTAGACATGCTCCTCAAATTAATCCACAAAGTACTAATACCATTGTAATTCGTCATGAAACACAACTGCAATTACATCCACATTTACATTCTTTTTTTTCCATAATATTTTATAATAAAGATAAAATAAACATTAATTAGTCTGTTATTTCGTTATTTAATTGATCTTTTAAATTCATAATCTCATTACTAATGTATTCTTTATATTCAGGACTATTATATATTATTTTTAGTTCTTTATAGTTTTCATTTCATCAGTTTCATGTGATAGTCCAGTTACTTATTTCAGCTACCTTGATAGCAAGAAAGCATAATATTATAAAATTAATAATAAGTAATACAATTTCTGTTATATGAATTATTCTGTGACAACATTTTTTTGTTTTACATGTTTCGTCTTTTATGACATGATTTGTGTCCTCTGTATTTTGTACTTCTAACACAATTGATTTTGCTTTTCTAACCTTATTTGTTGTAGGTTTCTTTTCACTGTCTTTTTTTAAAGGCATAACAAAACATAAAGGGTAAAAGACTTAACACGTTAATTATTTATTTTTGATTTGAATACAAATATTTGTTGAAAAAATCATTTGACAAAATTGAAAATATTTGGTTTATATACTTGATTTCTTTTTTCTTGCTTTTTTATTTAGTAAATTTATTAATTGTTATGGATATGTATAAAAATCAATAATTCTTAATTATAAATAGTATTGACATTTCTTATAAAATATATATATAATTTGTTGATTGATTTGAATCTTTTATTTTTTGTACCTTATTGCTATGAAAAAAGTCTTTTTATTTATGGCAACTTTAATTACATGAATTTGTGTTTTACCGGCATTTGCGTCTGCTAGTTGTCAAGATATTCGTTTTTCAGATTGAAATCATTTCTGTTTTGATATTAAAAAGATTAATTCAACAACATTTGAAGCCCAAGTCAGTTCTAAGTCTGTATCTACTTCGCTTTCATGTGTTTTAACATTGCCAAATGATAGAACTGTTACACTTTCAAATTGTGAGTGAAGGTTTACTTACGATGGAAACGACTTTTGAAGAATTGATCTAAGAGCAGAAGCAAGGACGACTTATTATTTTGTTGCAAATTATGATTTTAGAAATTGATCTTTCGATTGAAGTTATAGTTCTAGTTCAAATTATTATAGTTATAATTCAAGCTATTCAGATTATTATCCTGAATTTACTTCTGTAACAGATTCAAGACCTTGATTGGATAGATGGATTGATATTACATTGAAGGTAAAGAGATCTTGATCTTCATATAATTATAATTGAAGAGTTGATTTTTATGTTGAAAGATATAATTGAGGTTCATGGTCAAGAGCTTCAAGTTATCAATATGATTTAGATAGAAGTTCTTATTCTTTTTCAAGCTCTGATTATTGAGAAGTTAGGTTATATAATTTTATTAAGTTTAGAGAGGAAGGTGAGTATAGGTTAGTTGCGGAGCTTCGTGATAATAATGCTGCGACTCACCAATCATTTTATGTGTGAAATTATTATGATAGTAATAGCTATTCTTCATCTTCATCTTATAATGCAAAAGAACTTTTTATTTATTCTGTATCTTCATCAAATCCATCTGCTAATCAATGGATTGATGTAACATTAAGAGCAATTGCTAATAATGGAAGTATTGCAGATAATTATAACAAAAGAGTTAGGATTGAAGTTCAAGAATATAGAAATGGTTCATGGTATTCAGCAAATTCATCTGATTATGATTTAGATAGAACAACATATACTTTTTCAACATCAGATAATTGAAGTAAAACATTTAATTCATTAGTTAGATTTAGATATTCAGGGGAGTATAGATTGAAATTTACAGAGGAGAATAATAGTTCAATTTATGCTGTGAGGACAATAAAAGTTGGTTCAAGTTCATCATCATCGAGTAATTATAATTCTTCTTATAATGCAAGAGAATTATCAGTGTATTCAGTTTCTTCGTCAAATCCGTCAACAAATCAATGGGTTAATGTAACGCTCAGAGCAATTGCAAGTAATTGAAGTATTGCAAGTAATTATAACAAGAAAGTAAAGATTGAAGTTCAAGAATATAGAAATGGTTCATGGTATTCAGCAAATTCATCTGATTATGATCTTGATAGAACGACATATACTTTTTCTACATCAGATAATTGAAGTAAAACATTTAATTCATTAGTTAGATTTAGATATTCGGGGGAATATAGATTAAAGTTTACAGAATATAATGATAGTTCTGTATATTGAACGAGAACAATTAATGTTGGTTACAGTTCTTCATCATCAAGTAGTTATAGTTCATCTAGTAGTGCAAGAGAATTATCTGTGTATTCAGTATCTTCATCAAATCCATCAACAAATCAGTGGGTTGACGTAACGCTTAGAGCACTTACAAATAACTGAAGTATAGCTAGAAATTATAATAGAAAGGTGAGAATTGAGGTGCAAGAATATAGAAACTGAGCTTGGAGATCTGCAAATTCATCTGATTATGATCTTGATAGAACAACATATACTTTCTCAACATCAGATAATTGAAGTAAGACTTTCTATTCTTTGGTAAAGTTTAGATATTCATGAGAGTATAGATTGAAATTCTCAGAATATAATGATAGTTCTGTATATTGAACAAGGACATTTAATATTGGATCAAGATCTTCATACTATTATGATTCTTATTATGATCGTTATGATGATTCATATTATTCTTATTATTCAAATGATAATTTTACGGATTCTGAATTGAGAAAAGTTAGAGCAATCTATGATATTTGGGATCAAGTAATTTCATCATTAGAAAGAGATTATCCGAGGTTGAAGAATAGTTCTTCTTGGAAAAATAAATCTAATAATTTCTATAGAGATATGAAAGATGTTTTAACAGATAAACGTTCTGCTTCTTTCAGGAGTTGGAATGATTTCTATAGATGATTTACAGATCGGTTGAGTTATACAACAACTACAAGATAATTGATTTATATGTTTAATTAAATCTCCATCAAACAGATGGAGTTTTTTTAATTTGAAAAAATATTTGGAAAAAATATATTGAACTCTGTTTTATTATTCTCTTAGAAATGGTGTTTATTAGTATTTTATGTTTAGTAGTATCTCTATTTTTTTATTTGTTTAGAGAGTATTATTTATCTGAATTGGTGATAAGTTTTTTACCATATATTTGAGCTATATTATTACTTTTTATAATTTATTGGTTAGTTTTAGTTTGAAAAAAAATATATGCTAAACAATGGATAGTCCCTTTTAAAATTAAATATTCTCCATTTTTTCTTATTCTATTTTGAATTTTATTCTTTTGCTATTCCTCTGAATTAACATTATTCTATAATCAGAATTTTTTTGTGGATAAATTAGAAAATCCAATAAAAATTCTGTATTCTAATATTTATAAGGATAATAATAATTTTTCTTGAATTATAAGTATGATTCAGGAGGAAAATCCAGATGTCGTTATGTTCGTTGAATTCTCTGATGAACATGAAATATGATTAAAAGAATTTGTTTCCGAGAATTATCCTTATTATGATAAAACTAATTGGTCGAAAATTTATTGAGGTAGCGTTGTGATGAGTAAATATCCTATAACTAATTTTATTAAAGATTTTGTTCAAGAGGATTCTTGGAAATATGGATATTTTAAAATAGAAAAAAATGGTATTCCATATTATTTTTATCTTATACATACAAGTTCCCCGGTTTCAGATTTTGACTACCAGAAGAGAAATCAACAACTTATAACTATTAAAAAAGATTATTATCAACAGCATGAGAATTATAGAGAAAAAGATGCAAAAATTGTGATGATAGGGGATTTTAATATTAGTCCATGGTCTGTTTTTTATAAAAGATTTGAGAAATCATTTCCGTTGCTTGTAAATATTACAAGGTCTCAGCCTATCTTTTTCTCTTGGAATTTGGCTGAAATGTTAAAGATTCATAAAGATTTTGATTTTTTGCCAAAATGGTTTAGAAATAATGTTTGATATTTCCCTATTTTATGGAGTCATATTGATCAGGCTTTTACGAGTAAAGGTCTTCAAGTTTCGAATTTCAAAAAAATTCATATTGATGGTTCAGATCATGATTGAATGGTGTTTGAGATTAAATAGAAGTGCTTTTGAATTTTATAAAAAAATTGTGTAGATAAGTATTTTTTCTTTGTCAAGTTTCACTTGTATTCAATACAAAAAACCATATATTTTTGTTCGCTAATTTTAGATATTTTTTTTGTAGTATGAAAGGATTTTGGACAACAAGGAGAATTACAATGGCATGTATTTTTGTATTCTGTCTTTTCTTTGTTTTATTTGTTTGAAGGTCTTTTAATAAAGAGACTTTACAGAGAGATTGGATTTTTACATCTAATTGACTTAATTATTTTAGAAAGTGACTAGATATCGCTTGATGAACAAAACTTGTTTACAAGATTGATTATAGTAAGTATGAAGAAATATACTCTCCTTCTGATTTAGCTGAGGCTAAGAAAAGTATAGAAGAAGTTATCCAAAAGAATATTGATTCTAGAATATCATCTTTATGAGTAAGTGATTATAGATCTTATATCCAAAGATTAGCTGACGAAACTCAAATTGTTGTTGAAATTTGAGGTATCGCTGATCTAGATCAAGCTAAAGAAATTATCGGTAAGACTGTTGAGTTAGAATTTAGACTCGCTAATGATGACGATGTTACTGAAGAAACTAAAGCTGAAAGAAGAAAATTAGCAGTGTCAGCACAAGCTGCAGCTATTTTGAATCCAGATCAAATGATTGAGTTATATGAGAATAAAGCTTCTGAGAATATTTATGCTCAAACTATTTCTTGAACATTATCAATGCTCCCTCAGATTTATCAAGATAATGCTGGATTGTTAAACACAATTCCATTGAATGAGATTTCTGAAGTTATTTCTGGAACTTATACAACAAGTACATATCAGTCTGATGATTGAAATCTTTCAAGTGAGGATGTTAATTGATTCTTAGTATTCCGTGTTATATGAAGAGATGCTCAAGAAAAAACAACATATACTCCATCAGATATTGTTTCTGTTGCTAATCAATTATGATTAACATATTCTGTTACAGATTGAAAAGATAATAAAGGAATTGAGGATTGAACATATAAATTTGAGTGAAATACTTTTATTTATAATCTATGATCTTCAATTGATGCTGATAAAGAAGCATATAAGGTAAGAGTAATTCAACTTGATAAACAATCAACTCTTTGAAAATCAGATGAAGAAATTGAACAAATTGATTCAGCTTTTGATGCAGATGTTGCTGCTGTTCAAGCTGCTTTACAAGCTAATCCTGATGCAGAAATATCTACATGATTTGAATTGGCTGATAGTTATCTAACTAAAGAAAGTCTAGAATCATATGTTGGTGAATTTGAACCGACATTGAATGAAGCTAAAGTTTATCCTTCAGCATCATCTACATATGTTGTTTATACTAAGGATGTTAAGGAAGAATGAGAAAGCGTTTATTCATTTGTTGAAATTGATAATGTAGCAGATACTGCTGTATTTGAAAATACACTAAAGAATCAAACTATTTATACTATTGATGAAATTTTTGTTCAAGATAGATTATTGTGGAAAATAGCTTTGTGAAATGATGGTGCTCCTTTAAATGGTGCTTACTTCTCATTTGCTAGACCAGAAACAACTCAATTAGGAGAACCAAGTGTTGGAATTGAATTTAATGGACAATGAAAAGAAATCTTCTGTGAAGTAACATCAAATAATATTGGTAGGAGCATGGGAATCTTTATTTGATGAGTTCCTGCTACAATCGCTACAATTCAAACTAGAATATGTGATGGTAGAGCACAAATATCTTGAGGATTTGATAAAGAAAAAGCTCAAGAAACAGCAAAAGAGTTGAATTCATGAAATATGCCTGCTCCTTTAATTCTTTTGCAAGAAGAAAAGGTTAGTCCATCATTATGAGATTATGCATTTCAATGAGCTTTGATAGCAACACTTGTTGGAATCTTAGCAATAGTGTTGTATATCTTCTTTATATATTGAGGAAGAAAGGCAATAGTTACCGCTGCTACAATGATTATGTTTATGGTGGTTTTGGCTGCTATATTAAAGCTTATTGATTATGCTCTTTCTCTAAGTTGAATAGCTGCAATTATCCTTTCTATTTGAATGGCTGTTGATGCAAATATTCTTATTTTTGAAAGAATGAATGAAGAAGTTAAAGAAGGTAAAACGTATCTTTCTTCAATAAAAGCTGCAACAAAGAGAAGTTGGTCAGCTATTAGAGATGGACAAATATCCACATTATTAATTTGACTTTTGCTCTTCGCTTACTGAATAAATATGTTCAAATGATTTGGTTCAATGATTATTCTAACAGCTCTTTTGACTCTATTGATTAATGTTCCATTTATTGAAGATATGTTGGAAGTTGTATATAGAAATAAGAAGGATTAATCATATAATATATTATATATTATATTATAAAAGCACCTTATTTATAGGTGCTTTTTTATTTTTAAAAATAGTAGATTATTTATCTACTATTTTCCTTTAATGTTCTTTCTTTATTTTCCTTTTTATTCGTGTTAGAAATTTGAATGCATAATATAAAAGGGGATTAAGAACTAGATCATAGTTTCAGTAGTATTCACATTTCATTCATCATAATGATTCTTTAAATTTACTTACTCCAACGAGAGGGTGATCAGGAAATCATGTTGGTGCTCATCCCATTAAGTCACAGAATTGAAATCAATGATCTCTTGCTCGTTCAAACATTCAGTATTTTAGATAATGATGTCATCATAGATTTGTGTATTTCCTATCTGTAAATCAATATAGATATACGATTGTTTTTTCGTGAAATAAACAAATGCTTCATGCAATAATGTCTCAATCAAGTTCTGATACAAACATGTTTCATCTTTTTGTCTTTGTAAGAATCCTGATTAGTTTATCATATTGAGGTCTTGTTATTGTTGAGAATCATTTTCATCATGCAGTTATTTGCCATTTGTCAAAGAATATATCATAATCATATAGGTTTCATTCTCTTACTTTAACTCCTTTTCTTATGGCTTTTTTTACTCTGTCTGCACATCAATTATTCATTTCTTTAAGTAATTCTTCATCTGTTTTTTTTAGGTTGATGAGAATTGTTGTTTGAGGCATGTTTTCTTTGAATGAAACTTTGAGTCATGTTTCTTTTTTTATCATTTCTCTTGTACGAAGTCTCATTCATTTAACTTTTCATACGATGTTTTGCTCTCTTGCTCGTGCGTTATCAAAACTTGTGATTTCATTAACGATACCAAGTTGAAAGAATATATTTCATCGATTTTTTCAGAATTGTTTCTTAATTTTTTTAAGTTCTTTTCTGACCATTGGCCAATTGTTTTCAGGTATTTGTAATCCCATTATTTGAAATTCTCTTAGTTTAAATGGGCCAATTTTCTTTTCTTTGATAAGATAAAAATAATCTTTTCAGAAAAGATTAACAAAACCATATTGTTTTCTATATATATCTATTTGGAGTGTCTTTCGGATAGGACTTTGATAAAGAGAATACATAACATATATCCATATTTAAAACACATATAGTTTTTTATTTGTTTTAAGATATTGATTTATGATGTTAATTCAAACAAAAACTTGACATCTTTTTATTTTGTTGGATATAGTCCAATAACAAATTCACCTTTTATTTGAATTTCTTTTTTCTCTATTTTTGTTTTTAATTCGTTAAAGCTACAAGTTATGTGTTCTTCAAAGAGTTTACTTATTTCTCTGGTAATTGATATTTTTCATGTGTATCATAGTTCATCTAATTCTTTTATTAGTTTTTCTATTCTGTGAACTGATTCATAAAAGAATGTAGGAATTCCTCTTTGTAAACATTCTTTTAATGCTGTTTGTCTTCATTTTTTTTGTGGAAGGAATCAAATGTAACAAAATGAGGAAGTGTCAAATCAAGATCAAACAACAGCTGGAACTAATGCATTAGCTCCGGGAAGAATAGTGTATGGAAGGTTGTTATCAGTACATATTTGTATAAGTTGTTTTCATGGATCCGATAGCCCTGGTGTTCCAGCGTCAGATACCATTCATATGTCATTTTCTTTTAAAAGATTAAGGTAATGATTTAATTTTCATTTGTCAGTAAAACTAGTGAGAGAAAAAAACTGTTTGTTCTCATATCATATATTGTAGATGTTGAGCAGTTTTTTTGTTGTTCTTGTATCTTCACATATGAGGATAGGTAATTCTTTTAATAAGTTTAATGCTCTGACAGTGATATCATCTGTATTTCAGATTGGAGTAGGTATTAAATAGAGCATGGTATTTTAATGGTTAAATATTTTCGCTTATAATAAAGACCGAGTTCTTTTTTTCAAGGCATTTCAAAGTCATTTTTTGGTTTTTTTGATTGCTTGCATTTTCATAGTAAATCCATAAACTCAACTTGTTATGGAAACTCTTTATTTTTTGATTGTTGATTAAAAATGTGAACAGCTTTAGTTGTTTTGATGATTCTTGTTGGAATTGTATTTGTTGGAAGTGTACTTTTACAATCTCCAAAATGAGGAGGAATTGGAATGTGAATTGGTGGAGCTTCTGCTAGTTCTAGTAATGAATATGGAAGTAAAAAAACAATGGAATGAAAATTAAAGATTATATCATTATGTTGTGCTATTCTTTTTGTTGCCATTGTTTTGGTTTATCCTTATGTTAAATAATGTGGTATCGTTCCTATGAATCAAGTTCTCCTAAGAGAATTTTGACTTACATTTTTTGTGTAGTTTGCGGTTTTTGGGTACTAATTACATCTATTCTTTGTTATCAATTTCTTAGTGCTAATTGAGAAGTAGTAAACAAAAAATGATGAACATTTGTTGAAGCTATTTTTGATCAAGTATCATATTTGCCTTATTTGAAAAATGACTGACAAAGTGTTTTTTATCAGTCTTTTTTGTTTGATTCTTGTATTGATTATGTGACATTAAATGAGGAATGATTAGAATGAACAAATTGTAAGATTATTACTCAAGATTATCAAACTTATTATGTTTCTGTTGATGGGACTTGAAAGCAATGGTCAGATTGAGAGTTGTGGTCAATAGATGATGTATTCTTTACATATGATACTGTAATACGTCAGAATATTTGGGATATAAAGTCTTTATCTTCATATAAGAGTTTAAAAATTGAAAAAGAAGAGGGACGTATAAAAATAACATTTCCAACAAGTACAACTGATAATAATTATTTCTTTACGAACTATATATTACCAAGTCATATTTTATGATCTGCTGTGTATTGAGATTATGTATGAGTTTTTGCTGCAGCTCCTATTACAAGTGCATGTGGTAAATTACAGCCTAGATCAAATGATGATCAGAGTTTAGTATTTAATCTTATGTGATGTGAAAATACTAATATCTGATTTTATCAAATTAAAAATTATGATAACTTTGAGTTATTTTCAAAGTCTGTAATTGAGGAATGAAATAAAATAATTGATATGTATGCTCATCAATTACAGTTGTGAGATTATGAGAGAAGAAATATTATTAGGAGTGATATGTTAAGCTTTTTCTTTAATACTAAATCTCCGAAGATGAAGGTGAGATTAAGAAGAGCTTTGTGAGGATTAATAAATGCTAAATTCTATGTCGGTGATGAATATTGAAAGTTTTTAAAAATGTATAGAGAGCCTTTACTTACTTCATTTTATTCGGATTGAAGTAATATTAAAGAATTTATTAATCGTGTTTCTTTAACAGAAAAAGACGATTGAGTTTGAAAACAAGAGTTAGAAGATAGCTGAGTTCAAATTTTGAAAACACCTATTAATATTAATTGAGTAGAGAGAAAATTTATTTTCTATACTCCAATGAGGACTGAAAACTATGATTTTGAGATAAGGTTTTCAAATCAATTTGAGAATATTAAAGTAACTGATTCTAAATGAAATCAGTTCAGTCCTAAAAATTATAAGAAAACTGA
>JAEEGL014484005.1_pt1 | contig 28697 bp, 16 predicted proteins | sample 9134231 | NCBI WGS metagenome assembly JAEEGL01 (sample SAMN16246548, study PRJNA631951) | gut metagenome | biome: gut microbiome; feature: rumen; material: fiber-attached | host: Bos | place: Iran: Karaj | collected 2018-10 | reverse complement strand
GTGAAGAAGCTGCTACTGCAAGTGTATCTGAAGGTCCACCGATGAGCTGGCCAAGCTTTGACTTGTCAGCGTTGATAACAGGGAACTCACCAACCTTAACCTTGCTGCGGAACTCTTCGTTTGCTGCAAAGTCTGCGCAGTTCCATGTACCATTCATGTAGAATGCATACTTGCCTGCCATGAAGTTGTTCTTAACCTCGTCGTTTGTGAGGCCGATTCCTGAAGGATCGAAGTAGCCGTTGTTTACAAGTCCCTGGAATGTGTCAACGGCATCAGCAACGTCCTGGTTGTTCCAGGTTGCCTTTCCGGCAAAGATCTCGTTGAGGGTATCAGCGCCTGCGCTCTTCTCGATAACAGACTCAAGATACTCTGTTACACACCATGTCTCTTTTCCTGCACAGCCAAAAGGAATGATTCCCTTTGCCTTGAGGGCATCGCAGCATGCAATAAACTCCTCATATGTGCCCGGTATCTCTTCGTATCCGGCTTCTTTAAGAAGATCCATATTTGCGAAAAGACCTACGATATTCATTGTAAGCGGCACGCCGTAGTGTTTGCCGTCGTATGTGGAGTTGCCCATCATAACCTCAGGCAGCTCGCTCTTATAGTTCTCGTACATATCGTCCAGACAGTATACCTTTCCTGCCTCAACGAAGTCTCCGAGGAATGCACATGACCATGTAAAGAAGATGTCGGGCATCTCGTCTGCAGCAACTGCTGCTTTGATCTTGGTCTTGTAGGACTGATTCTCGAAGGCCTCCCATGTGAAGTTTACGTTGGGATACTTCTCTGCCATGTCAGCGATTGCTGCTTCATAGGAGTGACGGTTTGAATCACTCTCGGTAGCAATGCACCACATTGTGAGGTCAATGGCCTCGTCACCACCTGCATCAGCAGTCTCGGTCTTCTCAGCTTCAGCGGCAGGTGCCTCTGCGGGCTTGGCCTCTGTTGCTGCCGGTGCTGAATCAGCAGCGGTGTCTGCGACCGGAGCGCTGGCGGTTTCCCCACAACCAACAAGCGATAATGTCATTACACCGGTCAGCAGCATTGAAACAATACGTCTCATTTTCATAACATACCTCTCCTTTTCTTTTTGTGCAGTTTCCTGCTATTAACGGATCTATCTAAAGCACATTGTGCCAAAGATCTAGTTGAGCTGAGTCCTGGTCATGGGCCATGGATAGTCGATTATCAGCTCATCATCACTTAAAGTGTAGTAGAGATAGGCATCCTCCAGCGGATCGCTGTACATGAGCTTTATACAGGAGTTCTCCTCATCCACGCTGTAGTGTCCATAAAAGATCCCCTCTTCGCTGAACTCCCCGTCACCTGTAAATACATAGGACCATCCGTTATCCTGAGTCCAGGTTCCCACCAGTCCATCATGACTTTTTCCATCCCCGGGTCTGTAGGTCGACTTCTCATACAGCGTCATGTTATCCCCATCCATGACATAGCGAAGCCTTGTCTCATTTTTATCTTTATCAGTGAGTGTTATATAAGACTCATTCCTGGTGTATCTGTATTCCTCACCCTTGTACTCAGCTCTTCCATTGTCATAAAGAGCTATCGTCTCCCTGGTGGGCTCATGAGTGTATGCCCAGCTCTCGGTTTTCTTTCCACATCCAAAAGAGAGGGACATCACTGTGCATATCAGTGCCGTAATTACCACAGTTTTACCTGTCTTTTTACATATTTTCATAATTATTCCCGCTTTTTCATTTATTTTTTATGCATTTTTTAAATTTCTAAAATAAATATAAACAAATTATTGTATATATTGAATGTAAATCTTTTACATCATCAAGCACTTTTTTTACTTTTTGTACACACCGGTGGCAATACCTCCTCCGACTTCCGGGCACAAAAAAGAGACGGTTCTCACTACTTGCAAGAACCGTCCCTCTGAATTCCTTTGATTTCTTATAACACTTCTTCTATAGCATCCTTGAGCTTCTCAGGAACATCTGCGCCCCTGAGCCATACTGCAAACTCTGCCTTGTCAAGACTCTGAAGCCTTCCATAGACATCGTCCTTCTCCCTGGTGGTGATCCAGGCCCTGTCTAATATTTCAAATACCAGTGCCCTGTAATCATTTTCCACAAGAGTCACATTCTTCACGATTATTGCGCGAGACTCACTGCTTTCTGCAGCAGGCAGACTGCATACAAGCGACTTCCTGCAGAATCTGCCGGTATTGTCTCCTGCTTCCTCATCAGATGCCCTCACGGCAGCTCCACTGTCTCTGCCTGCATCCTTCTCTGTGCCGGCTTCTGCCTCGCCCTCAATTCCAAGGAACTCTACCACGTAGCTCCGCTCCCCGGGGATAAGTGAAAGATCCCCCTTTGCACCTTCTATGGTAAATTCCATGGTCCGGGTGTTTTCGTCGTACTTTACAGACATTTTGGTCTTCACGCATGAACCCTTTTCGTAATCCATGCTGACGCCGTCGTCCTCGTATAGCTCGTACTCCCCGTCTGCACCGCCGCCCACAAGGATCCTGAACTGCGCAGGATTGGCTACGCCGTTTGCCGTGTCCTCCATGGACATAGGAACGATTCCGCCAGCCGGGATGAGAACAGGCATCTCGGAGAGCTCCCTGTAGAACTTCCTTACCTTCTCGCCCTCATAGACCTGACCGTTAAATATATCTATCCATCTGCCAACCGGGACCATTCCTCTTGTGGCCGCCATACGAAGCTGCCTGTCATCCGGCTCCGTAACTGCCATAGCGATCAGGTTTTCACCAAACCTGTACTGGTTGCCCACATGGTAGCTCTCAGGATTCTCATGGCAGTCGTAGTACATGGGCCTTATAAGAGGTCGTCCCTCCCTGCTTGCCCTGTAGGTCTCCGTGTAGAGGTACGGGATCAGGGCATGGCGCAGCTTCATGTACTTCCTGACAATATCCCTGTGAGGCTGGGGAAGTGTCCAGGGCTCCTTGTTAAAGAATGGGCTGTTGCTGGAATGGATCCTCATTATAGGTGAAAAGACGCCATACTCTATCCACCTGATCAGTCTGTCATTGTCCTTGTCCCCCAGCATATGGCCGCCTATGTCGTGGCTCCACCAGCCATAACCAATGTTGCTGGCTGTGCTTGTAAAGAATGGCTGGAAGGAAAGCGATCTCCAGCTAGTGATGGTATCTCCTGAAAAACCAATTGGATATCTGTGACTTCCGGGTCCGGCGTATCTGGAGAATATCATGGGCCTTACGCCCCTTTTCTCCTGGTCCTTGTAGTGATAGTGATTGAGCAGTATCAGGGGATCAACGCTGTCCTTCTTTTTGCCTGTTCCCTGCTGCCAGTCTATCCACCAGAAATCCACGCCGTCCCTCTCATAGGGGTTCATCACCTTGTCAAAATATGTCCCCCTGAACCCTGGGTCCTCGAAGTCAAATTCCACCGGTTCCTCAGTTTCAGGATCAATGCCCATATCCCTGGCCACATCCTCATACATGTCCTCAAAAGCCCTGATGCCGTCTGCCGGATGGAGATTTAAGGTAACTGCCAGGTCATTGTCATGCAGCGCCCTAAGGAACCTCTTATAGTCGGGGAAAAGAGCTTTGTCCCAGGTGTAGCCGGTCCATCCCGAGCCATACTTTGGATCAACTAAAGTCAGATGCCAGTCCATGTCAATAACTGCCACAGACAGCGGTATCCCTTCCTTCCTGAAGTTCTCGAGCACCTTGAGATAGGACTCCTCAGTATATCTGAAATATCTGCTCCACCAGTTTCCAAGGGCATATCTCGGTATCATGGGAGTCCTTCCGCAGAGGGTGTAAAAATCCTTAAGGCCTCCATAGTAGTCCCTTCCATATCCAAAGAAGTAGATGTCAACACAACCCTCTTCCCTGTTTTTTATCTCCTCGCCCTCAAAAACCTGGCTGTTACTGTCGTCAAGAACAGCCATGCCGTTCCTGCCAAAGATGCCCTTTCCCAGCATTATCCATCCGTCAGCCTCATCCAGGGTTCTCGCAGTCCCCCACAGATTTGAGTAATCGTCATGGGCCTGACCGTAATTCCACCTTTCACCGTTTTCCTTTACTTCAATGTACAGTCCCACAGATGAAAAGACCTTTTTGTCATAGATCAGTTTCAGGGCTTTTGTCTCGATGGACAGTCCTTCCGCATCATCAGTGAGTTTTGTTTCAACCTCAGGAAAATCCCTGTTCACCACCGCAAAGCTCTTTCTGTCCTCAAATCTACCACTCTCGCTGTACTCAAGTCTTATGAGTCTGTCTGTAAGAACTGTTATCCTGTACTTATCACCGGTTATCATCTTTTTTGCTCCTTAAATAATATTTAACAAGTATTATATCATCTTTATTTATCATGTTTTATCACATCAGCCCTTAACCGAACCTGAAAGTCCCTCAACATAAAATCTCTGCAGCCATACAAACAGAATGACTATAGGCACCGCAACAATGACCGCACCGGCAGCGAACTGGGTGTAATATGTGTCGATCCTCTTGAAGTCTGTCAGCCAGTAGAGGCCCACTGCAACCGTGTATGAGCTCTGCTTGTCGCCAAAGAGCATGCTGGGGAAGATATAGTCTGACCATGCTGCCAGGAAGCTCCCCAGCACCGTGTAAACGATAATGGACTTGGCCAGTGGCAGTGTGACATGCACGAATATCTGAAGTCTGGATGCACCATCGATTATGGCTGCCTCATCAATAGCCTTGGGTATTGTGTCAAAAAATCCCTTGCTGACGTGATATCCCATAGCCGCACCGGCTGCACTGACAACTATCAGAGCCAGCAGCGACTGGTTGAGCCCGATACCCTTTAAGATGTTGTAGACAGCTATCAGGGACATGAAGCCCGGGAACATACCGATGATCATCAGGATGTTCATGAATGCTTTTCTTCCGGCAAACCTGGTCCTGCTGAGGACATAGGAGGTTCCCAGCACGATCAGCGTGTTGATGACACAGCTGCATACCGCAACTATCATGGTGTTTATCCACCACTTTCCAAAGGGAAGTACGCTCTGGTTGGTAAAGAGATTGATGAAGTTGTCAAGGGTAAAGCCGTGAGGGATGAAGTATCCCACATAGTAGCCCTGCTCTGCCCTGAAGGCAGTAAGCACGATCCAGATGATCGGAAAGAGCCATATTACTCCAAGAACTGTAAGGGCAATGTAGCCCACATTTGTCTTGGTAACTCTCATGACGAGCACCAGTGCTGCAAGGGCAAAAATAAGGCCAATCCAGTATCCAAAGGCAAGATCCCTGTTAAGGAATCCCTCCGCAAGGCCCGCTGCCTTGAGCATGGCCTTTGTGGAGAACATCATAAGTGCCCAGAAAGCTGCTGCCAATGCCTGAAGATGCTGCTGTATTTTAACCACAGTGACCGAAGTCTTTACGTGACTGATTACTCCAACAGCAGCTGCGGCTGTGGTAAAGAGCACCGTCCCGAAGAGGATCAGATATAGCGCCGATATGTCTTTTGCCAGGGCATTCAGTGCCAGGCCAAATACGGAAGTGCTGCTATCCTCGAGTCTGGCAAAGGGCAGGAAAAGAGCTATGAAGGAAAGTACAGATGCCGCCACAGCCTGCAGGTGCCCCTCCAGATTCAAACCTATTACTGTCTTTTTCATCACTGGAAGCCCTCCTCATTCTTCATTGCTCCTGACCTTGAGAACGAGATCAGGGTAAATACTGCAGAAATCACAAATATGATGATACCTATGGTTGCCGCCAGGTTGTAATCGTTGCTGTCCTTGGTGAGTTTGTATAGCCATGTCACCAGAAGGTCAGTCTTACCTGCTCCCTTGAAGTAGTCCAGGGTCAGCGGCTCTCCCCCTGTCAGGAAATATATCGTGTTGAAGTTGTTAAAGTTACTGATAAGGTTTGAGATAAGATAAGGTGTTGTCACAAACCACATATAGGGGAAGGTGATCTTTAAGAACATGACCGCAGGACTCGCCCCGTCAATCTTTGCACTCTCATAGAGTTCCCCGGGAATGTTCATCAGGATTCCGCTGACCATCAGCATTGTCACAGGAACTCCCACCCAGAAGTTTACTGCAATGACAGAAACTCTTGCCCAGGTAACATTTGACAGGAATGGAAGTGCGCCTTCGGTAAATCCCCACTGCTGAAGAAGAACGTTCAGGATTCCCCTCTCACCCAGCATTGTGGACACCACCCTGAGAGAGATGAATGCAGGGATAGCCATGGTGATTACGAAAACGGTTCTCCAGAACTTTTTATATTTAATTCCTTTGGAATTTATGATCATAGCCAGTATCATCCCGCCGAAGTAACAGGAAAAGGTAGCTGCAAAGCCCCAGATCAGGGTCCATCCAAGGACAGGCCAGAAGGTGTTTGACAGTCTGTCTCCGGTTGAAAGGAGGGTTATGAAATTCTTTACGCCAACCCAGGTAAAGAGATTTCCCGGGGGCTGGTGGTCCTGATCGTAGTTGGTAAAAGCCATCAGGATCATGTATATGAGTGGCATTACAGTGAAAATTGAAAGTCCTGCCACAGGAACTGACAAAAGAAGCAGATGTACATTCTCATTTGCAAGACTCTTAACATCCTGGATGAAGGTGTTTGGCATTTTGCCATGAGCAAGATGCTCCTGTGCCTTCTTTCCTGAATATATGGAAAAGAGCCACGCAGCGATAAAGAACGCTGTGATAACCAGTGTGACAACACCGTATAGAAGTATCAGCATTGAGTTGTCGCCCTGGGTCACTTCAAAGATACCAATTGCCTCGTTGAATACCATGCCCTGGGTACTGGTACCAAGGGTCCTCATCATGTCCAGATTGTGTATGCCCTTTGTGACCATGAAAACAATGTATTCAATTTCTATTGCCAGAAATATGAGGCCCTTGCCAATCTGTCCGGCAAGCAGGTTGGCTGCCCCCATAAATACTGCTGACAGGGCAGTTATTATATTTCTTGTTTTCGTACTATATGACTTCATTGATAAATACCTCTTAAGGGAGAGGAAAGGGGGAAAATCCCCCTTTCGTTGGCTGATTCAGATTAAGTAAAATTCGTTCATCATAGGTAACCTCTTAAGTTGAAGGAAGCCGCGCCCCCTTATTGTGTCCTCTTTTAGTTACTGCTATTTAGTCTGTAAGTGTTGATGTGATACTGTCTACCAGTGCATCCAGCTGGCTCTGGAGGTTTGCCTCAGTAACTTCACCGCTGTAGATGCTCTCACCAAGAGCCTTCATAGGATCCCAGTAATCGCCCATCTGAGGGATGCTTGGCTGGTTGGTTGCAAGAGCCGCCTGATCGTTAAGGGCACTTGCCACAAAGTCATTCCTGATATCATCGCTGTCCGAAAGGGACTTAAGTACCGGAACATCGCCCTGCTCCTGGTATCTTGTCAGGCAGCTCTCCGGACTTGCCATGTAAACTGCCAGCTGCTGTGCGCAGAGAGGATACTTTGTGTTGGACTTGACAGTAATGGTCTTGAAGTCAACAAAGTTTGAAAGCTGTACGTCCTTACCTCCGATATTTGCTACAGGCAGAGCAACTGCTCCCACTTTGTCTCCCAGAGCCTCTCTAAACTCAGGTGCGCTCCAGGCTCCGCTTGTAACTGCTCCCAGCTTGCCTTCCTTGAAAGCACTTCCACCTACACCGTCAGCATCCTCAAGATACTTGGGGTTGGATGCAAGGGAGATCATGTACTGTCCGGCCTCAAAGCCCTTATCATTGTTGAAGCTGCAGTCTGACGGGTCCTGTCCGTCTGCTCCAAAGAGTGTGCCGCCGTTTCCCAAAAAGAACATCTCTGCATACCATGAGTTTGTGAGCTGTGTGCTGAAGTTCCATACGTCTGAGCCAAGGTCCTTTGCAAGCATTGTGTCCAGGTTCTTTACTTCATCCTCTGTGTACATGTCCTTGTTGTAGTACATGAAGAAGGTGTTGGGCGAGAAGGGAACTGCGTAGGTAAGGCCGTCTACTGTCACTGCATTTATTGCGCTCTCCGGAAGGTCTGCCTTAAGCGCATCGAAGTCCTTTGTGATGGGAAGGAGAAGTCCCTTTCCTGCGAGATCACCCACACCGCCGCTGGGTGTGTAGAAGATGTCTGCTGCCGTGTCCGCATCTGTCTCCAGAGCCTGGGGAGCTTCATCAATTCCAACTACTGCTATCTCATAGGTGATGTCAAATTCTGAGTGTTCCTCGTCGAATTTCTGTACCATCTCATCTGTTATGTCCACTTCCGCTTCGGGAACCCATATCTTGAGTTCAACCTTTTCTGTCTCTCCAGAAGCTGCAGTCTGTGTTGCTCCTGCGTCAGTTCCTGTGACAGCGCCCTGGTCTGCTGCCGCTCCCTGGTCTGCGGATCCGCATCCAGCCATAAGTCCTGCTGTAACTGCTGCTGTCATGATGAGTGCTCCAAGTTTCTTAAACTTCATTTTTCAATCCTCCTTAGTAAATCGTTGTTTCTCTGTTGTTTTTTGCTGTTTTTTTATTTGTTGCTGTGTATTTGGTTAATCGATTTACCAAGACTATATATCGTGGAAGTTAAACGGTCAACCCCATTTAACGTTTTTCCATTTTTTCAATAAAACTGCTGATGTTTTCGCTGAATTGCGACTGAATTATTTATCAGATATTTACATAGAGATAAGTTAACTGTTAACTAAGGGAGTCAGGGGGACGGTTCTTTTGACTTATTTTTCCTTGAAAAACAAGTCAAAAGAACCGTCCCCCTGACTCCCTCATTGACTCCTTATCAATCCACCAGACTTCTGACAGACTGCCTCTCAACAACCCTTATGGGCTGCTTCTCATCAACCACAAGATTTTTCTCTCCGTCGATCATCCTGAAGAGATAATCCCCAGCCTTCCTGGCTTTGAGCTCAAAGTCCTGGGCCACGCTTGTAAGCTTGGGGGACATGAAATCACAGTCCGGAAGGTTATCAAATCCCATCACTGATATGTCATAGGGAATCCGCAGACCGCACTGCCTCAGCCCCTCCGTAACGCCAAAGGCGACGATATCGGACATGCAGGCAACTGCTGTGTACTGGCCACCGGTGAAAGCGATGTCCTGGCCGATCTGCATGGCATCATCGTAGGTTGTGTCAGAATAGAAAATATTTCCGGGCTTGAAGGGCACTCCCGCCTCCTTGCAGGCATCGGAAAAGCCCTTGTAGCGCTCCTTTATAACGCCCTCTGACGAGATATCGGGAGTTACCAGCGCAAGCTTTTTGTGTCCTTTACCTATCAGGTATCTTGCCATCAGATAGCCGCCCCTGTAGTCCTCAATGCCCACGTTGACGATCTTCTCCCCGGGGGCATAGGTGTCAAAGAACACCATTGGAATGTCTATCTGCTGCTGAATCTCTTTGACCTCTTCCTTGTAGATTCCCAGGAAAAACGCCCCGTCAACATTCCAGGAGGAAAGAAGGGGAACTATCTCTGCCGGCGCACCCACGCACCTTAGCATGAGGTAATAGTCCCTTGCCCTTATATACCGCTCTATTGCCGCTATCATATGTGCATTGTAGGGATTTGTAAAAAAGTCATCGTCCATTCCAAGATAAGGAACCACAAGCCCAATCAGCTTTGATGACTTCTTAACAAGTGACCTGGCCATTACATTTGGCTTGTATCCGGTCTCCCTAATAACTGCCTCGATCTTCTCTCTGGTCTCTGCTGAGACCTTGCCAAAATTGCCGTTTATAACATTTGAGACTGTAGCGGTGCTGACTCCCACCCGCTCAGCTATGGTTTTAATATTCATGATTATCGCTCCACCTCGAACTGTTTAGTTCAGTTCCCTGATATGCCAATGACTTTAGTATAACGATTAACCATGTTTAACTATACATATACATGCGCAGTGTTGTCAATAGCCAGCCTCACCGTCCCATAAAGCGGTCATCTGATCGCCATCTCACCGTTTGAAAGTATTGCAAGATGCCTTGTTGCACGGGACATTGCAGTATATAGACAATGCCTGCCCAGGTCACTGTCGGGATATGATGATATATCGGCATCTGCCAGGATGACATTGTCAAATTCCAATCCCTTGGCAAGAGCCAGCTCAATGAGAAATGCTCCGCTCTTTGGAAGTGCATCCTGTCCGGTTACGGAGTCCGGGGCGGCATCTCCGAGAGCTTCGCTTATTTTCTCAAGACTGTATGTATCTCTGCAGATAACTGCAGTCAGCCCCTCTTTTTTCCCGAATTCACAGATCAGCTCTTTGAGTTTAGTGTAATACTCAGAATCAGAACCGCACTGTATAGTCATGACCTCTGCTCCGGGACGTCTTACTGAGGAGACCTGCATCTTTTTATCTTCAGGCAGGAGCGAGGCAAACATCTCCGTGATCTCAGGTGAGCTTCTGTAGCTGGTCATAAGGGGAAGCTCCGCATATTTCCTTTCATCTGCAGCTGCCAGCTCCTCAATATCAGCAAAGGTCACAGTGCCCTCCCTGATGGACTGGAATTCATCCCCCAGCAGCATGAAGCGGGCACCCGGGAAATACTTTCTAAAGATCATCAGCTGAGCCATGGTGTAGTCCTGAACCTCATCCACCATGACATATTTCATGTTGCGGTCACATTCTCCGGTCAGTAGTAGTCTTGTGTACAGCCACTCTGCTGCGGTAATGTCTGTGCTGCCTAATATTCTCTGTGCAATATGTGCGACATTGACAAAGCCGCAGCGTCTGATGCACCCCAGCGCACCGCCAAAGTCATTTTCTATGCGGTTATTCTCAGCATGTTCTGACTTTGCCGTGCCCTCAGATTCATCCTCTATATTGACTTCCATACTGCGAAGGGTGTTCCTTACTCTCTGCTCAAGCTCCTCAGCCATATTCTGTATGAGACGTACTCCCAGAGGAAACTGTCCGAATTTCTTTTGTACGGAGAAAACGTCCTTTTTGGACATCACGACAGTACCCTTCTGTCTGATGTCAAGAAAATCATCCACCTCTGGCACAAGAGCCGGGAGCATTTCACTTATCCTCCTAAGGCTCTCTGCCCTTGTGTAGTCGTATTCATTGTCCACAAAGGGAACATTTACCATTTCCAGATATTCCTGCCAGGTTATGGTCAGAGGATTGGTCTCTCCAAGATCCGGCAGGACATTGCTTATGTACTCCCTGAATACAGGGTTAAGGGTCATGAGGCACACCTGATCAGGACGCAGGGTCTTTCTCTTCTGGTAAAAGAGATATGCGATGCGCTGGAGCAAAACCGATGTCTTGCCACTGCCTGCGATTCCGTTAACAAGGAGCACCGGTATATCGGGATACCGGATGACGGTGTTCTGCTCCTTCTGGATTGTTGCGGTGATGGCCTGCATCTTGTCAGAGTGGGACTGGGACAGAGACTGAAGAAGGATTGGATCCTCGATTGCAATCTGGGTATCAAAATATGCGATCAGCTTGTCTTTCCTGAGGTCAAACTGACGGCGCAGCTGAAGGTCCACAGGGATTTCCCTGTCATCAACTGTGTAGCTGGTATGGCCGCTCTCCTGGTTGTAATATACCTCCGCGATTGGTGATCTCCAGTCAATGACCATCTGGCTGCGGGCGTTTTCCGAGATTGCGGCCCTTCCGATGTAGTAGCTCTCAGGCTCCTCAGTAGGGTCAAACTGGACCTGGATCTTGGCAAAGTATGGTGCCTCCAGGAGCTTTTTTACCTTTGAAAGACGTCCCCCCAGGGAGGCACTCTCCACATTGTAAGTATCAATATACCGGTTCCATACCTCAAGCTCAGCAAGAGTCTCCATGGTTGTCTCAATATCCGCGTAGTCAAAGCGCATATTGTCCCTGATGTCGTTCTTGTCGTCAATTGCCTTCTCGTCTAGTGCGGCAATCTGCTCCTCCAGCTCTTTTTCCTTCTCAAGGAGCTTGTTGTAGGTCCTGGTCAGATGTTCCTGTTCTCTTTCGAATTCTTTATTTTCCATAGCATATTCCTATAATTAAATTACGTCCATAAGTTATCAGGTTGTCTTTTTAGTATAACATGACGTCGACACTTTTTGAAATAATCGCAAATGGCGATATCTCATGGAGGCAATGGGCTCAACTAAAAGAGGATCCGTAAAGGCATTAGTCACACCCTTTACAGATCCTCTATTATTCTCTCTGCAGCAATTCTTCTGGACACTCCGTTGTTCATGGCCTGTCTTCCAATGAAGCTGTGGGCCTCGTCCTCGGTCATCTTCTTTTTCTCAACCAGGAGAATCTTGGCCCTGCTGACAACCCTGAGTTCCTCCAGCTTCTCCTCCAGCTTTCTGCTACGCAGCCTGAGCTTCTCCATCCTGTTCTGGATTGACAGCATATACCTGATTGCCTGATTCAGCCTTCCGCCGGGGAAGGGTTTTGACAGGGCCAGAACACCGCGGTCTGTCACCTGCTCCAGCACTTCGTCATATATTTCAGCGGGCACCACTATAAGAAGTGAAGCGCTGGTCTTCTCTGCAGCATCCAGCACAAACTCCACTCCCATTTCGTCCGGCATCGGACAGTTCACAACTATCAGATCATAATCCCTCTCCAAGATACATCGCCTTGCGATGGCCGTGCTTCGCCTGATATCAATAGTACCGAAGCCCCGCACAGACTTTTTTACCAGGAGATCGAACTTCTCAGAGGAGGACACGATCAGAACCGATCTGCTTACACCCTCACTTACAGGCATAATTCCTCCTCTTTAGATTCCAATATACTCTCTGATTATTTCCTCAGGAACAATGCTCTTTATAAACTCGCTGTTTTTGGCTATCGCTCCCGCTTCCTTCCTGGATCCCGGCAGCATTGCAGCCTCCTCGTCCATCTCCTTGGGAAGAGTGAGCTTTCGCTCTATTCCTGAGAGCCCTGCATAGATCAGAAGCGCATATACCAGATACGGATTGCTCTCGGCATCGGGAGAGCGAAGCTCCACATGTGTCCTGTCCCTATGGGTCTCAATGTGCATGAGCTCGGAAATCCCGTTGCTGGCCCAGTTGGCCTTGTCCGGAGCAGTGCTGTTTCCAAGGCGGGCAAAGGAAGCGTCCTTAGGATTCAGGAATGCAGTCATATCCCGGATCTTCTCAAGAATACCCGCTGCAGCATACCTTGCCACATCCTCTCCGTCCCTGTCAGTGGCATATATGTTGATGTGGTAGCCATTTCCAGGCTTTCCCGGTATAGGTACCGGAGAAAAGTCAGAGAACAGACCATATCTGTTTGCAATTGTGCTTACTACCATTCTGAAGGTGACCATCTGATCCGCCGCCTTCAGGGGCTTGGCATAGTGAAAATCTATCTCATTCTGTCCAGGTCCCTTTTCATGGTGGCTTCTCTCAGGAATAAGGCCCATCCTCTCTATAGTAAGACTGATCTCACGTCTTATATTCTCACATTTGTCCAGGGGTGCAATATCCATGTAACCTGCGTTGTCATAGGGAACATTGGTGGGATTGCCCTCCTCATCAAGATTGAAGAGATAGAACTCCGACTGGGTTCCAAATTTGAAGCAAACCCCTGCTTCCTCTGCTTTTTTGACAGCCTGCCTCAGAATTTCCCTGGTATCAAAAGAGCATACCTCACCCTCCGGGGTATATACTCCGCAGATCATCCTCAGAACCCTTCCGGTGTCGGGACGCCACGGCAGTATAGCCATTGTGTCAGGCTCAGGCTTAAGATACAAAGTCGCATAGGGGCTGCTCTCAAAGCCTGCTATCTCCCTGGCATTTATCGGTGCCCCTTCATCAAAGGCCTTCCCTATCTCTCCTGACATTACGGAGATATTCTTCTGGATGCCATAGGCATCCCGGAAGGCAAGGCGGATGAACTTGACATCCTCCTCTTCGATGAATTTTTTGACCTCGTCAACTGTATATGACATATTATTTCCTTTCTCAGACTCCTTTTATCCTCTCAATCGCCCTCAGTGAATTCTCCCTGGTGCCGAAGGCCGTCAGCCTGAAATACCCCTCTCCGGAAGGTCCGAATCCGGATCCCGGGGTTCCCACAATCTGCAGATTTTCAAGGAGATAATCAAAAAACTCCCAGCTGCTCATACCGTCTTTTGTCTTCATCCAGATATACGGGGCATTTACGCCGCCATAAACCTCGTACCCGGCAGCTTTAAGACCTTCTGAGATGATCCCTGCATTTTCGAGATACCCGGATATCTGCTCTCTGACCTGGGCTCTGCCTTCATCAGAATAGATGGCTTCTCCAGCCCTCTGGATAATGTAGGGTGCGCCGTTGTACTTGGTGCCGTGTCTTCTTGCCCACAGTGGCCAGAGCTTCTCTCCCCCTGCAGAAAGCTCTTTGGGTATAACGGTGTAACCGAGCCTAAGTCCCGTAAAGCCCGCCGTCTTGGAAAAAGACTTAAACTCAATGGCGCACTCTCTTGCCCCCTGACACTCATAGATGCTGTGCGGAACACCCTCCTCAGAAATGAAGGCCTCATAGGCCGCATCATAGAGAATAATAGATCCGTTTTTACGTGCAAAATCCACCCATCCCTGTAACTCGTCCTTTTTGATGACAGTACCGGTGGGGTTATTGGGGTAACACAGATAGATCAGATCCGGTATTTCCTTTGGAATGTCCGGAACAAAGCCATTTTCTGAAGTACATGGCATGTAGATCACATTTTCAAATTTCCCCAGCGCCTCATCATACTCACCTGTCCTTCCGGCCATGACGTTGGAGTCAACATACACTGGGTAGACGGGATCACATACAGCAATCCTGTTATCCAGCCCAAAGATCTCCTGGATGTTGCTGCAATCCGATTTCGCTCCGTCGGACACAAATATCTCATCCGGAGAGATATCACAACCTCTCTCCCGGTAGTCCTTCTGTGCTATCACATTCCTAAGGAACTCATATCCGAGATCAGGTGCATATCCCTTAAAGCTTCCGGCTTCACCCATCTCATCAACCGCAGTGTGCAGTGCCTTTATTACTGCCGGGCAAAGGGGCTTTGTCACGTCACCAATCCCCAGCCTTATTATGTCGGCATCCGGATGTTCACTGCTGTAAGCCGCCACCTTTTTTGCTATGGTTGAAAAGAGATAGCTCCCCGGGAGCTTTAAGTAGTTTCTATTAATGGTTGCCATTATTTCCTCCAATGATGCTACATATTTGAATACCCCATGAGGTATTCGTCTACTTCTTTCGCGCAGGCTCTGCCCTCTGCAATTGCCCACACTACCAGGGACTGTCCCCGGTGCATGTCACCTGCTGAAAAAACTTTTGTACCTGCCACGTGGAAGCTCTCTTCCTCAGTGACAACGGTACCACGTCCGCTTCTTGCCAGCTTGAACTCATCGGCTATGTAATCCTCGCAGCCGACAAATCCTGCAGCGATCAGCAGCACATCACATTTAAGGTTCTTTTCAGTCCCCTCTACAAAAGACATTTTACCATCTTTGAACTCAACTTTAACAGTCTGAATCTCTTTGATCTGACCTTTTTTGTCCGTGGAAACACCTGCAACGGTGGTCTCAAATACCCTTGGATCCTCACCGTATAGGTAGATTGCCTCCTCATGGCCGTAGTCTGTCTTAAGGACCTTGGGCCACTCGGGCCATGGGTTATTTGCAGCCCTCTCTACAGGCGGTTTTTTCATCATCTCAAGGGCAGTTACTGATTTTGCACCCAGCCTTATAACGGTACCTATGCAGTCATTGCCGGTGTCTCCGCCGCCAACAACCACAACGTTTTTATTCCTGACGTCAATATAGCCGCCAGCCTCCACCAGGGCTGCAACAGACCTGTCATCGGCTTTCATCAGAGCCTTTGTGGTCCTTGTCAGGAAATCCACAGCATAGTAGACTCCCTTTATTGTGTCCGGTTCAGCGGCAGGAAGGGACCTTGCCTTCTTGGCTCCGCAGCACAGTACAACGGCATCAAATGAATCCAGTAAAGCAGCTGCACTCACAGGTTCTTTTCCCGCCTTGGAGCTTCCCACGTTAACACCTGTGTGGAAAACCACTCCCTCTTCCTCCATGAGGCTTCTTCTGCGCTTTATGACGCTCTTGTCCAGCTTCATGTTGGGTATTCCGTACATGAGAAGACCTCCTATCTCGTCCTCCCTCTCGAATACCTCAACCAGATGTCCCCTGTGATTGAGTTCGTCAGCAACCGCCAGACCGGAGGGGCCGCTGCCAATTACAGCCACCTTCTTTCCGCTTCTTCTTGACGGCTTAAGGGGCTTTATATACCCTTCAGAAAAGGCCTTCTCCACCAGGTACAGCTCGTTGTCATGGACTGTCACAGCCTCCCCGTCCTGGCCGCACATGCAGGCCTTCTCGCAGAGGGCAGGGCACACTCTTCCGGTAAACTCCGGGAAATTGCTGGTCTTGTGGAGTCTGGAAAAAGCATGCCCGTAATGGCCTTTGTACAGCTCATCATTCCACTCAGGTATGAGGTTGTGAAGGGGACATCCCGTTACCATTCCTCCAAGGTTCATGGCGGACTGGCAGAAGGGCACGCCGCAGTTCATGCATCTCGCCGCCTGCTGACGCCGCTTCTCAGTATCGAGCGGTGTGTGGAATTCCTCAAAAGTCTTTATTCGCTCTCCCGGCACAACATCGCCGTTATTCATTCTCTTATACTCAAGGAATCCTGTATCTTTTCCCATTTCATAATCTCCTCATACAATTTCTTTGAAGGCCTCAAGCACGGCATTTTCGTAGTCGATACCCTGCTCTTCATATTTGCTGATGGCTGTCAGCATCCTCTGATAATCATTGGGTATGATCTTCTTAAAGTCAGGAAGATAATCATCAAAGTGCTCCAGTACCTCTTTTCCAAATTCTGAGGATGTCTCCTTTACATAGTCCTCAATAATGGAGCGGAGCTCTGCGATATCATACTTCTCAGTCACCTCATTAAGCGACGCCATATCCTTGTTCATACGAAGATAAAGAGTGTGCTCCCTGTCCAGTACATAGGCTATTCCGCCACTCATTCCCGCTGCAAAGTTCTTGCCTGTCATACCAAGGATAACAGCGCGGCCTCCCGTCATATACTCCAGACCATGGTCGCCACAGCCCTCAGATACCGCTGTTGCTCCGGAGTTTCTTACACAGAACCTCTCTCCTGCAATACCGCAGACATAGGCCTTTCCGGCGGTTGCACCATACAGTGCCACGTTGCCGATGATGATGTTCTCATGGGCTTTGTAGGATGCCTTCTCCGAAGGTCTAACAATGAGCTTTCCACCTGACAGGCCTTTGCCGAAGCCGTCGTTGGCGTCTCCCATGAGCCTTATGGTAACTCCCTTTGGAAGGAAGGCACCAAAGGACTGTCCTCCGCCTCCATTTGCATTAACGTTAATGCTGTCGTCCGGCAGTGTATTCTTAAAGTCCGCAGTGACCCTGCTTCCCAAAAGTGTCCCGAAGCTTCTGTCAGTACTTGAAACCGAAGTGGAGATCTTCACAACACTGTCGCCACAAGGTGCCTTTTTAAGCTCCTCTTTTCCCTTCTCATAACCGGGGATCAGGACCTTCTGGTCCAGAGTCTTCTCAAGCCCAAAGTCATAGACATCAGCGGGGTCAAAGTGATTCTTTTCCCTTCCCACATAAGAGGGATCAAGGATAGCTGTAAGATCAGCAGTATCCCTGCATCTGGCCTTTGGAAGGCTTCTCATCTTAAGACAGTCTGTCCTTCCCACCATCTCCTCTACTGTCCTGAAGCCAAGCATGCTCATGATCTCACGAAGCTGCCTTGCAACAAAGAGCATGAAGTTCATGACGTGCTCAGGTTTGCCCTTGAAGCGCTTCCTGAGCTCCTCGTTCTGGGTGGCTATTCCCACAGGGCATGTGTCCTTGGAGCAGACCCTCATCATCATACATCCCATGCATACAAGGGGCGCTGTGGCAAAGCCAAATTCCTCAGCACCCAGGAGAGCTGCAATCGCAACATCCCTTCCTGTCATGAGCTTGCCGTCAGTCTCCAGTACAACACGGCTTCTAAGCCCGTTATCCAGCAGGGATTTGTGGGCCTCGCTCACTCCCAGTTCCCATGGAAGTCCGGCGTGGTGCACCGACGATGAGGGAGCTGCCCCTGTTCCACCGTCGTATCCCGAGACAAGGATCACCTGGGCTCCTGCCTTGGCGACACCTGAAGCGATGGTACCTACTCCAGCTTCAGAAACAAGCTTTACTGATATCCTGGCCTTGTCATTGGCATTTTTAAGGTCATATATGAGCTGTGCCAGGTCCTCGATTGAATATATATCATGGTGTGGCGGCGGAGAGATCAGGGATACTCCGGGGGTGGAGAATCTCGTTCCCGCTACCCAGGGATATACCTTCTTTCCCGGGAGATGTCCGCCCTCGCCGGGCTTTGCTCCCTGCGCCATCTTTATCTGAATTTCTTTTGCACTTAAGAGATATTGGCTTGTGACGCCGAATCTTCCCGAGGCAACCTGCTTTACCGCACTGTTCCTCTCGGTGCCGAACCTCATTACATCCTCGCCGCCCTCTCCGGTGTTGGACTTGCCGCCAAGTCTGTTCATGGCAGTGGCCAGAGTCTCATGGGCCTCCCTGGATAGTGATCCGTAGGACATGGCTCCGGTCTGGAACCGCTTTACGATCTCCTCCTCGCTCTCAACTTCCTCCAGGGGAACAGGTTCTTTTGCAGGGACGAAGGCGAGCATCGCCCTCAGGGTGTGGGGCCTGTCCTCGTCGTCAACCATTCCGGCGTACTCCTTGAACCTCTCGTAGTCCCCCTCCCTCACGGCTCTCTGAAGAGTAACGATGGTCTTTGGGCTGTACATGTGATCCTCTTTGTCCTCGCCGCTTCTAAGGGTGTGGAAGCCAAGGGAATCCAGCGTTGTATCCACCGAAAGTCCCAGTGGATCAAATGCTCTGTTGTGGCGATACTCTATGTCCTCGCCAATCTCCTTTATGCCTATTCCGCCGACTCTGCTGACAATACCCGTAAAGTACCTGTCAACAAATTCCCCGGACAGACCTATGGCCTCAAATATCCTGGCGGACTGATAGGACTGCAGCGTAGAGATACCCATCTTGGCTGCAATCTTAACAACGCCTCCCAGAAGGGCCTTATTGTAGTCCAGAATAGCAGTGTGGTAGTCCTTGTCCAGGATCCCTATATCTATGAGTTCTGCAATACACTCATGAGCCAGGTAAGGGTTGATGGCCCTAGCACCAAATCCCAGAAGTGTGGCTATCTGGTGCACGTCCCTGGGCTCACCGCTCTCAAGTATCAGGGATACAACCGTGCGCTGCTTGGTCCTTACCAGGTGCTGCTCCACCGAGGACACCGCCAGAAGAGACGGTATCGGCATGTGGTTTTCATCCACGCCCCTGTCGGAGAGCACGATTATGTTCACTCCATCAGCTATTGCCCTGTCAACGGACACATTCAGCTGATCCAGCGCCCTGTCCAACAGAGCATTCTTATAATACAAAAGAGATATCTTTTTAACCTTAAAGCCCGGCTGATCCAGGGCCTCTATCTTCATCAGGTCAACGCCTGTAAGTATCGGATTGTTAACTTCCAGCACCCTGCAGTTGTCACCCTTCTCCCGCAAAAGATCTCCATCGGATCCTATATATACGGTGGTATCAGTTACCACCTTCTCCCTCAGGGAATCGATGGGCGGGTTGGTGACCTGGGCAAAGAGCTGTTTGAAGTAGCAGAACAGCATCTGATGGTGCTGGGAAACAAAGGCCAGCGGCACATCCGTTCCCATTGAAACCGTGGGCTCAACGCTGTTCATGGCCATGGGCATGATCTGGTCCTTCACATCCTCGTAGGTGTAGCCAAATACCTTGTAGAGCTTGTCCCTCTTTTCCTGGGAATAGGTAGGTATCTTTTTATTGGGTATGCCCAGTGTCTCAAGGTGCAAGAGATGTCTGTCTATCCACTCACCGTAGGGCCTTGCCTTGGAGTATCTGTCCTTGCACTCGTCGTCGGATATGATCCTGCCCTCCCTGGTATCCACCAGCAGCATGTGTCCCGGCGACAGCCTTGATTTTTTGATTATCTGATCCTCAGGGATGTCCAGCACGCCAACTTCCGATGAAAGGATGAGCCTTCCATCGGCTGTAACGTAGTATCTTGAGGGGCGCAGACCGTTTCTGTCCAGGGTTGCTCCAAAGACCTCACCATCGGTGAAAAGAACTGCTGCCGGCCCGTCCCAGGGCTCCATCATTGTGGCGTAGTAGTGATAGAAATCCTTCCTGTCCTGGGCCATGAAGTCGTTGTGCTTCCAGGGCTCAGGGATCGCCAGCATCATGGCAAGGGGCAGGTCCATCCCGTTCATGTAAAGGAACTCCAGGGTGTTGTCCAGCATGGCAGAGTCAGAGCCCGAGGAAGCGATGACAGGATATACCTTGGACAGGTCATCCCCAAAGACCGATGATGACATGGTCTCTTCCCTTGCCAGCATCCTGTCGCTGTTTCCTCTTATTGTATTGATCTCGCCATTGTGGGCAATCATCCTGTAGGGATGGGCCCTTTGCCAGGAGGGCGTCGTATTTGTTGAAAACCTGGAGTGGACCATGGCCACTGCAGTCTTATAATCAGGGGACAGCAGATCCTCGTAGAAATTGCGAAGCTGCCCGACCAGAAACATTCCTTTATAGACTATGGTCCTGGATGAAAGTGAACAGATATAGGTGTCCTCTGAGGACTTCTCATACTCCCGGCGAAGGCAGTACAGGCGCCTGTCAAACTCTATTCCCCGTGGCACGTCGTCAGGTCTTTCTATAAAGCACTGGCTGATATGTGGCATGCAGTTTCTGGCCACCTCTCCAAGGATCTCAGGGTGGGTCTCCACATCCCTCCAGCCAAGTACCTTCAGATTTTCCTTCTCGGCGATGACCTCCAGCATCCTCTTTGCGAACATGCGCTTCATGTCATCCGTTGGGAAGAAGAACATGCCCACGCCATAGTCGCCGGAACCCTTAAGTGTAATTCCCAGCTTTTTGGCCTCTTTTGCAAAAAAGCTGTGGGAGATCTGGGCCAGGATGCCCACACCGTCTCCTACCTTTCCGGTGGCATCCTTGCCTGCCCTGTGCTCAAGCTTCTCCACAATTGACAGTGCGTCGTCCAGTACCTTTCTGTCGGGTCTTCCGTCTATATTTATAACAGCGCCTATTCCGCAGGCATCATGTTCATTCATCCAAGTTTCCATAGGTGTAAGCCTTTCCAAAACATTTAAAATGATTATTTTATCTCAGTGAGAACAGCATCTGTCCGTATGTAGGATAGCAGAGATACTCGTCAGGAATGAGAGCCTCGGCTTCATCTGCATACTTCCTGAGCTCATCCATATCCTTCAGGACTGTGCTCTCATAGAAGGCTGCTGTCTCAAGAACCTTTGTCATGCCCTCCGCTTCCTTAGTGTCAGCTGCCAGCTTATCAAGGGCACCGCACATCTTTGCGGAGGCATCATCCAGGGCTGACAGAAGTCCTGACTCAAGTTTGCAGCTTGCTGACTCAAGAACACTCTTTTTCTGCATCATCTCTTTTGACAGTTCCTTCTCATAGGCGACAATACCTTCAGTCAGATCCTTTCTCACCATCTCCTGCATTGTCAGGGATTCGATGTGGATTGACTTGGAGTAGTTCTCCAGAAGGATCTCATATCTTGAGTAGATTTCTTCCTTTGTGAAGATTCCGTGCCTTGTGAAAAGATCTATCGACTCGTTTGAGATCCAGTAAGGCATTGCATCCGGCAGTGACTTGAGGTTCGGAAGACCTCTCTTTGCTGCCTCGGCAACCCACTCATCGGTGTATCCGTTTCCGTTAAAGAGTACTCTCTTGTGCTGGGCAAGGGTCTCCTTAAGGATATCCATAACCTTGTCCTTGAGCTCTTCTGCGCTGACACCGTCCAGCTTCTCGTATATCTTCTTGATCTCCTCTGCCACAGCAGTGTTGAGGACGATGTTGGCGTTGGCAACAGAAACTGAAGAGCCGGGCATACGGAACTCAAATTTATTTCCTGTGAAGGCAAAGGGTGAAGTTCTGTTCCTGTCGGTGTTGTCCTTGGTGAAGTGAGGAAGCACAGTGGCACCCATAGCCATCTGTACCTTGCCTGTTCCCTTGTAGGCAGCGCCCTCTTCCACACCTTTGAGTACCTCTGCCAGCTCATCACCAACGAAGATTGAGATGATGGCCGGAGGTGCCTCGTTTCCGCCGAGCCTGTGATCGTTTCCTGCAGATGCCACTGAGAGACGAAGGATCGGTGCATAGTCGTCAACAGCTGCAATAACTGCCATCAGGAAAACAAGGAAAGGAAGGTTCTCACCGGGTGTCTTGCCGGGATCAAGAAGGTTCATTCCTGTATCCGTGCATACTGACCAGTTGTTGTGCTTTCCTGAACCATTTATTCCCTCGAAGGGCTTCTCATGAAGGAGACATGCATAGTTGTGCTTGTCAGCAACCTTCTTCATAACCTCCATTGTGAGCTGGTTGTGGTCAACTGCAATGTTTGCTGTCTCAAACACGGGAGCCAGCTCGTGCTGTGAAGGAGCAACCTCATTGTGCTTGGTCTTGGCAGGAATTCCCAGCTTCCAAAGCTCCTCATCCAGATCGTGCATGTAAGCGGATACCTTGGGCTTGATCACGCCAAAGTAGTGATCCTCCATCTCCTGACCCTTAGTGGCAGGCGCTCCGATAAGAGTCCTTCCGGTGAAGAGCAGATCCTTTCTCTTTTTATAGAAATCCTTGTCAATAAGGAAGTATTCCTGTTCAGATCCTATTGTGGTGTTGACCCTGTTGACATCCCCATATCCAAGAAGGTGCAGCATCTTTACAGCTTCCCTTGAAAGTGCCTCCATGGAGCGAAGAAGAGGTGTCTTCTTGTCCAGAGCCTCTCCGCCGTAGGAACAGAAGGCCGTTGGAATATAAAGAGATCCATCCTTGATAAATGCAGGTGATGAAGGATCCCAGGCTGTGTAGCCCCTTGCCTCAAAGGTTGCTCTCAGTCCTCCTGAAGGGAAGCTTGATGCATCAGGCTCGCCTTTCACCAGCTCTTTTCCTGAGAACTCCATGATCACTCCGCCATCATCCAGTGGAGAAATAAAGCTGTCGTGCTTCTCGGCAGTGAGCCCTGTCATGGGCTGGAACCAGTGGGTGAAATGTGTTGCACCGTTCTCAACTGCCCACTCCTTCATGGTTGCTGCAACGCAGTTGGCAACATCCAGTTCAAGATGTGTGCCCTTCTCAATGGTCTTGTGAACTGCCTTATAGATGTCCTTGGGAAGCCTCTCCCTCATTACCCTGTCATTAAATACCAGACATCCATATTCCTCTGTAAGTTTTCCCGCTTCGATCATACTTTTTTCCTCCTTAAAATTTGGTCTGTAGCGCGTTTATATCAACTGTTATGAGTGTAGTTCCATATTCTGCTTAATATGCACTTGCGCCGTAGTTCGAGAGAACTCTTGCGGAAGGATCGCTGACATTGCAGCCCTTCCAGCTCTTGTTGGGCATCCAGAAGTCCACTACCATTTCGGACTGTCCCGGGTAATACTTCTCAAAGATCTCCCTGTAGAGAAGTGATTCCTTGGTAAAGGGCCTTGAGTGGTTGTATTTCTTTTTCCTGATCTCGCACTCTGCATCCGTATAGGTCTCATCAGCAAATTCCATGATATCGTCCCTGAGGGAATGTCCCACAGCATCTGAAAATGCTGCCTTTTCCCTCATCAGGATCGATCTCGGTATCAGCTCATCTTTTTCAAAGGACTTCCGCAAAAGATATTTTCCTATGCCATAGGTGTTGAGCTTCTTTTCGGGATCGATTCCCATCACATAGCTGACAAAGTCCAGATCACCAAAGGGCACCCTGGCCTCCAGGGAGTTTACACTTATGCATCTGTCAGCCCTTAGTACATCGTACATGTGGATCTCTCTGATCCTCTTTTTGGCCTCCTCCTGGAAAGCCAGGGCCGAAGGAGCGAAGTCCGTGTACTTGTAGCCGAATAGCTCATCGGATATCTCTCCGGTGAGGACCACCTTGATATCAGTGTTCTCATGTATCCATTTACATAGAAGATACATTCCGACGCTGGCCCTTATGGTTGTGATGTCATAGGTTCCAAGTGCCAGGATGACCGGATCAAGTGCATTTATCACATCGTCCCTTGTGATGATCACCTCGTGGTGGTTGCTGTGTATGTAGTCAGCCACCTCCCTGGCATATTTCAGGTCTATGGCATCTATGTCCATTCCTATCGCAAAGGTTTCGATCGGCTTGTCTGAAAGGCTTGCTGCCACTCCGCACACCAGGGATGAATCCAGGCCTCCCGATAAAAGAAATCCAACCGGCGCATCAGCATCCAGACGCTTTTTGATGCCCAGCAGAAGCTTATCATGGATATTGGCAGTTATCTGTTCAAGGCTCTCTTCCTGTGCTGACTTCCTGCCATCCTCTGTCATGTCCCTGTAGCATATGAACTTTCCATCCTCGTAGTAGTGTCCGGGAGGAAATGGCTTTATCCTGTCGCAGATACCTACAAGGTTCTTGGGCTCTGAAGCAAAGATGATATATCCCTCACTGTCATATCCGTAGTACAGAGGTCTTATTCCTATGGGATCCCTGGCTGCTATGAAGGTATCTCTTTTGCCGTCATATATGACACAGGCAAACTCCGCATCCAGGAAGGCAAACATCGCTGTACCCAGCTTTTCATATAATGGAAGCAGTATCTCGCAGTCGCTGTCGCTGTTAAAGGCATATCCCAGACTTTCCAGATATTTCTTCAATTCCCTGAAGCCGTACAGCTCTCCGTTGCAGACCACCGAGCTTCCATTCAGCGTAAAGGGCTGCATTCCCTTGCAGTTGAGTCCCATGATGGCCAGTCTGTTAAATCCCATCCATCCGCCTTTAACCTTGAGTACTCTTGATTTGTCAGGTCCTCTTGATGCAGTTTTCTCCAGCATCTCCTCAAAGAATTCCCTGCTGACTTCCTGCCTCGTGTATGTAAGTATCGCGCACATCCTTTTCTCCCTTCGCATCTCCTGAGCGCTTCATCCGGCTGATGAAATCTGCCCAAAAACGCAAAAAGCGCCTTAGAGATCTGATAATCTCTAAGACGCCTTTGTCTTATATTTCTGAATTCTACACTTGTGAAAAACTCTTGTCAAGTATTTTTGTATACAATGATACATTTAATGAAATAAAACCCGGACAGCTTCTGTTTTTCCTCTATTAATGTTCCCGATATTTCAATTGTAATTACATCTGTATTCAGATATAATAGAACTCAGGTTACGTTATTTTTTTAACAAATTTTAAGGAGGTATTTGTTTTATGTCACGTTTTACACTGCCCAGAGATATCTATCATGGAAAGGGCGCTCTTGAGGCGCTTAAAACTTTTGAGGGCAAGCGCGCCATAATCTGCACAGGGGGCGGATCAATGAAGAGGGGTGGTTTCCTTCAGAGGGTTGAGGACTACCTCAAGGAAGCAGGAATGGAAGTTGAGCTGTTTGAAGGAATCGAACCCGATCCTTCTGTTGAGACTGTTATGAAGGGCGCTGAAGCTATGCAGAAGTTCCAGCCCGACTGGATCGTTGCCATCGGCGGCGGCTCACCTATCGATGCAGCCAAGGCAATGTGGATCAAGTACGAGTATCCAGACACAACATTTGAAGATATGTGCAAGGTTTTCGGACTTCCCAAGCTGCGCACAAAGGCAAAATTCTGTGCTATTTCTTCGACATCAGGAACAGCAACAGAGGTTACAGCATTTTCAATCATCACCAATTATCAGAAGGGCATCAAGTATCCTATAGCAGATTTTGAGATCACTCCCGATGTGGCCATCGTAGATCCCGAGCTTGCACACACAATGCCCAAGAAGCTGGTAGCTCACACTGGTATGGATGCCATGACTCATGCAATCGAGGCATACGTTTCCACAGCAAACTGCGAATATACAGATCCACTGGCCATCCACGCCATCGAGATGATCATGAAGCATCTTGTAAAGTCCTACAACGAGGACATGGATTCAAGGGATGCCATGCACGATGCCCAGTGCCTTGCCGGAATGGCATTCTCCAACGCCCTTCTGGGAATTGTTCATTCCATGGCCCACAAGACAGGCGCAGCTTTTGCTGACCTTGGCTCACACATCATCCACGGTGCTGCTAATGCAATGTATCTGCCAAAGGTTATTGCCTTCAACGCCAAGGATCCTGTTGCCAAGCAGCGCTATGGCGTCATCGTTGATTATATGGGACTTGGAGGCTCCAATGATGATGAGAAGGTCAAACTCCTTATCGATTATCTCCGCAAGATGAACGATGACCTCAACATTCCTCACAGCATCAACCACTATGGTCCTGACGGACTTCCTGCAGACCAGGGATTTGTTCCTGAGGACGTATTCCTTGACAGGCTTCACGACATTGCTGCAAACGCAATTCTCGATGCCTGCACAGGTTCCAATCCCCGTCAGCCCAGCCAGGAGGAGATGGAGAAGCTCCTCAAGTGCTGCTACTACGATACTGAGGTTGATTTCTAAGGAAATACTGAGTTTGTTTTTCTTAAAACAAAAACTGAGGCGGTCATATGACCGCCTCATATCTTTATCCATATATTTTTATTCTACATCTGCGAGAGCTTCTCTTCCCTCTTCTCCGGTCCTGATCTTAACAACATTGTCGAGACTGTATACGAAGATCTTACCGTCTCCGATATGTCCGGTGTAGAGAGCCTTCTTGGCCGCCTCAATGACATCCTCTACAGGAATGCTGCTGACAACGACTTCCAGCTTGATCTTGGGAAGAAGTGTTGCATCCATCTCAACACCCCTGTACATATCGCCTGAGCCCTTCTGTATGCCGCAGCCCATTACCTGGGATACTGTCATGCCTGTAACACCAAGGTCGTTCATGGCACGGCGCAGCTTGTCATAGCGTGAGAGTTTGGCAATGATTGTAACCTTATGTATTCCGGAATCAGAGACAACAGGTGCTGACATAACCTGAACAGACGCGTTTTTCTGGAATACAGATGCCTCGTTATAATCGCTGACACCAAGATCAGTGTTCTCGTTAACTGACATGTTAAGTGTGTTGGAGATATCCATAAGGGCAAATCCTGAATATGCTGATGCAAGTCCATGCTCAGTGGAGTCAAGACCAAGTATCTCTTCCTCTTCTGATACTCTCAGTCCCAAAACTTTTTTGATAACGAAGAATGTAATTCCTATAGTTACTGCTGTCCATGCTGCTGTTGATGCAACGCCCAACAGCTGTATTCCAAGGAGCTTGAATCCGCCGCCATAGAAAAGACCTGTCATTGTTGCCCCCGAAGCATCAGCTATTGAATATCCCGGTGCAGAACTTGTTGCAAAAAGACCTACTGCCAGTGTTCCCCAGATACCGTTGAGGCAGTGAACCGCAACTGCACCTACAGGATCGTCAATATGAAGCTTATAATCAAGGAACCATACGCCGAAGCATACCAGAAGTCCGGCTACGATACCTATTACGATAGAGCCAAAGGCGTCTGCCACATCACAGGGAGCTGTGATGGCTACGAGACCTGCAAGTGAAGCATTCAGACACATTGATACATCGGGCTTACCGTACTTGAGCCATGTGAATATCATGCATGTCACGGTTGCAAGTGCCGGAGCTATTGTTGTGGTAACAAATACTGATCCCAGCTGGTCGATTGATGTGCATGCCGCACCGTTGAATCCATACCATCCAAGCCAGAGGATGAACACACCAAGAGCTGCAGCTGTGAGGTTATGTCCGGGAAATGCATTTACCTTTGTAACCTTTCCGTCCTTATCCCTCTCAAATTTACCAATCCTGGCACCAAGCATTGCTGCACCGATAAGAGCAGAGATACCGCCAACCATGTGGATGCAGTTGGAGCCGGCAAAATCGTGGAAACCGATCTGTGAGAGCCATCCACCGCCCCAGGTCCAGTGAGCTTCAACGGGATAAATGATTGCCGAGATGACTGCCGAGTACACACAATATGAAAGGAACTTTGTTCTCTCAGCCATTGATCCCGATACGATGGTAGCTGTGGTTGCACAGAACACCAGGTTGAACACAAAATTGGACCAGTCAAAATCTGCATAACCGGTAAAAATATCAAATCCCGGCTTACCGATGATCCCCATCAGATCTTCTCCAAGAAGAAGTCCAAAACCGATAAGGATAAACACCACAGTGCCAATACAGAAATCCATCAGGTTTTTCATAATGATATTGCCCGTATTCTTGGCCCTGGTAAAGCCCGCCTCACACATGGCAAAGCCTGCCTGCATCCAGAACACAAGGGCTGCTCCTATAAGGAACCACACTCCAAAAACACTGCTGTCAATTGCTGTTAAGATTTCTTCACTCATACGCTTTCTCCTCTCCACTTCTTTTGAAGTAATAAAAGATGAGCAGCCGATGGAACACCTGTAAAGTGTGATGCCCCATTGCACCGCTCATCTATGTATAGCTTTGAATATTCAAAGAAAAACGAAACGCGTCCCGGAGTGTTATCTCCAAGACGCCTTTGTCTTTACATTTATGGATTGTACTCTTGACTAAAAAACTTGTCAAGCATTTTTTGTATACAATAATACATTTTTTAAAACAACGCCGACTGTCACTTGCCAGCCATTGACCGGTACATTTCCACAAGCCTGTCTGTCAGCTTTTCAATGGAGTACTTTGTCACGGCCTTGCGGACGCCGTTCCCGGATAGCCTATCAGCCAGCCCCCTGTCATCCATGACTCTCCTCAGGGCATTCTTCAG